>ERZ1031449.303-NODE-303-length-12612-cov-8.990921_pt1 | contig 12612 bp, 6 predicted proteins | sample MGYA00516705_ERZ1031449 | MGnify/ENA primary metagenome ERZ1031449 (study PRJEB33719, sample SAMN04261152) | wastewater metagenome | biome: rural village; feature: human; material: feces | host: Homo sapiens | place: El Salvador | collected 2013-01-14 ... | reverse complement strand
ATTACTCCCCGATGGGCTTTCAGCCACATCGTTTGGGAAGACAGCCTTAACAACACAAAAGGCGTCACCGAAATAGTCGATGCGTATCTCTCACGCAATATTCCTGTCGGAGCTGTAATTATTGACAGCCCTGACAACCTTAGATTGTGGTATGACCGGCCCGCGTCATATTTCGAAGAGGCGCTGGTTATCGGAAACGGTCATCTCGGAGCTGTTGTCTATGGTGGTACTGACGAGGATATTGTGTCACTGAACGACATAACTCTTTGGACCGGAGAACCGGAGAATATGGACCGCTTTGCCGATTCATGGAAAAGCCTTTCAAAAGTAAGGAATGCTCTTGACCGGGATGATTATCGGGCTGCCGACTCGATTCAACATGAGTTGCAAGGGCATTACAGTGAAAATTACCAGCCGCTCGGCACACTGAAGATAAAGTATCTCGGCCAAAGTGGAGAGATACATAATTACCGGCGTGAACTCGACATAAGCACAGCTGTGGCAAAAACCGAATATGAACGTAGGCAAAGCAGATTTTCAACTGAATATTTTGCCTCCGCACCCGATTCCGTAATTGCCATACGGATGAAATCCGATGGCCCGACGGCTTTCAATGCCGTGCTTTCATTGCACTCGTTGTTGCCGCACGGCTGTACAACCGCTGCAAACAGCATATCAATGGAAGGTTATGCCGCCTATCATTCCCAGCCAGTCAGCCATGGAGGCAAACATTTTTATGATCCTGACAGGGGCATGCGTTTCAAGACCATTTTGCGCGTTGTTACAAAAGATGGCAAAGTGACAAACTATCAGTCGGGGGAGATAAAGATTGAAGATTGCCACGAGGCTCTGCTATTGGTGTCAAATGCGACAAGTTTCAATGGCTTCGATAAAAATCCGGCGACAAACGGGACTGATTATAAAGCCAGTGTGGACAGAAACATAAATCGTGCGTCTCATAAAAGCTTCGCAAAATTGCGTGCCACTCATATAGAAGATTACAAGTCTTTGTTTGACAGATTATCAATCTCCCTTGGCAAATCAGATGCCGAAGTGCTTTCAAAGCCGACTGACCGACAATTGCGCGATTATACTTTGAAAAAAGAACGTAATCCTGAACTAGAAACTCTCTATTTTCAATATGGGAGATATTTGTTGATTGCTTCCTCACGCACACCCGGAGTTCCCGCAAATTTACAGGGATTGTGGAATGAAAAGCTGCTTCCGCCGTGGTGCTCAAACTATACCACCAACATAAATCTTCAGGAGAATTATTGGGCTGCCGAAGCGGCGAATCTCAGTGAACTTCATATGCCCCTACTGAAATTTATCGCAGGTATGAGTATAAACGGTAAGAAAGCCGCTGAATATTTCTATGGGGTTAAAAATGGCTGGTGCGCGGGACATAACAGCGACATATGGGCCATGTCATGCCCCTCGGGCGATGGTCATGCGCTTCCCATATGGTCAAACTGGACAATGGGTGGAGCGTGGTTGGCAGTCCATATCTGGGAACATTATGCCTATACACTTGATACTGATTTTCTAAAGGAATATTATCCAGTCCTTAAGGGTGCGGCTGAATTCTGCTTAAATTGGCTGGTTGAAAAGGACGGAGTACTCATGACTTCTCCCGGCACATCTCCTGAAAACCGCTACATCACTCCCGACAAATACATAGGATGCACACTTTACGGCAACACTTCCGACATAGCAATAATCCGGGAATGCCTGAATGATGCGAAATTGGCAACTGAGGTACTTGGTATGGAGAAAAGTTTTGTGAAACGTATCAACTGCACTTTATCTAAGTTGGCCCCCTATAAAATAGGGGCAAACGGAAATCTTCAGGAGTGGTATTATGACTGGATTGATCATGAACCCCACCATAGGCATCAGTCACATCTTTATGGAGTCTTTCCGGGAAACCAGATAACGTCTGACAAGACACCCGAACTTGCCAAAGCAGCTCTTCAGACCCTTGAACTTCGCGGAGACGAGACCACTGGGTGGAGCACTGGGTGGAGAATGAACTTATATGCCAGACTTTGTGAATCTGACAAAGCCTATGACACCTATCGAAGATTGCTGAAATATATCAGTCCTGACGGATATAAAGGAACGGATGCCATCCGTGGAGGAGGCACTTACCCCAATTTGCTTGATGCCCATTCTCCTTTTCAGATTGACGGAAACTTCGGAGGATGTGCCGGAGTGCTCGAAATGCTCGTACAATCAACCTTTGGAAACATAAACTTATTGCCCGCACTTCCTGACGAATGGTCTGATGGTGAAATTTCCGGTATATGCACTCGGGGTGGTTTTACGCTTGATATGAAATGGAAAGATGGTAGGACTACTTCAATCAGAATTTTTTCCAAAAAAGGAGGGAAAACCATGCTTAATTACAATGGTAAATCAAAAAAAATCGAATTGCATCCCAATGAAACCAAATTAATTGAATGTATTTAATTACTTATAAATGAAAAAAATGATTCAACAATTGCTTATAGCGGTGGCAGCACTCTTCACAGTCTGCTCACCTCTGAGTGCTGACAGTAGGAAAACTTGCCTCGACGAAGGATGGCGATTCCACTATGGTGAAGCGACAGCACAAGCTGTGGATTTTGATGACAGCCAGTGGCGACAACTCGACTTGCCCCATGATTGGAGCGTGGAAACAGAAGCTGCCGAGGCAGCAGGTGGTGAACATATTGGCCCCTTCTCAACCACTGTGAACGGTGTTGGTAATGCCGAATGTGCTCGAACTCTCGGTGGTGAGGCATGGTATCGACGCTCGTTTACCCTGACATCGGAGGATGCCGACAAACAATTATCTCTTTATTTTGAAGGAGTATATAACCAAGCTGAAGTATGGCTGAACGGACGTAAAATCTATTTTAATCATTATGGATATGCGCCCTTTCGCTTTGACATCACTCCTTTTGTAAATGCACCGGGACAGGAAAATGTTTTGGCTGTTCACGTGCTCAACAAAGGTGTTAACACCCGTTGGTATGCAGGTTCGGGCATCTATCGTCACGTGTGGCTGCTGCGCACCCCTAAAGTCTATGCCGACCAATGGGATACCTTTGTCCGTCTGAAAGAAGAAGTGAGTGGTTTTTCCACCTTGGCCCATCTCGAAGCCGAGACAAAAGTGTTTAATGCCAGCATCGAGAAGGTGATAGCCAGAGTTGAAATCTGTTTGCTCAATGCTGCTGGAAAAGAAGTAGCTCAAGCTAAACAGCAAGTTGCGATTTCTGCTTATGGTGCAAAAGCTGTGAGAATGGATTTCACTGTGGCCAACCCCAATCTGTGGTCGCCAGAGCATCCTCACCGCTATAAAGCTGTAGTGAAAACGGTTGATGTAAATGCGGGAAGTGTCGACGAGTTTCCTGTCAACTTTGGCATCCGCAGTATAAGTTTTTCGGCCGACAAAGGTTTTCTGCTCAATGATTCCAGCGTGTTGCTTCAAGGTGGATGCATCCACCATGGATTGGGATTACTGGGTGCTGCAGCCTATGACAGAGCCATCGATAGAAAGCTGCAGCTGTTGAAGGATCAAGGGTTTAATGCTGTGCGCTGTTCACACAATATCCCTGACGAACATTTTCTGGATGCTTGTGATAGCATCGGGCTCCTTTGCATTGAAGAGGCTTTCGACCAATGGCTAGTGGCCAAAAATGCCGATGACTATCACCTCTATTTTGAGGAGTTTAGCGACCGCGATGTACAAAACATGGTGCGACGCGACCGCAACCATCCTAGCGTCATCATGTGGAGCATCGGTAATGAGATTCCCGGACGCATCGAAACAGAAGGACTGAAAGCTGCAGAGCGCCTGCGCCAAACTGTGAGACAGTTTGACACTACTCGTCCCGTAACAGCTGCTGTGTGTGGGTGGAACAGTCCTAGTCGTAAGTGGGAAGATGAAGACAATCTGGCTTTTCGCAGTCTCGATGTGGGTGGATACAACTATCTCTACGACAAATATGAACGTGATCATAGCACACATCCCGACCGTGTGATGGTGGGATTGGAAAGTTATCCTAAGAGAGCGGCTGAAAACTGGAATCTGGTAGAGAAGCACCCTTATGTCATAGGTGATTTCGTGTGGACAGCCATGGATTATCTGGGCGAATCGGGCATTGGTAGTGCTAGCATACGCAACAAAGGAAAGCAGAGCTTCACACAACCTTGGCCTTGGTTTAATGGTTGGTGTGGTGATATTGACTTGATAGGTACCAAAAAGCCCCAAAGTTATTATCGTGATGTGGTGTGGCGTAGAAGAGCCATTACAATGGGAGTGGAAGATTATATTCCTGATGGTTATTATCAGAGCATCTCTGCATGGGGATGGCAAGTGGAACATCAAGATTGGACGGACTCTGTGCCCGGACGTGTGCACCGCGTGAATGTATATAGTCGTTCACCTCGTGTAAAACTCTATCTCAACGATCAGTTGATAGGTGAGAAAGCCACATCATCCACTTTCTGGGCTGGTTTTGATGTGCCTTTTAAAAGCGGAACGCTGAAAGCCGTTACAGCCGAAGGTGAAGCGTTTGAACTCACCACTCCGGGTGTTCCCCAAGCCATCCGACTGGTTACCGATCGCACCACCATCAATGCCAATGGTACCGACCTGAGTTATGTGACCATAGAACTTGTTGACAGCAAGGGACAAGTAGTTCCAGACAGTCAGCGCAAACTTTCGCTCTCTGTTACAGGACAAGGCGTACTCTTGGCAGCAGGTAATGCAGCCCCCAATGACATGGAAAGTTTTCGCAGTGCTACTCCTCGTTTCTATAGGGGCAGAGCCTTGGCTATACTTAAGAGCACTCGCAACGAGGGCAAAATTACACTGAAGGTGGAGTGTGAGGGACTGCCCACACAAACAGTTGTGGTGATAGGGAAGAATAGAAAAGAATATCGGTGACTATAAGAAGAAGTCCAATGAGCGTTGAGTGCTCATTGGACTTTTATACAAAGTGGGGCTCACAGGAAATGGAGCCTTTACGGCATCGGCCGTTCAAGGAGGGTCTACGTCTGCTACTCTCTGTCTGTGAACAGATAATAATTCAGCAGGCCTTAATTAATTCTGTGAATATATAAAAGGTAGGAATCCGAAAAGTAGATTTTATTAGTTTATCCAGCATTTTCACGATTTGTCCACCTTTTCGAACGATTTGTCACCCATGCTTTTACTATATTATATATACTTTTGCAAAGTGAAAATGACAACAACTAAAAACAAAAACCTACAATGTATCTGCACAGATTAACAATCATGATTCTTATGCTTGTGGCTTCGATTGTCGAAATCGCAGCTCAATCCGTATTCGCTCCATTCCCCAAAGCAGCCGACTCATACTGGCGCGAGCAAGTACCCGAGACTATGCGTCAGGACTACATTCGTCTGGGCATGGAACATCGCGGCAAGGCGTGGCAACCAATACCCAATGAGGTGTTTGCCCAATTCCGCACCAATGGCAACCGCACCAATTACGAGGATTCGTGTTTTGCACGTCGATGCCAGTTGGCGTGTCTTGTCATGGCTGAGGTGATGGAACATCGCGGACGTTTCATGACCGACATCTGTAGCGGATTGCATTATTTCATTGACAAAGAACCGTGGTGGGGACTGCCTGCACACTATCCGAAGGCAGCCCCCGACTCTACCATACAGGTGGTTGACCTGTTCAACGCCGAGACTTCGTCGATGCTTGCATGGACCATATATATGCTAGGCGACGAAATCGACCAGACAGAGAGCGGACTGACCGAACGCACGTGCAACGAGATAAAACGACGCTTCCTCACACCTACACTCACCAGACGACACGGATGGATGCAGAGTGTCAACAACTGGAACACGTGGATAATGAGCAATTTCCTCGAATCCAGCCTTATTTGCTACACACCCAACTCGAAAGAACTCACCAAAGCGATGAAGTCGAACGAGGCGAGTCTGCGCCTATTCATCAAGGGCTATCCCAACGACGGAGGATGTGAAGAAGGCGTGGGCTACTGGGACCGCGCCGGAGCTTCGTTCTTCGAATCGCTGTGGATGCGCGATGCCGCCAAGCCCGACACTACCGACACCGAACGCTACTACCGACTCACTCCTACGGAAGTGAACAAAGTGGCAGCAATGGGACGCTTCATCACGACAATGCACATCAACGACCTCTCGTTTGTCAACTTCTCGGATGCTAAAGTAGAAAATATACCCAACATCAACATACTCTTCCCTTACGGCGAGTGGATTGTACGCAGCTCGCAGCAGCAAAACGATTCCACAATGACGCTACAGCAAACCGGCACGCAGATGATGCAGTTTGCCGCATACATTGCCAAGAAATACAATTATTTCAGCAAGCCATCTACGCTGTTCCTACAGTCTGGCAACTGGCCTACGCTTGGCAGAGAACTGATGTTGCTCTCCATGCTCAATGAGTTGCATCACACCAAGTCCGTACAACCGAGCACCACCGACGCATGGCTTGCCAACTCGCAGATAATGGTGGCTGGCAACGGCAAGTGGCTGATAGCCGCCAAGGGTGGCAACAATGCCGAGAGCCACAATCACAACGATGTTGGTTCATTCATAGTCTGCCACAAGGGCAAGCCTGCCATCATCGACCTTGGTCGCGACACTTATACGTCGCAGACATTCAGCAATCGCCGCTACGAGATGACGAACAATCGCTCGATGTATCACAACGTGCCAGTCATCAACGGCTACGAGCAGAAGGACGGCAGCCAGTATAAGGGCGTTGACGTAGACCATACCTACACCGACTCGGCATCGGTGATGCTTGTCGACATTGCCAAGGCTTATCCTAAGGAGGCTGGAGTGAAGTCGTGGGTACGCCGTATGACGCTCAATCGGAAGCTGAACAGAATAAGCATTGTAGAGCATATAGTAATGGACAATGACAACAAGCCGTCTGCCGACGACAGCAGCAAGACCGACAAAACCACAGAGATTACACTCATGTGCTACGGTGCTCCGCGACTGCAGAAGAAGGGCAGTATAGCTCTTGCCGATGGCACTATTACGCTGACATACAATCCCGAAACAGCAGAAGCCTCATGGAGCAAACTGAAGATGAACGAAGGCATAATGAAGACTCAGTGGAATGACAATGTCTATCGTATAATATTAAAGCCCCGTATGAAGTCGGGTGTAGTAGAATATAACCTAAATTAATAGAAAAATGAATAAAGATCTAAAATTGATTCTTTTGTTGCTTATATTGCCTTTGGCTATAACCTCTGCAGCAAGCAAGAAGCCGAAGAGCGAGAAGCGTATGTCGGCTTATCTCATGGTGTTTCACCGTGACGACACACACAGTCTGTACATGGCTCTGAGCCGCGACGGCTATCACTTCACAGCTCTCAACAATGCACGTCCCGTCATCAGCGGCGACACTATATCCGAGCAGCGTGGCGTACGCGACCCGCATATATACCGCGGACCCGACGGAGCTTTCTATCTGGCTGCCACCGACCTGCATATCTTTGCACAACGCGAAGGCAAGCGGGCTACCGAATGGGAACGCGACGGCAAAACATACGGTTGGGGCAACAACCGCGGACTGGTGCTCATGAAGTCGCACGACCTTATAAACTGGACTCATACGGTTGTCAATATCAACGAGTTGTCGCCCGAGCTGGCTGACATAGGTTGTGCCTGGGCGCCCGAAACAATATACGACGAGAAGACGGGACGTATGATGATTTACTTCACTATGCGCCACAAGAACGGACCCAACAAGCTGTATTATGTCTATGCCAACAACGACTTCAACCGCATTGAGACCACTCCGAAACTGTTGTTCGAATATCCCGACTCCAAGATTACTGCCATCGACGGCGACATCTGCTACGCCAAGGGCAAGTATCATCTCTTCTATGTGGCACACGACGGCACACCGGGCATCAAGCAAGCCACATCAGACAGCATAAACAGCGGATGGCAGTACGACCCTTCATGGTGCGATCCTGAACCTACAGCGTGCGAGGCTCCTACAGTATGGAAGCGCATAGGCGAGGACAAATGGGTGCTGATGTACGACCATTACGGACAGAAGGTGCACAACTTCGGATTCGTTGAGACTACCGACTTCAAGACGTTCCGACCGCTCGGACACTTCAACGAGGGCGTAATGTTTGCCACCAACTTCGACCAACCTAAGCATGGCGCTGTGGTGCAGATTACGGAGGAAGAAGCAAAAAGACTGGAAATAAGCCCCACCCCCAGCCCCTCCCCCGCAGGGAGGGGAGCGATGTGATACTACTTGCTGTGGCAAACTTCCTCAAGAAAAAGTGAATAAATCACTCTAATAATATCAAAAACAAATCGTTAATAAATTAACAATAAGCAAAAGCAGCCAACACATACCACTCCCCTCCCTACGGGGGAGGGGCCAGGGGGTGGGGCTTTTCACTTAATAATATGAAGAAAACATTCATTTCCTTAGCACTTGCTGCCTTCGCTCTCTGTCCCTCGCAGATCAAGGCACAGCAGAACCCTATTCTCCCCGGCTTTCATGCCGACCCAGAGATAGTTTACAGTAATCTTACAAATCGCTATTACATCTACTCCACCACCGACGGCACACCAGGTTGGGGCGGTTACACCTATCAGTGTTTCTCGTCGGCTGACCTTAAGGAGTGGCGCGACGAGGGCGAGGTGCTCAACGCCAAGAACAGACAGATACCATGGGCAAATGGCAATCTGTGGGCACCCGCCATCCAGGAGGTGAAGACAGGCAAGGGAAAATACAAGTATTATCTGTATTATAGCGCCAACCCCAAGGCTGGTGGCGGCAAAGAGATTGGCGTAGCGGTGAGCGACAGTCCTACAGGTCCGTTTGTCGACCACGGCAAGTCAATCGTATCCAAGGCACCCGACGGCTGCCGCGGACAGCAGATTGACGTGGACGTATTCATCGACCCACGCTCAAAGAAGCCTTATCTGTATTGGGGCAACGGCTATATGGCAGGTGCCGAACTACAGAAGGACATGATCAATATTAAGCCGAACACACTGAAAGTGCTCACTCCTAAGGGCGGCACTCTGAAGGACTATGCCTATCGCGAGGCACCCTACGTGTTCTACCGCAACGGTCTGTACTACTTCATGTGGTCGGTCGATGACACTGGCTCTGCCAACTATCATGTGGCTTACGGCACATCGAAGTCGCCGCTGGGTCCTATCACCGTAGCCAAAGACCCCATAGTTCTGCAGCAGGACCCCAAGCACGCCATCTATGGCACGGCTCACAACTCGGTGATTAACGTTCCGGGCACCGACGACTGGTACATAGTCTACCACCGCATCAACAAGTACTTCATAAAGGCCGACGAGAAACCGGGCATACACCGTGAGGTTTGCATCAACCGTATGGAGTTCAACGCCGACGGTAGCATCAAGCCCGTCACGCCTACCAACGCCGTTAGCAACAAGGACGGTTCAATCGACCTCATCGCCAACGGCAATCCGCTCTTCCGCCATGTACACACTGCCGATGCTGCAGCTTACGTTGAGGGCGACACGCTCTGGCTCTTTGCCGGACACGATGAGGACGATGCGCCCAACAACGGATATAAGATGACCGACTGGCTCACCTTCTCTACCACCGACCTGAAGCATTGGCACCAGCATCCGGTGGGTCTTGACATCTCAGCCTTTAAATGGGCAACGAGCAAGCAGGCTTTTGCCGGACACGTGGCTAAGCGCAATGGCAAATACTACTGGTACGTATCGACCAACTGGTGTGGCATTGGCGTGGCTGTGAGCGACAAGATTACGGGACCGTACAAGGACGCTATCGGCAAGCCGCTGCTCACCAATAAGGACTGCCGTGGCTCAAGTCACAGTTGGGCATGTATCGACCCCGCCATATTCATCGACGACGACAACACTCCTTATATTATATGGGGCAACCGCCAGTGCTACATAGCCAAGCTGAAGGACAACATGACTGAGATTGACGGCGAGATACATCAGCTCGACCTCGGCAACGATTTCCCGTTCACCGAAGCTCCGTGGGTACACAAGCGCGACGGCAAATACTACCTCACTTACGCCGTAAGCTGGCCCGAACGCATGGGTTATGCCATGAGCGACAACATCATGGGCCCCTGGAAACCAATGGGACTCATCGACGGCGTATCGGGCAACAGCAACACCACACACCCGTCTATCGTGAAATTCAAGGACCAGTGGCTCTACTTCACACACGACGGTTCGCTGCACGACGGCCACTCATACAAGCGCAGCGTGGTGATGAAGAATCTGGAATACAATGCTGACGGCTCGATAAAGCCAATCGACAGCACACCAAGTCTGATAAAATAAAACAACCTAACTACACTTTTAAACTTATGAGAAAGAAATGTATCTTATCGTGCCTGATTGCAGCATCGTCAATATTCGGTGCCGTAGCACAGACACACACACTCGACATCAACACCAAGAAGGTTGGTGCCGCAGTGAGCCCTACCATGTACGGTATCTTCTTCGAGGACATCAACTATGCTGCCGACGGCGGTCTGTATGGCGAACTGGTGAAGAACCGCTCGTTTGAATTTCCGCAGGCACTGCTGGGCTGGAAGGCATTCGGCAAGTTTGAGGTAAAGAACGACGGACCATTCGAGCGTTGCCCCCACTACGTAGTACTGAGCTACTCGGGCCATAACGACGCTGCAACCGGACTTCAGAATGAAGGCTACTTCGGCATAGGCGTTGAAAAGAATGAGGAATATCGCTTCTCTGTTTGGGCTAAAACCTTGTCGGGCGAAGCCAAAGTAGAGGTATCGCTCGTCGATGAGAGCACGATGGACGAACATCAAGAGTTTGCTACTGCCGAACTGAAGGTTGGCAGCAACGAATGGAAGAAATATGAACTCATACTGAAACCATCGAAGACAGTGCAGAAGGCCAACCTCCGCCTCTTGCTCAAGGGCAAAAACGGTGTGGCTTTGGAACATGTGAGCCTCTTCCCCAAGAACACTTTCAAGAACCGCGAGAACGGTATGCGCCGCGACTTGGCACAGGCACTCTACGATTTGCACCCCGGTGTGTTCCGCTTCCCGGGCGGATGCATCGTTGAGGGTTCGTCGTTGGAGCAGCGCTATCAGTGGAAGAACTCTATCGGACCGGTAGAAAACCGCCCATTGAACGGCAACCGCTGGCTTTCGACATTCAACTATCGACTCTTCCCCGACTACTATCAGAGCTACGGACTGGGATTCTACGAGTACTTCCTGCTCTCTGAAGACATTGGTGCCGAGCCTCTGCCCGTGCTCAATGTAGGTATGGCATGTCAGTATCAGAACTGGAACGACCCTAAGGCACATGTGCCAGTAGACTCATTGCAGCCGTACATTCAGGACTGTCTCGACCTCATCGAGTTTGCCAATGGCGACGTAAACACCACATGGGGAAAGAAACGTGCTGAGATGGGACATCCCGAACCCTTCAATCTGAAATATCTCGCAGTGGGCAACGAGCAGTGGGACAATCTCTACTATGAGCGTCTGCGTCCGTTTGTCAAGGCTATCCGCGCCAAATATCCCAACATCCGCATCATCGGCACATCGGGTCCCGACTCTGAGGGCGAGATGTTTGACAAGGGATGGAAAGCTATGAAGGAGATAAAAGCCGACCTTGTCGACGAGCATTTCTATCGCAACGAACAGTGGTTCCTATCGCACGGACTGCGTTATGAAGGCTACGACCGCAAGGGTCCGAAGGTTTTTGCCGGCGAATATGCCTGCCACGGCAAGGGCAAGAAGTGGAACCACTTCGAGACATCGCTCTACGAGGCAGCCTTCATGACCGACATCGAGCGCAACGCCGACATCGTGGAGATGGCTACCTATGCCCCACTCTTCGCCCACGTGGACGGTTGGCAGTGGCGTCCCGACCTTATATGGTATGACAACACACGCATGTTCAAGAGCGTAAGCTACTATGTACAGCAGATGTACGCCTGCAACAAGGGCACCAATGTGCTGCAGCTCTCGATGAACGGCAAGCCGGTGGCTGGTCAGGAAGGTCAGGACGGACTCTTTGCCAGTGCCGTGGTAGATAAGCAGAAGGGCGAAATCATTGTCAAGGTTATCAACACTTCGGACAAGGCTCACGACCTGACACTCAACCTCAACGGACTGAAGGGCTCGCGCTCGGCTAAGCTTACCACTCTGCACAGCGACAATATGGATGCCGAGAACACTCTCGACAACCCAAATACCATACTTCCGGTAGAGTCGACAGCCACATGCCAGAGCAAGAAGAACATGACCGTACTGAACGATCAGCTTCCTGCCAAGACATTCAGAATGTACCGAATCAAGTAAAAAAAAGAATATACATAATTAACTTTATAAAAAGCTGCGGAGGAATGGTAACCTCCGCAGCTTTTTATGTATACAATTCGTTCATTTTTACTACCCAAACTCTTCATTATTAATAATAGACCCTTTATTACTGATAATAGTCAATAGGTTATTATTATTAATAATAATTTTGCAGCATTAGATAATTACAATAGTTCGTTAAAATTTGAGTATATGGCTACGCAGCCTTAGGCTGCCAGC
>ERZ1031449.295-NODE-295-length-12721-cov-11.621348_pt1 | contig 12721 bp, 8 predicted proteins | sample MGYA00516705_ERZ1031449 | MGnify/ENA primary metagenome ERZ1031449 (study PRJEB33719, sample SAMN04261152) | wastewater metagenome | biome: rural village; feature: human; material: feces | host: Homo sapiens | place: El Salvador | collected 2013-01-14 ... | reverse complement strand
AGCACTTCACTGCATATAGTTTCCCAGAGGATTCATCTTTCATCTTGAATACCACAGCAAAGTTACCGCTAGACATCACTATCTCACCAGCTTCATCATAAACAGGACGAAGGGTGCTCAGTACATTAAAATTGTCTTCCGAATGCTTAATGGATTCAATGTATTCTGATATAAGAGGATAATTCATAATTATAATGTTTTGAAAAAAGACGCAGTTCATTATATGCCCATTTGCGATCGGCTTTGCCGGAAGAAAGGAATGCCAAAAGGATTTTCTTCTGGTCATTCCAGTCAAGATAAGCAAAACGTCGTTGAATCTCGGAACGTGCATCAACTACTTTGCCCTTCTCACGATTGACAAACCATTTAATCAGTTTTGCTATAGGACAATTGCGCATACAATTACGGTTTACTGTTTAATGAATGAAATGCAAAGCAGCAAGAATAATGATACCGGCAATAATAATCCAACGATTGATGTTAATTGCTTTAGTCGTAGCTTCGGAAGAAGTCGCTAATTCATTTTGCAAATTCTTAATCTCGTTATTTATATTATCAGTGGCTCTTTTAATTGTGTTGCATGAAGTCTGTATGCCATTAACTGTATTGGTAACGGCATCTACTTTTGTTTCAATGGATTTTATCGTAGGAGTAGTATCTTCGATTATGTTTTTCAACTCCTGATTCCATTGATTCAACTTCTCAGTAATGCTGTCAGCATGTTCCTTAATCTTGGAAGGAAGGTCATCAACCTTTTGTTTGATTGATGCAATAGCGTCATCTTGCCCCTGTTGAGAATCCTTCAAATCCTTGGAAATGGCAGAAAGAGACTCTTTAATGGTTTGAATCTCTTTTGTGGTAGTTTTTATCTCCTCACGAAGGGCATTAAGTTCTTTAACCCTTTCTGCCAACAAGTTATTCTGCTCAGTAAATTTAAGTAAAGAAGCATCGACAGAAGAAGTGAATTTGTAAGTAATAGACTCGCAAGCAGAAGTCATTTTATCCACTGATATCTGCAATTCTTTTGATATTCCAACCTGTGCTCCTGCTAATTGTTTCTCCCATTCTTTGATTTCCTTAACAATGGAATTGATGGAAGCGACATAACCAGCAACGGCATTTTGCAATTCTTCACTTGCTTGAACAGTGGTTTCAACTTGTTTTCTTGCAGAATCAAGTTGCTTTAGGTTCTGTTCTAACCTTTCCAAAGTAGCGTTAATATCGTATGCCATTTTGATATAATTATTTTAGATATTTCTTTGTTATTTCATTTAATTTATCCTCATGGACAAAAAGTGTTATCGTCTTCTTACCATCGTCAACCAAGTTCTGCTTGATAAACTTGTCATCTTTACGAACTTTGGTTTTAAGATAAGATGTAAATGTGTCAATGTCACTCCAGACCTGCTTATTATCTCTGTTATATAAAGTCATAAAGCCTTCAATATAATTGTTATAAGCATTATTTTTCAGCTTCTGGTTATTTCCTGCACCTAAGAAAGTAATGCAATAAGCAAGCAAAAGTTGCAAAGCAGCATTATCAGGATGTGCTCTCAGACAAAGTAAGGTCGCGCCATACAGATGTTTGACATTATCCACTTCACTGCCAGAGTTATCATTAACAGGGTCAATGATTTCAATATACTTCTTAACGACATCGAATCCATCTTTTCCCTCTAAATCTATATCATCCTTCAGGGAATAAGGTTTTCCGTTGACTTCATAGCCTGTTCGTGCATACTTAGAGTTGAAGTATAAATGAATAAACTCTTTCAGCCATTCGTCGTTACCATTTGCTTGACGTTCAATGATACTGTCCTCACATGCTATACACATGTCCTCAATGGCACGATAACGCTTCTTTTCGAGGTATTCATACACAAAGGCAGTTAAATAACCCAAGCAACGGTCTAAATAATTGCGCCCTGGCTGTTTGTCAATTTCATCCACCTTCTTCTGTGCTTGCTCCAAAGAGTAATACTTACGGAAGAAATCCAACATATACTGTTTGAACTCTTCATCAGTGCGTTTGTGGATTTTAAGTTCGTATGTTTGTGACAGATAATCAATAGTCACATCATCAACAAGCCCTATGCAGCACATTCTGTATATGGCTTTATCTGTATCGTCTTTATCTCTTTTCTTACAGAAAGCCATTCGTAGCCTCTTATAGATGCTTTCATTTGCATGATTGCGAAGCCATCTGGCATCACCAGAGCATCTGGCTATCTTAGCGATTAACTCATTGAAATCGCCAATCTTTTTCAAATCCAACTTACCATATCTGTCCTCATTGATGTTTTGCCATCCCTGTTCCTCTGAAATATCAAGGATCTCATTTTTGATTGAAGCTTCAAAGCCTTCAGGATCTTGTTGAACATTATTTTCCCAAGAAACGACAACACTGGCATTACCGTCTTCGTCGGCATGTTCCATTGCCTTATATATACCTTCTGTTATATTGTCTTCTCCCTCCAATGGGCGCATAAGTGCTTTAGCAGAATAATCTTCATATGATTGGAGTATCTGAATCAAACAATTAGATATATACAAACATAACGTATAATCAAATCCCAGATAATTATATGTTGGGCGCAGGGTGTCGAGGAAGATATAACCGTATTGTCTGTTATTATCTTCTTCCGAAATGATTTTAACTGCATTTTTTTTTGTATCTATCTTTAAGCATACATCTTCGTTTCCTGCTTCGTCTCTCAACTTTGCCTGAATCTCTGTTAGAAGCGTAGGCTTAGCATTGATAATCCTATCTGTGAGTTCAACAAGAATGACCTTCTCTTTGAATAGGCCACGGAAAGAATTATTATGGAACCACAAGTTAATGTCCTTGTCTATGTTCTCCAGGAATCCCTGCTTTCTGATAATATCAAGAATCTTATCTGCCTGTTCTTTGGTACAGTTATTATATTTGCACAATGCAGGAATATCGTCTGCAAGAACAAATTTATTGACATACCATTCAAGCCATGTTGGGTCTTCCTCTCCCATCAAATACCGAATATCATTTATTTTATCTATAGTAAATTCAATGAATTCAGTTGGATCATATAACACATAAGATATGGCATGCTTCTTATCACGACCACCACGACCAGCCTCCTGAACATAACTTTCTATGGATGAAGGGTGATTGATATGAATTGTGTATCTGATATTTGGCTTATCTATACCCATACCGAAAGCTTTAGTGGCCACCATCAGATTTTGGTCATTTTCATTAAATGACTTCATATCACCAGAAGGCTTGTCACCACCAACAAACGTACCCATAGACAAATCCGGCTCATGCTCATGCAATTCAGTGGAGATACCTGTCTTGGTTCCCCAGACATTATCTTCTACGCCGAAAGTTCCATGCGCATGGGGACAGAATATTATACCGGCATTATTATAGTGTTGTTCACTATCTGTCGAATAGAAATCATCAGCAGAAAAGTCCTCTATATGAGCAACCCTTGATTTCTCAGTCTCATGCTGATTGACTTGCACTATGTCAGAAGGAATTTCATGCAGTAGCTCATACATCTTATTCTTCTTTGCTGTTGCTACAACATCTTTAAGTTCCCAATCTGATTTTGCTTTAAGCAAGAATTGCTCATTAGGCTCTCTCAATTCATCAAAATTAGAAAAGACCTCAATAATACGGTATGTTAGTTCTGGACGTGAATCAGACTCAGGACGTACTATTGTTTCACTGTCAATAGTAAGGTTTCCACCAAGAGTCAATTCACGCTCAACATCAGCAAGAACATCAAATGATGCAGTAGCCGTCAAACCAATAATAGACAATGGACGACCTGATTTCGTTTTCATGAAATTTATCATGTTTCGTCCAAGGTGGAGATAAGAAGTACGGAAATCATGCCCCCATTCAGATACACAATGAACCTCATCGATAATTCCATAAGAGAAATAGACATGATTCTTCTCGGTCATAGTAAGCAAACTTGAACGGAAGTTCTCCATCATAAATCTTTCCGGAGAAAGGAACATGAACAAGACAGAACCATTTTGCAGAAGATTCAGTTTTTTAGCCTTCTCTTTGGCATCCATTCCACTGTTAACACATTCACAAGCATCGATTCGTGCTTCACGCACCCCCCGAACCTGGTCAACCATAAGTGAAACGAGAGGATCAACTATTATTGAAACACCTGGTTGCAAAATGCAAGATAACTGATATGTCAAAGACTTACCGCCACCAGTAGGTAGTAATCCGATAGTAGTCTTATCAGCCAAAGCATGGCTAAGAATAGGCAACTGACCAGGACGGAATGAAGGCTTTCGGAAAATATCTCGCAGGAAATATGTTATGACATCTTCCCTTTTCTTTATATTTACATAAGAGCCTGTGCCATCCTTTGTAACCAACGGAGGATATTGTATATTGTCTGCAGCGCAGATTGTGCGTTCACGTTTCTTGTAATGAGAGGAACGGATAAGATAGACTGTATCTGCATCGACATTCAAAGGCAGGGCGTCAATGTTGTCTCTAAGCAACATTGATATATCCAAGCAAAGGTCAAAATGTCCTTCTGGCATTTGAGTAACAACACGGTTTCCCAAATGCAATGGAGATTGTTTGAACTCTTCTGTTGATATAATCTGAAGCTTTATTTCCGGCAGTTTATCTGATGAACCTGCTAATTCACAAACATACTTATATTTCTCAGAAAGGTCTTTTATAGCCAAGGCAGAACATGGAACGTCACGTTCAACAATGGCAATATTCCAAACATCACTATTGAGACTAAGAGCACCAGACATCATCGCCTCCACTAACATTCGTTCAACTCGTGCAATAGCCATTGGTGCAAGAACTATTTGCAAAGTGTTCAACCAATTTCCAGACAGTGTCTTGTTATAATTAGCCTTTATTATCTTTAAGTAGTCAACTGAAGCAGCGTCATTTTCCCAATTTTGCATGAACGCCATATTTTTCAGTTGTTCAATACGATATGTGTCCCAGCCTCCATTGAGAGCCATTCGGTCACGTCGCTCATCGTTAATTCGACGGAATATATTAGAATGATAACGCAGACCGTCCATTTCAAGAATGAAGCCGGTTCTTGCATCACCATAAGGAATCTCTAATGCGAAATCTACTCGTTGGTCTTTGCTGAATTTTCTATCTGGAATATCTACAATTGATGAAAGATTACGTTGTGGCTCAAAAACTTGAATCAGATATTCACTTTGAGAACCTTCCAAGTATTTTTCAATAAAATCTTTCTCAAAGGAGCTGTCAAGCATATCTCCATTATAGAAATCTACATTGAAACGAGGATCTATAATATGCAGGGCTTCATAAATTTCCTGCACCAAAACTTTATGATTGGACTTATAATCAAGTATTGCCCCTTCCTTTGGCTTGGTTGAAATATGGAATAACTCTGCAAAAGTATTCTCTAATAACAACGGAGCCTTTGTTGGCAAACCTCTTGATATGATATTCGCCAAGACTGCAAGTTTGGATTCTGTGTTTGAATTATAAGCAAGAGGTATATTTGATTTGACATCGAAAGCTGAAAGAGAACGATAAAGTCCTTCTGCATTATCTGCCTTATCAGATTTACTATATTCCTCTGCGACTGCATCAAGTACAAATCCTGCAAAGAACTGTTCTTTCTTATGCGAATCTTCAATACGTTTACGAATATTCTCAACAGTCTCAATATGGCCGAAATGTTTGAAGAATATACGCATTGAAATTGTCCAGTCACCCTGCCATGTACCACGTTCCTTGTTCATCGTGGCATACATAATGTCAGGTGATGTAGCAGCTACAAATTCATCAACACGTCTGTTGTTACTATAATATGGACCGACGCACACAAAATAGTTATCACTTCCGAATAGCTGTTGGAACAAGTGAATGAATCGTGCAAGGTCAAAGGCTTCTACATCGAGTATATTACTGAAAAGATGCACTTTTCTTATATTCGATTTTTTGAAATCTTCCGGACTCAAAGAGTCAAAATCCTTAGTAATGGACTTTACAGAATATTCAGAACTGAAACTTTCTATAACCTGTGTTGCCCTTTCGACAGCAGCAGTTGATGGATCTACCAAGCAAAAATGCTTGATATTAGGTGATATATTCTTTGAATGGAGAAAATCCAATAAGCATACAGAGGCTGTTCCTTGACCACAACCCCAGTCGTAAATCTCCACTTCTTCAGAGAAGATTCCAGAAATATCAGGAATACTACTAAAAGTAGTTTCAAGCTTCGCTTTATGCATTTTACCAAAGCTATGTAGATACATATTAAGATGGTCTTCATCATCCAATATGCCTTTTCCACGCTCTAAATCCTGGTACAACTTATTACGACTCGTTCGATCAGTAGGAAGAAGTGCCAATGCAGCATTTCTCATACCGACAAACGAGATATTCCCGTTTCTTCTGAATATATCTATAAAATTTGGCATAATTATTTTCCTGTTATTGTATCAGCATTTTTATTCTGCTGATGACGTTTCCAATTCTCCAGAGCTATTTGCTTAGTTGTATTTGCATAGCAGTATTCACATAAATGTGGACAAGTGTTATATTCACCAATGTCTTTTGCTGCCATACATCCACACAAGGCTCTTTGTCCAGGATCCTTCTTGTGAGCACTCAGGAAGAATTGATTGTGTGGCAGAATAATTGCGCCATCAGGTAATGATGGTGCATCATCAAACAATGACGGTGCCGGCATCTGCAGAATTTTAACCTTCATAAAATCCATAAGCACCTTATCGTCCCACGCCAAGCGAGTGATTAAATCCCCATCAATACACCTATTATGAGCTATTCCATATTTATCAATATCTATCTGCTCTCCGCAAGTGGCAAGCTGGAAATTCCAGTTTCTTTCGCTATTCATTTTTGATAATTTCATAGCGAACTCCTCCATTTGGGCAGTTTCCCACTCATGATATGGAATGCCATTCTTTTCAAGATTCAATTTAACCTTTTTGTAAAGCTTGATGTCAGCATATGAAAACACCAATTTCTCCGTATATCCTTTGAGCTGGTCACCAATCTTCTCAACTTTATGAATAAGGTCATCTATAGTAATGTCATCCGTAAGAATCATCGGGTCGAAACGCCAAACAACAGCGTTCGCACCAAGTTTATCAGATAACATTTTGAATGTATCAATACGATTTGAAAGTGAAGGAACTTTCTCCAATCCTTCCTTTTCATAATCATTCAATGTGTATTGTATATAGCACCTGATATTTCTTTCTTTGAGATAATCAAGATATGGAAGAAGCGGACGAGGATTCTTTGACCAAAAAACGATAAAGCGAGTTTTGTCATACGACACATAGGACTTCACACCATTAAATGGGTTAGTCCATGCTGAGTAACCTTTCTTTAAGCGGTCAAAAAACCAATCGGCATAGAATGCAGGAATATCCGTACTTCTACTTGCCGAAACGATGATGGGAGCCTGCGCTTTCACAGGCTGCCCATCAACGATTATATCTGTATGTTTCCAAGATGCCATATTACTAAAAATCAAAATCTTCTTCTATCAATACTTTCTTGCTAACCTTAATTCCTCAACACTATTATAAATTAAACTTTATAAGTTCCTGAGCAACAAAAAGTTGCCAAGGATTTTGCCATATCGAAGAATTCACTTATCTTAGTTGCGGATTTGAGGCTCACTACAGCCACATACCATCCTGCATCATCAGGTTTTTAAGCCCTTCATTAGGCTTTTTGGAAGCCATTTTCTTAGCGTTTTCTTCACTTTTCCCACGGCTTCGCCGTCGTCCCCTGCAATGGTGGACGTAACCTGTGGTTGTATATTTGTCTCTTTCATCATGCGAATCAAGTTAGTTTTTTGATGTCGGTCATCCGAATCTCTACATAAAAGATACAGAATCACCTGCAAAAATAAAAAAAATGTTGGAAACTAGCAAATTATGCGTGTTAAAAAAAATAATAACAGAGTATCTACTTCTGTGGTGGCTCATGTGTTCATACACATCAGATGCGGGTAAGAACTACGATTTCAATACGGCTGACACTCTCAATACTTTACTGCTCTTTTGTATGTTTGCATCTGGCCAACTGAAGGAGGGTGAGATGTATGATGTTGATTTCGACCTGTATGGTTGAAATAGTCTATTATTATAAAATCCATTTTATTATATTTATTTTCCGTAAGTAAATAAGCTAACCACATTATTGCGTGCCACGAAATACTTATTTCATGGCACGCAATAAGTATTTAATGACTGTAAATAACTATTTCCAAACACGCAATTATACAACAAATAAGGTTCTGATGCGTTATATCTAATATATAAACATAATTCAATTATATAAACATAATTCAATTTCTTTCATGGGTCATCCTTGGTAGCTTGCGTTTTTCAATATTTCGGAATAGAGTACGGTTTGGAAATGTGTTTCTGAACGGCTGAAGCTGAACTTATAGGTTTAACATCTTTGATATACAACGCGATCAAGAAAGAATAAAGAAATGATATATAGATAGTTATCACGTGTATTTAACACGTATTTAACGCTGGTATTTTTAAGTATTCAGTATTCAGAGTTCAGCCTTTCGGTATTAAAATTCAGAATGCTAACCGTAAGTATCATACTTTTGAATCGTAAGTATCTTACTTTTGTACCGCAAGTATCTTGCTTTTGAATCGTAAGTATCATGCTTTTGAATCTAATGCCATTTTTATTTGGTAGTTTAAGAATAAAAGATTACCTTTGTATCGCTAAACAGAAAGAAGAAAACGATGGCTATAAAATATGCAATCTAAAAATTTTGGTAATATGTCAGACAAAATAGATAAAAGAATAACAGAGCAGAGTTCGCTCTACGAACATCTGGAAAAGATGAGCGTGGAAGAACTCACCGCTCATATCAATGCAGAAAACAAGAAGGTGGCTCTGGCGATAGAAGAAGCATTGCCCACCATCAACCAACTGATTTCCGCCATCGAAGGGCAGCTGAAGAAGGGCGGAAGACTCTTCTATGCCGGTTGCGGAACGGGCGGAAGACTGGCTACGCTCGATACCATCGAAGTGCAGAACACCTATGGCATCGACGGTTCACAGATACAAGCCATCTTCCCCGGAGGCATCGGCTGCCTTACGCAAACCAGGGAATCCAGAGAAGACGACCTGGAGAATGGTTGGCACCAGCTCTGCGATAAACATATCTCAAAGCAGGATTTCGTGCTGGGCTTCTCGGCAAGCGGCACTACTCCCTTCGTGCTCGCCATCCTGAAACATTGCAAGGAGGCAGGCATTCCTACGGGTTGCATCGTCAACAATCCCCACGCTCCCATCGCCCAGGCTGCCGATTATCCCGTAGAAGTCATCACAGGACCTGAATTTGTAACGGGAAGCACCCGTATGAAAGCTGGTTCATCACAGAAGATGATTCTGGATATGATCAGCACTTCCCTTCAGATAAGACAAGGACGAGTGGAAGGCAACAAGATGGTGAACGCTAAGCTCATCAACCATAAACTCATCGACCGCGCCTGCCGCATCTTCATGGAACGCAATCCGGAATATAAGGATTACGAGGAAGTGAAACTTCTGATTCTGAAAGCAGGAAGCGTGAAGAAGGCGGAAGCCCTGCTAAAGGGTAAAAGCGATTTAGATATTTAGATAAAGTTAGACAAGACTTCACTTGATATAAATAGGACAATTAAGACTTCACCTTATTTAATAGGATGATATGGCAAAGAAAGCAATCGTAATGGGTGCCACATCTGGCATCGGAATGGAAGTAGCAAAACTGCTTGCGGCAAAAGGCTGGCAGGTGGGAATAGCCGGCAGAAGAATCGAGAGACTACAGACTCTGATTTCTGATAACAAAACAACCTTGCAAAGCGGCGGAACCATCTCTGATAACAAAGCAACGCCACAAGGCGGAATCATCTGTTATCAGCAAATCGATGTGACTTCCGCCGAAGCCCCTTCCCTGCTTCTCGAACTCATTGACAAGTTGGGAGGAATGGACCTGTACTTCCACAGTTCAGGCATTGGCTGGCAGAACAACTCGCTCGATATAGAAAAGGAGTTGAAGACTGTGGAAACCAACGGCTTGGGATTCACACGCATGATAGATACGGCATTCAACTGGTTTGTCCACCACCATAGCAGCCAGAAGGCCCGCATAGCCTGCATCACTTCCATTGCCGGAACCAAAGGACTCGGTGCTGCCCCAGCCTATTCAGCTACCAAGCGATTCCAGAACCATTATCTCGAATGCCTTACCCAACAGGCAAGAATGCGCCATCTCCCTATCTCCATCACAGACATCAGACCCGGATTTGTAAAGACAGACCTCATAGCAGGCAGTACTTATCCACTCCAGCTCCAACCAGAAGATGTAGCCAAGCACATCGTTCGTGCCATCGAAAAAGGAAAAGAAGTGAAAGTCATTGATTGGCGTTACGCCATCCTCGTGTTCTTCTGGCACCTCATCCCAAGAGGACTTTGGACCAGACTGAGAATCACAACCTGATGGTCGTAGCGATACCCCCTAAAGCAGGAATGCTACGGCGTTAGCCCAATGACCGCAAGGTCAAATCCGTGAAAATCAGCAAGTAATCCGTAGAGCAAGAATATTCCGTAAACTCAGCGTAATCCGATGAACAAAACTATGAAAAACATGAAAAGAATATGATTAAAATAAAAAGAGGATGTATCATGAACTTATGACACATCCCCTTTTTATTTTAATCAGGAATTACTCCCACTCAATTGTCGAAGGTGGTTTTGAAGAAATATCATAGCAAACGCGGTTTACACCCTTTACCTTATTGATAATCTCATTACTTACCTTAGCCATAAAGTCGTATGGCAGATGAGCCCAGTCGGCAGTCATCGCATCAGTACTTGTTACGGCACGCAATGCTACAGGGTGCTCGTAAGTACGTTCATCACCCATCACACCTACAGAACGAACGGTAGAAAGCAACACAGTACCAGCCTGCCAGATCTGATCGTAGAGAGAAACCTCTATCTCGCCATTCTGCATGTCAGCAGGAACACCGGCAGCTAAGACACGACGAGCTTCCTCACCACTCAACTTCACCTTATATTCACGCAAACCACGGATATAAATATCATCAGCATCCTGAAGGATACGTACCTTCTCAGGAGTGATATCACCCAAGATACGAACAGCCAAACCAGGACCAGGGAATGGATGACGGGTAATCAGGTGCTCAGGCATACCCATAGAGCGACCTACTCGACGAACCTCGTCCTTGAACAACCACTTCAAAGGCTCGCACAACTGAAGGTTCATCTCCTTAGGAAGACCACCTACGTTGTGATGGCTCTTGATCACCTTGCCGGTGATGTTCAAACTCTCGATACGGTCTGGATAGATAGTACCCTGAGCCAACCACTTGGCACCAGTCTGCTTCTTAGCCTCAGCATTGAACACCTCCACGAAGTCGCGACCGATAATCTTACGCTTCTTCTCTGGGTCTGTTACACCAGCCAAGTCGGTAAAGAACTTCTCTGATGCATCAACACCTATTACATTCAAGCCCAAGCACTTGTAATCTTCCATAACATCACGGAACTCGTTCTTGCGGAGCATACCGTGATCCACGAAGATACAGGTCAGGTTCTTGCCGATAGCCTTGTTGAGAAGAACAGCAGCAACACTTGAGTCAACACCGCCGGAAAGGCCGAGGATAACCTTGTCGTCACCCAACTGAGCCTTCAGTTCAGCCACAGTAGTCTCTACGAAAGAGTCAGCGCTCCAGTCCTGCTTACTACCGCAGATATCAACCACGAAGTTCTTCAGCAACTGTGTACCCTGCAAAGAGTGGAACACCTCTGGGTGGAACTGAACAGCCCATACAGGCTGCTTGGTAGAAGCATATGCAGCATACTTCACATTAGCAGTAGAAGCAATGCACTTGTAATCCTCTGGGATGGCAGTGATAGTATCACCATGACTCATCCATACCTGCGAGTTCTCAACGAAGCCCTTGAACAAAGGATTCTTCACATCGAAATGCTCCAAGTTGGCACGTCCATACTCACGGCTGTCTGCAGCCTCAACCTTACCGCCCTGAGCGTAAGAGAGGAACTGAGCACCATAGCAGATACCGAGCACAGGGATGCGTCCGATAAACTGGCTCAAATCAACCTTGAAAGCTTCCGGATCATGAACGGAGTAAGGACTACCGCTCAAGATGACACCAATCACAGATGGGTCATCCTTTGGAAACTTGTTGTAAGGCATAATCTCGCAGAAGGTATCAAGTTCACGTACACGACGGCCAATCAGCTGCGTGGTCTGTGAACCGAAATCCAAAATAATAATCTTCTGTTGCATAATATTTTAATTTTTAAATTTTAACTTTGAAAATTTATGATTAGCAAAGCACTTGAATTCTTCACTCTTCGTTCTTCACTTTAATTCTTTGAGAAACTCCTCCGCCTCTTTCAGCGTCTCCTGCTTTCCCACATCCATCAACTTGAGGTCGTTTTTCACGTACCCCTCAATGCGCACCTTGTCACAGTTTCTGAGATAGAAGTCCATGATAGGGAACTTATCCGGTTCTTCTTCCATCAGCGGGAAGATAGATGGAGCCACCATGTGAATACCAGAGAAAGCATACATCTTATATTTCTTAGGGTCGAGATGCTGATAAGGACTCTTCACCTCACCCGTTTCAATATTCGTCCAACCCACCA
>ERZ1031449.288-NODE-288-length-12813-cov-4.166013_pt1 | contig 12813 bp, 9 predicted proteins | sample MGYA00516705_ERZ1031449 | MGnify/ENA primary metagenome ERZ1031449 (study PRJEB33719, sample SAMN04261152) | wastewater metagenome | biome: rural village; feature: human; material: feces | host: Homo sapiens | place: El Salvador | collected 2013-01-14 ... | reverse complement strand
CATTGGATGCGGCGTTCATCAACGGCGTCACTCGTTGGGGACGCACCATCAACGCCCGCGGAATGGCTTCGTTCCATGGCTCGCTGGTGTCATGGCAGCAACGTCTGGCATCGTTGCCCAGCAAGGATCCGGACGCATTGCGAGACTGGTTCACAGCAGACGGCACGCAGTGGATCATCGCCCCGCATCACCCCTGTTGGCCCAGCCAACTGAACGACCTTTCACTGCGCACCGACTGGGCCTCCCCGCTCTGCCTATGGGGCAAAGGCGATCCGAAGGCGCTGGTGTCATGCCCCGAGCCGGTGGGTATCGTCGGCTCACGGGGCGTAAGCGACTACGGTAGGCAAAGCGCCCACGAGTCGGCCCTTCGGATGGCGCGTGCCGGACATCTGGTGGTATCCGGCGGCGCGCTGGGCACCGACGCCGCGGCACATTGGGGCGCGGTCAAAGCCATGGACAAAATGAGCGCCGCGCTGGCAGGACGCACCGTCGCCGTATTCGCTGGCGGACTGAACCATATCGGTCCGAAAAGCAACCAGAACCTGTTCGAGCAGATCGAAAGCCATTCGGGCGCTTTGATTTCCGAACTGTGCCCCGGAACCGTGCCGGAGGCAAGACGGTTCCTGCTGCGCAACCGTCTGATCGCGGCATTGTCATCCACTCTGATCGTGGCGCAGGCACGTGCGCGTTCCGGCGCGCTCAACACCGCAGGCTGGGCGAACGAACTCAACCGCAATCTGTTCGCCGTGCCGGGAGACATCACCATGCCGCATAACACCGGCTGCAATCGCCTTATCCAAGACGGCAGAGCCACCATCATCTGCTCACTGGCGGAGATCGACGAACTATGCCATAGCGCGCATCGCCCGCAACATGTCGACCTGCCGGATGACACCGAACATCCGCAGGAATCGACAGATGAATCCGACGATGCCATACTCGCCGCCATTAAAACTTGCGCCGAAGCAAACGGCCACGTCTCCGCCGACGATCTGCTCGATCTAATGGACAAGACGCATCCGGGAGAATATCCCGTCTCGCGAATCATGCGCGAACTGGGCTCCTTGGAGCTTGAAGGCCGCATCAGCATGCGGTCCGGATGGATCATCGCCGAGCAGCGATAGCAGGCCCGGCACCTCCACCTCAGCCGCGTCGAACGTGCGAGGTCACACCTTGTGCGAGAATCGGTGGTATGAGTCCGAAGCATGTTGAAGATATGTATGATGCAGTGATCGTCGGCGCAGGCGCGGCCGGCCTGTCCGCAGCGTTGGGAATGCTCCGTAGCGAGCGGATGCGCCACATGAGGGCGGACGGCATCGAACCGAACGTCCTGGTGATATCCAAACTGCAGCCGCTGCGTTCGCACACCGGCTCCGCGGAAGGCGGCATTGCGGCCAGCCTTGGCAACGTGGAGAAAGACGATTGGCATTGGCATTACTATGACACAGTCAAAGGCGGCGACTGGCTTGTCGACCAGGATGCGGCGAAGCTGCTTGCCGAACAGGCTCCTGCCACTGTGATCGCGCTGGAGCATGCCGGCGTCGCGTTCTCGCGTACCGATGACGGCCATATCGCGCAGCGCCGTTTCGGAGGCCATACCAAGGATTTCGGCAAGGAACCGGTCCGCCGCGCCGCTTATGCGGCCGACCGCATCGGGCATCAGATTCTGTTCTCGCTGTGGCAGCAGTGCGTGGCCGAGGGTGTTGAGTTCGCCGAGGAATGGTATGTGACCGATCTGGTGGTTTCCGAAGACCACGGCAAGGTCGAGGGCGTGGTGGCGTTCGACACGCACAAGGGCGAGACGCATGCCATCCACGCACGCAATGTGCTGATGGCCACTGGCGGTGCCGGCCGTCTGTTCCATACCACGTCGAATTCGTGGGGTCTGACCGGTGACGGCATGGCGTTGACATTGTCCGCCGGCCTTCAGCTTGAGGATAGCGAGTTCGTGCAGTTCCATCCGACCGGTCTCGCCCATACCGGCATTCTGCTGTCTGAGGCGGCACGTGCGGAAGGCGGCGTGCTGCGCGACTCCGATGGCGAGGCGTTCATGGAACATTACGCGCCGGGGCATGCCGACCTTGCCGCGCGTGATGTGGTGAGCCGTTCCATCATGGCTGAAATCGACGCCGGACGAGGAATCGCCGATCCGAAGGATCCGGATGGGCCGAAGGATTGTGTCTGGCTGGATATGACCGGCATCGATGCGGATCATATGCATGAGGTGCTGCCGCAGGTGGTGGAGACCATCGAACAGTATGCCGATCTCGATCCGACCCGCGACTATGTGCCGGTCAAACCCACCGCGCATTACACCATGGGCGGCATCCCCATCACCACCGACGGCGAAGTCTACCGTTGGGTCGATGGCGAACGCGCCGTCGTGGACGGTCTGTTCGCCGCTGGCGAATGCTCCTGCGTGTCGGTGCATGGCGCGAATCGTCTGGGCGGCAACTCGCTGTTGGACGCCTGCCTCTTCGGCACCCGTTCGGGCAAGGCGATGGCTGAACGTGTCGTCGATAATCCAGTGAACGATCCGATGGCCGAGCCTGCCGACGAAGCATCTATCGACGCGGTGTCGCAGGCTGCCGACAAGCGTTCCGCGCAGGTCAAGGAACTGTTGACGCGGCCGTCCGATGACGACGATGCGTCGTCGGACAATCCGTACCAGCTGATGGCCGATTTGGGATCCGTCATGGAGCAGGCGGTCGCGGTGCGTTGCGACCGGAACAGCATCGAACAGGCGTTGGCTACGCTGGACGATACGCTCACGCCGCGTGCCGAGGCGCTGCATGCGCATTCCGACTCCCCCACGTTCAATCAGGAAATCACCGCCATCTGGGAGGTGCGCCATCTGTTGGAGCTCGGCAAGGCCGTGCTCGCCGCCTCCGATGCGCGTCACGAATCCCGTGGATCGTTGAAGCGTCTTGATTTCCCGGAGCGTGACGACGAGCATTTCCTGGCCCATTCCATGACGGATGTTTCCTGCCAGGTCTCCTGGCAGCCGGTGCACATCGTGGACATGCCGCCAAAGGCCCGTGAATACTGACACCCTGGGCACGGCGTATGGCAGACTGGTTGACGGTTTTTTATCGAAAGGCAGGTATATGAGCGGCATGGAGAACGGCATGGAAACGGTGACGTTGCGGGTGAACAGGTTCACGCCGCGTCCCGAACGCGGCCGTGAACGAGGCGGCTCGCCGTTCGCTAGGAAGAGCTCTCCCTTCGGCGATTCCGGATCCACGCGCAGGCGTCCGCGAGGCAAGCAGTGGGTGCAGGATTACGTGGTGCCGGCGCGTCCGGAGGACACCGTGCTTGACTGCCTGCTCAAAGTCAAGCGCACCATCGATCCGACGCTTGCCTTCCGTTATTCGTGCGGTCATGGCATGTGCGGTTCCGATGCCGTGTCCATCAACGGCACGCCTACGCTTCTGTGCACCGCCACGGTGAAGGCTTGGGCAAAGCAGCCGTCCGACGCACAGGTGGATGAGGACGGCTTCCGTCATACGGGCGAAGACGTTCAACCCGCGCAAACGCAGGATGCCGACGATTTGGGTGTCATCGAGCTCGCACCGCTGCCCGGTTTCCCCGTGCAGCGTGATCTGATCGCCGATATCGACCAGATGCTTGACCAAATCAGGAAACTCAAGCCGTATCTGCAGGCCAGTGGCGAACTCGCCACCACCGCGGACGGCAAGATCAACGCATTCGAATATCTGCAGAATCCCCAGCAGCTCGCCAAGTATGAGCTGCTGAGCAACTGCATAGCCTGCGGCACCTGTGAGGGAAGCTGTCCGGTATATGCAGGCGGCGAGGCGTTCATCGGCCCTGCGGCTCTTATCGCCGCCTCCCGTTTCATCAATGATTCACGCGACAGTCAGACGGATGCACGTATGGATGCCATCGATTCCGCCGATGGCATCGCCGCGTGTCAGTCGGTGCGCGCCTGCACGCGTGAATGCCCGCGTGGCATCGATGTCGGTGAGGAGATCTGGCAGCTGATCGCCCAAATCAAGGAGCGCTGAAATGGATAGGACGTCATATACCAATCTCGCGAAATCGTGGGAGTACGTCGAGGATCATGCGTTCTCACGCCAGTCTGCCGAACTCAATGCGATCAGGACCGCGGCCGAGGAAGCCGGCATTCCCCAAGGATCCGCGGCGCAGGCCGAATTGCTGCGCATGCTGGTGCGAATGTTGGACGCCTCGTCGGTGATCGCCATCGGCACCGGTTCCGTGGTGGAGACGATGCAGCTGATCAACGGTCTTGACAATGCAGGCCAGCTTACGGCCGTCGATTCGTCCACGCAGGGCATCGCGCTGATTCGCAAACTGTTCAATCGTCTGTCCGATGACACCGAAACCACATTGCGTGCCGTGAACGCGTCCGCAGGTGTGTTTCTGCCCCGTCTGAACGCCGAGAATTACGATTTAATCGTCGTGGCCGGCGATCCGGAGAATTATGCGGCGGCTTTCGCGCAGGCTCCACGCCTGCTGAAACCGCATGCCGCGATTGTCTTCACCGATGTACTTGCCTTTGATTCGGCCACATCGGCCGGCGGCGTGCTGAATCCCGCCAATCGTGATGCCAAATCCATCGCGATGCGCGAATTGCTGGAAACAGTGGAGTCGGATGAACGGTTCGTCACTGCGTTGACGCCGACCGGCACTGGTCTGCTGGTTGCCGTCAAGAAATAGACCAATCAGATTAATCAGCCGTGCCGCAATGGCACGCATATGTTGAAAGGGCCACGCATGGGAATGCGTGGCCCTTTCAACATATGGAAATCCCTTTTACTGTTCCTGGTGGGTGCCGATTATCTGGCTGACCACCACGGTACCGTCTTCCAGCACCGTCTCAACTTCGTTCATGGCATCTTCGTCGCCGGTATGGTGCTTATGCTTCGTACCGTCCTCCAGTTCGAATCGTTTGGATTGATGGCTCAGCAGAATACCTGAGATCACGGCTGCGACCATGGACCCCACCAGGACGCCGAAACGGGCTTCAGCCGATAGTTCGGCATCCTGATATGCCAGCGACGCGATGAGAAACGACACCGTGAAACCAATGCCGCAGGCGCAGGCGGCGGGGAACATGTCGCGCACGCGCAGCCCCTTGGCCATCTTCAGACCGCCCACGTGCGTGGACAGCCATGCGGTGGTCATGATGCCCAGAGGTTTGCCGACCACGAGCGCCACCATCACGGCAACGACCACCGGCGAGACGAACAGCGCCAAGGTCAACGACTCGAAGTGCACACCAGTGGCGAACAGTGCGAAGATCGGCAACGCCAGCAGTGCGGAGAACGGCTGCAGCTTGTCGGCGTAACGTTCCGCACGCGGCATCTTCTCACCGAAACGCTCATGGGCCGGCGTGAGCAGTCCCACGAGCACGCCGGCCAAAGTGGGGTGCACGCCGGCTTCGAACATCATGACCCATGCCAGCACGCCCACGATGGCCACGGCCAACCACGGTACCTTGCGCATGCGGACCAGGAAGTACCAGACGACCGCGCATACGGCTATGCCAAGGAACCAGTACCATGCGTTCACCGATGAGAAGAACACCGCGATCAGGATGATGGCCAGCAGGTCGTCCACTGTGGCCAATGTCATCAGAAAAGCGCGGATGGATCCCGGCAACGCTTTGGCGAACAGGGCCAATACGGCCAATGAGAACGCGATATCCGTGGCTGTGGGCACCGCCCAGCCATTGGACATCTGTGCGAAGGAGAACGACGTTCCTGAAGCGATGACGAGTTGCCCTGATCCTGCCGCCGCAAACAATGAGATCACGCCGATGAACAGTACCGGCGGAGCAAGCATACCGCCAACCGCGCACAGCATCGGCACGGCCGCGGCTTTGGGATTGGACAGTGATCCCGTGGTGAGTTCCTGCTTCAATTCCAGGCCTACGGTCAGGAAGAACACCGTCAGCAGGCCATCCTGCACCCAATGGCCCAATCCCATGTCGATATTGGTGTGTGGAATGGCTATACGGAAGTTCTCAAGCTGTTCGAACGCATGCGCGGTGAACGGCAGATTGGCGAGCAATAGGCCGGCAAGAGCGAAACCGAGCATAATCAGACCGGATATGCGGTCGGACGCGGCTATGCGTCGGATTGTTGCCCAGGTTCCCCTCTTCGATGTGGCCATCATGCTCCTTGTCTTGCGGTCCCCGTTCGACCGCAGTATCCGTAAACGTAGTATCAAGTGTATCGGAGGGTCTTGGCGTTCGTCCATGCCGCATATTGCGCTCCGCTGTGCGCGCAATCAATTGCAGGCTTCACAAAAATCCATGGAAAATAAAGAAAGCCTCCTCCGCATTCGCGAAGGAGGTTCATGTGCGCGAGACAGGATTCGAACCTGCGACCTGCTGATCCGTAGTCAGCTGCTCTAATCCGCTGGGCTACTCGCGCAACGTTGTCTTGTTTTCGGCAACTCGAATAAGATACACCCAAATGAACTCCAGGCAAAATCTCGGCGTGTCGCAGGAGTTTTCGGCCTTACGCCTCACGTAGACGAGGAATTTTCTGCGTCGACACCTTGAGTAGTTTCGGAGTGCCCGATCCGGTGACTGCGGCTTCGTCTACGACCACCTCTTCGACGCCTTCCATGCTGGGAAGACGGAACATGGTGTCCTCCAGCGTCTTCTCAATAATCGAACGCAATCCACGTGCGCCCGTACCCCGCCGAATCGACGTCGCCGCAATCTGCCGTATCGCCCCTTCGGTAAAGGTCAACGTCACCCCATCGACGGCGAATAGCTTCTGGTACTGCTTGACCAGCGCGTTTTCCGGTTCGACGAGGATTCGGGCCAAATCGTCTTCGGTAAGTTCCTCAAGCACGCTGACTACCGGCAGACGTCCGATGAACTCCGGCAATAATCCGAAATCGGCCAGATCATCGGCGGAGACCTGCGCAAGCAGCTCACGCTTGGGAACCTCATGGTCATGCCAGGCCGCACCGAAACCGCTTTCCCTGGCGCCCAACCGTTGCGCCACGATGTCGGCGAGTCCCACGAACGCGCCACCGCAGATGAACAGTATGTCGCGGGTGTCGATCTGCACGGTTTCCATTTCACGATGCTTGCGGGTCCCTTCCACCGGCACGGAGGCGACGGTGCCTTCAAGGATCTTGAGCAGCGCCTGCTGCACGCCCTCGCCGGACACGTCACGCGTGATGGAGGTGTTTTCGCCGCTTTTACGGGCGATCTTGTCGATTTCGTCGATATATACGATGCCCTGCTGCGCACGCGCCACATCCCCGTCAGCAGCCTGGATGAGGCGCTGCAGCACGGTTTCGACGTCATCGCCCACATATCCTGCCTCGGTGAGCGTGGTGGCGTCCGCTATGACGAACGGCACGTTCATCACATGGGCCAGCGTCTGCGCAAGATATGTTTTGCCCACGCCGGTCGGCCCGAGTAGCAGGATGTTCGATTTCGCCACTTGCACGCCCTCGAACGAATCGTCATGTCCATGCATCCGTTCCTTGCCGATTCGCGACGACTCGCGCATTTCCATGTTGACGCGCTTGTAATGGTTGTACACCGCCACTGAAAGTGTCTTTTTGGCGGACTCCTGGCCTATGACGTGATTGTCGAGGTAGGCGCTGATCTGTGCCGGCTTGGGCAGTTGCAGGATATTGAGCTGGGCGTCCTTGTCCCGTTCCTCGGAAATGATGTCCACGCACAATTCAATGAATTCATCGCAGATGGCCGCGCCCGAACCGGTGACCAGTTTGCGCACCTGGCTCTCGGACTTGCCGCAGAACGTGCATCTCGGCACCGCATCGTTGTAGCTGACCACGCGTCCCATTCGCAACCTCTTCGTTTCACATATCTGCCGTTTAGAAAACACAATACCCCTGCCGCGACCCGGCAGGGGTATTGCATTTGTGAAGATATCATTCCACCGCAGGCTCAGCTGCGATGTTCCAGCACCTCGTCAACGATGCCGTATTCCTTGGCCTCCTGGGCCGTCAGGAACGTGTCCACTTCGATGTCCTTGCGGATCTTCTCGATGTCACGACCGGTATGCTTGGCCAGCGTGTTCTCCAGCCATTCACGCATACGCAGCATCTCCTTGGCCTGGATTTCAATCTCCGTGGCCTTGCCGAAGCCCTGGTCGATGGCCGGCTGGTGGATGAGCACGCGGGCGTTCGGCAGCATCAGACGTTTGCCTTTGGCGCCGGCGGCCAGCAGGATGGCCGCGGCCGAGGCGGCCTGGCCGAGGCATACGGTCTGCACGTCCGGCTTGATGTACTGCATGGTGTCGTAGATGGCGGTCATGGCCGTCATGGAACCGCCCGGCGAATTGATGTACATCATCACGTCACGGTTCGGATCCTGGCTTTCCAAAACCAGCAGCTGGGCCATGATGTCATCGGCGGAGGTGTCGTCCACCTGCACGCCCATGAAGATGATGCGATCCTCGAACAGGCGGGTGTACGGATCCTGCCTCTTGTATCCGTACGGGGTCTTTTCCTCGAACTGCGGCAGAACGTAACGGTTCTGCGGTGCGAACGCGGCCTCACGCGCCGCAGCCCCCTGGAAGCCGACCACACCGGTCGGTCCGGCCAGACGTTCGGCGCGGGCTACAAACTGTGCTTCTTCGCTTGCCATGGTCACTCTCCCTTGGTGGCGCTCATCGTGTCATGGGTGGAAACGAGCTTGTCCACAAAGCCGTACTCCAACGCTTCTTGGGCGGTGAACCAGTGGTCGTACTCGTTGTCGCGGTAGATCTCCTCGACGGTGTGCCCAGTCTGCTCGGCGGTCAACTCGCTCATGGTCTTTTTCATGTCCATGATCAGCTCGGCGTTGATGCGCACGTCAGTGGCGGTGCCGCCGATGCCGCCGGACGGCTGATGCATCAGCACACGCGCATGCGAGGTCAGGAAGCGCTTGCCCTTGGTACCGGAGCTCAGCAGGAACTGGCCCATGGATGCGCACATGCCCAAGCCCACGGTGGCCACGTCCGGCTCGATGAGCTGCATGGTATCGTAGATGGCCATGCCCGCGGTGATGGAGCCGCCCGGGGAATTGATGTACAGCCAGATATCCTTTTTCGGATCCTCGGCGGCCAGCATCAGCATCTGCGCGCAAATGCGGTTGGCCATCTCGTCCTTGACTTCCTCACCCATCCAGATGATGCGGTCCTTGAGCAGGCGGTTGAAAATCGGATCGGTGGGTCCTGCCGGCATGTCTTCGCCAGCCATGACGGGCAGGGGTGCACTAAGGTTGCTCACCTTGTCTCCTTTTCCAGTGTTCTCTATAGTTTCACAGCCTACCGCTTCGAAGCGACGGGGAACAAAATTGCGCCCACAGTGGAGAAGCCGACGGCGAAAACACGGTTATTTGCGTTTCGCGCCGATGCGGAAGGCGGTAATCAGGCAGCAGATTGCAACGGCGACAATCACGATCATGACGGTGAACGTCCAACTGCCGCCAACCGCCGTGGCATGGCTGAATGCCTCGGTTCCTTCCTTGCCTGCGCCGGCCTGGGCCACGGACAGCACCGTGGAGAACAGCGCGGTTCCGGCTGCGCCACCGAACTGCAGGCAGGTGTTGAACACGGCGTTGCCATCCGGCATGAATTGCGGCGCAATGCTGCGCAACGCATTGGTCATGATGTTGGAGAAGCCAAGCGCATAGCCAAGTCCGAAGATGAAGTAGAAACCGGCAAGCGTGGCCGGCGTCAGCCGCATGGAGAAGACCAGCAGCAGAATCGGGCCGCAGATCGCCAGGAAGAACGCGCCCAGAATCGGGCGGACAGGGCCGAAACGGTCGTACAGCGTGCCGCCGATCGGTGCGAAGAAAGCGCCGATCAACGCGCCCGGCAGCACCAGCGCGCCTGCCAGGAACGCGTTCGTTCCCAGGGAAAGCTGGGCAAGATTGGTGATCACATAGCCGAAGCCGATGCCGACGATTGGCAGCAGCATGTAGGCGATCAGATGCAGCAGCACCATCGGATCACGCAGCCATCCCAAGCGAATCAGCGGCGAGAAGGAACGACGGGACGACCATCCGAAGAAGAAAAGCGATCCCAAGCCGACGATCAGGCTGATCACTGCGAAAATCGCCGGCGCTGTAGCCGCACCACCCGAAACGGCGGCGGCAACAGCCACGCCCGCCTGGTTCAGGAACATCACTAGACCGCACAACGCCAGCACAATCGCCGCGAACTGCAGCGGATTCAGATGCGCCTCTTCCGTCGGACGGTGCTGTTCGATGCATTTGAGGCCGACAGGCAGCGAAATCAGCAGAATCACGGGAATGACGATGACGAAAATCGCACGCCATGGCAGAATGCTCGACACCGCGCCACCCACGGTCGGGCCGATGGCGGGCGCCACGGTGATGACGAGCGAACCGACGCCCATCAGTCGTCCGACCTTGCTGCGTGGGGACTGTTCGAGAATGATGTTCATCATCAGCGGTGTGGCCACGCCGGAGCCGATGCCCTGGATGATGCGGGCTACTAGAATCACCGGGAACGCATGGCCGAAGATCATGGTCAGCGAGCCAAGCACCGCAAGCGCCACCGCGGCGAGGAACAGGACGCGATGCTTGAATTTGCGGTTAAGATACGACGACAGCGGCATGGTGGCTGCGACCGTCAGCAGGTAGATGGTGGTGATCCATTGCACAGTAGCAGTGTTCACGTTGAATTCCCGCATGAGCTGTGGGAACAGCACCGTCATCACGGTTTCGGTGAGGATGCCGATGAAGGCGAGCGAGCCGACCGCCACGATGGCGCCGATGAGTTTGCCGGGAATGCGTTCGTCCGGCGTTTCCTTGATGTTTTCGCTATTGTTCCGATTGTTATGGTCGGTGGTTTCGAGCGTTGTATTCCGTTCTTTCATAATCACTTTCCGCGCACTTTTTCCTGCGGCCATGTGCGACGCCGCGATTGACGCATGGGCCTTGCAAAGCAAGCAGGCGTCAACCCCAGCGAAGAATTTTAGCGGAGCCCCTGACCCAATGCCTGCAGGAAACGAACATCAGGCGTTGCGCTGGCCGGAACGGCCGTCACCGTTATCGTCCTCTTCGTGCAGAATCTTCCGAATCCGCTCCAATCTCGGCTTGACCTCATGCTCGTAACCGCGGTCGTTCGGATGGTAATACTCGCGCCCCTGCAATTCGTCAGGCATGTACTGCTGCGGCGCCACCGCGCCCGGCCAATCGTGCGCGTACCGGTAGCCTTCGTGGTTGCCCCAGCTTTTCATCAGCGCGGTCGGCGCATTGCGCAGATGCAGCGGCACTTGGCCGATAAGCCCCGCGTCCACGTCGGCGAGCGCCGCGTTGATGGCGTTGTAGCTGGCGTTGGATTTGGGCGCGGTGGCGACGGCGAGCGCCGCTTCGGCAAGAATGATGCGCGCTTCGGGCATGCCAATCATGGCCACTGCCTGCGCCGCGGATACGGTGACTTGCAGGACCTGCGGGGCGGCCATGCCGACTTCCTCGGATGCGGCGATCATGATGCGTCGTGCGATGAAGCGCGGGTCTTCCCCCGCGCGCAGCATGCGGGCCAGATAATGCATGGTGGCGTCCGGATCGGAGCCTCGCATGGATTTGATGAACGCCGAGATGACGTCGTAGTGGTCGTCTCCGTCCTTGTCGTAACGCACGGTGGCCACGTCCATGACCTTCGACACCACATCAGGCGTGATGATGGGCCGTTTCGCGCCTTTTTTTCGTTCTTTGTCACCAGTGAGCGCGCCGGCCGCGGCTTCGAGGATGGTCAGTGTCTTACGTGCGTCGCCGCCGGCCATGCGGATGATCTCATCCACAGCCTCGTCGGTGATTCTGATTTCGTTGTCAAGGCCGTGTTCGCTTGCGATGGCGCGATTGATCAGCGTTTTCAGATCGTCCGGTTCCAGCGATTCGAGTTTGACGACCACGGATCGGCTGAGCAGCGGCTTGATGACGGAGAAGCTTGGGTTTTCCGTGGTGGCCGCGATGAAGGTGACGTCGCGGTTTTCCACACTGGGCAGCAACGCATCCTGCTGTGATTTGGAGAAGCGGTGCACCTCGTCGATGAACAACACCGTTTCCTTGCCTTCGGAGACGAGACGTTCGTGCGCGCGTTTGAGCACGTCACGCACGTCCTTGACGCCGGAGGTGACCGCGGACAGTTCCTCGAAGACACGGCCGGACTGTTTGGCGACGATATAGGCGAGGGTGGTTTTGCCGACTCCGGGAGGTCCGAACAGGATGATGGAGCTCGGTGCGGTGAGCGAGCCTTTCGAAGCGGGGTTGGCGAGTCTGCGCAATGGCGACCCCTCCCCCAATACCCGTGATTGCCCCACCACATCGTCGATGCTCGCTGGGCGCATGCGTACGGCAAGCGGGCGCGTCACATCATCCGGCGCGTCCATCGCGGCAAACAAATCGTCAGTCATGCTTTCCACTGTACCGCAACACACCCAACAATTCGAACACACGTTCGATGCATGCGTTCGCCCCAACCGGTAGACTGGCAAGCATGGCAGACGATACGAATTATGGCTCGCTGGGCGCGTTGGCGCCGAATTGGGACGAGGGCGAGCGCAACATCGACACGGATGAGATCTATGAGCGTTTCTTCACCTGGGTGGAGGACGTCAAAGGCGTGGAACCGTGGCCGCATCAGGAGGAGGCCATCATGGATCTGCTGGCCGGCGACCATGTCATTTTGAACACTCCGACCGGTTCGGGCAAGTCGCTGGTGGCGCTCGGCATGCATTTCGCCGCGTTGTGCACGGGCCGCCGTTCCTATTACACGGCTCCGATCAAGGCTCTGGTGTCTGAGAAGTTCTTCGACTTGGTTG
>ERZ1031449.287-NODE-287-length-12828-cov-5.057387_pt1 | contig 12828 bp, 34 predicted proteins | sample MGYA00516705_ERZ1031449 | MGnify/ENA primary metagenome ERZ1031449 (study PRJEB33719, sample SAMN04261152) | wastewater metagenome | biome: rural village; feature: human; material: feces | host: Homo sapiens | place: El Salvador | collected 2013-01-14 ... | reverse complement strand
CACTCTTGACAGGTTGGAAAGAATGTATCCGGGCAAAACCTTCTTGACCTATGAAGAGATAGGTAAATTTGTAGGTTGCAGTAAAGGAACTGCATACAGACGATTTAAGCCTATCAGAACTAAGTCAGGTGTCAATATTAATGATTTGGCGAGGGCTTTATGTCGCTGAAAAGGAAAGGAGAGTGCAAAAATTGTATAGTTAAGCATTGCCTATCAAGTGATAGAGGTTTAGCTTGTACAATGTATCGCAATGAAAAACAAAATAAAGTTAATAGGGTTGGTGATTGTGATTGCACTAGTGGTAACAATATCCCTAGCATTTCACATCAGCCTTAACAGTAGAAACGGTGGTGTATTACTTCTGCCTTTCCTATATGTTGGTTGTGCGTGGGTTATCCCACATATCGCAAGGGATATATACGAGGAATTGAAAGAGTGTGCCACAGAGGAACTAACAATAACCAAGAACCAATTTACGACTAAATGCTTTAAAGAAGCATTTGGTGAAATTGAAGAAGTAGAAACTGAATTACAAGGAGAGATAATCAATGAAAATAATTAATAATGTAAAGTGGTACAGCACAGAAGACAAGCCAAAGGACGGACAGAAAATTGTCCTACTTAATCGAGTGTTTGAAGACGGTGATGTAATGGCTGATATTTATATCAATATATGGTCGGATAAGTACCAGGGCATTAATTGTAGTGGAGGTGACAGTTCTACAAAAATAGAATTGTGCAGATTTCAATATTGGTGTGATTATAAGGAATTTTTCGCTCCATATATTGAAGCCGGACTTAAGGCTAATTTGTATACAACATTTTAAGAAGGGAGGTGTAAAAAATGAACGAACCAAAGATTGTAATACAAGGCTTACATCAAGGTGACGGTTTAGCCGTTGGTGTGTCTGTCAATTGTACAAACAAGGAATTTTACTTTATGCTCAAATCTTTTATTGGTGCAATAGCAATGAAGCACCATCCGGCTGAGTTGCTACTTTATAAAACAATGATTAATAAAACGATTGATAAAGCCTTAGGTATGGATGAAAGAGACAAAGGGTGCTGACAACTGACACTTGCCAACACCCACACGAAAAACTATTGTTTTACAAGACTATTATATAGCCTGGAAAGGATAAAGTCAATGGAATATTACGACTATGACGCTTGGGAAAGAAATAATTATCGTGATGATGAATATGACGAATACGATAACTCAGATTATGAGTACGATTGTTACAAAGACGATTTACTAATGCAAGAAATGATGTATGAGGAGGAAACAAACAATGAATGAACTTAAAATTGTACAACCACTTGTAATTACAGGTGATTTTGATGAAATCAAGGAAAAGGTTGAAAAAAGAGTAAATACGGCTTTAAATTTAGCCGTATCAATCGAAAATGCAAAAGAGGTAAAGAAGTATAAGGCTGAGTTAAACAAGGAACTGAAAGCCTTAGAGGACGAAAGAAAGAGAGTTAAAGTTGAGGTACTAAAGCCTTATAACGATTGGGAACAAAAATACAAGGAATGTGTTTCAAACCCATACAAAAAAGCAGAACAGAAATTAAAGGAAAAAATTAACGACATTGAGAACCTAAAGAAAGAGGAAATCTCTAATGAAGTTAAGGACTTTTTCAATGGTTATCTATTAACAAAGAGTGAAGAAGTGCAGAAGATAGCGAAATTTGAGGATATGGACCTCAAAATATTGCTATCAAGCAACATCAAGAAGTTAAGGGAAACTTGTACAACTTACATTGATAATGTAGAGAGAGACATCTCTATTATCAATAATCAGCAATATGCTGATGAAGTTATGTATGAGTATAGCAAGTGCCACAATGTAGCATTTGCAATACAAAATGTTGTTGAAAGACACAATGCTATTGCACCAGCAGAACCAAAGCCAGTGATACCTAAATCAAAGGTTTTACCAACAGAAGAAACATACGATTGCACATTTACAATCAAGGGTGCAACTATTGAACAGTTGCAGAGAGTAAAGGCATTTTTTGAAAGAGAGGGGCTAACATATGAATGTTAATTTAGACAACCTACCTAATGAAGTACCTAGTACAGCAGAAAAAGTAAATAACACATCATTAACAACTAAGTTGATGATGATACAATCTGAGTTGAAAGCACCGAAAAGCCAAAGGAATAACTTTGGTGAATACAATTATAGGAACTGTGAGGATATACTCAACGCACTAAAACCTCACCTAATGAGGTATAAGTGTGTGGTTCTTTTGACTGATGATTTGGTATTAATCGGTGATAGATTTTATATCAAGGCAACTGCAAAATTAGTAGATACCGAAAGTAACGAAGAAATAGGTGTTTCTGCCTATGCTAGAGAAGACTTGCAAAGAAAGAAGATGGACGGTAGCCAATTAACAGGCTCAGCCTCTTCCTATGCTAGGAAATATGCCTTAAATGGTTTATTTGCTATTGACGATACAAAGGATAGTGATTACACCAATCAATTTGGTAAAGGACCACAACCACCACAACCAAAGTATCAAGCACCACCAAAGCAAGAACCACCACAGTTACCTATTCAGCAAGTGAAGTTTGAAATTAACCAAGTAGCAAAGAAAAAAGGTGTTAAATCATCAAGTGTATTGAACGAAGTTCAGCAGAAAGTGAAGTACAAGATTAATGAAGGTATTAATCTACAACAGGCAGAAGAAGTTATTAATCTGCTTCATCAGATGTAGGTGATAATATGCACAAATTGAAGTTTAAAAAATCAAGTTTTATGACTGTAATTCAACAGTTAATAGAACTTGCCAAAGGACTAAAGGATAATAAGGAGTATATCCTTGAAGTAAAGGAATACAGACCTAAAAGGAGCAAGTCGCAAAATGACTTCTGTTGGGAATTATGTACTCAGATTGCAAAGAAGTTGCAACTAGAACACATTACCGAGAACGGCAGACTTATTACTAAGGAAGACATTTATTGCGACCACATAGAGCGAGTAGGGACAAGCGAATTTATCGCTATTCCTACCAAAGCCGTTCCTACATTTAAGAAAAAATGGGAAAGTAACGGCGTTGGTTGGCTAGTTAAAGTAATGGAAAGCCGTATTCCAGGCACAACCAAGTTGCAATGTTACTACGGTTCTTCTACATACAACACAGAGGAAATGACAATCCTACTCAATTCCATTGTTGAAGACTGCAAAATGTATGGAATTGAAACTGATGTTAGGGTAAAGGAGTTGTTAAGTGCGTGAAAAAATCAACAAAGGCAACTGATATATCCAAGTCAGTTAGAGAGGAAGTGTACCGTAGGGATAGTCACAAATGCATTATTTGTGGCAACCCTACTGTACAAGTAGCCCACTACGTGCCAAGAAGCCGTATGGGGCTAGGAATTGCCGAGAATTTAGTCTGTTTGTGTGTACCTTGCCATATCGAATACGATAACGGCAAGAACCCAAAGTCGTACAGGAACGCAATACAAGACTATTTAAGGGCATATTATCCTAATTGGAATGAGAAAAAGTTAGTGTATAGGAAGTGGGGACAGTGAGAAGCAGTTGCAAAGGTTGTATATACTATTAATACCTTAATAGTCAAGACAGATGTTGTCACTATATGATTGTAACAGGCAAAACGAGAGGTTGCACACCTGATAAGTGCGACAAGAAGGTACTAGGTAAAGCAAAAAGTAAAATGAAAGATTTACCTTTTGCACAATTAAATAGAATTAATAGTCCATACTTTGGACGAAAAATACATAAGTGTTAAGGAGTTTATAATGTTAAATAGAGTTATTTTAATGGGTAGAATTACTCAGAATTTGGAACTAAAGACTACTGCAAGTGGTATTTCTGTAACATCTTTTTCTATCGCAGTAGATAGAAATTATGTTAAGCAAGGCGAAGAAAGACAGACCGATTTTATCAATATTGTTTGTTGGCGTAAACAAGCAGAGTTTGTTTGTAGATACTTTGAAAAAGGCTCAATGATTGCCCTTGAAGGTCAGATTCAGACAAGAACTTATCAAGCAAAAGACGGCAGTAACCGTTATGTAACAGAAGTTGTAGCTGATAGTGTTTCATTTACAGGCGAAAAAAGAGAACAGAGTAATAACGGCTATCAGCCTAATGTACAGTATCAGCAACAACAAATGAGTGGTTATAATGGTTATCCTCAGCCACAAGGCTTACAAGACGAAGATTTACCGTTTTAGGGGGGATAGCATATGGATAATTCAAAATCTTATTATGCAGTTATACCGGCTAATGTTAGATATGATGACGATATACCGACAAATGCTAAATTGTTATACGGTGAAATAACTGCATTGTGTAACGATAAAGGTTATTGTTGGGCAAGTAATGATTATTTTGCGAAGTTATACAATGTGTCTAACAGAAGTATAACAAGGTGGATAAAATCACTAACAGATAAAGGATATATTGACTACTTAATCGACCCACAGGAAGGAAATAAAAGGTATTTATATTTACCTAATCTACAGACAAAAAAGTCTATGCCTACAGACAAAAATGTCTATACCTACAGACAAAAATGTCCAACTCCTATAGACAAAAATGTCCAACATAATAATACATATAATAATACAACTAATATTACAATTAATAAAAAGAATAAAAAGAAAAAAGATTTTTCTTTTATTCTTGAAGATTATTCAACTGATGAAGAAGTATTATCTTTGCTGAATGATTGGCTTGATAACAGGAAGTCAAAACATCTAGCAATGACTGAACACTCAATCAAATTAAATCTTAACAAGCTAGACAAGATGGCAAGTGATAGTAATATGTCAGTTAAAGATTACTTGACAGAGGTTGTTTGCAGAGGTTGGGGAAGTTTCTTTGTTATCAATAACTACGGTAACAACCAAGCAAAAAATAAGAATGACGGTTGGTGCTTTAACCCTGATGAAGAAGACGATTTGGACTTCATCAAGTAGGAAGGTGACAAAATGGATACACAAATTGTAAATAGTCTGATAAAGCAAAGTCTGACGGCTATACCTAGAAATGAAGGTGACTATCTAGGTAAAGACGGATTGCTATACTGTGGCAAGTGCCACACCAAGAAGCAGACAGAAGTAATATTTAGAGGACTGAAACGCCACCCTATGTGCTTATGCAAATGTGAAAGCGAAAAGCGAGATAAAGAAGAAGCAGAAAAGAAAAAGAATGAGTTTGAACAGAAAGTTAAAGAATTACGGCGTGTAGGCTTTCCTGAGTGCAGTATGCAAGAGTGGACTTTTGCAAATGATGATATGTCAAATAGCAGAGTAACTAATGCTATGAAAAAATATGTTGATAACTTTGAGGAAATGAAAAAGCAAGGTAAAGGCTTATTACTTTATGGTAGTGTAGGAACAGGGAAAACCTACTCAGCGTGTGAAGTTGCAAATGCTTTGATTGATAAAGGTTATCCGGTATTAGTTACTAACTTTGCAAGGATAATTAACTCATTACAAGCAACCTTCAACAGGCAAGAGTACATAGACAGTTTTAACCGTTTTCCTTTGATTGTTATTGACGATTTAGGAATTGAAAGAAATACAGAGTTTGCAAAAGAACAGGTGTACAACATCATTGACAGTCGTTATCGTGTAGGTTTGCCAATGATTATTACAACCAACCTATCAATCGACAAAATTAAAAGACCTGATGATATTGACAACGGAAGAATTTACGACCGTATTCTTGAAAGGTGCTTTCCGGTGGAAGTAACAGGTCAGAGCAGACGCAGAAAAGCAATAAGAGAAGACTACAACAACACAAAAGATATGTTAGGTTTATAAAGAAGGTGAGAAAATGGAAGATACAATCAATGTGATTTATCAAGCAAAGTTAAGGTCAGGACAATACGACCATTACAACGACGAGCAATTAAAACAACTGTACTTAGATTGCGTTAAGCAAGTACAAGCAATGGAGATTTATAAGTGAGGGATAAAATGATAATCGTATATTACAGAGATAAACAAACAGGCAAGATATTAAGATGTCACGATAATGAAGGTTGCACCCTTCAACAACTTAAGGATAGCAGGGATAAATTTGCAAAAGACTATGAGGATATAGAGGTTTTTATTGAAGAAGTTGACGATAACGGTATTCTTGCTTATTTGTTTAACCAAATACAAGAAGAAAAGCAAGATAGAATTGAATTCTTCAAAAAGTTGAGAAATCAGTGCAACGGATTGAATGAAGCTATTGAAGATTACTTTGATAGTGAAGGTGTAGAGTATGAAGTGTAGATTACCAAACAAGTTTAAGTTGACAAAGAAAGAAAATCAGCTTATACACGAAGAAAGCCACAGAGTTGTAATGCAACTAATGGGAAAAGAAACAGAGAAAATAGTACGCAAAACACTTAAGATGTGTTGTGTGGCACTTAACAGAGAGTATGGCTTTGGCAAGGCTAGGTTAGACAAGCTACTTGATACATACTTTAAGTTAGTGGCAGAAGAAGACGAAGACAACTTTGCATATCATTTAGATAAGGTTGTTATTGATGAACTGGGATTGAAGTTTGAGAGGGAAGAAGAATGAGGAAGAAAAAAGAATACAAAAAAATATGCTCGTGGTGTGGTCGAGCTTTCACCACGAACAAGATAAAAAGGCACTTCTGCTATGATTGCAGACCTGAACAAACAATAACAGAAAGTCATTTAGACGATAACTTATCTGCGTTATCAAGTTATAATAATAGTAACGGTACTAACTTGTCATACGGTCAGTATATGGCATTGAAGAGAGTAGGTAAGATATGAAGTATTTGTTTTGCTTTTTATTAGGTGTAGCAGACTACTGTTATAAGTGTGGACAACACTTTGATTGTGGGAAAGTTGGTGAAGAATAATGGCTAATTATGAATGTTCAACTTGTGACTATTGCGACAAAAATAGGAAGCAAGGAAACAAGGTGCGTTGTATTAGATTTTCTAAGTTTGTAGAGGGCTTAAGCATTTGCGAAGAATATACAAACAAGGAATATGAAGAAGCTAGGCAAAAAGTATGTAGAATGATAGAAAATAGGTGGTTTAATGGAAAGTAGTATTGTGGCTTTAGTATGTGCAATTATTTTGTTTATTATGACTTTTTTTCTTAAAAGCAAAAAACTAAAACTATTTGCCACTATTAACTTTTTTATGATTTTAGGAGCGTTGTAAAATGGCTGAATTTGTTTTATTAGATGAAGTAGAAAAGGAAATAGAAAAAAATAGATATTTAATTATGCGTAACAGAGATTGTGGTTGGTATTATGGTCTGATTGATAATGATATTTACAAAATCATTGAAAGTTGCAAGCAATACGAGTATGAGCAACCACCTAAAAAAGCTAAATGGCTTGAAACTCGTGACGACAATAAAAAGAGATGTAGTAATTGTGATACTATCTTTTTGATAGCTTCTTATCCTGCTTGTTATTGTAATTATTGTCCTCGTTGTGGTGCGAGAATGTCGGAAAAGGTTGGTGAAGGTGATGGAAATTAAGAGAGCACTTGAAATCATTGAAGAAGAAATGCCTTTTACTAGTGGGGTTATCGAAGAAGCAATGGACACTATTAGAGATGTTGTTGCAAAACAAACACCTGAGAAAGTGATGCCAAGTTGTTACAGTTCAACTTTTAAGAGATGCCCTCGGTGTGGCGAAATAACTATGGATAGTGGCAAAGATAATGGCGTTATAAATGCTTATTGCCAATGGTGTGGACAGGCTTTAGATTGGGGGAAAAATGAATAAGACTAAATATATAATCTACATTGCTTTTGGTTTGTTCTGCTACTATACAACTTTTCTTAATGGTGTTGAAAATAAAAGATTTAACATAGTAGGAAGAATGATATGTTTGTTTTATATTGTTATCTGTATGTTGTCGGTTATGGGGGTATTTGATGGCTAGTATAGTATCACATATAGTATGTTATTTAATCGGTGCAATAACAGGTGTTGTTATAATGTGTTTATTGGGATGGTGGTGACGACAAGTGATTGATTGTAAACTAACCAAAAACTATTTCAGAGAAAAGCGTAGAATGTGTGGCAGAAATATTTGTTTTGAATGTCCTTTGAGTTCAAAAACAAATGGCACGAAAGAAACTTGTCCTGTTTTTGAAAATTGTTATCCTGACAAAGCAATAGAAATTGTACAAAAATGGAGTGATAAACATCCACAAAGAACTCTATTAACAGAGTTTTTGAAACATTATCCAAAAACTGAACTGAATTCTTTCGGTTGTCCTAGTATTGCACCTTGCGAATTGGGAATTATAAAACTAAAAGACGAGTGTAAAGATAAAGCTGTGTATTGCTTCCATTGTAAGAAATGCTGGAACACACTCGTTGAAGAAAGTGAGGAATAAAAAATGAGTTTTGCAGTAAGTAATGAAGAAGTACAAGCACTCTTTGACAAAGAGTTGAAGAAAGCAAATGGAAACAATCCACAATTTCATTCGGCACATGAGGCTTATGCCGTATTGCTTGAAGAAGTGGAAGAAGTTAATGATGTTTGGTATAGATTAAGAGGCTTTATTGAAGATATTTGGACTTTCAATGCCAAAAAGAATGAAAAAACAAGTCAATATGTAGAAGCAACAAAAAAATTTACTATTGAACTTATCAAAGAGGCGATACAAGTCGGTGCTATGTGTGATAAGTTCCTAGACTTTTTAGGCGAGGGGGGAAAATAGGATGTTAATAACAATATGGCTTATGATTTTATTTATATTAAGTGCTAATAACATTGCAGTTCCCTTAATTGTATGGATACCATCATGGATAATTTTAGTTCTTTGGGTTGCACTTCAGTTATTGCTTATTTATGTTGACATTGACGATTATTTTTTTTAAGGAGTGAAAATGGCTAACAAAGGAAAGTATCTTGATGTTAGAGTTAAATGCCCTTATTACAGAAAAGACAACAATTCAATAGATTTGAACTGTGAGTGTATTTATAATGAGGTGTCTAACATAATGAGATTTAATAGTCCACAAGCCAAAAACATACACAAAAGAAAATATTGTGCTGATAGGTGGCATTACTGTCCCTACGCGCAATATCTTAACTACTACTATGAAAATTTTTAAGGAGAAATAAATTGAATTTATTGAATGAAATTATTAGTGCAGACGAAATTAAAGAAATGGTTGGAGTTTCAAAGTTAAAATGTGGTGTACAAGTACAAATTAATAGAATGATTTTAAGACTTGCTGAAACCTACAATCCTGATAAGCCTGATTATAAGTCTTATATTCCTGACACTTGGCAATATGGTGGCGACTATCCAATTTGTGAAGTAGTGCAGAAAGAATTAGAAGAACTGAAAGAAAAACTTGAACAGAAAGGTTATTATTTCAGTTACAAACACTCTGCTTCTGAATTGTTTAATGATGGGAAATTAGAAAAAGCAACATATAATGTAATGTTGTCTTTCAAGTAAGGCACATTATGACTTATCAATTTAAGATACCATTTAGGTTGCCAACGGCAAATGAATACATAAATGCGTGTCGGTATAGGTTCGGCAAGAACGATAAAGGCAATATCCTTAAGCACGATACGGAAGATAAAATTAAATTATTACTTATGAGTTATAAAGCAACTCATAGAATAGAGAAGATAACAGAGCCTATAAGGATTGTGTTTGAGTGGCACTATAACACTAGGCACGACCTTGACAACATAGCCTTTGGAAAGAAGTTTGTTTTGGATGCCTTGCAGAAGTCATCCATATTGCCAAACGATAATCAGAAGTGGGTTAAAAACTTTACTGATGTGTTTGTAAAGGATAAAGATAACTTTGTGTTGGTTACTGTTGCCGGTATAAAAAAAGACTAGGGATAACCCTAGTCTTTTTGTTCATCAATAATTTCATTAAATCGTTTAGCAATTTGACGCCATACATCTTGACCGTACACATTTTCTAGTAGTGGGCGTTGTTGAAATTTAATTGCAGTAACATAAATTCCCCAAGCGTTGGCGTCAATCTCTTCCGGTTGACTTGCATACTCTTGCAAATTAGAGTACTCTTGTTTATCTAACTTGCAGTAGTTTGTTCTAATCTGCCACACGTGACGCATTTCGTGTGAAACTACCCACCACACTTCCATAATACTTTCCCATTCTGTTGAGTTATTAATGCCTATGGTATTGTCTCGCCTAGGGTCAACACCAGCCTTTGTGGTTGGTGTGTTAAACTCTGCAGGTGGCTCATAGTTGATAGTAGGTTTTGGTAGATTCAACTTTTTACAGTTGAACTCTACCACTTCATTAACAATCCTTTGAATATCTTTCATATCTTTATTCAAAACAATCTTCAAATTGAACTTCTTTATCAACAAAGTTTAAAGAACAGAAAATACCGTCATACGGTGTTTCCATCATTCGAACCATTTTATAGTCCGGATGATTTTTTAAGAATTTATTTGCAATTTCCAAACACTCCTGTGTTTTTAGGTGCTTAATTCCACACGCATTGGCTTGTTCTCGCAAACTAATTATTCTGTCGCCTTCACTAGCTTCTTCAATCTTTTCTAGTACATCTATTTTATATTGCTTCATAGTTACTTTCCTTTCGTGTATAGTTGTTTAAAAAATTCAATAGGCGTCATATCTAAAGCTGAGACTATCTTTTCTAATGTTCCTAATTTCACATTAGAAAGGTCTTCTAACTTCTCAATGTGTGCGATAGTCTTTTCATTCATTCCACACATTACAGATAGTCTATATTTTGATAGTCCTTTCTTTTCCCTCAGCTCTTTAATAACTGAAGGACTAGCTTTAATTTGCTTAACCTCTTTTTTTATTCCCTCATTCCTTTTCTTTTCGTTCCTCTTATGTTCTGCCATCTGTTCTGGGTGGTCTTTGTTCCACTCTCTCGACTGCATGTTATCAACTTCTTTTAAGTGTTTTACTGCACATTCTGTGCAGTATCTTTGTACTCCACTTGATAAAAAGTACATTTTGCCACAAAGGTCGCAAGGGTATTTCTGTCCTATCTTTCTTGTGTTTCCTCTTTTCTTTCGCTCGTGGTACTCTCTATTCTGCTGGGCTTGTCGCTCAGCCCTGCACCTAGGACAGTACCAAGCACGAGGACCACCGTTAAAGGTGGTGCCACATGCTTTACAAGTGCGAGGTCTTAATGTTGTGCTACCCATCAGATAGTAGGGTTAGGTTTTGATAAAAACCATTCTTCACCGTATTTTTCTTCATATGCTTTTGCGTAGGCATTGAAAAATTCTTGTTCTGTACAAGGGGCAAGTTTCATATGCAACTGCTCTCTTAGTTCGTCGTCCATAAAGTTAACGGCTACATCATAATTAATTTCTTCGCCATATTCGTTAGTTACTTTAATATCGTTGTTTGTCATAGTTACTTTCCTTTCTGTGCCACCCTTTCGGGTGGCTTTTTTTAATAATATCATTTGTTTACTTTTGCATAATTCTATTAAAGAACTATACAAGTGATTTTGTATTCTGTGCTTGAAGAAAGCACTTTTTGAATTTCTTCTTGTGTTAAATCTTTACACCAGGCGACAACCTCGCCTAGTTCATTAACAATAGCCCTTGCATACTCCATTCTATCACCTTCCATACCTTATTATGTTGTATACATATAATCACCCTACCTTTTCGACTTGTGAGAACTTGAAAAAGCTACTTGCTTTCAAAAACATTCTTGAATCATCAGCTTCTTCTTCATCCTCTTTTTCCTTGCTCTTCTTGCTAACATACTTCCAAATAGAGAATTTGGCGATAGCCTTTTCACCTTTCTTTACCTGATAGCCTAGAGACTTCCACATTGCGTAAGTGTGTATTTCCTCAGGTACTTCTACCTCACCATATTCAGTAGTGACGGTGCTACTACCTATTTTTCCCTCAGCAAAAAGCTGATTTTTTGCCTTTTCAATGATTGCGTTGTTTGTCATAAATATCTTCCTTTCGGTTTTGGTTTGTGGGGTTGTGACCACCAAGGCAAAAGCCTTGCCCACATTAACACCACCCTTTCGAGTGGTGCCACTCTGTGTTACTCTTTCCAAAGCAAGAAATAAAAATAATTCCTTGCGTCTCTTAATTCTCTTAGATACTGTTCGTCATATCCAGGGTGGGAAGTTGTCCCACCCTTATAAACTTATACTAGTCTAATTAATAGACCTGTGTCGTTGCTTGTCTTTGATTTGATTGTATAGAAGTCAATGACTTCTGAACCGAAATAGTCTTTCAGGTAATGGTTGTATCTGTCGCTCAATCTTAATGTTTCGTCATCTTTCTGAATTTCAAAAAAATCACAATGCATAATGTTTAATAGCTGTTCAAATTTCATTTTGTTTCCTCCCAAATGTCAAAATACCAAATTGTTTCCTCAGCACTGTAGCCACCGTCTTCGTATTCAAGTCCTTTAGTGACCCAAATAACTTCCTTTTCGATTTCATCATTAAGCATTAAAGCTTTAAGCTCTCTAGCCTTCGCTAAAGCTTCTTTTTTGTTAGAATAATAAGTGTTATTCCAATCTTTCTTTCCGTGTTCAACACAATACTTCTTTTTCATTTTGTTTCCTCCTAAAAATAATGTAGTTTGGTTTGTATGTCATTGGGCTGTTTCCCTTTGACTGTCTTCATTATATACCGACTACGGTACATAGTCAAGCTTTTTATTCAAAAAAATTTATGTTTGTAACATTTGCACATATACTGCATACGGTATTTGTGCAATATGTACATTGAACCTTTAGCGTAAATAAGTATAATATATATATACCTAATATGGGAGGCGAAAAAAATGAAAACAGAAGCACAAAAGAAAGCTACTGCAAAATACG
>ERZ1031449.282-NODE-282-length-12910-cov-3.984986_pt1 | contig 12910 bp, 10 predicted proteins | sample MGYA00516705_ERZ1031449 | MGnify/ENA primary metagenome ERZ1031449 (study PRJEB33719, sample SAMN04261152) | wastewater metagenome | biome: rural village; feature: human; material: feces | host: Homo sapiens | place: El Salvador | collected 2013-01-14 ... | reverse complement strand
CATCAAGGATGATGACGCAAGAACCGACAGCGTTTCCGCCGCTCTGGCAACAGCCTGTGCAAAGGCATTCTGCAACCGTGTAAAGGAGCTTGGCTACACACCGATTATCTATTCTCCGAGCAAGGAGCTTTACTTTAAATATGACCTCACACAGCTTGCAGATTTTGACATCTGGTATTGCGAATACGCAAATCTTCCGACATTCTATTATCAGTTTTCTATGTGGCAATATTCTTCATCAGGCAAGGTTGACGGAATTGAGGGCGATGTTGATATGAACATCTGCTTCACAAACATAGCCGATTACGATTAAGAAAGGATAATATATATGAAAAAGATAGCAAGCTTTACAATCAACCACAACACACTTATGCCGGGTGTTTACATCTCAAGAATTGACGGAGATATTACAACATACGATATGCGTTTTGTAAAGCCAAACACACCGCCGTATCTTCCGAATCCCGTTATGCACACAATTGAACACCTGTTTGCAACATATGCCCGCAACAGCAAATTTGCCGACAATGTAATCTACTTTGGACCTATGGGATGCAGAACGGGTTTTTATTTTCTCGTTCGTGATATGTCAAATGAGGACGCATTACAGCTTATAAAAGATACAATAAAGCAGTGTGCGGAGCACAAAGGGGAAATCCCCGGAACAACTGCAATTGAGTGCGGAAACTACCTTGAACACGACCTTGACGGTGCTTTAAAAGAGTTAAATAAATATTACTCTTTGTTAAAAGATTACACAGTTGATAACTTACAGTATAATTAGCATAGGGAATTATTGTTTAATTTACCCTGTTTTGTAGCTTTATCCCCTGTCTTATTATTAATTATGACATTTTTTAATTCTCATATTGCAATTTCGTAACTATTTGGTATAATAAAGGTATCGTGTTTGTTACAAAAATGTAACGGTTAATGAGATAGGAGAAATTATTTTGGAGACAAAGTTCATTGGTTTGGAAGGTTTCAATGAAATCGAGAGTCTTCCGACAAAGAAACGCAGAGTTTGCAGGCGTGAGCTTACAACAGCACAGAAAACTGTTCGCTTTGTAAAGAGAGCAACAACATTTTGTGCAAAATCAGTTGTAAGAATGTCAAAAAACACAGCCGCAAAACTCGCACAGGCAATTGAGAACAGGAAGGGTTCTTTAAAGTCTGTTACAATCAAGTCTGTTAATTCGTCAAAGAAAGCAAAAACACAGATATCAGCTATTGACAAAGCATTCAACGAATCAAGAAACGGCACAACAAAGAGTGCCGGAGAGATTGTATCTGAACTTTCGTTCAAAAGCGGAAAGCAGTATGCTCACCTTGCACCGTCAGCAATCCGTTCGCAGAAGTTGCTCAGAAAAAAGGCTGTGCTTGCAGTAGTAGCCTGTTTCAGCGCAATCACACTTTCATGTGTAACGGTTGCAAGCGCACTTGATATGAAAGATAACAACAGCGTACAGACACCTGCACTTGTTGCAACAAGTGACGAGGCTGTTCCTAATACTGAAATTGACGGCGAATCGGCATCGGCAAACCTCAAGGCAATTTCACCGTCATGTGCAAGTCTTTATATTGACGGCAAGTTCATCGGTGCGACAGAAGAAATTGATCAGCTCAATGCAGACCTCGATCAAGTTCTTGTTGATTACCGCAGAGATTACGATGACGAAACAACAACCGAGTTTGCAAATTCGGTGGAGGTTGTAACAGGTAACGCAAGCGATACAGACCTTATTACCGCAGACGAGGTTATGGCACTTGCAGACGGCAAGTTTTCAATCTCACTTTCAACAGACATTGTTTACACAAGAGATGTGGCTTATGACACAAAGGTAAAGTATGACGAGGACAAGTCTTCTTCATACAAAAAAGTTACCACAAAGGGTGTTAATGGTGAAGAAGAAGTAACGGTAAGAACTACATTTGTTGACGGTGTTCAGACCGATGCAGTTCAGACTGACGCAAAAACTATTAAAGAGGCAGTTGACGAAGTTGTTGTAAAAGGCAAGGCTGAGGATACTTCATCAAGCACAGGTTCATCATCAACCTCATCAAACAGCAGTTCTTCATCAAGTTCAAATTCATCTTCAAGCTACACAACAGGTTCATCGGGTATGTTTGCATGGCCACTCCCCTACACACATACATTGACAAGTACCTTCGGCACACGCTGGGGCAGACTTCACGGCGGACTTGACATTTCAGACGGCGGTGTTTACGGACAGCCTATTTATGCATCCGCAAGCGGTACCGTAACATTCTCGGGCGGTGACAACAGCGGCTACGGCAACTATGTTATCATTGACCACGGCAGTGGCTACACAACACTTTACGGTCATTGCAGTTCACTTGTTGCAGTAACAGGTCAGTATGTAAATCAGGGCGACCTCATCGGTTATGTCGGTTCAACAGGCAACTCAACAGGTCCTCACCTCCATTTTGAAATCCGCCTCAACGGTGAAAAAATGGACCCCCTCGGCTACACAAGCTGATTTAATTAAATATTGATTATTTAACCCCCCGATTCGTTTGAGTCGGGGGGTTGTTTATGATGAATATGATTTTATCTGAACATATACTGTGCGGTGTCGAGGACTGACTCCATTGTCTTAAAGGCTTTGTTTGCCTTTTTCTTGAGTTTTGGGTTGCTGTCTACCATATTTTTGCCGACAATACCCATGCAGACGCCTGCCGTCATTCCTATTGCAACGCCTTTCATCACATTCATCATTGGACTTGTATTCATAATCACACCTCCCAATCTTGCAAATTCATTGACAAAATGTGTGTTTTTTCATCTTTGTCACACGGCTTTGTCAAAAAAACTTGCATTATTATTGTTTACGATTTAAAATGTATTTAAACAGAAAAAGAATGGAATAATAAAAATTGGAGTGATAACTTTTGGCAACTCTCAACCTTGTGCTTGTTGAACCCGAAATTCCGCAGAACACGGGCAATGTGGCACGAACCTGTGCCGCAACGGGAACAAGACTTCATCTTGTCAAGCCTATGGGCTTTGAACCCGACGATAAAAAACTCAAAAGAGCCGGACTTGACTACTGGCACTTGCTTGACATCACATATTATGAGAACATTGACGATTTTTTTGAAAAAACAAAGGGCGGAAAATACTTTTTCTTTTCAACAAAAGGGACTCACCGCCACAGCGATGTTGAATATCCCGACAACTGCTATCTTCTTTTTGGCAAAGAAACAAAAGGCTTGCCCGAGGAGCTTTTAATGCAGCATCCCGATGATACTTTAAGACTGCCTATGATTGACGAGGCAAGAAGTCTTAATCTTTCAAACTCGGTTGCAATTGCGGCTTATGAAGTTTTAAGGCAATGGGATTATCCTGCTTTGCAGAACAAGGGCGAGCTTCACAATCACAAGTGGAGCGACCTTAACAATATGACATAAGAACAAAAATAATATTCATAAACTTCCTTAAAATCAGTATTTGTAAAGACAGTGCAAAAAATACCCCGACAGGCGAATTTTTTAAAGTTTTCTATTGATAAAAAGGGGTTTTTGATATATAATAATGGTGACTGTAAAAATACTAAATTTTTACAAATTTCTTCTTACACGAAAGGAATGTATATTATGCAGCTCAACAAAGTATCTGTTGATGACATCAATGTAAAAGGTAAAAAAGTACTTGTTCGTTGTGACTTCAATGTACCGCTCAAGGACGGCGTAATCACAAACGACAACAGAATTACAGCAGCTCTTCCTACAATCAAGAAGCTTATCGCTGACGGCGGCAAGGTTATCCTTTGCTCACATCTCGGCAAGCCGAAGAACGGTCCCGAAGAGAAGTTCTCACTCGCTCCCGTAGCAGTAAGACTTTCTGAACTCCTCGGTCAGGATGTTGTTTTCGCTAACGATGACGAGGTTGTAGGCGAAAATGCTAAAAAGGCTGTTGCAGAAATGAAAGACGGCGATGTTGTTCTTCTCCAGAACACTCGTTTCAGAAAAGAAGAAACAAAGAATCTTGAGCCGTTCTCATCAGAACTTGCTTCACTCGCTGATGTATTCGTAATGGATGCATTCGGTTCGGCTCACCGTGCACACTGCTCAACAGTAGGTGTTACAGACCACATCAAGGACACAGCAGTAGGTTACCTCATGCAGAAGGAAATTGACTACCTCGGCAATGCCGTTGAAACTCCTGTTCGTCCGTTCGTTGCAATCCTCGGCGGTGCTAAGGTTGCTGACAAGCTCAATGTTATTTCAAACCTCCTCGAAAAGTGCGACACACTCATCATCGGCGGCGGTATGGCTTACACATTCCTCAAGGCTCAGGGCAAGGAAGTCGGTCTTTCACTCGTTGATGATACAAAGATTGACTACTGTAAGGAAATGATGGCTAAGGCTGAAAAGCTCGGCAAGAAGCTCCTTCTCCCAATCGACACAACAATCGCTGCAGGCTTCCCTGATCCTATCGACGCTGAAATCGAAGTTAAGGTTGTTGATTCAGACAAGATTCCTGCTGACATGGAAGGTCTTGACATCGGCACAAAGACACAGGAACTCTTTGCCGACGCTGTAAAGAGCGCAAAGACTGTTGTTTGGAACGGTCCTATGGGCGTATTTGAGAACCCGACTCTTGCAAAGGGTACAATTGCTGTTGCTAAGGCTCTTGCCGACACAGACGCAACAACAATCATCGGCGGCGGCGACAGCGCAGCTGCTGTTATTCAGCTTGGTTTTGCTGACAAGATGAGCCACATCTCAACAGGCGGCGGCGCATCTCTTGAATACCTTGAGGGCAAGGTTCTTCCGGGTATCGCAGCAATCGCTGACAAATAATTTAATCAAATAAAAGGGCGGATTTTTCCGCCCTTACTGATTTAACCCTGTTACTTTATATAATAAAAACATATTCTGAAAGGAAAATTATCATGGATAAGTCAAAGAGAAAGGCAATTATCGCCGGCAACTGGAAGATGAACAAAACTCCAAAGGAAGCTAAAGAGCTCCTCAATGCTATTACTCCCCTCGTTAAAGATGCAGGTTGTGAAGTAATCGCTTGTGTTCCCTATGTTGACCTTGCAACAGCACTTGAGGCTACAGAAGGCACAAATGTTAAAATCGGTGCAGAAAACTGTCACTGGGCTGAAAGCGGTGCTTTCACTGGCGAAATCTCAACAGGTATGCTCAAGGAAATGGGCGTTGAATATGTAGTTCTCGGTCACAGCGAGAGAAGACAGTATTTCGGCGAAACAGACGAAACTGTAAACAAGAGAACAAAGGCTGCTCTTGCCGCAGGTCTTAAGCCAATCGTTTGTGTCGGCGAACTCCTCTGGGAGCGTGAGTGCGACATCACAGAAGAAGTTATCGCAAGACAGATTAAGCTTGACCTCTTCAATGTAACAGAAGAAGAACTCAAGAATGTTGTTATCGCTTATGAGCCTGTATGGGCAATCGGCACAGGCGTTACAGCAACAGCTGACCAGGCTGACGAAGTTTGCGCATTTATTCGTGCTACAATCGCTAAGCTTTACACACAGGCTGACGCTGACGCTGTTACAATTCAGTACGGCGGTTCAATGAATGACGGCAATGCTGACGAGCTTCTCTCAAAGACAAATGTTGACGGTGGTCTTATCGGCGGTGCATCACTCGTTGCCGAGAAGTTTGCCGCAATCGTAAAGGCTGCAAGCAAGTAATTTAAACAGTATATTCAAACACAATGCCGTGTCCTTTTGGGCACGGCACAAAAGTCTGTAATCGGCTTTTGGATTTTGTTTTTTGCATAACAAGATTGTGTATGCTTTATGGAAAGGACACGCAAAATGAAAAAACCGGTAATTTTAATGATTCTTGACGGCTTTGGTATTGCTCCCGAAAAAGGCAACGCTATCAAGGCTGCTAAAAAGCCAAACATTGACAAGCTTTTTGCATCTAATCCGCTCACACAGATCGGTGCGTCGGGTATGGATGTAGGTCTTCCTGACGGTCAGATGGGTAACTCTGAGGTCGGTCACACAAATATGGGTGCCGGCAGAATCGTTTATCAGGAACTCACAAGAATTACAAAGACTATCAACGAGGACAAGCTCAAAGATAACGAGGCTATTGTTGATGCAATGGACAAGGCTCTCAAGAACGGCACGGCACTTCACCTTATGGGACTTCTCTCAGACGGCGGTGTTCACAGCCACATTGAGCATCTCTACGGTATTCTTGAACTTGCTAAGAAAAAGGGTCTTAAAGATGTTTACATTCACGCATTCCTTGACGGCCGTGATGTTCCGCCTTCAAGTGCCGCTGAATATGCTGACAAGCTTCTTGACAAGCTCAAAGAAATCGGCATAGGCAAGGTTGCCACAGTTGAGGGCAGATACTACGCAATGGACAGAGATAACAACTGGGACAGAGTTGAAAAGGCATATGCCGCTATGGTATATGGCGAGGGCAACAAGGCAGACTGCCCTGTTTGCGCAATTAAGAACTCTTACAATGACGGCGTAACAGACGAATTTGTTGTTCCTTGTGTTATTGAGGGCGGTGCTCAGGTTAAGCCTAACGACAGCATCATCTTCTTCAACTTCCGTCCTGACAGAGCAAGAGAAATTACAAGAACTTTTGTTGATCCTGATTTTAAGGGCTTTGAGAGAAAGAACGGTTTCTTCCCCGTAAACTTTGTTTGCATGACTCAGTATGACGCAACAATGCCTAATGTTGAAGTTGCATTCAAGCCAGAGGTTCTCAAGAACACACTCGGCGAGTATGTATCAGACAAGGGTATGACACAGCTCAGAATTGCAGAAACAGAAAAGTATGCTCATGTAACATTCTTCTTCAACGGCGGTGTTGAAAAGCAGTATCCCGGCGAGGACAGAATCCTTGTTAAGTCGCCTGCTGTTGCAACATATGACCTCCAGCCTGAAATGAGTGCTTACGAGGTTACAGACAAACTCGTTCCGGCAATCAAGAGCGGTAAGTACGATATGATTATTCTCAACTACGCTAACTGCGATATGGTTGGTCACACAGGCGTATTCGAGGCAGCCGTAAAGGCTGTTGAGGCTGTTGACACCTGCGTTGGCAAGGTTGTTGACGCAATCAAAGAAATGGGCGGTGTTGCTCTTATCACAGCCGACCACGGCAATGCAGATAAGATGGTTGCAGAGGACGGTTCACCGTTTACTGCTCACACAACAAACCCTGTTCCTTTCTGCGTAGTAAACTACGACTGCGAGCTTCGTGAGGGCGGCAGACTTGCCGATATCGCTCCGACAATGCTCCAAATTATGGGACTCGAGCAGCCCAAAGAAATGGACGGCACAAGCCTTATTAAGTAATTTATTTTACTGATTATATACAGAGCCACCGATGTTTTATCGGTGGCTTTTTTGTGTTAGCACAAAACTGTAGGGGTAGCCTTGCGACCGCCGCAAATTCCCGCAACGCAAAATTTAAGTTGTAAAATATCGTTAATCGGTGTAAAATAATATTACTTATGTATTGTTAATTTTATGGCAGAGAAGGGGAAAATTTGATTAAGCTACGAAGATATCTTGCATACTACAAAAAGGAATGTATCATCGGTCCGCTTTGCAAGCTGTTTGAGGCAATTTTGGAGTTGCTCGTTCCGCTTGTTATGGCAGGAATCATCGACAACGGTGTGCGAAACGGTGACACGGCATACATTTGGAGAATGGGCGGTCTGCTCGTTATTCTTGCAACTGTAGGACTTTGCAGTGCGCTCGTGTGTCAGTATCTTGCGTCAAAGGCATCTCAGGGTGTAGGAACAAGGCTTCGCCGAGATTTGTTTTTGCATATTAACAGGTTATCACACGCAGAGTTGGACAAGCTCGGCACTCCGTCACTTATAACACGAATCACATACGACACCAATCAGGTTCAGCAATCTGTTGCAATGGCTATCCGCCTGCTCACCAGAGCACCGTTTATTGTTATCGGTTCAATGGTTATGGCAATGACAATCAACCTTGAAATGTCAATTATTTTCTTCATTGCGGCTATATTGATTGCCGTTACTCTTTACCTCATTATGACAAAGAGTATTCCTATTTTTGAAAAAATGCAGAAAAAGCTCGACAAAATCAGCCTTATCTGCCGTGAAAATCTTTCGGGCAACAGGGTTATCAGAGCCTTTTCAAAGCAGAAAAATGAGAAAAAGCGTATTGACGATTCAACCGAGGATTTGGCTAAAACTTCGATCAGAGTAAGCATTCTTTCGGCACTTTTAAGCCCTGTCACCTACATCATCACCAATGCTGCAATTATTCTCATCATTTGGTTTGGCGCTCAGAATGTCAACGCAGGCAGCGGAATGCTTTCGGGAGACATCATTGCCCTTGTAAACTATATGACGCAGATTTTGCTTGCAATGATTGTTGTTGCAAACCTTGTTGTACTTTTCACGAAGGCAAGTGCAAGTGCGGCAAGACTTAACGAAGTGTTTGAAACTCAGCCGAGTGTGTGTGAAAGCACTACCGAGAACATTGAAATTTCAGAGAGCGAAAGCACTCCGAAAATCGAATTTGACAATGTAAACTTCACATACGGCACGGGTGATGATGAGCTTGAGGACATCAGCTTTAAAATCAAGCGTGGTCAGACGGTCGGTCTTATCGGCGGAAAAAGTACGCTTGTCAACCTTATCCCCCGTTTTTACGATGCAACACAGGGTACTGTAAGCGTTGACGGCAGAAATGTCAAGGACTATCCGTTCTTACAGCTCCGTTCACAGATTGGTATTGTTCCTCAGCAGTCAATTCTTTTCAAGGGAACAATCCGTGACAATATGAAATGGCAAAACGAAAATGCAACTGACGAGGATATTATAAAGGCTCTCAAAATTGCACAGGCATATGAGTTTGTAAGCAAGCTGAACAAAGGGCTTGACAGCTTTGTTGAACAGGGCGGAAAGAACTTCAGCGGAGGTCAGCGTCAGCGACTTTGCATTGCCAGAGCACTCACAGGCTCACCGAAGCTTCTCATTCTTGACGACAGCTTTTCGGCTCTTGACTTTGCAACAGATGCGGCACTCAGAAAGGCTTTGCGTGAAAACACAAAGGATATGACCGTGATAATCGTTACACAGCGTTGCTCAACAATTAAGAACGCAGACCTTATTCTTGTGCTTGATGACGGCAGGCTTGTAGGCAAAGGTCCGCACGATGAACTGTTTGAAAACTGTGAAACCTACCGCGAAATCTGTCTTTCACAGCTTAATGAAGAGGAGGCAAAAAGATGAAAAATTCAGCAAAAAAATCCTCCTCTGTAATAAAGGTACTCAAAAAAATAAAGCCGTATTCGTTTTATCTGATTTTAGCTCTTGTGAGCGCAATCATCAGCGTTTCGCTCACTCTCTATATTCCTGTTCTCACAGGTAACGCAATCGACAACATCATTGACAAAGGTAATGTTGACTTTGCAAGCGTTATTCAGATTCTTGTGTACATCGGTGTAGGCATCGGCGGTGTGGCACTTTTCCAGTGGATTATGACCTACTTTACAAATATTTTCAGCTACCGCACTGTTCGTGACCTCAGAAGAGAGGTTTTTGAAAAATTCAACACAGTTCCCCTCTCCTACATTGACACAACACCTCACGGCGACCTTATCAGCCGAGTAATCAACGATGTTGACGCAGTTGGTGACGGTCTTACACAGATGTTTCTACAGCTTTTTTCGGGCATTGTTACCATTGTCGGCACGCTTGTATTTATGCTGACAATCAACTGGAAAATCGCTCTTGTGGTTGTTGTTCTCACACCGCTTTCGCTCTTTGTTGCGGCATTTATCGGCAAGATGACGCACAACCGCTTTGCTCGTCAACAGGCACTCAACGGTGACATCTCGTCATATGTTGAGGAGCATATCGGCAATCAGCGAATTGTAAAGGCTTTTTCATATGAGGACAGAGCCTTTGAAGAATTTGAAAAGTACAACGATGAACTTCTTGAAGTGGGATTCAAGGCGCAGTTTGCAGGCGCACTTGCCAACCCGTCAACAAGATTCGTAAACGCATTGGTTTATGCCGCAGTAGGCATTATGGGTGCTCTGTTTGCCGTTGCAGGCACACTTTCGGTCGGACAGTTATCATGCTTCCTTACCTACGCAAATCAGTACACAAAGCCGTTTAACGAGGTTACAGGCGTACTCACGCAGTTGCAGACAGGCATTGCGGCGGCAGGACGAGTTTTTGAGGTGCTTGAGGCAGATAACGAAATTCCCGACAACAGTACAAAAGAGCTTGAGCATTGCGAAGGCAATGTCAAGATTGAGAATGTAAACTTCTCCTACACAAAAGAAAAACCACTCATCACAAACTTTTCGCTTAATGTCAAGAGCGGCAGTCACATTGCCATTGTCGGTCCGACAGGTTGCGGCAAGACAACATTCATCAATCTTCTTATGAGATTTTATGACACGGACAGTGGCAAAATCAGCATTGACGGTGTTGACATTATGGATATCACCCGTGACAACCTCAGAAAATGCTACGGAATGGTTCTTCAGGACAGCTGGCTGTTCAACGGAACGATTATGGAAAATCTGCGTTACGGCAACGAAAACGCAACCGAAGAAGAAGTTATTGCCGCTGCAAAGGCGGCATATGCGCACTCGTTCATCCGCCGTATGTCTGACGGCTACAACACCGTAATCAGCGAGGACGGCGGTAATCTCAGTCAGGGACAGAAACAGCTTTTGTGTATTGCAAGGGCGATGCTTACAAACCCATCAATCCTTATTCTTGACGAGGCAACTTCATCAATTGATACCCTTACCGAAATCCGTGTTCAAAAGGCTTTTGCCAAGATGATGAAGGGCAAGACGAGCTTTGTTGTTGCCCACAGACTTTCAACAATCAAGGAAAGCGATGTTATCCTTGTTATGAAGGACGGCAACATCATTGAACAAGGCACACACGAGGAGTTGCTCGCCAAAGGCGGATTCTATAACAAACTTTACAACAGTCAGTTTGCAAAACAATAAACCGAATAACTGACTACTACACTCGAACACACAATTTTCAACAAATCTAAAATATATACAAAACGAGGTCATCAGCTAAAAACCGATGACCTCGTTTTGTATTATGAACTTTTAATCAGAAAGAGATTTTTCAACATTGATTATCGGATAAAGCTTTTCGTCAATTGACTTGATTTTCTCAATTGCACTCTGTTTAATCTGTCTTTCTGTAAGGTCAAGTCCATACGGAATAACCATATCAAAGACAACATTTGTATGCGTACTGCCCTTTACAATTCTGAAATCGTGGATTGAATACTCCGGATTAAGCTCACACAATCCCTCCTCCACCTTCATTTTAAGTTCATTTGTGAACGCATCGTTTGACGCAATCGGATCCATATGTATGGTTGCAAAACAGTTGTACCTGTTTTCAAGCTGTTTTTCCGTCAGGTCAATTGCGTCGTGAGCTTCAAGGATATCCTCGTCACACGGTACCTCTGCGTGGAGTGAAATAAAGCATCTGCCCGGACCGTAATCATGAATAATCAAATCGTGGATACCTACAATCATATCATTTTTCAACACTGTTTCCTTGATTTCATCAACAAATTCAGGGTCAGGCGCTTTGCCGAGGAGCGGAGAGAGGCTCTCTCTGAATGTGCTGACACCCGTAAAAAGTATGAACAGCGAAACACACACACCGAGCCATCCGTCAATCTGAACTCCTGTTGAGGCAGAAATAAGCAGTCCTATTATTACAACCGAGGTTGCAATGCAGTCGGTCAAAGAATCGAGTGCCGCCGCCTTGAGTGCGGTTGAATTTATCTTTCTCGACAATCCCGAATTAAAAAAGTACATCCATAATTTTACGAAAATTGACGCAATCATTATTGCGAGTGAAAGCGTTGAAAATGCCGTTTTGTCCTCGGGAGTAATTATCTTTTCTATCGAACTTTTTATAAGCTCAACACCCATTAAAAGGATTACAACGGAAATTCCCAAGCCTGCCACATACTCATAACGACCGTGACCGAACGGATGCTCTCTGTCGGCAGGACGGCTTGCAAGCTTAAATCCGAGGAATGTAACAACCGAACTGCCTGCGTCCGAAAGGTTGTTGAGGGCGTCGGCAATGACGGAAACCGATGCCGAAACAATTCCGGCAAACAATTTTCCTCCGAACAGTAACAGGTTAAGAATTATTCCGCAAACACCCGAAAGGTTGCCATAGGCAGTTCTAACCTTTGGATTATCGCAATTGTCGCTGTCTTTAACGAACAGCTTTACAAGTAATTTTGTCAAATAAAACACCAACTAAAATTTATTTACAGCGAATCGTTTCGGCTGAAAACATCGGCAACCTCCGTAATTGAAATGTACGCTTTCTTGTCGATTTCACGCACAATCTCCTTCAGCTTGCCAATCTGGAAACGGTTGACAACAAAGTAAATCATCACCTTGTCCTTGCCTGAATATCCGCCCTGAGCCTGCATTACGGTAACACCGCTTTGAAATTCCTCCGAAAGTGCGTTACAAATTTCATCGCAACGGCTTACAGACGCAATAATCGTTGCCGCCTTTGCCCTGTCAAAACCTTCAACAATAAAGTCAATCGTTTTAAGTGCGGCAAAATATGTAACAATCGAATAAAGCGGAAGAATCCAGCTTTGCAGAATGAAACCGCATACAACATAAAGTACGATATTGTATGCCATGACGAATGAACCAACCGATACACCGATTTTCTTCGCAAATATTACTGCCATAACCTCGATGCCGTCCATTGCACCGCCAAATTTGATTGCAAGACCGCTGCCTATACCCGAAATCACACCGCCGAACACGGCACAAAGGAGCAAATCGGTTCCCGCAAGCGGAGATGCCATACTGACATCAACGGGCAGAACATCGGTTATCAGCCATGAAACGAACGAAT
>ERZ1031449.277-NODE-277-length-13057-cov-8.603446_pt1 | contig 13057 bp, 7 predicted proteins | sample MGYA00516705_ERZ1031449 | MGnify/ENA primary metagenome ERZ1031449 (study PRJEB33719, sample SAMN04261152) | wastewater metagenome | biome: rural village; feature: human; material: feces | host: Homo sapiens | place: El Salvador | collected 2013-01-14 ... | reverse complement strand
CGGAGTAATAATGAAAGCATCGGCTAGTTCCTCCATAATGTGCTTTCTTTCTCTCATAGACTCAGTTTTGATTAGTTTAGTACATTCAGTAAATAAACTTTCAATCTTGTCATCAAAGAAAAATCCAGGTACTACACCGGTAATCTCAGCACCGGCCTTTTTCATACCTCTTGCAGAAGCACCCATAAGTCCTTCGCTACCTGCACCGAATACTAGGGAGTGACCTCTCTTGCCAAGTTCATAACCCAGTTCCTCTGTTGCTTTTATATATGAATCATCAATGATGTTACTTGCTGAACCGAAAATACATATTCTCATATAATTACCTCTTTTCTAATACTTATTATATCTTGATTATATATCATATTTCAGAAAAATTCAATTAATACCTAATGTTGAAATTGTTTAATTTTGGTTGTATAATATTAAAAAGGAGCGTTGCTATGTCATATATTTGTGTGATTGGAAATGAAAATGGAATAGTAGCAGGTAGTGACTCAAGGGAAACTATTGCACCAAATAAATTTTTGGACAATAGACAGAAGGTTTTTGTTGACAAAAAGCAAAATCTTATTTGGGCTTGTTGTGGCATTACAAAATATAACGGAATAGACTATATTGATGTAGTGGAAAGTATATTGAGAGATACTAACCTGTCTTTTATTGAAAAGATAAACAGACTACAGATTATGATAGAGAGAGTCACTAAAGAATGTTATAACTATATCGGTAATGGTAGTGCTATGGATATTCTGATTGGTTACAAGTTAAAGAGAAAAATACTTATAAGAATGAATATACAAAATGGGGAAGTCAAGAGAAATACTTTCTTTGCACCACTTGCTATTGAGGGTGGTAGTGGAAAAATGATTATGAACAAATTTCCACTAAAAGATTATAACCACTTGTCTTTAAAAGAATTAGAGGTTTATGTTAAGAATAGGGTGCAGGAAACTATTGACAAAGACAAAGAAATTTCTATAAATGACCCTACCCATGTTAATACTATTGGTGGAAAGGTAAGAACAGTTGCCTTGTGAATAATTAAAGGTTTAAGTTTTAATAGATAATGTTTAAAATATTACATATTATAATAAGCCTTGAAATATTTCAAGGTTTGTGATAGTATTACAAGGACTTGTAAAGGAGCAGTAGGTCACTGCTCCTTTTTTAAGGGTTTTTCTGTTCATAAAATTAGTACTTTTATATAAAACCTTAAACTTAATGTTATGGAAAAAGAGTATAGTACATTACTGTATTTTTTGATATAATTAATAGTAAGAGATTTTGGTAAATCTATTTTATGAAATTTGAAAGAGAGGCACTTAAAATGAAAAAATTGTTTAGACCATTATCTTTGGTAATGGTGCTGGTTGTTTTAGCTACAACAACGACTTTCTCAGCGTTGTCAGCTACAATCGACAAAAATCTAACCGGGGCAGGTATTAATGTGGAAAAAGTAGCAGCGTATACTAACTCAAGTGATGGGTATGCCACTTATAGTGGTAACGACTTGGGTGCAAATTATTCAGCTGACTCTACAACCTTTAAGGTATGGGCACCTTCAGCATCTAGTGTGAAGGTTAAACTATACAAGACAGGTTCAGATAGTGAAGCTGGTGCAGGTGTCATTGGCACTTATGATATGACTAAAGACAGTTCTAATGGTGTTTGGTCATTAAAACAAAGTGGTGACTTAAACGGTATCTACTACACATACCTAGTAACAGTCAATGGCAAAACAAATGAAACAAGAGATGTATATTCAACAGCTTGTGGTGTTAACAGTAAGCGTTCAATGGTTGTTGATTTAAATTCAACTAATCCTGATGGTTGGAACAATGACTCTCATGTTCTTTTCAATAGCTCTTCAGAAGCTACAGTTTGGGAAATGTCAGTAAGGGATTTTTCTATTGACAGTTCTTCAGGTGTAGATGCTGACAAGAGAGGTACTTTCCTAGGTGTTGCTCAGCATGGCACAACACTTAACGGTAAAGGCGATATTAAAACAGGTATTGACTATCTAATTGAAAACAAAATCAATTGTGTTCAGATTATGCCAATGTATGACTTTGGTTCAGTTGATGAAACAAAGGGTGGTCAAAACTGGGGTTATGATCCAATGAACTACAATGTTCCTGAAGGTTCTTTCTCTACTAACCCATATGACGGTGCAGTAAGAATTAAGGAAATGAAAACAATGATTAAGGCACTTCATGATGCCGGTATCTCTGTTGTTATGGATGTAGTTTATAACCACACATATAACACAACAGATTCTTGTTTTGAAAATACAGTTCCGGGTTACTACTACAGAATGAACGGTAATCAGTTCCTTAACGGTTCAGGTTGTGGTAATGTAACTGCTTCCGATAAGACAATGTACAGAAAGTATATGATTGACTCAGTTAAGTATTGGGTAAATGAATACCATATTGATGGTTTCCGTTTTGACTTAATGGGTTGTCACGATATTACAACGATGAATAAGCTTAGAGATGAGCTTGATACTATTGATAAGAGAATTTTAACTTATGGTGAACCTTGGACAGGTACATGGCCAAGAGACCCTAACGGTATTGCTAACTCATCAGCAGCACTAATGGATAACGCAAGTAAGCTAAATCCAAGAGTTGGTATGTTTAACGATAAGGTTAGAGATGCTATCAGAGGTAGCAACGATAACTACGGTGCAGCATCAGGTTATATTATGGGTGCAAGTGGTTTTGATGCTGCAGTCAAAGCCGGTGAAATGGCTAACACCTCCACAATGTGGGGTAGTAACTGGTCAAAAGCACCTACTCAGACAGTAACATATTCTTGTTGTCACGATAACTTAACTCTTTGGGATAAGATTATGAGGGTTTGTGGTAGTAGTGACTATGACGGTACTAACTCAACATACCTTGCAATGAACAAACTTGCGTCAGTAATTGAATTTACTTCACAAGGTGTTAACTTTACTATTGCCGGTGAAGAATTTGCCAGAACTAAGTACGGCGAAGATAACTCTTACAACAAGGGCGATAGCAAGAACTTAATTGATTGGAACAGAGTTTCTAAGTATTCTGATCTAGTAAGTTATTATAAAGGTCTAAGAGAAATCCGTTCTGTATATAGTCCATTTACAGATAGCTCAATGACTTCTGTAAATTCATCTTATTTCTGTTCAACTCCAAGTGGTGTTGTTGCATATACAATGCAGAACAAGACTGCTAACGCTAACAAAGAATGGGGTATGATTGCAGTAATTACAAATGCAACTTCTAACACTCAGACAGTTAAGCTACAAGCCGGTACAACACTTCCATCATCTTGGGTAACAGTTGCTAACGGTAACAGCGCAGGTCTAAAGAACTTAGGAACAGTTAACGGTTCTACTGTTTCAGTACCGGCAAGAAGTTCTCTAATCCTAGTTGATGCAAGTACATTTGACAGAGGTGTAACTCCTACAACTCCAACAACATCAACTACTACAGTACCACCTACAACAACTTCTGCTAAGAAAACAATCACTTACAACACATCAAAGATTAAGAACTTTAATGATGGTGTTTCTACAGAAACAGTAACAAATGGTCAAAATGTTACAAAGACAATTGAACCTGAAGATGGTTACGAAATTGTTTATGCTAAGGTAGTATGTGGTGGTAACGACATTACTTCAACTGCTTATAACTCAGCAACAAATACACTTAGCTTTAATGTTACAGCAGATACTGATGTAACAATTATTGCAACAAAGATTCCTGATACTCACCTATATGGTGATACCAACAGTGACAGTTCAGTTACTGTTAAGGATGCATCAAGATTACAAAAGTATGTTGCTAATATGACTGACCTAAGTGCTACAGAACTTAAGTCATCGGATGTTAATAATGATAATCATGTTGATGTTAAGGATGTAACAATGATACAGAAGTATGTTACCGGTGCAGTATCAAGTTTCCCATCAGGTAAAAGCTTCTCTGATGAGAAACCTACATACACAATTCCTACAAATACAATTACAACAACATCAGCTACAACAGTAACAGTTCCTACAACTGCTACTACTCCATCATCTACTGTTTCTACCGGTGATAAGGTGTTAACACTTGACCCATCAGCAGTTTCAGCCGGTAATGAAAGATGGGCTGCTTACTTCTTTACTGCTTCAAACACTTCTAATTATAAGTGGGTTGACCTAGATAGTAATAATTCAGTAACAGTGCCAAGTGGTATGGATACAGTTATCTTTGTTCGTATGAACGGAAAGACAACAGAAAACACTTGGGACAATCGTTGGAATCAGTCAGATGATTTAACAATCGGTTCAAGCACAAAGTATGTTGCTACCGGTTGGGGTTCAGGCAATCTGTTCACAGGTAACTGGGCATAAATAAATAAACTATGAACATTCAAAGTGTCAACAATTGTTGGCACTTTGTTTTTTATGCACAAAAACTATGCCTGTCATTTGTGCATTTATACAAAGTTTCATACTGGATGCATAACAATATTACGAAATGATGAATAAAATTAAAGTATATTGTAAATTTATTGTCTATTTTGTATAATAAGTATATGATATATAAGTAAAAATTTTTAGTGTAGAGAGATATTGCATAAAATATTTCTCTAGAGGCACTAAAATTCTTGTTTACTATAACTATTTTAAAAATATAATATTGTGTTATAATAATTATTGTAATAAAGACAGACAAATTATGGAAATATAAGTGTATTTTAATACACTTAAAAGAAGAAAGGAGAAAGAACTTTGATTAACAAAACATCAAAAGTAGCTGCCAGGTCTTTAACAGCAATTACATTAATAGTAATGATAATCATTTCTTGTATTTCTGCCGTTGCTGTAAATAAAGACACTGCACAGACCGGTGCAAGTAAGGACGTTGAGTCTGTTGGTGCAAAGATGACACAGGGTCTTGATTATTACCTAATAGGTAGTTTACCCGGATCTTCTTGGACACAACCAAGTGAGGACTTTAAGTTATCTAAAATTGATAATAATCATTACACAGGTACTTTTAAAATAACCGGTCAAGCTACATATCAATTTAAAATCTATAATAGTAATGGAGATTATTATAGTAAACCAGGTACAATTTTTAAATCCGGTTCAACAACAGTTACAGGTCTTGTTTTAGGTGGTTCTGATAACAATATGACACTTAGTGTTTCAGGTGGTGAATCAGAACTTACAGTTGATATGTTCTGTGAATACAGTGGTGACAGCCGATTAACAATTGAATTAAATGAGATAAATGACGATGGTACATATCGTGGAGGTACCGGTCATAAATATATTGCCGACCCTAATGTTGTTAATCACTCAACAGATACAGAACTTCTTAATGTTAAGAGTACTTTTTTTGATTACTATAATGATGAAGAAATTAATGGTAAGTGGAGAGATAGTCTAACCGGTTTCTATAGAACAGTTAAATCCGGTGACTCAAAGTATAACAGAGAACCTTATCAAAAGCTTAACAGAGCTATTGCACAGTATGCTAACAGAGTAAATAACAGTTCGTGGACAACACCTCTTTATTTTGGTGATTTTAACACAGATAGAGACGGTTATCAAAAAGACGGTTATGTGGGTTATGGCGTAAGTAACCTAAAGAAGTTCTTGAGTGTACCAAATAACTCAAATGCCACATCATCAGGAACCTCAGGTTCTGTTGCCGGTCTTGCCGATGTTACACTTGCAGATAACAAGAAGTTAAGTAAGAATGGTGTTACAATGCCATACTTTGATGAAGATTGGCTTGTAAAGAATGGCTATGGTACAGTTGTTCATTCTGACTTTCCTATGAGAAAGACAACCGATGAACACGGTCAGGATTACTATGAATATGATAGTTTAGATGGTAAAGATAACTGCTACTTTGATGGTTATGAAAATCTTGCAAGTGGTGGAAATCTTACAATGAATTATGCCAGTGGTAAGAGTAACTCGGTTTATGATGCTTTAAGTGGTTTCTCGGAAAGTACTATTAACAATCCCGGTTTCTTCCCATTTGACAGACAAAAGGACCATAGCAATAATGGTTATGACTTTGGCTTTGGTATGAGATTAGACCTAGATTTTACTCTTGGTGCTAACGGTAAAACTAATGGAGAGGATACAGTATTTAACTTCTCAGGTGACGATGACCTTTGGGTTTATCTTGATGGTGTACTTGTACTTGATATGGGTGGTGACCACAAGATGTCACAGGGTTGTATTGACTTTACAACTTTAAAGTCTTATGTAAATAATATTGATACTACATTCCAAGGCACTGATTTAGTATATACGAATAGTTCAGATAAGTCTGGTTACAGTTATTCAGCTGAATTTCCAGCTCTGTTCTCTGATGATACAGAAACCAGAGGTTCAAGCAAGTTTAACAACAACAATGTTAATGCTCACCATACACTAACTGTTTTCTATATGGAAAGAGGTATGATTGAATCTAACTTAAAGGTTGGTTTCAACTTTGAACCTATTACTGATTCACTTGATGTTACAAAGACAGTTGATACATCTAATGTTAACCCTAAACTACAGACAGCAGTTAAGAATGCTGATGACTTTGGTTTTGCTATTCAAGAAAACGGTACTGATGTAAGTGATAAGAAATATAAGTATTCTGACAATGGCACAATTAATAACGCCAAGACTAATGGCAACACAGCTACACTATCTGATGGTGACAGTGCTTCCTTTAACAGTCAGTTTACTATTGATAATAATTTAACTGTTACCGAAGGTACACCAAAGAAAACTATTATTTCTAATATGGATACCAATAGTTTGATTTACCTTGATACAAAGGATATGAGTTGTTCGTGGTTCTTCAATAATGGTGCAGTTCCTGCAATCTCCTTTGATAACGGTAACACATTCCACCAAATGTTCTCTTATCAAACAGATGGTAGAACAATTTACTACTATGAATCTGAAAAAGATAGTAGCAGTAATAACAAAAGCTTTATTATCGGTAGAAAAGATGATATGGGTGTTTGGAACAGAGTAAGATTCTCGGCAATTACCGAAAATACAAATTGTATTAACGTTAAGGCTTGGAGAACAACCTCTACCGGTGATATTAGTGTTGTTGATAACTCCGGTTCAATTAGTGAAGTAACTAAGTTTACTTTAACCCCACCTTCCAGTGGTGATTATACAATTGATACTACAAAGGAAAGTTTGTTAGCCGGTCATTACAATACTAAATGGTCATTGTATGATGTTAGTGGCACTTCACCGGACTTAATTACAACAGGGGACACAAAGGTTTCTAACTTTCAGTATAAAAATAAAGTTAATGATGATTTGGTTTCAACTCATCTAAGACTTGATTATGTAAACACACCTCAGGTTGCTAATATTAAAGTAAACAAGAATGTTGTTGATAAAAGTGGTAAACCAATTACAGATGATGATACACAGTTTGATGTTACTTTAAAGCTTGACATTAACGGTGACGGTGCATATCAAGATTACGGTTTAACCGGTAAGATTTCTCAGAGTTCACCTTATACATTCACAGGAATTCCTGTAGGTGTTAAGTATAAGGTTGAAGAACAAACACCAAGTGGATATAAGGTTTCTTATGGTACAGTGAATACCAATACAGGCATACTTGGTAATGCCGGTGCTACTGTTGATGTTATCAACACAGTAACTCCTGCAAGTATTACAGCCGGTATTACAAAGACACTTGACAGAATGGTTTATGACGGTTCAACATTCCAATTTAAGTTAGTAGGCCTTGCTTCTACAACTGTTGGTGGTGTTACAACTGAGAATACATCTTCCGTAACAGATACAATTTCAACTGTTGTTGATGGTAATGCAGCATTTAATTCTATTGACTATAGTACAGAAGGTGCATATCTATATAAGATTACAGAAGAACCATTAGTTGATGGTCACGATTATCAAACTGATTCTTCAGTATATATCTTTAAAGTTGTTGTTGCTAAGGATAACGGTGTTCTAAAGGCAACAGGTACTTATTATAGAGGTACTTCTTCACAATCTGTAGAAGAAATTATTGATGCTAATAATACAACTAATATTGCAAGTTTTGAAAATACATCAACTAAGGCTCAGGCTACAGTTCTAAAGGCTGACAAGGTTAACCCTGACGGTACTGTTCCTGCTGATGCAAAAAGATTAGCGGGTACAACATTTACTCTATATAAAGTTAGTGGCAAAGATGTTACACAAGGTGAATTTGTTAAATCTTTAGTTACTGATAGTCAGGGTGAAGTTACATTTACTGATCTTGATATTTTCAAATTAGGTAAAAACGGTAACGGTGGTACTAAAGAATATCAGTGGTACTATGTTGTAGAAACTGCATCAGCTGAAGGTTATACACTTTCAACTAATGAACAGTGGTTCTCATTTGATGGTGGACATTATGACTCTACAAAGAATGTATATACTCATTCTTTTGCAGCTCTAAACACACTAATCACAGTTCCTTATGCCGGTATTAACTATCTAATGCAACATAACTTTATTCTTTACGGTACACTGGTTCTTGGCTTAGGTGCAATTTGTTCTTGTGGCTATATGCTAAGAAAGAGAAGACTTGGAGCAAAAGCTCCAACCAATAAACATGGTAGGAAATAAATTACATATATATTTTAATTAAAAAAGGAGAAGATGAAAAATGACAAAATCAATTAAGAAAATTTTTGCAGCTCTTCTTGTAGTTGCAACTCTAGCACTTATGATTCCATTTAGTGCCAGTGCAGCAAGAGATGCTTCAACAGAAGTTACTTTCAAACTAAGTGACCCAACAGTTGTAGGCAAGTTTAAGTTTGACATTTACAAGCTTGCTGGTATTAATACAACAACAGGTGCAGTTACAACAGTAACAGGCCTACCTACTGCTGTTAAAACAGCAGTTGAAGCTGAAGGTACAGATGCTAACACATCAGCTCTAATTACTGCTTGTAAGAAAGAACTAGCTAACCTAGGTTCTGCTGTTAAGACTTGGGATGCTACAACAAATTCTGTTACATACACAGACCTAGCTGCCGGTATCTATTACATCCACCCTGTTGCTAAGGCTACAGCTACAAAGATTGCTGACTCAATTGTAACAACACCTAAGTATGATGATGCTACAAAGTCTTGGGTTAAGAATGATAATATTGACCTATCTTCTAAGGTTAGCACAAAGGACATCGTTCTTGACAAGACAATCACTAATGTTGATAATACTCCTGTAAATGCTAAGTATGCTACAGCAGGTCTAGGTAGCACAGTTGAATTTAAGCTAGAAGCTAATGTTCCCGGTTCTGCTACTTCAAAACTAAAGAAGTATGCTATCGCTGATAAGATGGATGCAGGTCTATCATTTAACAAGAATTCTGTTAAGGTTTACTACACAGCTGATGCTTCTTCACTAAGTGCTGCTGACCTAGTAGATGCTGCTGATTATACAGTAGATGTACCTTTTACAGCTAAGGGTACAGAATATACATTTGCAGTTAACTTCAAGGCTGATACAGATGGTTATGTAAAGAACATTTATGATGCTGACAAGAAGATGGTAGTTGTATTTAATGCTACAGTTAACGATAATGCAACAGTAGGTAAGACTTCAAATGACAACAAGGTTTCTCTAGACTATGCTAATGACGATACAGAAATCGTTGAACCTGGTCCTACAGTACAGGTATTTGCTTTCAACCTACAGGTTGTAAAGGAAGATAACGGAGGTCAGAAACTTGCAGGTGCAAAGTTCGACCTATTCAAGGCTGACAAGACTACTAAAATTGCTACTGCTACATCAGATGATAACGGTTTAGTACAGTTCACAAATAGTGGTAAGGAAATTCAGCTAGCAGCCGGTACATACTATGTTAAGGAAACTGCAGCTCCGGAAGGTTATGTTCTACCAACAGGTGATGCTGCTTGGACAGAAATCAAAGTAGACCCTACAATTACTCAGAAGACAAGTGTCGGTGCAAATGATGCTCAGTATGAACTAACAGGTCTAACAAATGCAGGTGACAATACTTTCGCTTTCGTTACAAAGACAGTTAAAAATGTAAAGATTACAGTTCCTAAGACAGGTGGTATGGGTACAACTCTATTCACAATTTGTGGTGCTTCTCTAATCGTTCTTGCAGGTGTAATGTTTGTAGTTCTAAAGAAAAAGAAAACTTCTAAGTAATTTTAATATAACCAAATAATCGTAAACTTTATTTGATATATGTAATTTTTCTAATTGGGATGTGGGCAACTACATCCCAATATTTTTTGTTGCAATTATTACTAGTATATTTTATAATTGTATTATTAAGAAATAAGGACATTGTTTATGAAAAAGAAACTTCCGATAATCGCAATAATTTTGATATTTGTAGTTGGTCTTGGAATAATGAGTTATCCTCTTGTTAGTTCTATGATTAACAATTCTAAGTTTAAGGACGGTATGAATGACTATACCGAAACTGTTAAGAAACTTGATAAAAAGGATTATACTAAATTATTTAAATCTGCTAAAAAGTATAATCATAGCTTAACACAAACCTCAATTATTACCGACCCATTTGACGAAGAAGCATATAAAGCTATCGGTGCTCACTATAATGATGTGCTTAATGTTGATGGTAAAGGTCTTATTGGTTATGTTGTTGTACCTAGAATTGATGTTAATTTACCTATTTATCATGGTTCAAGTAAAAAGGTGCTGGAAAAAGGTGCCGGTCACTTGCAGAATACTTCAATGCCTATCGGTGGTAAAAGTACCCATGCAGTTATTTCTGCCCATACAGGCTTTCCTGACCAAACTTTCTTTGATAACTTAACTGACCTTGTTAAGGGGGATATTTTTTACATTAAAGTTCTTGATAAAACTTTAGCCTATAAGGTTGACCAAATTAAAGTTGTTCTTCCGGAAGATACAAATGACCTTAGAATTATTCCTAATGAGGATTATGTAACACTTTTAACCTGTACACCTTACGGTATTAATACCCACAGACTTCTTGTAAGGGGTGTTCGTACAAAGTATGTACCGGAAGAAGTGGCAAAAAATAAAGTAGTAAAACAAGCACCGTTTGAAAAGTGCTTCTACTTTTTAGGTTACAAAATTCCTTATTGGGTTGCCGGTGCAGTTATTGGTGGATTTGTTCTTTTAGTTGTGATTATTGTTTTAATTGCAGTTAGAAAGAATAAGAAAAAATCTTCTTTAAAGCATATTGATGATAATTCTGAAAAGAAGGTAGAGTCTGATGAAAAGTAAAAAGGTTCGTCGAGTTCTAACAATTATTGCTACAATCTTTCTCGTTACCGGTATAGGGCTTGTTCTGTTTCCACCTGTATCAAATACTTATGGTAAGTATGTAGCTAAGGGTATTTCAGATGACTTTGAAACCAGAGCAAATCACCCAAGAAAAGGCTCATATGCAGATGCCAAGAAGAATGGTGAAGTTGACAGTAACGGTTGCCTATCTGATGGTACACAAGTTGTTTACGATGTTGATATTAAAAGACTTAAGGAAGATAGCATTAAGTATAACAATATGCTTAAAGAACACCAAAGGGAAAAGCTGACAAGTTCTCTTTCATATGTAGAGCCTAGCCTAAAGTTAAGTAAATATGGAATATTTGACGGTGTGTATGGTTACTTAGAAGCACCTACTATTGATATGAAGTTACCTATATATTTAGGTACTGCCAGAGACCACTTAAATTATGGTGCAGCACATTTAACATACACTTCATTGCCTATAGGTGGTAAAGATACAAATGCAGTTCTTGCCGGTCATACAGGATATGTAGGAAGAATTTTCTTTGACAATATTAGACAACTTAATATTGGTGACAAAGTAAAGGTAAGAACCTATTGGTCAAAGATTACATATAAGGTAACAGGTACAAAGATAATTAAACCTAACCATGCTGATGATATATTTATTCACGATGATAAGGATATGATTATCCTTATGACTTGTATATCTAACGGTAGTGGTGGCTTTGACAGATATTTAGTTTTTTGTGAGAGGTAACTATGGATAATAATTTAAATAATTTACAAAGAGTAGAGGCAGGTCGCAGACTTGAAATTTTAGGTTATGAAAAAGATGTTTGTGAAAAGTATCTGGATGAAGAATTTGCTTTAAAGCTACAAGAAGCAGACAGTAATGAAGTACCGGAAGAAATAAATATTGCACCATTTCTAAAAATGGAAGAAGAACAAAATATCTTTACTTATCTTTATAGATATACTGTTCTTGATGATGGTAATTTACAGTTAAGATTATTTTTCATAAGCAACAACCCTGATGATTGGGAAAAGGATAGAGAAACCTTGCAGTATGCTTTGGAAAATGGAATTGACTCTAAAGATGCAAAGAATATTTTTAAAACATTCGTAAGACCTTTGAATAAATAAAACAGAAAAGGGCTAGAGGCTAGAAAGACTTTTAGCCCACTTAATACAAAGAAAAAATAATTTTAAAAAAATTTAAAAAAAGTGTTGACATTTAAGTTTATATAGGATATAATAAACGAGCGTTAGAGATAAGGCACTTCGAGGTGTAACTCAGTTTGGTAGAGTGCTTGGTTTGGGACCAAGATGCCGCAGGTTCAACTCCTGTCACCTCGACCATAAAAATACGGATACCGTTTGGTATCCGTATTTTTTATTATCCGGCAAACGAGTGACAGGAGTTGAAGGCAACCGTTAAGAAAACAGTCCGGTGGACTGTTTTTAGGGAGAGCGTAGATGCTTCTATCCTTTCGTATTTGTGCTTATAAAGCAAGGTGGGTAGTAGTGCAAGAAGAAAATATGTCACCGATAAAGTAAGCAAAATTTAAAAAATTAGTAAAAATTAAAATATACCATTAGTACGGATTCCATTAGGAATCCTTGTTTTTTTATACCCGGCAAACGAGTGACAAGTACTACAAATTAGGTTTTTTCAATTTTGTCTGTGGGTAAAGGTAAGTTTGTTTTAAATTTAATTGTCTACAAAGAAAAATTTATAGTGAGATTATGCATTTTAAATCATATATAACTATGACTCA
>ERZ1031449.275-NODE-275-length-13064-cov-5.751710_pt1 | contig 13064 bp, 6 predicted proteins | sample MGYA00516705_ERZ1031449 | MGnify/ENA primary metagenome ERZ1031449 (study PRJEB33719, sample SAMN04261152) | wastewater metagenome | biome: rural village; feature: human; material: feces | host: Homo sapiens | place: El Salvador | collected 2013-01-14 ... | reverse complement strand
TGCTTTGATCAAGACAAGTAATTGCTCTGGAACTATCAATGTAAACAATATTGAAGTTGAAGGATATGGAAACTTTGTTGTTGATCCAGGTGAAAATGTATGTACTGTTGACGAGTTTACTGTTACAAACAGCTATTTCCATGATATGTGCAAAGGTAAGCGTTTTGTGGATTCACAGAAGAAGAAATGCGCTATTTTGAAGTTCAATATGAATCATTGCACTGTCGCGAATTCTTGTCAAGGTTCAGATTTCTTGCGTTTTGATTATAATGCAGCGCAGCCAATTGAAGTAAACTTTACCAATAATACCTTGTATAAGGTTGAGGCTACTTCTAAGGGCTTGTTCTACATCCGTTCATATAAGGCAGGTGACAGATTCTTTACGGCAAACATTAAAAATAATGTCTTTGCAGAGATGAGTGATGCTGTATTCTTCAGCCAAGATTCTAAGTCGGATAACTTGAAGTTCAGCAACAACTGTTATCATAATGCATCTAATTTGCAGAAAGTTGTGGGCGATGAAGACCCTAAGAAGGATACGTATGATACTTCAGGTCTTACTCTTGACCCAGGTTTCAAGGACGCAGCAAATGGTGACTTCACTATTACCAATGAAACTTTGATAGACAAGAACATTGGTAACGTTGCTCAATAATGTTGGCATCAATAAAAGATACATACATTTATTTTGGGTTTGGGCTGATGGAGTCGTCCATTAGTGCCATCTAACAAAAAACAAATCTATAGAGGGAGCCGGGACGAGAGTCTCGGCTCCCTTGTTAGTTTTCTTATGCCTTGCCTTGAATTGAGGGTAGGGGGAAGAATAAAAACAGGCGACTCGTCTTATCGACAAGTCGCCTGTTCTTAAATATAATAATGTGTAATTTCTATTCCTTATTGTTTCTTCATGAGTGCTAGCACCTCTTCGAGTGACAGCCCGGTACCTGCAGCCACTTGCTCTGGTGTCAACTTCATGGCAAGAAAGTTCTTGGCAGTGGCAATCTGAGTGTCAATTTTACCTTTCTTGATGCCTTCCTCGTTGCCTTGATACCATGCGCTATACATGCCAAGGTTGTAGTTGTCAACTACTCTTTGGCTTTCCTCGTATTTCTCCATTTCCTCCTTGCTCAAGCAACGGCTGTCGGCAATGTCAGCGAGGCGCTTGAAGCCCCAATCGGTGAATGGGTTGATGTATTTTCCCATAAGTTCACATATATAAAGTTGTTTTCGCACTATTGCGAAGTGTTGGCAAAGTTACGCTTTTATTTCCGTATCGCCAAAGAAATGACCATGTTTTTGTCTTAAATGGATGACTTTTCCTAGTATAAGTCAACAATAAAACGGACAAATGCTCGATAAAATGGGCTTTTGTCCTTTTTTTATTCTTCTTTGTCTGATATTTATCTAGCACTTTTCGGTTGTTTCCCTACTTTTGCAACCGAAACTTTCAATCATTTGAAATATTCAATCGAAAAATAATAACCTAATAGAACAGCTAAACAATGAATGCAATCTTGTGTAATACGAAGAGAAGTTTTCTTCTCGTGACATTGTTCCTCATGGGATGTTTGCAGCTCGTGGCGCAAATTCGTACCATTCAAGGTGAGGTGACAGATGCACAAAATGGTGAGGCTCTGATCGGTGCCACCGTCATGGTGGAAGGCGAGAAGGGCGGTACGGTTACCGACTTCGATGGTAACTTCAAACTGCAAGTGACTTCCTCTGCCAAGAAAGTCAAAATCTCTTATATCGGTTACATAGATAAGGTAATCGCTATTTCCGACAATATGAAGGTGAAGCTCGAACCTGAGAGCCAGTCACTCGGCGATGTCGTGGTCATCGGTTATGGTACCGCACGCAAGAGCGACTTGACAGGTTCTGTTGCCACCGTCAACTCCAAGGACTTCAACAAGGGCTTGGTTTCTTCTCCAGAACAACTCATCAATGGTAAGGTATCAGGTGTGCAAATCATGTCAAACAGTGGTTCTGCATCTGCCGGTAGCACCATCCGTGTACGTGGCGGTGCTTCCCTCAACGCCAGCAACGACCCTTTGATCGTATTGGATGGCGTGCCATTGGAGCAGGGTGGTATCTCTGGTAACTCCAGCAACTTCCTCTCTATGATCAACCCTGCCGACATCGAGAGCATGACTGTCTTGAAGGATGCTTCTTCTACAGCCATCTATGGTTCTCGTGCTTCCAATGGTGTCATCATCATCACCACCAAGAAAGGTCAGCAGGGCGGATTGAAGGTCAACTTCAATACCACCAACAGTGTGCAGACTCGTGCTCAGATGGTGGATATGCTCGGATATGACGATTTCGTCAAAGTCATCAATCAATATGGTACAGACAATCAGAAGTCATTGCTCGGCACAGCGCATACCGATTGGAATAACGAGGTATATCGCACCGCCTTCGGTACCGACAACAACCTCAGCCTTTCCGGTAGCATCGGCAAGTTCTTGCCATTCCGTGCTTCCGTAGGTTACTACAACCAGAGCGGTTTGGTACGCAAGGACAATGTGGAGCGTTGGACAGGTAACATCGTCTTGACTCCTAGCTTCTTCCAAGACCACTTGAAGTTGACCATCAATGCCAAGGGTACACTCAACAACAACTCCTTCAATGCAGGTGGTGCCGTTTGGGCAGCCGCTACCTATAATCCAACTCTCCCTGTCTATTCAGGCAATAGCAACTATGGTGGTTACAATGAGGCACTCGATGCTGATGGTTATCCAGTGAATGCCGGTGTGAGAAACCCACGTGGTATCGTTGACCAATATGACTCCAAGAGTAAGGTGAGCCGCTTCATCGGTTCGATGGACATAGATTATAAAGTTCACTTCTTGCCAGACTTGAAACTCCATGCCACCCTCGGTGCCGACTATGCCAAGGGCGATGGTACAGTATATGTTCCTGCAGAGGCAGCCTCTGCCTTCAACAAGGATGCTTCCCTGAGCGGTAACGACTATAAGTATGGTCCTCAGAAGAATGAGAACCGACTCTTGACACTCTATGCCAACTACGCCAAGTATTTCGAGAATATCAAGAGCAATGTCGATCTCACCGCAGGTTACGACTATCAGTATTGGAAGAGCTCTACTCCAGAATATTTCACTAAGAGTGCGGCAGGCACAGTCCTGTCAACCGTGAAGGCATCAGATTATCGTCATGTACTGTTGTCTTACTACGGTCGTGTCAACTATTCATTTGATGGAAAGTACCTCTTGACGGCTACAGTTCGTCGAGATGCTTCTTCCCGCTTCTCCAAGGATAACCGCTGGGGTACTTTCCCATCTGTAGCCTTGGGCTGGACCTTGACACAGGAGCCTTGGTTGAAGGACTGCAAGGTGGTCAGCAACTTGAAGCTCCGTGCCAGCTATGGTGTGACAGGTCAGCAGGATGGTATCGGCAACTACAATTACTTGCCAGTCTATACCTCCAGTGTGACAGGTGCCGAGGCTCTCATCAATGGCAACTACATCATGACTTACCGTCCTGAGGCATACGTGGAGAACTTGAAGTGGGAGACCACTACCTCTTGGAACTTCGGTGTCGATTTCGGATTCTTGGGCGGTCGCCTCGGTGGTTCGCTCGACTTCTATACCCGTAAGACCAAGGACCTCTTGGCTTCCGTTCCTACCGCAGCCGGTACCAACTTCTCGAAGACTATCTTGACCAACGTGGGTAATGTGGATAGCAAGGGTATCGAGTTGACCTTGAATGCGACTCCTATCCAAACCAAGGACTGGGAGTGGAACTTGAGCTACAACTTCACTTGGCAGAACATGAAGGTGAAGAACCTCTCGCTCGTCAAGGGTGGCAACCAGACCAATGTGAAGGTAGGTCCTAGCATCGACGCATATCAGTTCCAGGTACTTTCCGAGGGTTACGAGCCATACATGTTCTATGTATATCATCAGCTCTACGACCCACAGACAGGCAAGCCAATCGAGGGCGCATACGCCGATCTCAATGGCGATGGCGAGATCAATGATGCCGACCTCTATCGCTATCATTCTCCAGCCCCTAAGTACATCATGGGTTTGAGCACCTCTTTGAGATACAAGCAGTTTACGCTCGGCATGAGTTTCCGTGCCAATATCGACAACTATGTATATAATGGAATGGGCATGAGCACAGGTGCTTGGGAAACCGTGAGCTACAACAACTCACAGCTCAACAACCTCAACACCAGCTTCCTCAAGACTGGTTTTAAGACTCGTCAGTATCTCTCCGACTACTATGTGGAGAATGCTTCCTTCCTGAAGCTTGACAACTTGAGCCTGAGCTACAATGTGGGTAAGATATGCAAGTGGGCTTCGCTCACCGTATCAGCGATGGTACAGAATGTGTTCACCATCACAGGTTACTCTGGCACCGACCCAGAGGTTCCTAACGGAATGGACAACTCCTTCTATCCACGTCCTCGCACTTACTCATTGAGCCTTGGATTCCAATTTTAAGTGAAGAGTGAAGAACGAAGAGTGAAGAATGTTTTCAATCAAACATAAAAACTGATAACAATGAAAATCAAGAATATATTATATACAATGATGATGGGAACAGCGGTGCTGACCTGTGCCACTAGCTGTATTTCCGATCTCGACCAATATCCTCAGACGGAGACTACCTCTAAGGATGTTTATACCAGCCTCGCCAACTATGAGTCTGTGCTGGGCAAGATTTACGCCTCCATGGTGACCAGTGGTCAGGGCAAGGGTGGCGACAACAAAGACATGGAATCAGTCTTGAATAGTGGTAATGGATTCGACTACATGCGTATGTTCATCAACCTCCAGGAGTGTGGTACCGATGAGTTTGCTTCCACTTGGTTGACAGGTGAGCAGACCACAGGCTTGACTTATCTCACTTGGGATGCCAACGATGCCTGGGTATCTGATATGTACTATCGCATCTATTACAACATCGCCCTTTGCAATGAGTTCCTCCGCAATGCCAATGCTGCTAGTTTCACTGGCGAGGATGAGGTGAAGATGAAGGAGTACAAGGCTGAGGTTCGTTTCATGCGTGCCTTGTTCTACTACCACGCCCTCGACCTCTATCGCAATATCCCGATGGTGACGGAGAACGACCCAGTGGGCAGTTTCATTCCTCCTCGCTATACTCCTCAGCAGACATTCGACTATATCGAGAGTGAGTTGAAAGACTGCGTGAACGACTTGCTTCCTGCTTCCACTTGTCCTTACGGTCAGGCTTCCCAAGGCGCAGCCTATACACTCCTTGCCAAACTCTACTTGAACAGTGAGGTTTATACCGGCGTGGCAAAGTATGCCGAGTGCAAGGAGGCTTGCGAGCAAGTGATGAACATGGGCTACTCTTTGGAGAGCGATTACAGCAAACTCTTTAATGCCGATAATGACAAGCGTACCAACGAGATCATCTTCGCTCTGCCAGTATCTGCTACCCATACCGTTAGTTGGGGCTCTTCCACCTATATGGTTTGTGGACAGTTGAGTATGTCGAATGCCAACCAAACTCCTGGTGACTTCGGTGCCACAAGCGGTTGGAGTGAGTTCCGACTTCGTCCAGAGTTTGTGGATAAGTTTGAGGAGAGCGACATCTATTCACAGGGTGAGGATGCCAAGGGAGATGTACGTGCCAAGTTCTTCACCAATGGACAGAGTAAGGACGTGGCAAGCATGACAGATGAGACTACTGGTTACCTGTCAGAGAAGTGGTCCAATAAAAAGGACGATGGCACAGATGCTTCCAATACAGCCAATGATGGCGCCGAGACCGACTATCCACTCTTCCGCTTGTCTGATGTCTATCTGATGTATGCTGAGTGTGTGGCTCGTATCAAGGGAACCAGCTGGGATGATTGGAATGGTGGCACGGATGCCAGCGACCCTGCGGTCATCACCTCTCGCAAGAAGGGAGCCATCTACTGGATCAATCTCGTCAGAGAGCGTGCCGGAGCATCGGATGTATGGAGCAGCAACTTTGCCGATGATAATGCTCTCCTCCAGTTCATCCTCGATGAGCGAGCTCGTGAACTCTACCATGAGGGCTATCGCCGTACCGACTTGATTCGCTTCGGACAATTCACGACCAACAAATATATCTGGCAATGGAAGGGTGGCACGCACGACGGACAGGCTGTCGATAGTAAGTACAACATCTATCCAATTCCAAATACCGAACTTACCGCAAATCCAAATCTTCATAACGACAACTATTAAGAATAACGACAATGAAAAAGATATTTAGAAACCTAATGATGCTTCTCTGCGCACTCACCGCCTTGGTGAGTTGCGATGAGAGTGGCGACAAGATATACTTGAATGGCTTCGAGGCTTCCGGTTTGATGGCTTCGGCTTCGGATGTCCTCTTGTCAGTTGACAACACCAAGGACATTGTGGTCTCATTTGCATGGAAGAATCCTACTTTGCTCTCTAGCGACGAGACCAAACCTGCTGCTAGTGGTAATTTGCTCACTTATTTGCAAGCATCCACTTCCGAGGATTTTGCCACAACGAAGGATTACACCGTGTCAACTCTCTCCAAGGTTTTCACTGGTGCCGATCTCAATGCACTTGCCAAGGAGTTGCAGATGACTCCAGAGCAGAATGCTCCTGTGTACTTCCGTGTCAAGAGTCAGATGGGCGCCAACCTCGATGCAGCTTATAGCAATGTATGTCAGGTGAACGTTACACCTTATATGATACACATGAATAAGTTGACGCTCGTGGAGAAGGAGGATAAGTCAAAAGTCGTGGATTATCTTTATTCTCCTAATGAAGATGGCATTTATACAGGTTATATGAATGTATCATCTTGGTTGAACTTCTGGGGTAAGGAGAATGATGGCTCCATTTGGGGTAACTCTTCTAAGGAAGGAACCTTCGCTATTGATAATACAGAGACTGCTTGGAGCTGCTGGTTCCCAGAGCCTGCTGGTATCTATTATGCGGTACTGGATACGAAGGCTAAGGAGTGGAAGGCTACTTGGTTGAAGGAACTTCAGCTTAATGGTGAGGCGATGACATACGATGCTCCTAACTATGCTTGGGTGAAGGTCATTACTACATCTGCCGATAATGCCCCTATCTCTATCGCAGCTACAGGTGCAGAATATAATAAGTCAACTGGTACTGATGATGCCAAGGCTGTAGCCAAGACAATGAACTATACTCTCGCTGATGGCAAGATGACGGATGCAGAGACTGCTGGTAGCGTGAATATTGCAAAGGCGGGTACATACACTGTTACTGTGAAGGTGGGAGAGAATGGCGAGTTGGCTTACTCTATCGTAGCCGGCGACCAGACTTCTCCAGAGCCAGAGATACATAATACTATCGGAATGTTCTCTAACGATGGAAGTACACTTTATGCTATTTTTGAAAAGGTGAGCGATAACGTTTATTCTTGCACTTATGACTTGAAGAATAAATGGAATATGCGTTTCTACTATGTTGGTGATGGTGTTGCAGACAAGCAAGTTTGCTATGGGGCGGCTCCAACTAGTGATGGTCAGTTCACTCTTTATAAGGAAACTACAACGGAAAAAGATAAATTCCAAGGATGGGACATCTGGTTGAATGATGATGTGGATGGAAAGGAGAAAGTGACCATCACCATTGACCTCAACACCATGACATGGAAGTATGAATAAAACAAAGGATTTCGACTCTTGAAATTATTCTGTGCAAACCTTTGCACAGAATAACTTGAGAAAGGAAAACTTTTATGTGGCAAACATATAATAATAATGTTATCTTTGCATTAGATAGGCTTCAGCTTAGCAATCAAGCTTCATAACGTTCGCCTTGCACTATCTTTGCAAAAGACAACTACAAACCAAAACAAAAAACAATGAAAAATATATTAGGTAAAGCAATGTTGCTGGCTTCAGCACTCTTGTTCTCTATCACGGGAACCAGTTGCAGCAACGATGATAACACGACTCCTGAAAAGGAGAAAACTTACGATATGAGTGGTTTCGCCAAGGGAGCCGATGTCAGTTGGCTCACTGAGATGGAGGGCGATGGTGTCAACTTCTATAGCGCCAGTGGCAAGAAGCAAGAGTGCTTGTCTTTGCTTCGTGACCTCGGTGTCAACTCCATCCGCCTTCGTGTCTGGGTAAATCCAAATGGCGGTTTGTGCAACAAGAACGATGTCGTGGCTAAGGCTTGGCGAGCACAGCAGTTGGGCTTCCGCCTCATGATCGACTTCCATTACTCTGATACTTGGGCAGACCCTGCTCATCAGACAGTACCTGCCGCTTGGCAAGGTTATACTTTCGAGCAGATGAAGCAAGCCGTATCTAGTCATACTACCGAGGTGTTGACTGCCTTGAAGGATAGAGGTGTCAGCAACGTGGAGTGGGTACAGGTAGGAAACGAGACTCGTGACGGTATGCTTTGGAACGATGATGACGTGAGTGTCACAGGTCGTTGCTCCAAGAACGCTTCCAACTTCTCTGCCTACATCACCGCAGGTTATGATGCTGTCAAGGCTGTTTATCCACAGGCTAAGGTCATCGTGCATATCGACGAGGGCAACAACCTCGGTCGCTACACTTGGATCTTCGATGAGTTGAAGAACCACGGCGGCAAGTGGGATGTCATCGGTATGTCGCTCTATCCTGAGGACAGTAACTGGACCGAGTTGACAGACAACTGTCTCGCCAACATCAAAACCTTGTCAGACAAGTATAACTGCGATGTGGTTATCTCCGAGATTGGTATGAATTGGGATTCCGATCAGGCAGCCCCAATGATGAAGAAGATGGTGGATGGTTGCAAGGCCATCTCTAACTGCGAGGGTATCTTCTATTGGGAACCAGAGGTATATAACGACTGGAAACCTGCCAACTATACCACATTGGGATGGGGTGCTTACCAGAAGGGAGCCTTCGACAAGAGTGGCAAGCCAACAGCCGTATTCGATGCCTTCAAGTAAGGAATGTGCTAAAGACATCATACATTATTTATATATATAGTAATGATAGGACAAAAGAAATTGACATTGGCGACTTTCGCCTTGGCTCTCTCTGCGATGACCATGGCGCAAAGTCGAAAGATTATCAACTTGCCATCGTGGGACTTCTCTCGTGATGGCAAGTCGTGGACACAGGTGCAAGTGCCTCATGACTGGGCTATCGCCGGACCATTCGACAAGAAATGGGACCTCCAGATGGTTGCCATCGAACAGAATGGCGAGAAGGAGAAATCTGAGAAGTCGGGTCGTTCGGGTGCGCTTCCTTGGATAGGCGAGGGCGAGTATCGCATGAACCTCACCTTGCCAAAGGGCTACAAACGTGCCGTCTTGGTATTCGATGGTGCGATGAGCGAGCCCACCGTCTTTGTGAATGGCAAGGAGGCAGGCAAGTGGGCTTACGGCTACAATGCCTTCCGCATCGACATCACCCCATACGTGCAGTTTGGTGGCAAGAAGAATCTTGTGGAGGTTCACCTCAAGAATGTGGAGGAGAGCAGCCGCTGGTATCCAGGTGGTGGACTCTATCGCCCCGTGAAAGTGGAGCTTTATGGCGATGTCAACTTCTCTACTTGGGACACCTTCGCCCGTACACTCAAGGCTGACAAGGCTGAGGCTGAGTTGGAGGTGGATGCGCTCTTGCAAGGCAAACTTGCCAAGAATGGTCGCACGGTCATAGCTTTGGCTGATGAAGCGGGAAAGGTTGTGGCACAGCAAACTATCAATGGTGCCAATCCTACCATCAAGACTCAACTCAAGGTGGCTAATCCACAGCTTTGGTCGCCTGAACATCCGTATCTCTACCAGCTCAAACTCACTCGATATGAGGGCAAGAAGGTAGCGGATGTGCAGACTTTGAAGACCGGAATCCGTACCATATCGGTATCGAAGGACTATGGTTTCCAACTCAATGGCGTGACCCGAAAGATAAAAGGTGTCTGTTTGCATCACGACCTCGGTCCGCTCGGTGCGGCAGAGAACAAGGCTGCGCTCATCCGACAAATCAAGATGATGAAGGCGATGGGATGTGATGCCATTCGTACCGCCCACAATATGCCTTCCACGATGCAGATGGAACTCTGCGACTCACTCGGTATGATGGTGATGGCAGAGAGCTTCGATATGTGGATTTATCCTAAGTGCAAGAATGGTTATGCTCGCTTCTTCAAGGAGTGGAGCGACAAGGACATCACCAATCTCGTGAAGCACCACCGCAACCATCCTAGCATCATCATGTGGAGCATCGGCAATGAGATTCCTGAGCAGTGGAGCAAGGAAGGTGTCGAAATCGCCAAGCACTTGCAAGACATCTGCCATCAGTACGACCCTTCTCGCCCTGTCACTCAGGGTATGGATAGGGCTGAGGCTGCCTTGAAGTCGGGCTTCGCACAGGCAATGGATGTGCCGGGATTCAACTATCGTGTACATAAATATTATAAGAATATCGAGCAGCTCCCTCAGGGCTTCTTGCTCGGAAGTGAGACTGCATCTACGGTCAGTTCCCGTGGCGTGTATAAGTTCCCTGTAGTGGTGCAAAACAAGGATAAGAATCCTTACCCTGATGGTCAGTGCTCCAGCTATGATACCGAGTATTGTTCGTGGAGCAACCTACCGGATGACGACTGGAAGATGCAAGACGACTACAGTTGGGTAATCGGCGAGTTCGTGTGGACTGGTTATGACTACCTCGGCGAGCCGACACCTTATGATGAGTATTGGCCATCACGTAGCAGTTACTTCGGCATCTGCGATTTGGCTGGTCTGCCTAAGGATCGCTATTATATGTATCGTGCCCGTTGGAACGAGCACCAGCACACCACCCATCTCTTGCCTCATTGGAACTGGCAGGGACGTGAGGGGCAGGTGACTCCTGTGTATTGCTATACCGATGGCGTGGAAGGTGAGTTGTTTGTCAATGGCAAGAGTCAAGGACGAGTACGCAAGGACCCATCGAGCCGATTGGATCGCTATCGCCTCCGTTGGAATGACGTGAAGTATGAGCCAGGCGAGATTCGTGTGGTGACTTACAATCAGTATGGCGACAAGGTAGGAGAGGATGTGAGACGTACCGCTGGTGAGCCGACCCAAATCAAACTCAGCGTTGAGACCCCTGATCATGAGGGCATCGCTTGTATGGTGGAGGGATGTACCGATGAGCACAATACGGTATTGAAGGCTGATGGCAACGACTTGGCTTACATCACCGTGAGTCTTTTGGACAAGGATGGCAATGAATGTCCGCTTGCCGATGACGAGATGACCTTCGAGGTCTCTGGCGCAGGAACCTTCAAGGCGGCTTGCAATGGCGATGCCACATCCTTGGAACCATTCACCCAGTCACAGATGAAACTCTTCTCAGGCAAACTCGTCGTCATCGTACAGAGCAAGGCGCAGAAGGGCAACATCACGCTGAAGGTGAAGGATGCCAAGCGAGGCTTGGAGAAAGAACTCACCTTGTTCGCAAATTAGTATTCAAAAAATTTGGAGTATTGCGCAAGAATGTGTAATTTTGCACACATGAAACAATCTTGTAAACTCCCATACAAAATAACGCTGGTCTTGTTGATGACGCTGATAGTCAGTGCCATCCAAGCCCAGCGTTTTGTGAATATCACCTTGGATGGTGCGCAAACCGTGTCGAGTATTGCACAAGACAAACAAGGCGTGATATGGCTTGGCACCGAGAATGGACTCTATAGTTATGATGGTTATCATAGCTATCGCCATTATGCCGACCACGCTTTCTCCAACACCCGTGTCAATGCCTTGGCTTTCAAGGGCAGTATGCTCTATCTCGCTACGGGCAGTGGCATCTTGGCTTTCGATACCCAGAGATATAGTTATGTATCGACACCTGCCAAGGAGCATTTCGATAATGAGAGCCAACGTAAGCTATTGAAGGAACAGCGAGTGCTGGATGTGCGCAACGAAAAGGCGACCTTGGGCAGCGATGTCTATGCCTTGTTGCATACACCGAAGGGATTGTTGACAGGTTCCATCTCCGGTCTTCGCTTGAACCAGCGCTTGATTCCTCTGCGCCAGGGGGAGCAACCGCTCGTCAATGCCTTGGCTTACGATGCCAAGCGTAAGTGTTATTGGGTCGGTACGGAGGGAGCCTTGTATTGTGCCGACTTGCAACTCCGCCATTTCTCGAAGATAGAGGAACTCAATGGCAACTCGGTGAAGTGCTTGGCTGAGGACAACGAGGGCAAGCTCTATATCGGTACTGACAACGGACTCTATAGCTTGTCTATCCACAATGTACTCGAACACAATGTACACGACTCTCGTGATGCTGCCTCCATCCCCAACAATATCGTGTGGGCTTGTTTCGTGGACAAGTGGCAAAACGTGTGGATAGGCACCGACAATGGTCTTTCCCGTCTCTCCACCCATACCTATTATGAATATATGCCGCTTGACAAACTTACCTTTACGGGCGAGGGCAACTGCCTGCATGCCATCCTCCAGGCGAAGAATGGCGACTGGTGGTTGGGTGGTACCAACGGACTGATATGGCAAGGCTGCGTATGGTATAAGCAGAACAACCAGCAATATCCGCTCACCCACAACCGAGTGCGCAAGATATATGAGGACCATGAGGGTGACCTTTGGGCTTGTACCGACCATGGCATCAACTTGCTACAACGCTCTTCCCAACAGATGATGAACTTCATCGTCTATGACAAGAGTGGCAAGTATTCCACCGCCTGGGCTTACGACATCTTGGAAGACCGACAGGGACGTATCTGGATGGCTTCCTATATGGGCGGTATCTTCGTCATCAACAAGCAGAAACTCGTGACTGCCATTGCTCACTCTCGTACCTCTTCCATCACAGCCACCGCTTCTTGCATCGCCGATGCGCATTTCACCGACCAAGGCAAGAATGCACTTTCGGGCATCCACGTAGGACAGATGGTGATGGACGGCAAAGGAATGATTTGGGCTTCCACCTACAATCGTCTCGACCGCATCGACCCTGTCCGCATGACCGTGGAACATACCGCCAACGTGGGAGCTATCAATTATCTGATGGCAGACTCCCATGGTAATGTATGGGTAGGCGACAACAGTAGCGTGAAGTGCTATGATGT
>ERZ1031449.274-NODE-274-length-13065-cov-20.538893_pt1 | contig 13065 bp, 8 predicted proteins | sample MGYA00516705_ERZ1031449 | MGnify/ENA primary metagenome ERZ1031449 (study PRJEB33719, sample SAMN04261152) | wastewater metagenome | biome: rural village; feature: human; material: feces | host: Homo sapiens | place: El Salvador | collected 2013-01-14 ... | reverse complement strand
AAGCGCTTCTTTTCCGAGAGTCATGACCCACTTTTATTTTTCCCTGTCCAGGGAATCAATTTTCATGATATCATTTTATTCATCTTTTTTTGTCGGTTTTCTTCATAGTAATAAAACTATGAAGAAAAAAGTGGACCTGAGAAGCATTTTAAGCAACCCAGGTCCACTTTTATAATTGAGTCTTGTTCTTTTTGATGAAATAAGGCTCTATTTGATTTCTACTTCATGCAAATCCACAAATTCGCCGTTCTTCTTCTTTCTTTCCACGAGCATATTGAAGAGCTTGCGCTTGCGGTTGTCTGCAATAAAGCGGCGGAAGAAGACATTCGGAATGGCTACACCCAGAGCGATGCAGATGATAGCAAGCGATGCCTTGATGGCATTGTTCATACCTACCGTAACCTCACCTACCACACCGTGCATATCAATGAAAGCAAAGAGTGCACGATACATCAATACACCCGGTACCATAGGGATTACACTTGGAATCGTGATACACTGGTGAGGAGTGTGGAACCAGTGACGGGCCTTGATGACAATGATACTGATGAGGGCTGAACCTGCCAAGGAACCGATGCTCAAACCCATATCCAGACCGATATTGCCATTGCTTGGACCGAGGTTCACAAAGTTACGGAAACATACGGCGATGATACCTCCTACGGCTACTGCTGGCAACAGTCTTCTCGGAATACTGAAAATGGTAGAGAAGCCCATAGCTGATACGGCTGCTGCGATGGCAAATTCCCAATATTCGTGGTGAGGAGTCATGGTGAGATCCGTCACAAAGTTGTCGATGTGACATACCTGGATGGCAAATGCGATACCGAATGCCATAGACAGAACCATCAGCAACGTGTTGAGTGCTCTTACCATACCCACCTCGATATATCCATCGAGCATATCACTCACAAAGTTGATCAGTGGCACACCCGGTACGATAAAGAGGGCACACGCCATCAGTGGATGCCAAGGAGTAGCAGAATGCATGAAATCTGGCAGGCTGTTGGCAATGCTTGGATTGAGCGAAAGGAAAGAGGTGAGCCATGCGATGAGAGTAGCAACAAATGCTGAGATACCGATAGCCACATAGTTATTGCAACCTTTGGAAGGCAAGAACATACGAAGGCGGAAACCGAGGATGGCTGCCAATGAACAATAGAAGAATGCTGGCCAGTCACAACCGAACTGAATGCAGAATCCACCGCAGGCAAATCCACCGCCGATAGCTACCTGCCAAGGGGTGAAACTGCGAGGAGTTGCCTTTACCTCGTTGAGTGCTGCCTCATATTGGTCGAGCGAATAGTCTTCCTTGATGGCACGCCAGGTCAACTTACTGATCATTGAAATGGATGTCAGGTTGATGCCGTGCTTCTCGCAGCGCTGGAACTTAGAGAACGAGTGCTGCTCGTCACTATAGTTCACCATCAGGACGTTCCAGTTGATGTAGAGATGCAGGTATTTCTCGTCGAGTCCTAAGAAAGCAGCAGCTCGTTTCATTGTGCGCATGATGCGTGAGGTGTCGGCTGCGCTCTCCATGAGGATGCTTCCTGTACGGAGCAGAAGGTCGAGTTTTCTACGAAGTTCGGCCTCGGAAATCTCCATACACTTGCAGTTGTCTTTCTCGTTACCACACTTGCATGTCTTGTTTTCTTCTGAATTGGCTAAGATTGCCCCTAATTCATTCTCCTTTTCCATGAATGTCTTTTTTTATCCTTAATAATCTTTGTATAAAGTGGGTCCGTTTTTATCCGAACACGAAAATAATAATCTGTATAGTTACAATGCGCAGGAACATGGCAAATGGATATACATTCGCATAGCCTACGGTTGGTGAATCGGCTGAGGTCTGTTCTCTTACGTATGCCAAAGCCGATGGGTTCGTGTTGGCGCCAGCCAATACGCCAAGCAGGGTGAAGTAATTGATGTGGAACAGGTAACGGCCGATGATACCGCCCAACAGGATTGGAATCATGGTGATGCCGATGCCATAGAGAATCCAGATCATACCCTTCTCGGTAGCCACCGTCTCAATGAACTGCTCTCCTGTACCGAGTCCAACACATGCCAGGAAGATACAGATACCTATCTCTCGCAACATGAGGTTGGCGGATATCGTATTGTAGGTCACGAGGTTGTACTTCGGACCGAAATAACCTATCAGGATGGCTACTACCAATGGTCCACCGGTCAGTCCAAGACGCAGGTTCTCGTTGATGCCTGGGATGAAGAAAGGAATATTGGCAACGATACAACCGAGCATGATACCCAAGAAGATAGGAATCAGGTTAGGGTAGTTGAGTCGTTTCATTTGGTTACCCAATACTTTCTCTGTATGACTGATGGCGAGTTCTGTACCTACTACGGTAACACGGTCGCCCAATTGAAGTTTCAAATTTGGTGTGGCTATCAGATCGACGCCTGCACGGTTTACACGAGTGATGTTGGTACCTAAGTTAGAGCGAATCTGCATCTGTGAGATGGTCTTTCCGTTGATGCCTGGCTTGGTAATACGAATACGGCGGGTAATCAGCTCATTACCAAACTCCTCCCATGCCATATCTATTTTTTCACCGCAGAGTGCGATGAGAGGCTCCTGTACAGTAGGGTGAGCCACTACATAGATGATGTCGCCCTCGTTGAGTACAGTCTGTCCGTTGACCATTTCCTTGTTGCTGTCGTTGTCAGGACGGTGTATCTGCGAAATCATGAAGTCACGGTCCAAGATATGGCGTACCTCTTTCACGGTTTTACCAAAAATCATTTTGTTGGTAATCTTCACAGAGAATGTGTTGAGGGTCATTGCTTCCAGATGTCCGAATCCGCGCTTAGCCTGTGCTTCTTCTTCATTCTTGTCGATGCGGAGCGCAAATCGCAGGATGACGAAAGAGAGGATGACACCCAGTACACCCATCGGATAGGCGATGGCATAGCCGGCTGCGATGGACGGAGCATCGATATGGCGCAAATCGCTGAATGCCTGTTGTGCCGCACCGAGACCTGGCGTATTGGTTACTGCTCCAGAGAGGATACCTGCCATCGAAGTGATAGAGGTGTCAGAGATGGAGTAGATGCCGAGCGTGGTGATGATGCTCAGGGCAATGACGATGATGCTGAGCAGGTTGAGACTCTTGCCACCGTTCTTGAAGGAAGAAAAGAAACTTGGTCCCACTTCCAGACCGATGGAATAAACGAAGAGTATCAGACCGAACTCTTTGAGGAAGTGGAGCAGGTGCTCATCCAGATTGAGCGAGAAATGCCCAAAGATAAGACCGATGAAGAGAATCCATGCTAAGCCAAGGGAAACACCTTTCACCTTAATCTTGCCGAGACTCAAGCCCAGTGTGATGACCAATGCAAGTATCATGACAGAATGGGCTACACCGCCTCCCCAAAGGTCAGGGAAGCCGTAAAATAGATTTCTTAAGATATCCATAACTACTTGTAAAATTGAAAATTCGAGTGCAAAGGTACTAATTTTTATTTATTTATAGTTAGGTATCGCACTTTTTTTGTAATTTTGCACGCAATTAATTCATAAATAAGAAGAAATGACTGAAAATATCATAGACAAGCGTATCGCGGTGCTGCTTTCGGGCGGAGTAGATAGCTCAGTGGTGGTATGGGAACTTACCCAACTGGGTTTGCATCCCGACTGTTTCTATATCAAGATCGGTCCGGAAGAAAAGGAAGAGTGGGACTGCTCTTCTGAGGAGGACCTGGAGATGGCTACTGCCGTGGCTCGCAGATATGGTTGTAAACTCGAGGTGGTGGATTGTCATCAGGAATACTGGAATGAGGTTACCCGATATACAATGGAGAAGGTGAAGGCTGGATATACGCCTAATCCGGATGTGATGTGCAACAGACTCATCAAGTTCGGTGCGTTTGATCGGAAGATGGGACACAATTATGACCTCATCGCTACAGGTCACTATGCCCAGACCGAAATAGATGAGAATGGGGATAAGTGGCTCGTTACCAGTCCTGACCCGGTAAAAGACCAGACCGACTTCCTGGCCCAGATAGAGAGTTGGCAACTCAAGAAGGCTATCTTCCCAATCGGTCATCATATCAAGAACGAAGTGCGTGAAATCGCAGAAAAAGAACATCTCATCAATGCCAAGCGCAAGGACAGTCAGGGCATCTGCTTCCTCGGACAAATCAACTATAATGACTACATCCGCCGCTATTTAGGTGACCTGCCGGGAGATGTCATCGAACTGGAAACAGGCAAGCGCATCGGTGAGCACAAGGGACTGTGGTATCATACCATTGGTCAGCGTAAGGGACTGGGCTTCGGCGGCGGTCCTTGGTTTGTCATCAAGAAAGACGTAGAGAAGAATATCCTCTATGTGAGCCATGGCTATGATCCTCAGACGGCCTATAAACAGGAGTTCCCGCTGCACGATTTCCATTTCCTGACTCGCGAAGTGCCGATGTCACGGGTCACATTCAAGATCCGTCATACCCCGGAATATCATCCTGCTACCATCGAAAAACTGGAGGATGGCAGATGGATAATCCACTCGGATGAGGCTATTCATGGAGTGGCTCCAGGACAGTTCTGTGTGGTTTATGATGAGAATCACCATCGCTGTTATGGTTCGGGAGAAATCACGGTTTAGGACGATAAAACAAAAAATGTACGGTAAAAATTTGGTTTTCTCCTAAAAATAAGGTAATTTTGCAAACTAAAGAGAGAAAAATATATATGGAGAATATAAATAAGATAAGAAATTTCTGCATTATTGCACATATTGACCATGGTAAAAGTACCTTGGCAGACCGTTTGTTGGAGAAGACCCAGACGATTAAGATCACAGAGGGTCAGATGCTCGACGATATGGATTTGGAAAGAGAACGCGGTATCACAATCAAGAGCCACGCCATCCAGATGGAGTATCAAGCAAAAGATGGACAAACATACATCCTCAATCTCATTGATACTCCGGGACACGTCGATTTCTCCTACGAGGTTTCTCGTTCCATCGCTGCTTGCGAGGGAGCGCTCTTGGTCGTAGATGCCACACAGGGTGTGCAGGCACAGACCATTTCCAACCTATATATGGCTATAGATCATGACCTGGAGATTATTCCGGTCATCAACAAGATAGATATGCCTTCGGCCATGCCGGAGGAGGTAGAAGACGAAATCATTGATCTCATTGGTTGCGAGCGTGAAGACATCCTCCGTGCGTCTGGTAAGACCGGTGAGGGTGTAGAAGATGTTCTTGAGGCTGTTGTCAATCGTGTTCCTCATCCAGATGGTGATGACAAGGCACCTCTTCAGGCTTTGATTTTCGACTCCGTGTTCAATTCCTTCCGTGGTATCATCGCCTACTTCAAGATCGAGAATGGTGTCATCCGCAAGGGTGATAAGGTGAAGTTCTTCAATACGGGCATGGAATATGATGCTGATGAGATTGGAGTACTCAAGATGGACATGATTCCTCGCAAGGAATTGGGTACCGGTGAGGTGGGTTACATCATCTCTGGTATCAAGAATGCAACCGAGGTAAAGGTGGGTGATACCATTACCCATATCGCACGTCCATGCGAAAAGGCTATTGCTGGTTTCCAGGAAGTGAAGCCGATGGTCTTTGCGGGTGTCTATCCGATAGACCCGAGCGATTATGAAAACCTTCGTGCTTCGCTGGAGAAATTACAGCTCAATGATGCTTCCCTTACCTTCTCGCCAGAGAGTTCGGTGGCCCTGGGCTTCGGTTTCCGTTGCGGATTCCTCGGTCTGCTCCACATGGAAATCGTGCAGGAGCGATTAGACCGCGAGTTTAATATGGATGTCATCACCACGGTGCCTAACGTTTCCTATATGGTATATGACAAGCAGGGCGGTGAGAAAGAGGTTCACAATCCTTCGGGATTGCCTGATCCTACGATGATAGACCATATTGAGGAGCCCTATATCCGTGCCACCATCATCACGGCATGCGATTATATCGGTCCTATCATGAAATTGTGTCTGGATAAGCGAGGCGAACTCATCAATCAGGAATATGTGAGCGGCAACCGTGTGGAACTGCACTTCATGTTGCCTCTCGGTGAGATTGTCATTGATTTCTATGATAAACTGAAGAGTATCTCGAAGGGTTACGCTTCCTTCGACTACCATATCGACTGCTTCCGCCACTCTGACCTGGTGAAGCTCGACATCCTGCTCAATGGTGAACCAGTGGATGCCCTGAGTACACTGACCCACCGTGACAATGCAGTGGCTTTCGGTCGCAGAATGTGCGAGAAACTGAAAGACCTGATTCCACGCCAGCAGTTTGATATTGCCATTCAGGCAGCTATCGGAGCGAAGATTGTGGCGCGTGAAACCATCAAGCAGGTACGTAAAGACGTTACAGCCAAGTGTTATGGTGGTGACGTGAGCCGTAAGCGCAAATTGTTGGAGAAGCAGAAGAAGGGTAAAAAGCGTATGAAACAGATTGGTAATGTAGAGGTGCCTCAGAAGGCTTTCCTCGCAGTACTCAAGTTAGACTAACTCATATTAGATTATAAATTTCCCTCATCTGTAGAGCATATGGGGGACCAAAATAAGGAGGATTGTAGAAATGCAAGAATTTAAGAACATGCCCCTGACGCGAGATATCGCAAGAGAGCTTGCCCGTAAGTACAGTACCATGACTTACGATGAATTAGATGTGCTGGAGAGTCTGCTCGTTCCTATCAAATATGGTAAGGGCGAAAAGATTCTTCAAGAGGGTGAGGTGTGTCGAAACATTTCATATATAGAGAAAGGATTAGTACGCCAGTTCTATTTTAAGAATGGTAAGGAAGTGACCGAGCACCTGGGTGTAGATCACTCTATATTCATGTGTATCGAGAGCTTGTTTAAGGAGGAACCTTCCCGTTTGCAGGTGGAGGCACTGGAACCTACATTGGTCTATGCTTTGCCGAAAGCGAAACTGGAGGCTGCTGCTATGCGCAATGTCAATATCCAGATGCTTTATCGTAAGATTCTGGAAGAGAGCTTGATTCAGTCACAGATTCATGCCGATTTGGTCCGCTTCGAGTCTGCGCCTAATCGCTATAAGCGACTTTGTGATCTGAGTCCGCAGGTGGTGCTCCGTGCTCCGCTTACCTACATCGCCAATTATCTTCAGATGACACCGGAAACGTTGTCACGTATCCGTTCTGGTGTCCTTTTATAAGATATGTCATATGAATATAAAGAAATGAAAAAGAGGGTGTGTCAATAAGTACATGACACACCCTCTTTTTTGATGTTTATTTCTTGATGTTTTATTCTGCAGTATAGAGGAAGCGCTTGATACTCTTCTTAGGAGTCTTCTCAAACTCTTCGTTGTGGATGCGAATCTCGCTGATCTTGCTGTAGGCAGGAATCATGGCGTTGAGCTCCTGACGATTCTGCTCCATAATCTCCTCCAACTCTTTTCTACCCAAGTTCAAAGACTGCGCTTCGTCGAAATCTGGATAAACCAGACCGATGAGTTTGTTGCCCTTCTGAACCACTACGCTTTCGCTGACGAGCGCCAAAGAGTTGAGCTTATCTTCGATTTCTTCAGGATAGATGTTCTGGCCAGATGCACCCAAGAGCATGTTCTTGCTGCGGCCTTTGATGAATACATTGCCATCTCCGTCCATCGTGCCGAGGTCGCCTGTATGATACCAGCCTTCCTTGTCGAGGGTAGTAGCTGTAGCTTCCTCGTTCTTGTAATAGCCGAGCATCACGTTAGGACCCTTTGCCAAAATCTCGCCTGGTACATTCTCTGGGTCTGGACTGTCTATCTTCACCATCATGTTTTTGGCAGCCTTACCACATGAACCTGGTACGAAGTGCTTGTAGTCCTCATAGCAGATGATAGGAGCACACTCTGTGGCACCATAACCTACGGTATATCTGAAGCCGATGCTATGCAGGAAACTCTCCACTTCCTGGTTGAAAGCAGCACCACCGATGATAATCTCATAGAAGTTTCCTCCAAATGCTTGAGTCACCTGATCGCATATCTTCTCGCGTACCTTCTTGTTGATGACAGGCATGTGGAGAAGCATGCGCATGCGGTTGTTCTGTATCTTAGGGAAAACTTTCTTGCGGATAATCTTCTCGATAATCAGAGGCACAGCGATGATAACGGCTGGCTTGATACGGCTGAATGCCTCAGCGATAATAGCCGGACTTGGGATGCGGGTGAGGAAGAATACGTGGCAACCGGTGATAAACTCAAACAGGAACTCAAATGCCATACCATACATGTGAGCCATCGGAAGGATGCTGATGATAGAGTCGCCAGACTTGACCTCCTTCGGCAATACGTGCTGGGCGAAGTCGATGTTGCTCCAAAGCGCACGGTAAGGTACCATCACACCCTTGGAGAAACCGGTGGTTCCGCTGGTATAATTGATGAGCGCCATCTCTTCTGGATTCTCATCTATATAATAATGTACGTGTTCCTTACGGAAATACTTAGGAAATTTGATACCGAACATCTCGTTGAGGTGCTCACGGGCATAGGTCAACTTGTCTGTGCGGGATACCACCAGTGAATAGTCTGGAATGTAGATGATACCCTCCAAACCTGGCATCTTGGTAGCATCTACCTGAGTAGCCACTACATCACCTACAAAGAGCAACTTGGCATCGCTGTGGTTCACGATGTTGTGAATCTGGTCTGGCATGAACTCATGCAGGATAGGTACTGCAGTAGCACCATAGGTGAGGGTAGCAAGGAATGCTACAGCCCAGTTGGCACTATTGCGACCGCAGAGGGCAATCTTGTCACCCTTTACCACGCCTGAGTTTTCAAACATGATGTGCAATTTCTCGATTTTGCGAGCCACATCGTGATACTGCAAGGTTGCTCCCTTGTAGTCTGTTAGTGCATCCATATCCCAATGGTCTATGATGCTTTTCTGGATAAGTGCGTTAAAGCTAGGTATTTCCATACTCTTCTTGCTTTTACTATATCTATTTCAGCATGCTCCGTGGCTCCTTTCGCAAAAGGATTAGATGGCATCCTGGTATAGATATCGTTTAATTGATTTCTTTGCTGTTTTCTCGAATTCCTGGTCGTGCAACTGAATGCGCGACAACTTGGCAAATGTTGGTATTTGTTCGTTCAGTTCCTTGCGGTTCTGTTCCATAATGTTCTCTAAATCTTCCTGGGTGAATCCCAACGTGTTGGCTTCGTCCATATCTGGATGTACAAGACCTACAAGTTTGTCCCCCTTCTGGAGCACGATGCTTTCGTTCACCATTGCCATCGAGTTGAGTTTGTCCTCTATCTCTTCTGGATAAATGTTCTGTCCGTTAGGACCTAAAAGCATGTTCTTGCTGCGGCCCTTGACGTAGAAATGTCCGTCCTCGCTCATCGTGGCAAGGTCGCCGGTATGAAACCATCCATCCTTGTCAATTACAGCATCTGTAGCCTCCTGGTTCTTGTAGTATCCCTGCATCACACAGATTCCCTTGCATACCAGTTCGCCCGGTACATTTACAGGATCTTTGCTGAGCACCTTTACATCCAGGTGGTTCACGCTTACACCGCAACTGCCTGGCAGATAGTCTTCTGTATTGGCAAAAGTGATGAATGGAGCTGTTTCGGTGGTTCCGTAGCCCATGGCGATAGGGAAGCCGATGCTGGTGAGGAAACTCTCAATCTCCTTGTTGAGCGGTGCTCCGCCCACGACCACCTGACAAGCTTTGCCGCCAAATTCTGATAGTACAAAATCGCGGATTTTCTCCTTGATGCGCTTGTTGATTACTGGCATATTCATCAGTAATCTCACACGGTTGGTCTGTATCAATGGGAATACGTGCTTTCTGATAATCTTGTCAATCACCAATGGTACGGCGAAGATGATCTCCGGCTTCACTTCCTTGAAAGCCTCTGCGATGAGGGTAGGACTTGGCACACGGGTAAGGAAATAAATATGATGACCTTCTACCATGCTGAAGATGACGTCTGCCATCAGTCCATACATGTGTGCCATTGGCAGTGATACCAGGAAGTTGCAGTTTTTGCTGAGTCTTGGTGCAATGGTCTTCAACATATAGTCCAGGTTGCCCCAGAGTGCACGATAAGGAATCATCACACCCTTCGAAAAGCCTGTAGTACCGCTGGTATAGTTGATCATCGCCAATTCCTCTGGCTCATCTACATGGTATTTCACGTGCTCAGGACGGAAATACTTCGGATATTTATGACCAAAGATGGCGTTGAGATTCTCGCGGGCATAGGTCAGCTTCTCTGAACGTGAAAGGACAAGCGAGAAATCGGGTAGGTAGATGACACCTTCAAGAGAAGGCATCTCATCAGTATTAATCTCCGTTGCTACAACATCACCTACGAAAAGCAACTTACTCTCGCTGTGATTGACGATGTTGTGAATCTGTTCTGGTTTAAATTCGTTTTGAATGGGTACGACTACTGCACCGTAGGTAACAATCGCCAGGAAAGCTGCTGCCCACTGACTGCTGTTTCTACCGCAGACGGCTATTTTGTCGCCTTTCTTCACACCGCTGTTCTCAAACAGGATGTGGAGCTTCTCTATCTTTCTTGCAACATCATGATATTGTAATGTAGTGCCCTTGTAATCAGTCAGTGCGTCCAATTGCCAATTCTTGATGATGCTCTTCTCTATGTACGAGTTAAAACTAGGTATTGCATTCATTGCACAATTATCAAAATTTTGTGCAAAGATACCATAATTTCTGCACAGTACAAAAAAAAATGTGCACAAATTTCCAAAACGGATTAAAAAAATGTAGTTTTATTCCATAATTGCCCTCATTTTAATAAATAAGACAAGCAAATGAGAGTAATTATGGAATATCTGATGTTTTTTCTTACTCATATCTCATGCTCTTGGCAGGATGGATATGGGAAATCAAATAGCTTGGGGCTACCAGCATGAAGACACAAATCAGGAGAGTTGCGATGTTGAGTGCTACAATGAACAGCCAGTTGAATTCCACTGGTACCGTACTGACATAGTAGGTCTGGGCATCCAACTTGATGAGTCCGGTATGTTTCTGGATGGCCAAGATAGACAATGCTATAAGGTTTCCGAAAACAAGGCCCTTGCTGATGATAAACACGGCAAACCAGAGGAAGGTATGGCGAATCGTTTTGTTGCGGGCACCCAATGCCTTCATCACGCCTATCATGGAAGTGCGCTCTAAGATGATAATCAGCAATCCGCTGATCATCGTGACACCTGCTACGGCTAACATCAGACCTAAGATTACCCATACATTCAGGTCCATCAGGTCGAGCCACTGAAATATCTGTGGGTTCAGATCCTTGATGGTTCCGCTACTGTAGGTTTCTCCATAACGGTCCACAGTGCGGTTGACGTTCTTCACATAGTAGTCTTCTGTTGTCTGTAACTGGTTGAAGTCTTTGACGGTAATCTCGGCGCCACTTGCCTGGTCTTCTTCCCATCCGTTGAGTTTCACGGCAGTATAGAGGTCGGTATAGACCATGATTTCGTCAAACTTCTTCAGATTGGTCTGGTAAATGCCTGAGATGGTGAACCGTCTGGTTCTCACACCGTTATTGTCGATGAAATAGGCGAAGATGCGCTGTCCGGTCTTCAGTCCCAACTTATCTGCCATTAACTGGGAGACGAGAATCTGATTGTGACTTGCTTTGTCATCAAACTTAGGAATGCTTCCTTCCACCATGTTCTGGTGGATGAACGTAGAGTCGAATTCCGGTCCTACACCTTTGAATCCAACGCCTAAGAAGTCATTGTCAGTTTTCAGAATACCCTCTTTCATGGCAAATCGCTGTATGTGTTTCACGCCCGGTGCCTTCTTGAGGACTGTCATCATCGAGTCGTCCATCACCACTGGGTATTGGTTCATCTGCTGGAGGGTCATGAAGTCAGCCACTTGGATATGACTGCCGAAACCGATCACCTTGTCGCGGATGGTATGCTTGAAGCCTAACACCACGCATACAGAGACAATCATCACTGCCAACCCGATGGCAACACCGGCTGTGGCAATATGAATAGCAGGGCGAGAAACTTTACGTTTGTCGCCCTGTTCACTATATAATCTCTTTGCTATAAATAGAGGAAAATTCATCTATATTTTGTACTTTTATATTTTGTACTTTGAATTTTGAATTTTATGATTAGTAAAGCTATTGAATTCTTCACTCTTCACTCTTCATTCTTCACTTTCTTAAAGTCCTTCATCTTCTACTCTTCCTGGATAAGCTTCCAGTGCTTTTGCCAAGACGAGGAGAGCACGCTCCAAGTCGTGCTTCTTCAGCACATAAGCCATACGTACCTGGTTGCGACCTGCTCCCGGAGTAGTATAGAAACCAGAGGCTGGGGCCATCATCACGGTCTCGCCCTCGTATTCAAACTCTTCAAGACACCAGCGACAGAACTTGTCAGAATCGTCGATAGGCAACTTGGCTACGGTATAGAAGGCTCCCATTGGGATAGGAGAATAGACACCAGGGATGCGGTTGAGTCCATCAATCAGACACTTACGGCGCTCTACGTACTCATCATAGACATCACGATAGTACTCCTCTGGTGCATCAAGAGATGCTTCTGCTACAATCTGACCAATGAGTGGAGGAGAGAGACGTGCCTGACAGAATTTCATCACGGCCTTGCGAATCTCTGCATTCTTGGTAATTAGGGCTCCAACACGGATACCACACTCGCTGTAACGCTTGGATACAGAGTCGATGAGCACGGTGTTCTGTTCGATACCCTCCAGGTGCATGGCACTGATGTAAGGACTACCTGTATATATATATTCACGGTAAACCTCATCAGAGAAGAGATAGAGGTCATACTTCTTCACGAGGTCGCGAATCTGGTTCATCTCACGTCGGGTATAGAGGTAACCGGTTGGGTTGTTTGGGTTACAGATCAGGATGGCACGGGTGCGCTCATTGATGAGTTCCTCAAACTTCTCCACCTTAGGCAAGGAGAAACCTTCCTCGATGGTGGTGGCGATGGTGCGAATCTTGGCACCCGCAGAGATGGCAAATGCCATATAGTTGGCGTAAGCTGGTTCTGGCACGATAATCTCGTCGCCAGGGT
>ERZ1031449.272-NODE-272-length-13161-cov-7.000153_pt1 | contig 13161 bp, 7 predicted proteins | sample MGYA00516705_ERZ1031449 | MGnify/ENA primary metagenome ERZ1031449 (study PRJEB33719, sample SAMN04261152) | wastewater metagenome | biome: rural village; feature: human; material: feces | host: Homo sapiens | place: El Salvador | collected 2013-01-14 ... | reverse complement strand
AGCCGAGCGAAAAATTCAAAAATCAAAATTCAAAAATTCAACATTGCGGCAGAGCCGCAATAATTCAAAATTCAAAATTCAAAATTCAAAAAGAAGTGTTTCGCAAAACAATAATGTCGGCTGTTCTTGCAGCTCTTGCAGCTTTCCCGTTCAGCACACTGACTGCCGCCAATGTCGATGCTGTCGCTAACGTTGCTGCTAATGCAGCTGTTACCAATGCCGCTGTTGCCAATGCCGTTGCTGCCAATGATGACGACGACGACATGCCGCGCCGTTGGGCGGTCATAACGGGCATGAACCTTTCTTGTCCTACGACGGCGGACAGAGACCATAATGCAGCGCATGACGAGAGAGCGGCTTCGTTCGCAAACCCGTTGGGCAACATCATGTTGGAGTATTATCTTCCCAACGACCACTTTTCGGTGGTGGGAGGCTATAACGCCGAGGTGCTCCAATGGTTCAGCGGCGACGTGTCGGCAACGTTGCGCAACATCGTGCTGGGCGCACGCTTTTATCCGTTGTCTAACGGTTGCGCCATACAGCCTTACGCCGCCCTTGTGACCTACACCAACGTGGGGACGCAGAACGAGACGGGCTACATGGAGGCCAGCTCTTCGGGCATGGGAACAAGCTATAGCTATGAGCGCCACTACTCTATAAGCTATCCGCGCTTTAGCGTGGCACCAGCCATTGGTCTCGACTGCTACCTGTTCTCGTCGCTCGCCCTTGAGTTTCAGTATGGCTTCCCGCTTGCCGTCAACGGCAAGACAAGCGTAAGCACGACATATAACGGACAGCCCGAGACCTACGGCATGCGCTCCAACATGCACCGCCACAACATACAGATTGGGCTGAAGCTTACCTTCCCGTTCAGGTTCACGTCTGACGACGGCAACACGCTCTACAAGTTTATAGCGACAGCGCTCGGACTCTATTGTCCCGACGATGAGCCTAAAAAGGAAACGAAGAAGGAACATCAGAAGGCAAGGTTGAAGCGTGTGCTTGATGCTTATTGATGAAGCAATGGCAGCCAGCTCGATGCTTATTGATGAAGCAATGGCATCCAGCCGATGCTTATTGATGAAGCAATGGTAGCCAGCGACCACAGAAGTAAACAGAATAATAAAAAAGATAAAAACAAAGACGTCTAAATATGTTAGAAGTAAAGAACCTCCACGCCAAGATTGGCGATAAGGAAATACTTAGAGGCATCAACCTCACGATAAATGATGGCGAGATCCATGCCATCATGGGTCCGAACGGTTCGGGCAAGTCGACACTCAGCGCTGTGCTCACAGGCAACCCTCTCTATGAGGTGACCGAAGGTGTGGCTCTGTTCAACGGCAAGAACCTGCTCGACATGAAGCCAGAGGATCGCGCACACGAGGGACTGTTTCTCTCGTTCCAGTATCCGGTAGAGATTCCGGGCGTGTCGATGACCAACTTCCTCAAGGCTGCCGTGAACGAGAAGCGTAAGTATCAGGGACTGCCTGAGCTTAAGGCTGCCGAGTTTATGAAGCTCATGAACGAGAAGCGCAAGGTGGTGGAGCTTGACAGCAAGTTCACACGACGCTCGGTGAACGAGGGCTTCAGCGGCGGCGAGAAGAAACGCAATGAAATCTTCCAGATGGCCATGCTCGAGCCAAAGCTCTCTATCCTCGACGAGACCGACTCGGGTCTGGATGTCGATGCCATGCGCATCGTGGCTGATGGCGTGAACAAGATGCACACGCCCGAGACATCGGCCATCGTCATTACCCACTATGAGCGTCTGCTCGACATGATCAAACCTAACGTCGTGCATGTGCTCTACAAAGGCCGCATCGTGAAAACTGCCGGACCTGAACTGGCTAAGGAGATTGAACAGAGAGGATACGACTGGATAAAGGCGGAAGTGGAGTAGAGTTTTTGATTTTATAATAAAAAAACGAAACAATGCACAGCGAAAAACAATACATCGACCTCTACCGCGAATGTAGAGAACAGATCTGCGCTCACAGTGCCGCACCGCTAAACGCCGTGCGCGACGCTGCCTTTGAACAGTTTGAGCGACAAGGGTTCCCTTCAAGAAAGGTAGAGAGATACAAATATACAAGCGTTGACGAGCTGTTCGCACCCGACTATGGCGTCAACGTTAACCGTCTGGAGATTCCTGTAGACCCCTACAAGGCGTTCCGTTGCGACGTGCCGAACCTCAGCACATCGCTCTATTTTATCGTTAACGACCAGTTCCGCGCTGCCCTGCAGCCCAAGGAGAACCTGCCCGAGGGCGTGGTGGTCGACTCGCTCGCTGCCTATGCTCAGGCGAACCCGCAGTTTGTGGCTGACCATTATGCGCAGCTCGCACATGCCGACGAGGATGGCATAACAGCCCTCAACACCATGCTGGCACAGGATGGTCTGCTCGTCTATGTGAAGCGGGGCGTGAAGGTGGACCGCACCATACAGGTCATCAACATCTTGCGCTCTGACGTGCCGCTCATGGTGAACCGTCGCGTGCTCATTGTCATGGAGGAGGGCGCTGAAGCCAAACTGCTGTTCTGTGACCATGCTGCCGACGACCGCGAGTTTCTCGCAACACAGGTCATTGAGGCTTATGTGGGACGCAACGCATCGCTTGACCTCTACTGCATGGAGGAGACCCACTATAAGAACACGCGTGTGTCGAACGTCTACATTGAGCAACAGGACGACAGCCGTGTTAACCACAACGTCATAACGCTGCACAACGGCACGACACGCAACCGTCTCGACGTGTTGCTCAAGGGCGAGGGAGCAGAGTGTTGGTGCAACGGATGCGTCATTGCCGACAAGGCACAGCACATCGACAACAACACTCTCATCGACCACCAGGTGCCCCACTGCACAAGTCATGAGCTTTACAAATATGTGCTCGATGACAAGTCGACAGGTGCCTTTGCCGGCCGCGTGCTCGTGCGTCACGGAGCGCAGAAGACCGTCAGCGAGGAGCGCAACCAGAACCTGTGTGCCACAAAGGAGGCACGCATGTACACACAGCCCATGCTCGAGATCTATGCCGACGACGTGAAATGCTCACACGGCTCCACCGTGGGCCAGCTCAACGACGCCGCTCTCTTCTACATGCGTCAGCGTGGCATCAGCGAGAAGGAAGCCAAGCTGCTGCTCGAGTTTGCCTTCATCAACGAGGTGGTTGACCAGATCAAGCTCGAACCGCTTCGCGACCGCCTTCACTATCTTGTCGAAAAACGCTTCCGAGGCGAACTGACAAAGTGTGAGGGATGCAAGATGTGCAAGTGAAGAGCTTATTAAGTGAAGAGCTTATTAAGTGAAGAGTGAAGAACGAAGAGTGAAGAATTCAATAGCTTTGCCGCTCTCGCTCTCTAATTCCCTTTGGTTTAGAAAGGCTTAGGTAGGCTTATAAAAAGACCCAACAGTGCTTAGGTAGGCTTATAAAGGCCTATCAAAGGAGGCCTATAAAGGCTTTGAAATAAAAAAGAAAAAAGATGTACAATATACAAAAGGTGAGAGACGATTTTCCTATTCTCTCTCGCACCGTCTACGACCGTCCGCTCGTCTATCTCGACAACGCGGCGACAACACAGAAGCCGCTCTGTGTGCTCGATGCCATGCGCGACGAGTATCTTAATGTCAACGCCAATGTGCACCGTGGCGTGCATTATCTCTCGCAACAGGCCACCGACCTGCATGAGGCGGCGCGTGAGACCGTGCGCCGTTTCATCAACGCTCCCAAGACCGAGGAGATTATCTTCACGCGTGGCACCACCGAGAGCATAAACCTCGTGGTCAGCTCGTTCTGTGAAGAGTTTATGGGCGAGGGCGACGAGGTGATCGTGAGCGTCATGGAGCACCATTCTAACATCGTGCCGTGGCAGCTGCAGGCAGCAAAGCGCGGCATCGCTCTTAAGGTCATACCCATCGACGACAGCGGCAACCTGCTCATGGACGAGTATGAGAAGCTGTTTTCTGACCGCACGAAGATCGTTAGCGTGGCGCATGTGAGCAACACCCTCGGCACGGTGAACCCCGTGAAAGACATTGTGCGCATTGCTCATGAACACGGCGTGCCTGTGATGGTGGACGGAGCACAGTCGACACCCCATTTCAAGGTCGATGTGCAGGACCTCGATTGCGACTTCTTCGCTTTCAGTGGTCATAAGATCTATGGCCCCACAGGTGTGGGTGTGCTCTACGGCAAGGAAGAGTGGCTCGACCGTCTGCCGCCCTATCAGGGTGGTGGCGAGATGATTGAGAGCGTGAGCTTCGAGCGCACGGTCTTCGAGCGTCTGCCGTTTAAGTTTGAGGCAGGCACCCCCGACTATGTGGCTACCCACGGTCTTGCCACCGCTCTCAACTATGTGTCGGCCCTCGGCATGGACAACATTGCGGCTCATGAGCGCGAACTCACCGCCTACTGCATGGAGCAGATGCAGACCATCCCCGGCATCCGTCTCTTCGGCACCACCCCTGGCAAGGACGCTGTCGTGTCGTTCCTCGTTGGTGACATCCATCATCTCGACATGGGCACCTTGCTTGACCGCCTCGGCATAGCCGTGCGCACAGGCCACCATTGTGCCCAGCCTGTCATGGATCGCCTCGGCGTGCAGGGTGTGGTGCGTGCATCCTTCGCCCTATATAACACAAAAGAGGAGATCGATGCTCTTGTCAGTGGGGTGAAAAGAGTGGCTACGATGTTTTAAGTGAAGAGTGAAGAGTGGCTTAAAGTGAAGAGTGAAGAACGAAGAGTGAAGAATTCAATAGCTTTGCTTCACAATAATCAAGGCACATGAATTCTTCACTCTTCACTCTTCACTCTTCACTTTTCACTTAAGAACCCTCTTCACTTAAGCCCCCTCTTACACTTCAGCAGCGCCGATACCACCCACACCAGGCAACCGATACGAACAACCCAAGGGGCTTCCACGGGAAAGAAGGCAGCGCCGAAGGCCAACTGGGCATTGATAAGAAGCCATGTCTGGCGCATGGTCAGCTTACGCTCCAACACATCAGAATAGTAAGAGCAAAGCCATTCGATCGGTCGGCAAATCTTCTTCATGCCGCTGTTGAGGCTAATCTCCTTCTCGCTGTTGAGGCTAATCTCTTTCATGCCGCTGTTGAGGCAAACCTTCTTCGCGTAGCTGTTGAGGCAAACCGTTTTTAGGTTGTTCCACAGGTTATATGTTTTCTTCACGATGTCGTTGAGGATAGAAGTCTTCACGAAGTTGCCAATGACTGCCTGTTTCTTTGAGCTGCGGCTGTCGATAAGGTAAATGTTCTTTTCCATAATGCTCATGATTACAGTTTGTTGTTATTTTCTGCTGCAAAAATAGCGAGGTAAATGGAAATAATGTTACCATATAGATAATCTTTAGTTAAAAAAACTTTTTAGGGCTTCTTGTCTATGAACAAAGGTTATGCTTTCATCTCTTTACAACTGTTTGGCTTGCATCGTCTTGCCGTAACGTTGTCGCTTTTGCTGCTTGCCCTTGCTCCTGAAGCAAAGGCAAGCACGCTCTTTTATGAAGCAAGCACGCCTTTTTATGAAGCCCATACCTCTTCTATAGATGCGAGCATGTTTATAGATGCGAGCATGTCTATAGACGCATCACGCATGTTTATAGAAGAACCGAGCAAGCCCGCCATTAATGTAAAAAAGCCGGTTGTTAAGGCCAATGCGTCGCGCCACACGGCAAACCCTAAAGCCAAGGCTTCTTCAGAGGCGTTGGTGAAGGAGGGTGAGCGCTTGTCGGAGCGAGGTGAGACAGCCCGTTCGCTCATGGTGCTCAACCGCTACATCGAATCGTTCGCCTATGCCAAAGCTTCGCGTGCCGACTCGCTTCTGCTCACGCGTGCTCTCATGCGCAACGCCCGCAACTATGAAGACCTGGGCAACCAGCACCAAGCCCTTGTGCTCTTGCAACGCGCCCTGTCTATAGCCAAGCGCACAGCCGACAAGCGCCATCTTGCCGCTCTTTACAACAACATCTTTGCCATCTATTATTCCCTGCGCGAGTTTAACCAGGCCGAAGACCTGTTGCAGATGTCTTTGCAGCTCAGTCTTGCAGCTGCCGATTCAGCATCCATCCGCAACAACTACAACAACTTTGGTCTTGTGTGCTACGAGCGTGGTCAATATGACAAAGCCCTGGCGTTCATGGACAAAGCCCTTGCCTACGCCCCTCGCGCCGACCGCGTGGGCATGTCGCTCATCTACACCAACCGCGCCGAGGTGTTCACCCGTCAGAATCGCCTGTCGCAGGCAGAGCGAGCCTTGCAAAAAGCCCTCGACCTGCAGCGCGGCCACATGGGCGACAACCGCACGGTGCAGACACGGCTTAACATGACCTTTCTGAAGGCCCGTCTTGGCAAGCGCGCCGAGGCGTTAACCATGCAGCATGCTCTCTATCAGACCATGCCGCACCTCCCGTTGGCCATGCAAGCCAACGCCTATGAGCAGATGGCCGACATCTGCTTCAACCTTGGCGACTCGCTTGCTGCCCTTCGCAACATCCTCCGCTTCATGCCCCTCAACGACAGCTTGCAGCGTGCCGACAACAACAGTCAGCTGCAACAATTGCTCGTGGCCTACGACGCCGACCGCCTGAAGCAGCACAACACCAACCTTGCGCAGACGGTCGACATCTATCGTCTAAAGGCCGAGGGGCGCACACGCCTTCTTGCCGTTGCCGTGCCGCTTCTTGTTGTTCTCATAGTTCTCGTTGTGCTTCTGTGGCGCCGCATGCGCACAGACCGCGCCAAGAACAAGCTCATCAGCGAGCAGCAACAGCAGCTTCTCATCTATGAGCAGCAGGAGCGTGAGCGCGAGCAGCAAGAGATGCGTCGCAAGCAAGAGGAGATGCGCCGCAAGCAAGAGGCTCTCAAGCGCAAGCAGCAAGAGATGGCGCAGCGTCAGGAAGAGATGTCGCTGGAGCTGGACCACAAGAACCGCCAGCTCACCTCCTACACCCTCGACTTTGCTGCCGTAAACGAGTTTCACCAGCATGTCAGCGCCTCGCTGTCGGCTCTGAGAGAGAAAAAGCTGTCTGCCGCCGAAGTCGACAACGAGTTGAAGGATCTCATCCTCAGTCTGCAACATTTCAACGACAAGCCGTTGGGCGACGACTTCCGTGTCTATTTTGATGAGGTCCACCCCGGTTTCCTCATGCGCTTGTCGCAACAGTTTTCTGCCCTCAGCAAGGCCGACCTTCGTCTTTGCGCTTACCTTCACCTTGGCATGACGACAAAAGAGATTGCCGCCCTCACGTTTAAAGAGGTGCGCAGCGTAGAGTCGGCCCGCAACCGCTTGCGAAAAAAACTGAACCTTCCGCCCGAGACCAATCTCGCGCAGTTTATTGAACAGTTCACGAAAGATGCGCCTTGACAGGGCTTCTTACCTTAATGAGAGCTTTTTGCAAAACAAGAGCAAAAAGATAGAAAAACGGGCGTTTTTGTTGCTGATTTAACGTAAAGACACCGAAAAGTTAACAAAATTGCAGCGTAAAACGGAAATGCCGTAGTATTGCCGTACCCCTTTTTGCCTTTCCCAAAGCAGATATTTGCTACTTTTGCAGCACGAAAACATCAAAACCGCACAATATGAGAAAATCTTTACATCGTTATGCGCAGCGTGCCTTCATCACGGTAGCGCTGGCTGCAACAGGAGCCATACAGCTATGGGCAAACCCAGGCGACGTGGTGTTCAGCGAGACGTTTGACAGCAAGGAAGCGCTCGACAACTGGAAAATTGTGGATAAAAACGGTGGACGCACATGGGAGTGGCTAAACGGCACAGCCGCTTACATGCTCGACTATCAGACCGGTCTGCCTGGCGACGACTGGCTCATCTCGCCAGAGTTTTCTCTCGATCAAGAGAACGTCTACACGCTCGAGTACACAATGAAAGTCATGACACGTCCCGAGAGCTTGCGCGTGCTCCTCGGCACAGGCGATGACCCCTCTGCCTTCACCACCGTGCTTGCCGACTACGCCAATGTCACATCTGACGCATCGGGACAGAAGACGGTGAAGGTGTATGTCAAAGCAAGCGGAAAGTTCCGCCTCGCTTTCTATGCTTACAGCGAGCCCAACGGCCACCGCGTAGAGGTAGACAACATAAAGCTAACGGAAACATCGGTCAAGGGCGTGCCCGCACATGTCAACGTGCTCACCCTCACCCGTGGCGACAATGGTGCCATGATCGCAAACCTCAGTTTCACGGCTCCAACCATATCGGCTGCCGATGCTGCCCTCACCGCCAACATGGGCATCGACATCTATCGCAACGATGAGGCGCAGCCCGCTAAACAGTTTGCCGATGTGGCACCGGGATCCTCTCTCTCATGGACCGACAACGCGCCTCTTCACGGCAACAACATATATAAGGTGGTGACGCGCAACTCTCTTGGCACAGGCGAGAGCAGCACCGTGTCCGACTTTATTGGTCTCGATGCCCCCAAGGCCGTGACCGGTTTCACCGCCCGTCTCAACGCCCAGCGTGGCGCCACCCTGGCATGGACAGCGCCCACCGAGTCGGCAAACGGCGGATATGTCGATTTTGCAAACCTCCGTTACATCGTGAAGCGCGACGGCACACAGCTTGGCGAGGCAGTGAGCGCCACAACGTTCACCGATGCCAACCCCGTGGAAGAGGGTCAGAAGGCTGTGACCTACACCGTCAGCGCCGTGGCTGCCGACATCGTGGGCGAAGCGGCACAGTCGGGTGAGGTCGTTACAGGCTCACCTCTCGCCGCGCCTTATCACGAGTCGTTTGCCAAGCAGAAGATGCAGACCCCGTGGACCCTCGACCCCGACCTCCACGCTTTCTCTTTCGAGCTGCTGCCCGACGACGAGGATGGCGAGTATGAGGAGATTGTGTCGCAAGACAAGGACAACGGCGTGCTGTGCTTCAACTCAAAGAGCGCCGACTACGACTCGCAGTCGCGTCTCGTCTCGCCTCTCCTTGACCTCTCCACGCTCTCATCGCCCACCCTCACCTTCTGGTTCTATTATGCCCGCAGCCCATGGTACGATCCCGACATGGACGGTGCTGTCGACGACAACATCAAGGTGCAGTGGTCTACCAATGCCGGCGAGTGGCAGGACGTTGAAGGTGCCGAGTTCCGCATCAACGATAGCAGCAACGGTTGGGCACACTGTGAGGTTCACCTCCCGGCACAGGCCAAGGGCAGCTTCACGCGCATCGGTCTGTTGGCCACAGCCATGTCGGAGTCGTCGGCCTACCGCAACATGTATGTCGACAACATCAGCATTGACGAGCCAGAAAACAATGTGGACCTCGCCCTTGAGAGCCTGACCGTTGACAAGAAGCGCGTCAACGTGGGTGAGCCGCTCACGCTCACAGCAACCGTGTTCAACCGCGGACGCGAGACCGTGACCGACTATTCTGTGCTCGTGCAGCTCAACAACAAGACTTATGCCACTCTTGAAGGCAAGGCCATCAAACCTTCAGAGCGCATCAAGTTCACCACCTCCTTCACGCCCACTCTCAACGATGCCTTGGGCAAGGATCAGACATGGCGTGTGGGAACGGTGTGCGAGAACGATGAGTTCACGTTTAACGACATCGCCGACGTCGTGACCACCTCTGTGCGCTTGAGCGACATGCCCGCGGTTACGGGTCTCACCGGCTCACGCCAGGCATCTGGCAACGTGCTTTCATGGACCGCTTCGCAGGATGTTCCCTCTGTGGCTTATGGCGACCCCGTGAGCGTGACCGACGATTTCGAGAGCTACACCCCGTTCCTTATCAGCGGCTTCGGCGACTGGACCGTTTACGACGGTGACAAGTCGACAACTCTCGTGACACCACGCATCCCCGTGAGATATGAGCACCAAGGCGACCCCATGGCCTTCCAGGTGTTCAACAACATTGAAACAAAAACATGGGTGGAAGGCAACTATGACCAGCCGTTCCAGGCCCACTCTGGCAACCAGTATCTTATATGTCCTTCTGCCGACTATCCTGCTGAGAACGACGACTGGCTCATCTCGCCGCGTCTTGACGGTAGAAAGCAGACCGTCTCTCTGTGGGCAAATGGTGCCAGCTATGATGCCGAGTGGATTTCGTTCTGGGCATCAAGCACCGACAATCACCATGACAGCTTCGTAAAGGTGAGCGAGGGCGACCACCTGCCAGTATGGGACTATTGGCGCGAGTACACCTTCGAGGTGCCCGACGGCACCCGTTATTTCGCCATCCGTAGTACCCGTCGTTCCGTAATGCTCTTCGTCGACGATGTGACCTACAACCGTTATGACGGTGCCACCGACGGCGCATCGCTCTTAGGCTATAATGTTTATCGCGACGGCGAGAAGCTGAACGCTGAGCCTGTAACGGCTAACAGCTACACCGACGCCGTGAGCGACAGCAAGACGCACAAGTATAAGGTCACAGCCGTTTATGACGAGGGTGAGAGCAACTTCTCTGAGGAGCTTAGCGTGGGCGCCACAACGGGTATCAACACCGTCACCACCGATACCTCTTCTGCTCCTGCTGCCTTCTATAACATCGCAGGTCAACGTGTGGACAGCTCTGCAAAGGGCATAACCATCGTGCGCACGGCTGATGGAAGAGTTTTAAAGGTAAAAAGGCTTTTAAAGGTAAAAAGGTAAAAAGGTAAAAAAGTAAAAAAGGCTGACGCCGCATTAAAATTATTAAGCTCCATAGGGTTTCTGAACCTTATGGGGCTTTTTTTATAAAAGATAAAAGTATGAAAAATACAGATTTTGTTCGTTATAAAAGATAAAAGTTGTATATTTGCGGAGAATTTCTTTTATAAAAGACAAAAACCTATGGAAGCAATCAACAGACGAAGCTACATGGACAAGATTGAAAAATATCTTGGCAAAGAAACCATCATCGTGCTTGTGGGACAACGTCGTGTGGGCAAAAGCTACATGATGAAAATGGTGCGTGAGAAGAAAATGAAGGATTCTGGCAACAACGTAATCTATATCGACAAGGAAAAGCGAGAGTTTGACAACATCCAAACTTATCAGGACCTTAACAAATATCTTGACGACCATTTCGCTGCCGACAAGCACAATTTTATTCTTATTGACGAGGTGCAGGACATCAAAGAGTTTGAGCGCTCTGTGCGAAGCTTCCGCACAGAACCCAACACCGATATCATCATCACGGGCAGCAACGCCCGCATGCTGAGCAACGAGTTGAGCACGCTGATAGGCGGCAGATACAAGGAAATCTACATTCAATCGCTCAGCTACAACGAGTTTTTAGAGTTTCACCAGTTGGCTGACAGCGATGAGGCACTCGCCCGTTACATACAGTATGGCGGGCTTCCCGGATTAGCAAAGATCGGGTTAGATGAAGACGACGCACGCGAATATCAGATGGACATCTACCACACGGTGCTCTTGAAAGACGTCATCATGCGCAACAAGATACGCAACGTGCCGTTCTTGGAGAACCTGGTGCGCTTTCTTGCCGACAACACGGGCAAGCTTATCTCTGCCAACAGCATCGCAAAATACATGAAGTCGCAGGGCGAAGCCATCACATCATCGGCCATCATCAACTACATTTCCTTCCTCTGCGAAGCTTATATCCTGCACAAAGTGAGCAGATACGACATTCATGGCAAGCGCATATTCGAGACCAACGACAAGTTCTATTTCGAAGACAGCGGCATAAGAAACGCCATCGCTGGCGGCACGCGCGAGGGAGACGTGGAGAAGGTGATAGAAAACATCATCTACCTACATCTGCGTAGGCTTGGCTATCAGGTGTTTGTGGGACAGCTACAGGCAGCCGAGATCGATTTTGTCGGCACCAAGCCCGACGGTCAACGCATCTATGTGCAGGCTTCTTACATCATTGCCGACGAGACCACACGCGAGCGAGAGTTTGGCAATCTTAGAGCCATCAAGGACAACTATCCCAAGTATGTCATTTCCATGACCCCCTTGCTCACCCGCAACGACGACAATGGCATAACCCACCTGCATCTGCGCCATTTCTTGCATGACGGGCTGTAAAGGTTTATAAAGGCATCCGCCTCTTTCATACAATATCGCATAAACAAATACGGGTGATGTGCCATGCTTCATAAGTGGCATGTTTGCGCATCGTAAGTGGCATGTTTGCGCATCGTAAATGGCATGTTTACAATCTTCAAGTGATGATGTTTTGGCTTGCAAACATGCTTCGTAAAGGATGCAAAAATGTTAAAACGGGAGCGTTTTCGCCCCGGTTTTGCATAAATATACAGAATGACAGAAAGATAGCAAATGGGGTTTTATTCTTTCTTAATGTATAAAAATATAGTTAAAATCAAATCACGAATTGTTAACGGTTCTTAAGTACACCCCTCTTTCGTCATTAAGCCTCTTTGACGAGCTCAAAGAGGCTTAATGAGCTCCTCAAAGAGCCTCTTTGACAACGCAATAAAGGCACTTTCATTTTGTCAAATGGGCTTAATGGGAAACTGAATAAATATACGGCCCAAAGTGCATATTTATGCATCGTATAAGGAGGCAGAATTTATTCCCTGACCACCAGATATGCCGTGCCTCCTTTTCTCACATTGTTGGTTCAAAAACCTCCATATCCATCTTTTTGCCGTAGCGTGGCATCGGGTGGCATGGGTGACATTAGGTGACATTAGGTGACATTAAAAAAAGCCCCTAATGTCACCCGTAAACAGCTGATTATCAGATAGCTGTCTTGAGTGGTGACAATAGTGATATTATTTTGAAGAAAAAAAGATTCATATAATGGCTCACATCTTCATGCTCTCAACCTCGTTTCTGATGTAGGGCATGAAGTTGTCGTCGCCCATCACCTTTATGTGGTTGAATAGGCTCATGACGAAACGGCAGATGCCGTTCACGACACCACTCCCCAAAAAGGTTGAACAGGCTGTTATCATGCGGGCAATGGCTAATTAATGATAAAAGAGCACGGGAGACAATCAGAATTTGAAAATATTACGTTAACTTTGCGCTTTACACAACAGTAAAGAAAAACAAGATTTGCCGTAACTAAAAGCAAAAGATTATGTCTAAGATAAAAGTTGAAAATACAGAAATATCTGTTGTTAATGTTCAAAATGAAGATTATATCTCTATGACCGATATGGCACATAGCCAAATGCAAGAGCATATTATTTTCAGATGGAT
>ERZ1031449.271-NODE-271-length-13178-cov-9.443877_pt1 | contig 13178 bp, 10 predicted proteins | sample MGYA00516705_ERZ1031449 | MGnify/ENA primary metagenome ERZ1031449 (study PRJEB33719, sample SAMN04261152) | wastewater metagenome | biome: rural village; feature: human; material: feces | host: Homo sapiens | place: El Salvador | collected 2013-01-14 ... | reverse complement strand
GGCGACATTGAAATCATCGCTACCGAACTGAACATCCTTTCGGAGAGCGCAACACCTCCTTTCACCATCGAGGACAACACCGACGGCGGCGACGACATCCGTATGAAGTACCGCTACCTCGACTTGCGCCGTCCTACTGTACGCAAGAACTTGGAGCTGCGCCACCGCATGACTATCCTCATACGCAACTTCCTCGATGCACAGAACTTCATCGAGGTTGAGACTCCTATACTTATCGGTTCTACACCTGAGGGCGCACGCGACTTCGTTGTGCCTTCGCGCATGAACCCAGGTCAGTTCTACGCTCTGCCACAAAGCCCGCAGACTCTGAAGCAGCTGCTCATGGTGAGCGGATTCGACCGCTACTTCCAGATAGCCAAGTGCTTCCGCGACGAAGACCTTCGTGCCGACCGTCAGCCTGAGTTCACACAGATTGACTGCGAAATGTCGTTTGTCGACCAGGACGACGTAATCAACCTCTTTGAGGACATGGCACGCCACCTGTTCAAGGAGATCCGTGGCGTAGAGCTGCCAGCCAAGCTTCAGCAGATGACATGGCACGAGGCTATGCGCCGTTTCGGTAGCGACAAGCCCGACCTGCGCTTCGGCATGGAGTTCGTAGAGCTTATGGACGACCTCAAGGGCACCGGCACATTCTCAGTATTCAACGACGCTGCATACATCGGAGGTATCTGCGTGCCTGGTTGCGCCAACTATACACGCAAGCAGCTCGACCAGCTTACCGACTTCGTAAAGCGTCCGCAGGTAGGCGCCAAGGGCTTGGTATACATCAAGTTCAACGAGGACGGCACCGTGAAGTCATCGGTCGACAAGTTCTACTCGCCCGAAGTACTTGCCAAGGTGAAGCAGACAACAGGCGCCAAGGACGGCGACCTCGTGCTCATCCTCTCTGGCGACAACGCCAACAAGACACGCATTCAGCTCTGCACATTGCGTCTGGAGATGGGCGACCGTCTCGGACTGCGCGACAAGAACAAGTTCGAGTGTCTGTGGATTATCGACTTCCCACTGTTCGAGTGGAGCGACGAGGAGCAGCGCCTTATGGCTACACACCACCCGTTCACCATGCCAAACCCCGACGACATACCATTGCTCGACTCACATCCGGAACAGGTACGCGCCAAAGCTTACGACTTCGTATGCAACGGTATCGAAGTTGGCGGCGGAAGCCTGCGTATCCACGACAGCAAACTGCAGGAGAAGATGTTCGGAATTCTCGGTTTCACCGAAGAGCGCGCCATGGCACAGTTCGGATTCCTCATCAATGCCTTCAAGTACGGAGCACCTCCTCACGCAGGACTCGCTTTCGGTCTTGACCGCTTCGTTTCGATCATGGCAGGACTCGACTCAATACGCGACTGCATAGCATTCCCGAAGAACAACAGCGGACGCGACGTTATGCTCGACGCACCGTCAGCAATCGACCAGAAACAGCTTGACGAACTGCAGCTCAAAGTTGACCTACGTCAAGAAAATTAAACGAATATAATGAAAAGCTCGCTTCGGCGGGCTTTTTTCATATATTTGTTATCCTTTTGCAAAAATATTTGACTAATTTTGCAAACGTATAAAAAAGACAAACGCTAACGAGAAGCGTTATATTAATGTTTGAACTTTCGCAAGTTCAGAGAATTCAGTAGTTAAAGGAGTTAAGAAGTTAAGCCAAATGCTTTTAATGCTATAAATCAAGCAAAAAAAACTAATGGCTTAACTCCATAGCAACCGTAGGTCGCGATAACTCCTTAACTTCTTAACTACTTTCGCTTGCGAAACTTAAATTAATGTTATTTACATAAAATTATGGCAGAAAAGAAAGCAACAGAAAAGAAAACAACTGCAGCCAAGAAAACTACTGCAGCTAAGGCAACCACTACAAAGCGTGCAACCTGCAAGAAGGCTGTAGAGGTAGCAGTAAGCGCAGAAAACGCTGGTTTCCGTGCCGGTGATGTATACCAGGCATTGGCAGCTGCAGGCAAGGCTATGAGCGTAGCCGAGATAGCTAAGGCCGCAAAGATTGCTACTGAGGAAGTTTACCTCGGTACAGGATGGCTCTTGAAAGAGGGCAAGGTAAAGAATGAGGACAACCTCGTTACTTTGGCCTAATGTAAAATAGAATAACCGTTTCTATCTTATAAGAAAGATAGCTGCATGCATATCGTATGTATGATATGTGTGCAGCTTTCTTTTTGTCAGTTTGTATAGGCGAAACTTTCCTAATGATATGCGCGAATCCAACAAATACGCTAACGATATAATCAGCGTGCTGTGCGAAGCCGGCGAGAGCGGACTGCCCGTACGCAAGATAGCATTGCATATATACAATACGTGCAACACATTGTTTGCGCCCATACTCATCGACGACGTACACCATAGCGTACGACAATGGCTCAATGCCAATTCGCAGTCGCACGACTCGCTTGTGTGCCGTTGCGACAAGCGAGGATACTACAAAATCAACACATCGTCGCAAGCAGCGCAGCAACTTATGCTCGAGTTTAGTGACGACAACTACGAACCTTCACTACAAGAAGAACCCCAGAATATAGAACCGGAAATGGGATTTTTGTTCGACGACATGCTATAAAAGCAGATAAAAACGCCGTTTTCTGAAAACCATAGCCTAAAAAGTTTCTAATATAGCCAATTTTTCCTATCTTTGCAAGATAAACAATAAACTTTTTTATGGCTCGAGTAAGTAATCATCTTGTTATTATGGCAGGTGGCGTAGGCAGCAGATTCTGGCCTATGAGCACAGCCGACCGCCCGAAGCAGTTCATCGACATCCTTGGTGTCGGTCGCTCGCTTCTGCAACTTACATACGACAGGTTCAAGGGCATCTGTCCGCCCGAGAACGTGTGGATAGTGACAAATAAGAAGTATGCCGACGTCGTTCGCGAGCAACTGCCCGAAGTGAAGGCAGAGAACATATTGCTTGAGCCATGCCGACGCAACACAGCTCCGTGCATAGCCTACGTTAGCTGGCGCATCAAGTCGCAAGACCCCAAGGCAAACGTGGTGATAACACCAAGCGACCATATCGTGACCGACAACGAGGAATTCAGACGTATCATACGCCTGTGTATGAACTTCACGTCAGAGACCGACGCCATCGTGACGCTCGGCATGACACCTACACGCCCCGAGACGGGCTACGGATATATCCAGGCAGACCTCTCTACTGCGTCGCCACGCAACAAGGAGATATACCGCATCGACTCGTTCCGCGAGAAGCCCGACTACGAAACAGCCAAGGAATACATCTCACACAAGAACTATTTCTGGAATGCAGGCATCTTCGTATGGAGCGTTTCCACCATTGTCAACGCCTTCCGCGTGTACAGCCCTACTATAAGTAAGGTGTTCGAAGGCATGCTCGACATATACGGCACACCCGAAGAGCAGCCCACTATCGACAACCGCTATCCCGAATGCGAAAACATATCGGTAGACTACGCTATAATGGAGAAAGCCGAAGAGATATTCGTATGTCCGGCAAACTTCGGATGGAGCGACCTCGGAACATGGACATCACTTATGGAACAAACACACAAGGACCTCTACGGCAACGCTCTTATAGGCGAGAACATACACATGATAGACTCGCACAACTGCATAGTACACACCACCGAGGAGAAGAAAGTGGTGGTGCAGGGACTCGACGGCTACATCGTAGCCGAAAAAGACAACCAGCTGATTGTGTGCAAACTGTCGGAAGAACAGCGCATACGACTGTTTGCCGAAGAATAACCTAAAAGAATAAATGGAAACTAACAACTCGAAAGAAGAACAGATACTAATAAGAATAACGGGCAACGACCGTCCGGGTCTGACCACATCCATAATGGAAATCCTTGCCAGCAAGGATGCCAAGATATTGGACATAGGCCAGGCTGACATCCACTCTACACTGTCGCTGGGCATACTCATACGCATAGACGAGAATGCATCGGGTCAGGTTATGAAGGAACTGCTGTTCAAAGCCACCGAATTGGGAGTGAACATCGGATTCGCACCCGTCACCGACGACGAATACGAGAACTGGGTAAACGGCCAGGGCAAGAACCGATTCATACTCACGCTCATAGGCCGTTCGCTTTCGGCAAAGCAGATTGAAGCTGCCACAAGAGTCATCACAAATCAGGGACTCAACATCGACTCAATACTGCGACTCACCGGACGCATGAGCATAAAGCACCCGGAACGCAACGTGCGTGCCTGCATCGAGTTCTCACTGCGCGGCACACCTACCGACCGTGCTGCCATGCAGGAGGAACTGATGCACATATCGTCGGAAATGGAGATAGACTTCTCATTCCAACGTGACGACATGTATCGCCGCATGCGCCGACTCATCTGCTTCGATATGGACTCTACACTCATCCAGACCGAGTGCATCGACGAACTTGCCGAGCGCGCAGGTGTAGGCGCTGAGGTGAAGGCAATCACCGAGAGCGCCATGCGTGGCGAGATAGATTTCAAGGAGAGCTTTACACGTCGCGTGGCACTACTGAAAGGTTTGGACTCAAGCGTGTTTGAAGACATAGCCGTCAACATGCCTATCACAGAGGGTGTAGACCGTCTGATGGCTGTGCTGAAGCGTTGCGGCTACAAGATAGCCATCCTCAGCGGTGGATTCACTTATTTCGGCGAATTCCTACAGCGCAAGTACGGCATCGACTACGTCTATGCCAATGAGCTGGAGATAGACGACAACGGCAAGCTCACCGGACGCTACGTTGGCGAGATAGTAGACGGACACCGCAAGGCCGAACTGCTCAAACTCATAGCCCAGGTGGAGAAGGTAAACCTGGCACAGACCATTGCCGTAGGCGACGGAGCCAACGACTTGCCAATGCTGGGTGAAGCAGGTCTGGGCATAGCATTCCATGCAAAGCCCCGCGTTGTGGCAAATGCCAAGCAGAGCATCAACACCATCGGCATCGACGGTGTGCTCTACTTCCTCGGATTCAAGGACAGCTATCTCGGCGAACAGGGCAGATTTTAATATAATAATTGCAAAAAAATGCCCATTTTGTGCCCAAGACATAAATCTTTTTGTAATTTTGCAGAGTTATTACATTAACAATAAAAAACTGGAAAATAATATGAAGAGATTTTTTATAGTGTTTGCCATGCTCATCGCATGCGTCAGCATGACAATGGCACAAGAGAAACAGGCTTCAATCAGATTTGAGAAGATAAACTATAACTTCGGAAAATTCTCAGAGAAAGAACCTGTACAGAAGTGCGTGTTCACATTCGTCAACCAAGGCACAGCACCGCTGGTAATCAATCAGGCCATTGCAAGCTGCGGATGCACAATCCCCTCATTCACCAAGACTCCTATCAAGCCAGGCGAGAAGGGTGAGATAAAGGTGACATACAACGGTCGAGGCACATTCCCGGGACATTTCAAAAAGACCATTACAGTCAGATCAAACGGCGTAACCGAGCTTACACGTCTGTACATCGAAGGCGTAATGGAAGAAGCAAAATAAAAAGCACATTCTAAAGACGGTCTCACAGATAGACCGAAACCAATATAAAGGCAGGGTACGCACAAGACAACAGCGCACCCTGCCTTTTTGTTTCATACACAATCCTTATCACTGCAAGCTTATGGTTTTCTACTTTTCATGCACAGGCAACACCCGCTGGGCAGCCAAAAGAATAAAATACTTCACAGGCGACAACATTGTCGACATTGCAGCCGAATGCAAAAAGCATGGTGGTAGCGATAAAATCCACGAATATACACTTGATTCGTATGAACCAATCGGATTCCTATTTCCCATACATGGATGGCGACCGCCACTCATGGTAAGGGAGTTTATATCCAAACTACGCATAACCAACGCCCAAGGACGCTACTGCTACATTATCTGCACAGCCGGTGACACCGTAGGCGAAGCAGTAGACATATTCCAGAAAGACCTGGCTGCCATAGGACTGAAGGCCGACAGCGCCATATCACTGATTATGCCCGAATCGTACATAGGTCTGCCATTTATGAATCTCGACAACGAGTCAAGTGAGATACATAAAAAAATGCAAGCCCACCGCATACTCACACAATTCATAGACAGCATACTTGACAAACAACGTGGTATTTTCAACATAACTAAAGGACGCTGGCCACGCATCAACAGCCGACTCTTAGGTCACGCCTTTGTCAATTGGATTATAGGCGACAGCAAGTTTCGTGTCGACCCGGACAGATGCATACATTGCGGCAAGTGCGCAAAGGTATGCCCCACAAGCGACATTGAATGCCAAAATGGAGAAACACCCGTATGGAAACACAACGGCAAATGCCTGTCGTGTTTCGCATGCTATCACCACTGCCCTACTCGCGCTATAGAATACGGCAGTCGCACTAAAGGTAAGGGACAATACTATTACGAACACTATGAACACTATGAGCACTCTGTCTACAATGCTAAATAACAAATAAAGCAGACAGACAAAAAAGAAGACAAAAACACAGTAAAATACAAACAAAAAAATCGGGTGCCTCACGGCATCCGATTTTCAAAAACAAACTACTTAAAAACTAATCTACTAAAACAAATCAAAAAAATCTTCGCTACATTTAGCGTTATTCTTTACACGATGGCAAAATTAATAATATTTTCCATTGCTGCAAAAAAAAACGGGAAAAAAATAACTAAAAAGTTGCATTTTTACGTTTTTTCATAGTTTAAGTGACGTTTCGAAGCATAACAAGGCCCAAATACAAGCAAACCGTAACATATATTCAAATAATACTAATAGAACAATAATAAAGAAATGAGACATCTACTGAAACCCCTGCTGGCACTTGCGCCTATCACAACGATGGCTGCACAGCGCCCCAACATCATCTACATCATGACCGACCAACAGACAGCTACCGCCATGAGCTGCATTGGCAACACCGACCTTCACACTCCTAACATCGACCGACTGGCTGCCGCTGGCGTGACATTCACCAACGCCTACTGCTCGTCGCCGCTCAGCGGACCATCGCGCGCATCAATGTTCACGGGGTACATGGCTCACGAACTGGGAGTGGAGCGCAACGGCACACCCATACCCGACTCCGTACGCACACGAACACTCGGCACACTCGTGGGCGAAGCCGGATACGAATGCGCCTACGCCGGAAAATGGCACGCCCATACAGCCTCAATACCCGACGGCGAGTTCGGTTTCCGCAACATTCACAACCACAACGATGCCGGACTGGCAGAAGTATGCGTCGACTTCCTCAACAAGCACAGCAAACCCGAGCGACCGTTCTTCCTCGTGGCATCATTCGACAATCCGCACAACATCTGCGAGTTTGCACGTCAGCAAAACCTGCCGTTTGCCGAGATTTCAGTGCCCGACGTAAGCCAATGTCCGGGTCTGCCCGCCAACTACGCCATCAGTCCGTACGATGCCGACATACTACAGCGCGAGAAATCGCTCAACTATTCGGCATACCCCACAACATCGTACACCGACGACGACTGGCGCCGATACCGTTACGCCTACTACCGACTGGTGGAGCATGTAGACAAGGAAATAGGTAAGATTGTTGATGCAATAGACAAGAATTCGTTGTGGCGCAACACCGTAGTGATATTCACCAGCGACCACGGCGACGGTACAGGTGCACACCACTGGAACCAGAAGTCGGCTCTTTATGACGAAGTGACCAACATTCCGCTGATTGTCGTGCTACCCGGCAAGAAGAACGCCGGCAAACAATTGCCCCAACTCATCAACAACGGTCCCGACTTCTTCGCCTCAATATGCGACTGGGTCGGTGCCAGCACACCGCAAGGCACACGTGGCGTTTCGTTCCGTTCTATTGCCGAAAGCGGCAACGCCAACGCATCGCACCAACCCTATGTAGTAACCGAAACGATGTTTGACAAGGGTTCGGGCACACTTGGATGGTCACTGCGCACTCCCGACTTCAAATATGTGATGTACGACAAGGGCCGCTATCGCGAACAGCTCTACAACATGCGCCGCGACCGTGGCGAGACACGCAACCTCGCCGTGGAGAGCGCATACGCAGAAACATTGGCACAGCACCGCCGCATGCTTGAAGAGTGGATGAACAACTACAACGTCAAGTCGTCGCGTGCCGACGTGCCATACGTGCCACGACAGAAGTAAAAACAAGCCCCTTCACAAGATGTAGTCCATTCGTATTTCAAATGCATTTCATATGATGTGCGAATGGACTACATTTGAAATATGGACGGACAACATTTGAAAAACGGAAGTAAAACTGATTAGCTCTGGCTACAACGAGAATTTTATTTGATTACGAGAACGCCATAGGAGGGCTATGGCTATAAGCATAAAAAAAGAGGATTTTACTTTCGTAAAATCCTCTTCAAACGTTTGTGACTCCGGCAGGATTCAAACCTGCAACCTTCTGATCCGTAGTCAGATGCTCTATTCAGTTGAGCTACGGAGCCAAACCTTATTGCTTTGTGGAAGCGTTGTTCCTTAAAAGCGAGTGCAAAGGTATAGCTTTTTATTTAAACCTCCAAACTTTTCAGCACTTTTTTCAAGAAAAAGTATCTTTTTTTCTTCAAACACTATCACTTTTGACTCATATTTGGACAAAACACCGGAATTTCTACGGGTTTGCAACCATTTTGCGCTGAGATTCGCGTCAATTCGGTGAGACATGACCATTCGGCAGCGTCATATACGTCGATATCAAGCGGCAATCCGTTGTTAAGACAATATATCAGACGTGCGTCCATAGCGTAGTTCATGGCATTGGGCACGTTCATAGCCTCGCCCTTGCGCAACAACTGTGCGGCATCAGCATCGTCAAACCGACTCATATACCGCTCGGCGGCATCACCCGTGAAGCATTGCTCGCCATTATTGACCGTCGGCACGGGATATTTCTGCACGAACGCCTTAGTGCCGCACACAGTCTGAAGACGGTTGTATGGTCGATGAGTGGTCACGTCGAGCTGAAGCATTATGCTCACGCCACGTGCCGTCTGTATGAGAGTGGTGTTGACACGTCCCAATGGCAGTCCTGCCTCCTTAGCTCCAGCCGATGTCATGCTGACAAGCTGCACCATACGGTCGGTGCGGTGAAATCCCAGCAACTGACCTATCGGCCCGATGCCATGCGTAGGATAAGGATTGCCGCCATGCGTGAGACATCCGCGCTCAATCCAGCTTGTATTGCTCTCGCCACACTCGTTGTCGGTCGAGAGGTCGTGTATGTATGCTCCCTCGCAATGAGTAATTTCGCCGAAGAGTCCGCGACGGTGCATCTCAAGAGTCTCGAGCGCAAAATAGTCGTAGCAACAATTCTCCGTCATGAAGCAGTGGCGCTGGGTCTGCTCGGCAGTATGCACCAGAAGCCAACACTCCTCCACCGTAGTGGCAGCCGGCACCTCTACAGCCACATGCTTGCCACAGCGCATAGCGTGTACAGCCATCCGGGTATGGGTGCGCCATTCCGTACATATATATATAAGGTCTATATCTGGCAGTTGGCAAGCCTCTTTCCATGCATCGGGTCCGCAGAGCGTGAGCGCTTCCTTGCGCCCGCTGTCGCGCAGCAACTTGTTGGCACGTGCCAGCCGCTGGCTGTCCACATCGACAATACAGCTTATCTCGGCATTGTCGATAAAAGCATAGCGCACCAGAGTCTTTGTGCCACGATTGCCCAATCCCACAAGTGCAATGCGCACCTTGGGAATAGCCGGACAACGTAATAGAAATGCTGATTTATAGTTCATAGCGCAAAATTACAAACTTTTTTCCGGTTTTCATAAACACGACATTATTTCATACGTTTTTTTGTACACTACAAGAATAATTATTAATTTTGCACCAAGTTTTGAGTATACTTAAAAATCATTATAATGGAGATTTCATATAAATGGCTTAAGGAGTATGTCGATTTCGACCTCACTCCGCAGGAAACAGCCGACGCGCTGACCTCATGCGGACTCGAAGTTGACGCTCTTGAAGAGGTACAGACCATTAAGGGTGGACTGAAGGGACTGTACGTGGGCAAGGTATTGACTTGCGAATTGCATCCTAATTCAGACCACTTGCACATAACAACCGTTGATCTTGGCAAAGCAGAGCCGCAGCAGATTGTTTGCGGTGCGCCCAACGTGGCTGCCGGACAGAAGGTTATCGTTGCCGACCTGGGCTGCGTGCTCTACGACGGCGACAAGGAATTCGTTATCAAAAAGTCGAAGTTGCGCGGCGTTGAGAGCCTTGGCATGATTTGCGCCGAGGACGAAATAGGCGTTGGCACAAGCCACGACGGCATCATCGTATTGCCCGAGGACGCACCCGTAGGCCAGCCCGCAGCCGAATATTATCACCTGGAGAGCGACTGGATTATCGAGATTGACATCACAGCCAACCGCTCTGACGCACTCAGCCACTGGGGTGTGGCACGCGACCTGTACGCTTGGCTCAAGCGCAACGGCCACGCCACATCGCTCCACCGTCCCGACTGCTCTGAGTTTGCAGTCGACAACCACGACCTGCCCATCGATGTTGAGATTGAAAACACCGAGGCTTGCAAGCGCTACGCATGCGTGAGCATCAGCGGATGTGAGGTCAAGGAGAGTCCCGAATGGCTTCAGAACAAGCTGAAGGTAATCGGTCTGCGTCCTATCAACAACATCGTCGACATCACCAACTACGTGATGATGGCATACGGCCAGCCTATGCACTGCTTCGATGCCGACATGGTTAAGGGCTCGAAGATAGTAGTTCGCACACAGCCCGAGGGCACTAAGTTCGTCACACTCGACGGCGAGGAGCACACACTCGGCGAGCACGACCTGAGCATCTGCAACGCCGAGGAGCCCATGTGCATTGCCGGCATCTTCGGAGGCAAGGGTTCGGGCACATACGACACAACAAAGAACGTAGTGCTTGAGAGCGCATATTTCCACCCGACATGGATTCGTAAGAGCGCACGCCGCCACGGATTGAGCACCGACGCAAGCTATCGCTTCGAGCGTGGCATCGACCCCAACGGCACCATCTACGCCCTCAAGCAGGCTGCCATACTGTGCAAGCAGCTGGCAGGCGGCAAGGTGAGCATGGAGATAAAGGACGTTTATCCTAACCCGATCAACGATGCCCGCGTTCAGCTTGACTTCGAGTATGTAGACCGCCTCATCGGAAAGAATATAGGCAACGACATGATCCGCTCTATCGTTGAGAGCCTCGACATGAAGATTGTATCTGAGACTGAGACAGGCCTGGAGCTCGATGTTCCTGCATACCGTGTCGACGTGCAGCGTCCGTGCGACGTAGTTGAGGACATCCTGCGCATCTACGGATATAATAATGTGGAGATTCCGACACAGCTCAAGAGCTCGCTCACCATTCTCGGCGATGCCGACAAGGCATATCACCACCAGAATGTAATCAGCGAACAGCTCGTTGGATGCGGTTTCCGCGAGATTCTGAACAACTCGCTCAGCAAGACAGCTTACTACACCGAGCTCAACAAATATACCGAGGAGACCACCGTCAAGGTGATGAACCCTCTGAGCAACGACCTCGGCGTAATGCGCCAGTCACTTCTCTTCGGCGGCCTGGAGAGCATCAGCCGCAACATTAACCACAAGATGCCTAACCTCCGCTTCTTCGAATTCGGCAACTGCTATCACTATTCGCCCGAAAAGAAGAATGACGAGGACCCGATAAAGGCTTACACCGAGGAGATGCACCTTGGAATGTGGACCACCGGAAAGCGCGTTGAAGGCTCATGGGCTCACGCCGACGAGAAGGCTTCGTTCTACGAACTTAAGGCTTACGTCATAAACATATTCACCCGTCTGGGTGTTAATCCTGGTATCGTAGTGACAGAAACATCCGACAACAACATCTTCGGCAAGGCTCTGGCACTCAAAGCACGCTCGGGCAAGGTGCTCTGCGAGATGGGTACTGTATGCCACAAGCTTCTGAAGAAGATGGACATCGACCAGGACGTGTTCTACGCCGACATCAACTGGGACAACGTGATGCGCGCCATCAAGAAGAACGAGGTGCTCTATCACGACATCAGCAAGTTCCCATCGGTAAGCCGCGACCTCGCACTGCTCATCGACAAGAGCGTTGAGTTCGAGCAGATTGAGCAGATTGCACGCCAGACAGAGAAGAAGCTCCTCAAGAGCGTCGAACTCTTCGACGTGTACGAAGGCAAGAACCTGCCCGAAGGCAAGAAGAGCTACGCCGTCAACTTCATCCTGCAGGACGAGACCAAGACTCTCAACGACAAGCAGATTGAGGCTATCATGACCAAGCTCATCAACAACCTCAAGCAGAAGCTGAACGCTGAACTGAGATAATAACAATAAAAAAACAATAAATAAAAAACAATAAAATGGGAAGAGCATTTGAATACCGCAAGGCTACCAAGCTGAAGCGTTGGGGCCACATGGCCAAGACATTCACCCGTCTGGGCAAGCAGATTGCCATCGCCGTTAAGGCAGGCGGTCCGGAACCGGAAAACAACCCGTCACTTCGTTCAATCATCGCTACATGTAAGCGTGAGAACATGCCGAAGGACAACATCGAGCGTGCCATCAAGAACGCTATGGGCAAGGACCAGAGCGAATACAAGGAAGTAACATACGAGGGATATGGCCCTCACGGTATCGCTATCTTCGTTGACACACTGACCGACAACACCACACGTACTGTAGGCGACGTTCGCTCGGTATTCAACAAGTTCAACGGTACTCTCGGCACAACAGGTTCATTGGCTTACCTCTTCGACCACAAGTGCGTGTTCACATTCAAGAAGAAGGACGGCGTAGACATGGAAGAGCTTATCCTTGAGCTCATCGACTTCAACGTTGAGGACGAATTTGACGAGGACGAGGAAGAAGGCACAATCACCATCTACGGTGACGACGTTAAGGCTTACGCACAGATACAGAAGTTCCTTGAGGACCAGGGCTTCGAGGACATCGGCGGCGAGTTTACATACGTGCCCAACGACCTGAAGGACATCGATGCCGAGCAGCGTGCTACTATCGACAAGATGGTGGAGCGTCTTGAGGACTTCGACGACGTTCAGAACGTTTATACAAACATGAAGCCTGAGGAGGGCGAGTAAACAATATTAAACTAAAAGCCCCACCCCCTTGCCCCTCCCC
>ERZ1031449.270-NODE-270-length-13235-cov-6.368361_pt1 | contig 13235 bp, 5 predicted proteins | sample MGYA00516705_ERZ1031449 | MGnify/ENA primary metagenome ERZ1031449 (study PRJEB33719, sample SAMN04261152) | wastewater metagenome | biome: rural village; feature: human; material: feces | host: Homo sapiens | place: El Salvador | collected 2013-01-14 ... | reverse complement strand
AGTAAGAAGAGATTTCTTCTCTTCATCCGTAAGAGGAATGGAATTAGCAGACTTCATGATATAAACCTCAAAGTCATCAATATAGAGAGTACCAGCATACAATCCGATATTTAAGAGCAAACGAGAAGCACCATCACCATTACACTTAGCTGTGACATCCACTTCCTTCCAATCCTTAGTAACAGAAATGTTCTGGAAATTACCGCAACCCTTATAACCATCAGGATTCTGGAATGCAGCACTAAATGTGCCAGCAACAGTACCCTTGATCTTCATCTTCAAATGATAAGTTGTACCATTTTCGAATATAAATCCAGGTTCAAAATTAACCTGAGCATTCCAGTCTGCGCTTTTAGCTGCATCATTACCAACTTGGCAAACTCCATTCACATTCTCAGGAGTATGATCCATACCCCAACCACCTAGAGACTCCTCTCCTTCAAAATCAAGCTTAGCCACAGTTGAAGGGATTTCCATAACAGGAGTTTCCATGTGTGAAATTGTGATAGACTTCCAATAAATCTTACCAGCAAAGTCTCCATGTTGGAACATAATGCCATTATTTGCCATTTTTGGAGATACAGACAAAACAACTTTCTGATATCCTTTACCTACAGGAATCGTGAATTGTTGCTCATCTCCACCACCCCAATCACCTAACTTAAAGTGGATGTTGGCATCAGATGCGCCTTCAGCCTTACACTCGATGACTATCTTATAATCCTTACCTTGTTCAAGAGAGATTCCTTTGACAAGCCAATACTGAAGCGAATACCATGGATCTATCGGTTCAGGATTAGTAATAACCACTGCCCCATCCTTATTCCACTCAGTTTTTACTGATTCTGGAGAACCTGACCAATCATATTTTGTCAGTGTAGAGCAATCAAGCTGATAATCTGTTTTCTCTACCTTCTGACTAGGGTCTACTTGAATTTCCTTATCTGCAATAAGTTTACTAAGATACTTCTTGTTCTGCTGAGAATGCCAAGCAAGCGTATGACCATAGATGGTCAAACCTGCATCCTGTGCATTTGTAACGAAATCCTTAACAGTATTAAAGTCAAAGGTTCCATCATCTTTTACACAAGAAGCATACTTCATGGCGTTGCCTGCTGTCATCTCCTCGAAGTTGCTACCAGCCAAGCAATATACAAGCTCCTGTTTGTTGAAGTCGGGCGCAGCCAGTGCAATACCCAACTTAAAGTCGGGATTGCACTTGCCAGAAGCCTTCATGTCTTCGACATATTTCTTCAAAGGCTCATAGTTGTTAAGATACTGATATTCCTTCAAGTTCTTGGTCATATCAGTTCTGTACTCCGAGAACTTGTCATCAGCACATGATGACAAAGCCAAGAGAGCTACCAAGCCTAAACCAAAATTAATATTTTTCAATTTCATAATAATCTACCTATTATTAGATGATACTTAATTGATAATTACCGCAGCTTACTTTACGATATACTGAGTATCGAAAGTAGGAATACCATTGGTGTTACCACGAGTTTGAGCTACAAACTGGTCGGTTGTCTCTACCTTGACAGCACCGAAGTCTACGGTATACTGGAGAGTCAGGATGTCACGATCCTTGTTGCCCCAAGCCAGCTTAGCGCCCTTCTCCACAAACTTACCTGTACCAGTAGCAGTTACGCCCTCTGTCTCGGAAGAAACAGTGCAAGTACCATCATTAGCAAAGGTAAGCTTCAAGTTGCAAGTATAAGACTTGAGGATATCCTTACCCTCAGCATCCTTGCCCACAACTCTCTTGACTGTGAGAGGATAGATAGCCTCTGTAAGGCTCTTGGTAGTAATCTGGCAAACCTCGTCCTTCTCAATAGTTGCACCCTCACGCTTCTCCTCTGTGGTCTGCCCATTCTCAGTAATCTTATCTGTACCACGGCGCAGATAGAATCCAGCCCAAGGGTTCATATACTTCACACAGTAGAGTACATAGTTCTTAGGCAATGTCTTCCACGCATCGCTATTGGTCAGCGCAGGAGTTTCCCCCTCCTGGAAAGGAGTACCCGTCAAGATCTTGCCAGCTCCCTTCTTATCTTTGATGATCAGAGGGATGACATAAGTATTCTTTACAGAGGCAGGATCAGCGAAGAAAGCATCGTTGAGCTTCACCTGTAATCTTCCCTGCAAGTTGCCACCATAAGAGATGGTGTTACCTGCCAAGGTGTAATACTCTGCAGGCATAGGCTTTACAGGAGATACGCCATCAGAGAAATAGAGGTTGTCACAAAGCGAATTATCTACAGCCACATCCAGTGTGATGTCCTTACCATTGTAAGCACCACCCATGGTAGACACGATGTTGATAATATGCTCGTTGTCCTTGGTATTGTCACGAGTCTCGTCATTGCCCAACACCAATATACGCTCCACGTTTTGGTGGGCGAAGTAGACTGATGTGCCACCCTCGTAGTCGTCAAACTCAGGCGTGCCGTTCTCACAAGAGCCGAAAGTCAGAGCCAAGGCTCCGAGTGCAGCCATTGAGAAATATTTATTCATCTTCATAGTTTTCATCATTATAAAATGTTAGTCGTTTGTAATTTTCCATCCTGCATTCTGCTTCAGCTGATCCCACTTGAGGATTTCAGTCTGTGGCACAGGACCGTAATACATATAGTCGTCGTATTTTCTTTCCTCTACAGTGATATCCTTGAACTGTGGAATACCAGCCTCTGTTGAAATCTCCACGCCATGAACAGCCTCATTGATAGGAGCCTTCCAGCGGCGGAGGTCATTGAAGCGCTTGTTCTCGAAGCAGAGCTCAATACGACGCTCATTGCGAATCAACTCACGCATCTTAACCTGGTCGTTAGCGCACTCATCAAGATAAGAATCATCTGTGATGCCTGCACGATGACGGATAGCCTTGATCACATCGTATGCAGAATAAGCATGTGTGCCATTGCCCTTAGGTCCCCAAGCCTCATTGGCAGCCTCAGCATAATCCAAGAAGATCTCGGTATAGCGGATATACACAGGATAGTGATACTGTGCGTTCTTGGCATTTGGATTAGGATTACAATCCTCACGAAGAAGCTTCTTCATATAGTAACCAGTACGTGTAGAGTTACCAATCTTATTCAGTCCATTGTCATTGTTGGCAGTGGTGATGTCGGTATTGATGGTTGCACCCTTATACTTGCAGCCATTATAGATAATGTAGAGATCCAAGCGTGGATCACGATTACTATAAGGATCCAAGTCATCATACTCACTGCGCTCATCTGTGATAGGATAACCATTGGCAGCAGGGAAAGCATCCACCAAGTTCTGGGTAGGATTGATACGTCCCTTACCATAGAGAGATGGAGGGAAGTTGTCAGCCTCCTGGTTCAAACCGAGGTCCCAATCATCTGCACCATTAGTCTTATTACCACGCCAGATAATCTCCTTAGGGCATGCACCAGACTGCAAATTATTAATCTCATTAGTCTGAGCATACCAAGAATTACCTGTTTCAGACAAGCCGCTTACGCCACCTATCAAATCGAGCAAACTAGCAGCGTCATCAGCAGCACGCTTATAATCCACATTGGTACCAGCTGCAAAAGCAGGACTGGCTGCCAGCAGAGAAACCTGTGCTCGTATAGCCTTGGCAATACGACCGCTCACACGACCACGCATCAGAGAACCCAATACACGGTTATAGTCCTGATAGTTGTTCACACCCATAGCAGTGTATTTTTCTGGCACAGGATCTGACTTAGTCAAATCATTGTAGTCCAAAGGCAGCAACTGCTCAGCCTGGTCCAAGTCGCTATAGATTTGATCCAAGCAAGCTTGGAATGTGGCACGTGGCTGATTGAAATCAGAAGAAGTATCCTCTGGCTTTGTCAAGTTTGGCACACCCAGGAGCTGACCATCCTCAGTCCAACCACCATGGTTCATCAAGAGATAATACATATTGAGAGCTCTCAAGGCATAAGCCTCACCCTTACGGCTCTCACAGAACATCTGCTGCGCACCCTTGTCCTTAGCCCAGTCTACCTTGTCCACTTCCTGAAGGAAGATGTTCAAGTACTGGATGCTAGCACGACAGCTAGTCCACTTGCTCATAGGGTCATTATTGGCAGCCCAAGAACCAGTAGCCATTTTCAGGTAGCTGTTAGACAAATCATTGCTTACAGCATCATCGGTTGCCACATCAGTTACACTTTTGGTATTATAAGGAAGCACGGCATAAGCATAGCCGAGAAGTCCCTGAGCATAAGTAGGCTCTTCGTAAATCTCGTCCAAGCTACGGTTGTTTTCCTGTGCAGGCTCAAAGAGATCTGAGCAAGACACCAACGAGAGTGACAATGCAGCTAATATAAATAACTTATTAATTTTCATTTCTGTATACATTTAATAATGATTAGAATGTAGCCTTCACACCTATATTATAATAGCGTGTCTGAGGAGCACTACCTATGTTCATCTCCAATACCTCACGGTTCTTAGAGATAGTGAGCAAGTTGGCACCGCTTACATAAGCAGAAAAGCCCTTAACCCAAGTCTTCTGGAAGAGCGTGCTAGGCAGGTCGTATGTAATCTGTACCTTAGCCAAGCGGAAAGCATCTGTGCTGTACATCCAGAAGTCTGATGTCTGATAGTTGTTGCTACCTGAGAGTGTGGTAAGACGTGGATAAGTAGCAGTCTCCTTGGTTGCCTTAGTCCAGCGATTGCGAACCACAGCTGAGTACTTGCCGTCACCCTTTACCCACCAGTAAGAATTGTTCTTCAAGCCATAAGCACCGAAGTTGCCAGTACCGAGGGCGAAGAATGTGAAGTTCTTCCACTTAGCAGTGAGGTTTACACCCAATGTGAATGGAGAGCCATACCAACCACCCTTGCCCAGGAACACCTGGTCGTAAGAGTCGATCTTGCCATCACCGTTTACATCCACATACTTCATATCGCCAGGCTTCACGTCACTACCCAAGCGGCTCTGGTCTGGAGAGTTCTTGATTTCTTCCTCACTCTGGAAGAAGCCAGCAAACTTATAACCCCAGATACCATCGAGAGCCTTGCCCTCACGGTTTTGGTAATCCCATGCGTTCATCTCATCACGCTTGGTAGCCTTGGTGTTATAATAAGTACCTGTTACGCCGAGCTGCAAGTCTACATCACCCACCTTCTTATTGAAGTTAGCTGCGAAGTCGAAACCGATGCGGCGATTATTGTTAAAGTTGAGCACAGGCATGAATGAAGCATCAGGATAGCCTGGCTTAAAGTGAGAAGGATAGAACGTTGGAGTAGAAATCAGATAACCCTCCATCGAGTTAACGAAGAAGCTAGCATCCAATGTTACCATCTGCTGCCACAAGGAAGTCTTGAAGTTGACAGAAAGTTCCTTACGCTTGATGAAGTCGAGATCCTTGTTGGCAGAACGCTTAGAGAATGTGTACTTGCCTGCAGAACCATCATACCATCCATAACCATCAGCTGTCTGCCAGTTGGTGTCATAGAGATAGTATCTGTTGCCATTTACTGCCAAGTCAATATCCTCGTTGATGATGCTACCAGATACACTGATCATCATATCGTCTATCACCTTGCTGTTCTTCAAGAAGTTCTCGTTCTTGAGTCTCCAACCCAATGAAAGTGAAGGAGAGAAGCCTACACGATGACCTGGAGCCAACTGTGCAGAGTGGATAGCTGCCAAGCCGAAGTCTGCATAATAAGTCTTGGCGTAATCATAAGATGCATCCAAGGCAAGATTAGCACTTGAGTTCTTATGATACTGTCCAGACTTCGACTGCTGGAAGCCAGAGGCAATCAACATCGCAGAGAGGTTATGTACCTTATTAAATGTATTGGCGTAATTGAACTGAGCAGAGAAGAGCATGGTCTGATTGTCCACACTATTAGCGATGTTCTGTACACCAGACTTCTTATCCTCACCTTCCTTCTTCAAAGCTACGATCATATCCTTGCCGTCGATATTTGACCATGTTGGGATATAGATGGCATAGCTATTATTGAAAGATGTGGTGTAAGAGGTAGCATAGTCTACTGCGAAACGAGTCTCGAAAGACAAGCCCTGCAACAACTTGTGCAGATTGATGTTAACACCTGTATCAAACTGGAACTGGCGGCTAGTATACTTGCTCTTACCAGCAGCATAGTAATCTGCGAAGATGTTAGAAGAGTTAGCCTGTGTACCAGCCAAGAAGTACTTGCCATCCACCAGCTTAGCCACACTCATCAAGTCCCAAGCAGCCTTGGCATTAGGAGCTATCATGTCTGTAGAGATCAATGGACTAGCATTCTGTGGGAAGTTAGGACGCCAAGTAGCAGCTGCATTCCAATAATCACCAATAGCAGAATGTGAATCATAGAATGTGGCATTGGAGTTGACCCAAGCCTTGATGTCATCTGTGATGTTGACATCTACATTACCACGTACACTGAAACGCTGAGTGTTATTGTTCTTAGCCTCACCAAACTTCAGGAAGTCGCCCTGGCGATAATAGTTGATGTTGCTATAGAAGTGAGCACGCTTACCACCACCACTAATCTCAGCAGTAGCCTCGTAGCGACTATTCATCTTGCGAAGATAGTCAGAAGAGTACATATCGAGATTAGGATAACGATATGGGTTGGTGCCCAAGCCATGATTGTAGATATCCTCGGCAGAGTAGAGAGGAGTCAAACCGTCATTGGCACGAGCCTCGTTGTAGAGAGTCATATACTCAGCAGAGCCCAGATACTCAGGGAATGACTTAGCCACATTGAGACCAGCGTTAGCCTGCACCTCAACCTTCAAGCCATCGTTCTTGCCACGCTTGGTGGTGATGAGCACAGCACCCTTAGCTGCCTTGCTACCATAGAGCACTACAGCTTGCGCACCCTTGAGGAATGTAATCTGGTCAATCTCGCTAGGCATCACGTTGGTTGCCTCACGAGGCACACCATCTACCAATACCAAGTATCCTGCATTGTCAGCATCCATACCCCAGAGAGAGTTGCCATTCCAACCACCCACGTAGCCCTGCATGTTGTCAAGGCTATAAGTGTGGTAGTTTTTCTTCATCAATCCCTCTACATCGACTACCGAAACGCCGCCCAAGATGTCACCCTTGGCTACCTTGCGATAAGCCACATTGACCATCTCCTTGTCGGCAGCAACGGTATCGGTTTCGTTCTCAGCAGCAGTTTTGGCATCGGCAGCCATAGGAGCCAATGACACAAGACCTGCCAACAGGAACTTTGAATTATATGATTTGAATTTTGAATTCATACTATCATTCTTATTTTAGTATTACTATATAATGTTATTTTACCAACCAGGATTCTGACTAAGCTCTTGATAGAGATAAACATCCTTGATAGGCAATGGGAACCAATAGTGCTTGGCTGTGAAGTGACGAGTCAAGATCGCTTCCTGGCGGAAGTTAGCCACCTGAGCATCAGCTGGGTCATTATTCTTGTAGAAATCGGCATTCTCCACACGGTCAAACTCATCAGAGTACTTTACATTGTAAGGAGCCTCGGTCAGGAGCAACCAGCGCTGCAAGTCGTTGAAACGGAAGCCCTCGAAAGCAAGTTCCACCTCACGCTCACGGCGAACCTCGTCCATGAACTTATGTGCATCAGCTACATACTCTGGAGCCACATGACCAGCGCCACAACGATCACGAAGGGTATTGATGGCATCCTCAGCAGTCTTGCTAAAGTTAGTAGCCTTGCCAGAAGCACCACCAAACGCAGCACAAGCCTCAGCATACATCAGATAGATGTCAGCCAGACGCATATATGGCAAGTAACAGTGGAATGCTGAACCCCAATCGTAGTCGCGATCCACCTCATTACATGTATGAGGCACCAACTTCTGGATGAAGTAACCTGTACGGCTGCCATTAGCCACTGGACGCATATTGCCATCTGTATACAACTGGCAGTACTGCAAGTTAGCCCACTGACCAGGAGTACCATTCAGATACTTGAAGCCATCAAACACGATGTCGTGATAGAAGCGTGGGTCACGGTTCATATATGGATGAGTAGGATCGAAACCACCTGCTATGTTAGGAACCAACTTGCCATTCTCTACGATGTAAGCGGGCTCACCATTAGCCATACCGTAAGCAGCTATCAAGTTAGCTGTAGGCTGGTGAATCACATTGTCATGTCCAACCACTTTCTGTACCTTAGGACCAAACACCTTAGAGGTATTCCAGTTAGAGCCGTTGAAGTCTGCAGATGGACCACGGAAGATAGCCTCAATAGATCCAGGCATTTTCCAGTTCTGCTTCTTGGTATAGAAGATATCAGAGAAGCAAGAGTTAGCATCGGCAGAACGCTCATGATTGTAGATGTCCTTATATTTGAACTCAGCCAGCCCATACTGTGTCTGGCCACCCTCAACCAATGTGAGCAACTCACCGAAGACCTCAGCTGCCTTCTTGGCAAACTCCTCATCATAGTCGTATGTCTTGCCATTCTTGCTAGCTCCTACCTGTGCGCCATCCTTCATCAATGGGCTGGCAGCCCAGAGATAAGTCTTGCCCAGATAACCGAGTGCCATGATCTTGTTGATACGAAGGTCGTTCTTGCCCTGTGTGGCAGCACCATCATACTCATTGTCCCAGTTGATAGGCAACAGATCTGCAGCCTTGCGATAATCAGCAGCAGCCTTCTCTGCACACTCCTGATAAGAGAGACGAGGCAAATTGAGCTCTGAATTGAGATCCAAATAGGTATCAATGTATGGCAAACCACCAAAGTACTGCATCAACTCAGTGTGCCACCATGCACGGAAGAAGTAAAGCTGACCAGCAATGAGGTCTTTCTCTGCCTTGCTAGCTACCAACTTATCGAGATTAGCCAAGCCCTGGTTAGCCTTACGAATGCAATACCAAGCATGTGGCCAAAGTGAGTGGTTGAACTTATCTGTAGATGTAGGGTTGCTGCCATCCTTGTAAAGCCAGTTACCAGTGGTCTGCCAAGCACGGAAGTTGCCCAAGTCTACCTGGTGTGTCATACGGCCATCAGCCTCTGGGTTGAAGATTTCATCATCACCCCAGTTCCAAGAAGGACACCAGTTACATTTTTCCTTATCAGGGATACAGTTGTAAATCTCCTCTACATAACCCTGAAAGTTACGGAAGTTTACAAATGCGTCATTTTCTGAGACTGTAGAATCTGCCTCCTTGTCAAGATAGTCCTGGCAAGAGTTGAGCGAGGTACCGAGAGCCAGCGAGACGCATCCCATCAACAAAAAATTCTTTATCTTATTTTTCATTTGAATGTTCATTTTAATATTACAATGAGAATTTAACACCTAAGTTGAAGCGGCGTACTGTAGGATATGCTCCAAGGAAACCGCCACCACCGAGGTTAGCCTCACGGTCATCAGGCATACGAGTCCAAAGCCAGAGGTTGTTACCATTCAAGTATACCTTGAGGTAGTTCATACCGAGAGCCTTGATCCATCCCTTGGTCCAAGTATAAGCAATCTCTACGTTCTTCAGACGGATGTATGAACCATCATAGAGGAACTGAGTACCATTGCTGTAATCAGACTGGGAAGCACCCCAACGAGGAATGATAGATTCTGGAGAAGACTCATTCTTGTCCCACCAAGTACCAGTGTTATAAACATTGTCCAACTTATTACCGAAGCTTGTCAAGGTTACGTCACGAGTTACATTGGTTACACCATAGAACTGAGCGAAAGCAGAGAAGCCCTTATACTCAATACCGATAGTGGCATTGTATGTATTCTGAGGGTTTGAGCTATAACCTACTGGAGCAGAGTCCTTGCTATCTACCACACCATCACCGTTGAAGTCTACGATGTAGTAATCGCCTACCAAGCGGTGGTTGTCGTTAGACTCATGAGCTGGAGAACCTATCAAGTCATCGATGTCGTTGATAAAGCCACGATCAATGTATGAGTGATACTGACCCATAGAGTAGCCTGCCTCCTTCTGATAGTTAGGAGTGAGCTGAGCGTCATCCTTCAAGAGCACCTTGTTCTTGGCATGGGTCATATTGAAGTTACCCCAGAGGCGGATGCCATTGGCAAATTTCTTGTTGAGCTTCAACTCCAACTCGTAACCACTGGTACGAACCTTACCCTTATTGATAGTAGGAGCTGTAGTACCAAAGTAAGATGGGATGGAGCGGTTATCACCAAAGATCAAAATGTCGTTACGACGGTCGCAGAAGAAATCGAGCGAACCGGTAATCAAACCACCCAAGAAACCATAATCAATACCGAAGTTGGTCTTTTTCACAGTCTCCCACTTCACATCTTTATTACCCAATGTATTCTGGCGATACCATGTGTAGATACTGTTGGTATGGTCAAGATCCATCACTGTGTTACCTCCGTATGCCCACTGGTTCATGTAGAGCCAACGACGAGAAGAGTTGAATGGATCGCCCAGGTTATCATCACCAATCTCACCGTAAGATGCACGGAACTTCAACATATCAATGATGTGCTTGTCACGAAGATACTTCATGAAGTTTTCCTCAGTGATGGTCCAACCGATAGCTCCAGAATTGAAGAAGGCGAAGCGATTGTCCTTGCTAAACTTTTCTGATCCGTTGTAAGCACCGTTATACTCGATGTTGTAACGACCAGCATAGCTATAAGTAGCACGGAACGCCCAGTCCTCACGGTAAGTAGGCATCACACTACCACGTGCATTCTCCTGACGAGAGAACAAGCCCATGGCTGTAACATCATGCTGTCCGAACTTGCGAGCCCAGTTGAGCTGCAACTGATAGTAAAGATTGCGAACAGTCTGGTTGTTATCAACCGAACCACCTGAAGTACTCCAGTTAACGCCCTGTTTCCAGTCGAACTTATTGTTTGACTCATATACCTGGCCATATGTTATATTGCCAGTCTCCGGATCAACATACTTGGTCTGAGCTGTATTGTTCAAGTCATTGATACCACGGCTCGTCTCAACAAACACGTTGTCCCAAGAAACGGTACCACGCAAGTTCAAGCCCTTGGTGATGAAGTCGAGTTTCTGCTCCAAGGTAAAGTCGGTATTGATACGAGTAGTAGTAGCCTGCGCTGTACCACCGATGGCGAGATTCTGAGCAGAGTTACTTACGTTAGACGCATTTGGATAATAACCCCAAGAGCCATCGCTATACTGAGGCAAGAATACATCTGGAGCGATGTTATAAGCACCAGCCCACTGCTGACCAATCTGCCACTCGCTATTGCTCATGTTGCTCCAAGGAGCCTTGCGCACACCATTAGAACCAGATACATTTACCTTTAATGTAGTAGTTTTAGTGATAGAGAAGTCCAAGTTACTGCGCACATTGATACGATTGTATCCATAGCCAGAGTTGTAGTTACGACCATTGTCATACTCACGGAAGAGGTCACCCTCGTGTACAAAGTCGGCAGAAGCAAAATACTTCACGAAGCTTGTACCACCGCTCACATTGACATTGGCATTATATGACATGGCGCTCTTCTTGAAGAGGGCATCCTGCCAATCCACGTTAGCATAACGCTCACGCTGCTCATCCGTAGTCTGGTTACGATAGTTCTCAATAAATGATTGAGGACGGATGTAAGACCAAGATTCTGGAGAAACACCCAACTCATGCTCCACTGCCCTGTTGCGGAACATCAAGGCATCGTATGAATCATACTTGTTAGGCAACTTAGAAGGAGCCTTCAATGTAGCGTTGAAGCCTACATCAATCTTAGCCTTGCCTTCCTTACCACGCTTGGTAGTAATCAAGATGACACCATTGGCACCCTTCACACCATAAACGGCAGTGGCAGATGCATCCTTCAATACAGAGATGCTCTCTACAGAACCAATGTCTACACTACTCATAGGACGCTCGATACCATCGACTAGGACGAGAGGGTCACTGTTGTTCCAAGAACTAGCACCACGAATGATAATCTGTGGCTCCTCCTCACCAGGCATACCATTGCCCTGAACAGTTACCACACCAGGAAGGTTACCAGTTAAGGCAGCACCAATGTCGCTGACACCGGCAGCACGTTCCAGCACCTCACCTGTGGTCTGTGCAATAGAACCTACGACAGAAGCCTTCTTCTGCTGACCATAACCAACGACTACAACTTCGCCGATGGCGTTGTCGTCTTCAAGAGTAAGTTTGAACTCTCTCTTCGTACCAATCTTTACTTCCTTGGTCTTCATACCTACGTATGTAAATACGAGGATAGAATTCTCTGAAGGAACACTGATACTGAAATTACCATCTAAGTCGGTGACCGCACCGACGCTGGCATTACCTTTCACTTTTACAGTGGCACCTATCAGAGGCTCACCTGTACCGTCAACAAGATTACCCTTGACCTGGATCTTCTGTGCCTGAGCATTCAGGCTGCAGAAAGCTCCCACCAAGCATAAGGCTGCTGTCCGTTTCATTGTTAACACTTGTTCAATCATGTTCTATTCATTTTTGATTTATGCTTTAAAAATTTAGGCGTGCACAAAAACTGTTTATTCACGGCGGCAAAGGTATGGATTTCTTTCGAAACATACTTTGCGTGGTGTAACAGAAAGTTTATCATTTTAGAAAAACCTTGCGAGAACGTATTTTTCCATTACTTAACAGTTGTTTTATTATATAAACACCTGCAGTTGGCTTTTCAACTTCTTTTCCTTCTATATTATAATATAAGGTGGAAACCACGTCTGCCTGGGTTTCTAATTGTTTAATTCCTGTTGTATTTTGTTTCAAATACCATTCTTTATACCAGTTCATACAGGCATAGCCGCAACACTCTTCGAACAGTCCGTGCTTCTTGGCATTCTGGAAACCTGGCTGCACTTTACCGCTCTTCAAGTACTCATCAATATCGTAATATTCCTGTGGATGAGTCAATGTCATTCCGATATTGCCAAAATGGTCGTGAACTGCCTTCCAAGCCAATCCCCATTTTGAGGTAGATGCTGTTGCCCAGCTTCCCAGGTTAGGTTGTGTCCACTGTCCCCACTCGTTGTAGTGACCTTCGCTCGCCTTGTCAGGATCCTCTGGGCTCCAGTCTATCTCTGTTACCATGATAGGCTTGCTTGTTACCATAGGCACCTGCGCCTGGAAGTTCTTGATAAAGGTATTGTGATCACAGTTCTTATCTGTCATGTTGCCATACCAGCCTGAGTAGACATGCACTGCGTAAGAGAAATTGTTCTCCGTATCGGTAATAGGATATTTTGAATAGCCCACATAGTTGCTCTGATAGCCAGAACCTGGCACCCAGATAATACCCT
>ERZ1031449.263-NODE-263-length-13375-cov-6.571622_pt1 | contig 13375 bp, 9 predicted proteins | sample MGYA00516705_ERZ1031449 | MGnify/ENA primary metagenome ERZ1031449 (study PRJEB33719, sample SAMN04261152) | wastewater metagenome | biome: rural village; feature: human; material: feces | host: Homo sapiens | place: El Salvador | collected 2013-01-14 ... | reverse complement strand
AGTGAAGAGTGAAGAGTGAAGAGTGAAGAGTGAAGAGTGAAGAGTGAAGAGTGAAAAATCCAATTGCCCTTTTTAAAAGGTAAAAAAGTAAAAAGGTAAAAAGCAAGAAAGGAAATTGGGTGAAAACGAGTAAAAAGGATAAAGCCTATAAGGGAAAAACAAAGGTCTTAAATGGCGGATAAATAGAATTAGGGCGGACGCGACATTATGCGTTCGCCCTAATTTTTATGTAAATAAGCTCAAAACGCCCGTTCCTACAAGACCTTTAAAGCCAAAAAGTGATGTAAGAAATATTTGAAAGTCGGCTCATTTCGGTCGGAGCGTATGTGTACCTCGGTCGGGGTACATGTGTACCTCGGTCGGGATACATGTGTACCTCGGTCGGAGTACATGTGTACCTCGGTCGGAGTACGATGACCGTCAAGCTTCTTTGACACGACGTTTTCAACGTTTTGACGGAACATCTATAACATGTTCGCGAAACTATTATAACGTGTCCGCAAAACTTTCAACGTTTTGTTGCATCAACGTTTTACCTCAAACTGTGCTTTGAGATGTATGTCGGCAGATGATGAACCGACAAGCACATCGAAGAAGCCCGGCTCAACCACACGCTTCATGTCTTGGTCGATAAGCGACAACTCTTTGAAGCCAAGGGTGAACTCAACACGCTCACTCTCACCTGCATCGAGACACACCTTCTTGAAAGCACGGAGCTGGAGAGGCGGCTGCGACACCGTGGCGGCACGGTCGGAGAGATAAAGCTGCACCACCTCGTCACCACTGCGCTCGCCTGTGTTCTTAACGGTGAGCGACACGCGCACAGAGTCGGAAGAAGCGGTGAGCGGCGTAACGGTGAGGTCTGAATAAGCAAACTGAGTGTAGCTCAGTCCGTAGCCAAAGGGATAGAGCGGTGTGCCCTTCTCGTCCAGATAGTCGCGCTTGATGTTCTGGCTATAATAAACAGGAAGCTGTCCCACACTACGCGGGATGCTTACAGGCAGTCGGCCTGAGGGGTTTACATCGCCAAAGAGGATGGAGGCGATGGCCTTGCCACCCTGTTCGCCAGGATACCATGCTGTGAGGAGAGCGTTGGCCACCTCCGAAGCATGATTCATGAGCAACGGACGCCCTTCGATATAAACAACAACCAGAGGCTTACCTGTATTAGCCACAGCCTCTATGAGCTGCTCCTGCTTGCCCAGCAGCGACAGCGTGGCACGGTCGAAGCCCTCGCCACACTCCATGTCAGAGAGTGTCTTGCTCTCATCAACGGTGGCGGCACCCGTAGCAATGTATTTTGTTTTAAAGTCGCGGGCACTTGAACCACCCACCACCAGCACCACTGCGTCAGCCCCTTTGGCAGCACGCACAGCAGCATCGATGTTGGCCGACGAGGTGTCGCGAATGGCGCATCCACGCTCATACACCACCTCCATGTTGTTGCCTGCCAGCGCACGAATGCCATCGAGCACTGTGCTAATCTCCTCGCGAGCCTGTGGAGCGGTGTAGTCGCCCAACTGATTGTAAGGCATGTCGGCATTTGGACCAATCACGGCTATGCGCTTCATGGAACGGCTCAACGGCAGCACGCCATCATTCTTTAGGAGCACAGTGCCTTCCTCGGCAACCTTCTGTGCCAACAGCTTATGCTCGGCCGAACGACACACCTCGTTGGCACGCTTGGGCAGAACATAAGGATTGTCAAACAGTCCGAGACGAAACTTCATTGAGAGCACATTGGCCACAGCGCGGTCGATGTCGGACATGGTTACAAGACCCTCGTCGAGCGCCTTCTTCAGGTTGTTGCCGAAAGCCCCACCGCCGAGATCCATGTCGAGACCAGCCTTCAGAGCAAGCACAGCAGCCTCTTTGTTGTTGGCAGCAGCACCCATGCCGGCAATGCCTTCGACCGATAACAGGTCGCTGTAGACAAAGCCCTTGAAGCCCCACTCGCCACGCAACATGTCGGTGAGCAAGCGGCGGTTTGAGGTACAGGGCACACCGTCAATGCTGTTGTAAGAGGTCATGACCGTTCCGGCTCCAGCCTTTACCGCCGTCTCAAAAGGCAGCAGCAACTGTGAACGCAACAGACGTTCACCTCCATAAACCGGTCCACCGTTGTGGCCTCCCTCGGGCACACCATAAGCAGCTAAGTGTTTCAACGTACAGATGACATGCTGTTTGCCGGCAGGATTGTCGCCCTGCATGCCACGCACCACAGCTGTACCCAACACAGATGTGAGCCAAGGGTCCTCGCCAAAAGTCTCCTCCATGCGCGACCAACGCGGCTCACGAGCCACATCGAGCACAGGCCCATAGCCTATGTTTGAGCCTTGTGAGGCAGCCTCAAGACCGATGGCAGCACCCATGTCGTAGAGCAATGATGGGTTCCATGTTGAAGCAGCCGTGAGCGATGTGGGGAAGACGGTTGTGCCGATGGCCATGTGACCATGTGGACACTCCTCGGCAAAAAGGATAGGAATGCCAAGACGTGTGTTCTCCACCGCATAACGCTGCAGGGCATTGAGAGCCTTGGCAGAGAGTTCTGGGTTCAGACCTGTCTCCAATGTTTTCTGTGTCCATGGGTCGGCACGTAGCACAGCCCAGAAAGAGCCAATGGGCGCAGCATCCATCTTCTGCTTAAACAGTTCTGATGGCTCCACGCTGTTTTTTCCTGTTTTGGTGTACATCTCCCATCCAAGCGGACAGATGAGCTGACCAACCTTCTCCTCCACCGTCATACGACTGATAAGATCGGCCACACGAGCCTCGGTGGGCTGTGTTGCTTGCTTATACACTGGCAGAGCAACTTGTTTGTTAGCCTTCTTCTGCACAAAATCGTTGAACAGCTCAATGCCATGCACTGGCAGAGTAACTTGTTTGTTAGCCTTCTTCTGCTTAGTCGTTTTCTGAGCCATGACAGGCACCGTGAGCAGAAGAACAACGGCTAATAAAATGTTTCTTATGTTCATAGTTTAAGTATTGAAGTTATCAATTGTTAGCCAAAGGACAATTAGCCACTACCCCGCCACAAACTTAAAGATAAAGACTACAGCAAGCACCAACAATGTGATGCTAAGATCCTTAAACTTGAAGCAGCAGAGCTTCATGACCACATAGCTAAGCATGCCCAGACAGATGCCGTCGGCAATGCTGTAACAAAGAACCATGGTGATCATTGTGATGAAGGCAGGAAACGTCTCCATCACGTCGGTGAAGTTGATCTTCTTTACCGCGTCGAGCATGAGCACGCCCACCATGACGAGAGCGCCACTGGTAGCGGCTGCTGGGATGAGCATGAACAGCGGGGCGAGAAAGAGGGCAAGGATGAAGAGTAGGCCTGTGAACGCCGACGTCAGTCCGCTGCGACCGCCCTCAGCAATGCCCGAAGCGCTCTCCACATAGGTGGTGATGGTTGAGCTTCCGAGCATGGCACCGACGGTTGTGCCTATGGCATCGCTAAGCATGGCCTCACGAACACGTGGGATGCTACCATCGGGTTGCACCACTCCTGCCTTCTCTGCCAGTCCCACGAGTGTGCCCACGGTGTCGAAGACGTTAATGATGAGCAACGAGAAGATCACGATGGCCATGTCAAGGGTGAAGAGACCGTTGAAGTCGAACTGACAGAATATTGGCTCCAGCGAGTGAGGTGCCGACACTGGAATCCATCCTTCAGGCAAGACGGTCACACCGAGCGGAATGCCGATAACGGTTGCCAGGATGATGGCAATGAAGAGCGACCCTTTGACACGACGTGCCATGAGCACACCACTCAAGAGGATGGCGATGATGCCGAGTATTGCCTCGGGGGTGAACTTGCCCAGAGCCACGAACGTGTCGGGGTTTGACACGATGATATGAGCGTTTTTCAATCCTATGAAGGCTATAAACATACCTATTCCTGCCGAGATGGAATGTCGTAGGTTGACAGGTATGCTGTCAAGAATTTTCTCACGAATGTTCAAGAACGTGATAAGTACGAAGATTACGCCTTCCACAAACAGGGCCGCCAACGACTGTTGCCATGTGAGGTGCATGGCCTGACACATGGTGAACGCGAAGAACGCGTTAAGACCCATGCTCGGGGCTTGCGCAAACGGCAGCTTAGCCATGAAAGCGAGCAACAACGTTGCCACGGCTGCCGCAATGGCGGTGGCGGTGAAGAGAGCCCCTTTGTCCATTCCTGTGGTCGCGAGGATTGTCGGGTTGACTGCCAGGATGTAACACATCGTAAGGAATGTGGTGGCGCCAGCCACAAGTTCAGTTTTCACTGTCGACTTGGAAGAATCGTAACCAAGTGTTTTTTCTAAAAAAGTCATCTTGTTCTATAAAAGCATTAATCTTGGAAATAGACACGTTTCACGCGGTTGCTGATGCCCGTGAGCACCTCATAGGGAATGGTGTCGAGCACGTCGGAGAGAACGGTCACGGGGAGGTTGTCGCCAAAGATCTCTACAGAGTCGCCCTCCTTACAGTCGATGTCGGTAACGTCGATCATTGCCACGTCCATGCAGATGTTGCCCACATAAGGTGCCTTCTGTCCGTTTACCAGGCAATAGCAGTGGCGGTTGCCCAACTTGCGGTTCAGTCCGTCAGCATAGCCTATAGGTATGGCTGCAATTCTACTGTCGCGGTCGAGCGTTCCCTTTCTGCTATATCCCACGGTCTCGCTTGCTGCCACGTTATGGATCTGAAGTATTGTTGTCTTCAGCGTCGACACATTGTTTATAATGTGGTTGTTGCGCGAGTCGATGCCATAGAGACCCAGGCCCAGACGGCACATGTCCATCTGTCTCTCTGGGAAATGTTCTATGCCGGCCGAGTTGTCCATGTGTCTGATGATATGGTGCTGGAAGGCGGCCTGCAGCTCTGTGCTGCCCTTCTCGAAGAGAGCAAACTGATGAGCAGAGAACTCGTCGAAACCATCGCTGTCGGAGCCAACAAAATGGGAGAACACCGAACGCGGTATGATGGCGTTCTGATGCTTCAGACGGTCTATCAGCTCCTCCATGTCGTGCTCGGGGTCGAAGCCCAACCGGTGCATGCCGGTGTCGAGCTTTATGTGTACGGGGAATCCTGTCACGCCCTCACGCTCTGCTGCCTTGACAAGAGCATCGAGCAGACGGAACGAGTAGACCTCAGGCTCAAGGTCATAGTCGAACATTGTCTTGAAGGCCGTCATCTCAGGGTTCATAATCATGATGTTTGACGTGATGCCGTTCTTGCGCAGCGTCACACCCTCGTCGGCCACGGCCACAGCCAGATAGTCGACACGGTGGTCTTGCAGCGTCTTCGCAATCTCCACAGCCCCTGCCCCATAGCCATCGGCTTTTATCATGCACACAAGCTTGGTTTCGGGTTTCATGAACGAACGATAGAAGTTGAGGTTGTCAACCACAGCGTTGAGGTTCACCTCAAGCGTGGTCTCATGCACCTTGCGCACAAGCAGCTCGGTGAGATGGTCGAAGCCAAACTGTCGTGCTCCCTTCAGCAAGATAACCTCGTCGTGCAGATGTTTGAACATCTCGCTGGCGATGAAAGCCTCAACCGTGGGGAAGAAGCGTTGCTCACCGACGTGTATGCAGTTGGCGTTTTCACAGAGGTCGGGGCCTATACCTATAAACTTCTGCACGCCACGCTCCACAGCCAGTCGTGACACCTCCGAATAAAGCTCCATTGGCTGCAGACCCGACTGCAAGATGTCGCTAAGAATGAGTGTGCGGCGACGGTTACGGTGGTCGGGGCGGCGGTTCATAAAGTCGAGCGCAATGTCGAGCGAGTTGATGTCAGAGTTGTAGCTGTCGTTTATGAGCGTGCATCCGTGCTGTCCTTCCTTCACCTCCAGGCGCATGGCCACAGGCTCAAGCAGAGGCATGCGCTGCGCGAGCGTGTCGGCAGACAGTCCGAGATGACGAGCCACCACGGCACAGGTTATTGAGTTCATGACCGACGCATCATCGATGAACGGTGTCTCATAGCTTGCGCTCTCACCCTTATATATATAAGATATGTGTGTTGAGCTGTCACCCTTCTCCACCTTGCTCACAAAGAACGGTGCCTTGGGGTTGTGACGCGACCACGCGAGCTGCTCACCTTTGTAAGCCAACTGAGCGATGGTCTTTGTTGCCATCTCGTCGTCCATGCAGTAGACCACGCTCTTTGCGTCATGGAAGAGCGTGAGCTTCTCCTTCAGCTTGTCTTCCATAGACGCAAAGTTTTCCTGATGGGCAGCACCAAGACAGGTGAGCACACCGATGGTGGGCTGTATAATGTCGCGCAACGCCTGCATCTCACCAGGCTTGCTTATGCCTGCTTCAAAGAGCGCCACCTCCGACTGCTCGTCAAGCAGCCACACCGAGAGCGGCACTCCTATCTGTGAGTTATAGCTGCGTGGCGACCGTGTCACCACCATATCTGGCGAGAGCAGCTGCGAAAGCCATTCCTTTACAATTGTCTTTCCGTTACTGCCTGTTATGCCCACAACAGGGATCTGGAACTCATCGCGATGACGTTCTGCTAATCGCTGAAGCGCCTCACGCGAATCTACCACCTTCAAGAAGTTGGCATCGGGATAGCTTGCGCTGTAGTTGTGTGGAAGTGTCTCCACAACAAAGTTTCTCACGCCGCGACGGTAGAGGTCTTCAATGTAGCTGTGTCCGTCCCTTCTTTCTGTCTTCAGCGCGAAGAACAGAGTCTCTTCAGGAAAGCAGAGCGAACGGCTGTCGGTGAGAAGGAAGCCTATTGTGGCCTCGCGGTCGCCGTAGCGTCGCGCACCAATAAGAGTGGTTACTTTTTCAATAGAATAAGTCATAATTATTTTTCTTCCATGTTTTATGCTGCAAAGTTAGTGCAAAATTCCGATTAAGCGAAGCAAATGAGAATTTTATTCTTATTTGTGAGCGTGAGGAATTTATTTAAAATTCCGATTAAGCGAAGCAAATGAGAATTTTATTCTTATTTGTAAGCGTGAGGAATTTATTTAAAATTCCGATTAAGCGAAGCAAATGAGAATTTTATTCTTAAACAACCAGCCACAAATTAAAATTATTTATGCAGAAAAACAATCAATATGTCAGAAGAAATTATTACTTTTGCCGTTCGAAACAAAGCCTTGGGTCCACAAGGCCTCTTGGATAACACGAATTATTAAAATAAAAACATAGACATTTTTTAGATTACAATTATGAGAACAAGAACAGCAAATTGGTTTGAGACAGCTGTGCGCTACGAGCGTCAGATGGAAGATGGCTTACAGAAGATGGTGACAGAGACATACGTTGTCGACGCATTCACATTCGGCGAGGCCGAGGAAGCTATCACCAAGGAGATGACAGCATTCGTCTCAGGCGAATTTAACGTAAAGAATATCACTCCCGCCAACTACGGCGAAATCTTCTTCAGCGACAACGCCAACGATGACAAGTGGTACAAGGCAAAACTCACATTCATCACTATAGATGAAAAGACAGGCAAGGAAAAGCGCACCAACACCAACTATCTTGTGCAGGCTGGCTCTTTCAACGCTGCCGTTAAGAACGTGGAGCAGGTGATGGGCACAACCATGGTCGACTATGTTATAGCCAACATGTCAGAGACAAAAATAATGGATGTGTACGAGCATCATGCTAAGACAAAGAAGGAGGAGGTCAACGACAAGCCCGAGTATGAGGCTGCCGAGGATGCCAAGAACGAGGAGAAGTAAAACCAACACAGGAGGACAAAAGAATGAGCACATTGAGTGACGTTGCCGCAAACCTGCAAGCCGTGCGCAACTCGCTTCCTGAGAGCGTGCGACTGGTAGCGGTGAGCAAGTTTCATCCTGCCGAGTACATACGCGAGGCCTACAACGCCGGGCAGCGGGTCTTCGGCGAGAGCCGCGAGCAGGAACTGGCAAAAAAGGTGGAGGAGCTACCCAACGACATTGAGTGGCACTTCATAGGACATCTGCAAACAAACAAGGTGAAATACATCGCTCCGTATATTCACATGATTGAGGCGGTGGACTCACTAAAACTGCTGCGTGAGATAAACAAGCAGGCAGCTGCTCATGACCGCGTTATCAACGTGTTGCTGGAGCTGCACATAGCGCAAGAGGCGACCAAGTATGGTCTCTCTCCTAACGACCTCATGGCTCTGTTGGAGGGCGGCGAATGGCGCGAACTTAAGAACGTTCACATCAGTGGTCTTATGATGATGGCCTCCAACACCGATGACGAGGAGCAGATACGCCGCGAGTTCAGCGAGGGCAAGCAACTCTTCGACACGGTGAAGGCCCGTTTCTTCGCCTCCGACCCTACCTTCTCACAGCGCAGCTGGGGCATGAGCCACGACTATAAGATTGCCATCGAGTGTGGGTCTAACATCGTGCGTGTGGGAACAGCCATCTTTGGCGAAAGAGTGTACTGACCTTCTGTTTTGCCTATAAAAGTTAAGGCGGACATAAGCAACATCGTTTTGCTTATGTCCGCCTTTTTTATCACAATAAGTATTTTTGTCACAATAAGTTTTTTGTCACAATAAGTTTTCTATCTCAGTGTCTCTATTTCAAGTTGTCGAGAATGTAATCGCGACACTGCTCCATGAGCCATTTGGGTGTGCTGGTGGCACCGCAGATGCCCACTGTCTTCAAGCCCTTGACCCATGCGAGGTCTATCTCGCCGGGCTGCTCTATAAGCCTACTGTTGGGGTTCACCCTGCGACATTCGTTGAACAGCACCTTTCCGTTGCTGCTCTTGCGGCCGCACACAAATAATATGAGGTCATGACGTGAGGCAAACGCTCCGATGTTAGGCATGCGGTTGGCCACCTGACGGCAGATGGTGTCGAAGCTGCGGAACGTGGCTGTGGGAGCGATGTGCTCCTGAATGTAGTCGATCACGCGGTGAAAACCGTCCAAGCTTTTTGTTGTCTGCGAGTAGAGGTAAATGTCGCGCTCGAAGTTGAGCTTCTGCTGCACATCCTCCACGTTCTCCACCACAACAGCCCGACCTTGGGTCTGACCGACAAGTCCGAGCACCTCGGCATGACCGTTCTTTCCAAAAATCACAATCTGTGCATCGGGGTTAGCATCAAACTGTCGCTTGATCCGACGTTGCAGTTGCAGCACCACCGGACAGGTAGCATCGATGATGTCGATGTTGTTTCTTTCTGCCAAAGCGTATGTTTCGGGCGGCTCACCGTGAGCACGCAGCAACACCTTCACATCGCGTAGCTTGTCCATGTCGTCATGGTTGATGGTCACCAGCCCGTTGGCATGCAGGCGTTCCACCTCCATGCCGTTGTGCACGATATCGCCAAGACAATAGAGCGTGCCACCGTTGGCAAGCTCTTCCTCAGCCTTCTTTATGGCAGTGGTCACGCCAAAGCAGAACCCGCTGCCGTTGTCTATTTCTATCTGAAGCATAATGGTCTTGTTATTGGCGGGCAACATTCACATCAATCGTCACCTTTGCATTGTCCGGGTCGTTGGTGATCATGAGCACACGCGGTTTGGAGCGTGCGGTCTTGAGCTTGTCGGCCAACACCGTTATCTTAAGTTTTGCCTCTGCTCCCGGTTCTATGTGCGACTTGTTGAGCGACACCTGAAGCGCCGATGTGAACATGCGCAGGTTGCGTATATCGAGCGTTGAGCGTCCCACGTTCTTGATCACGATGGTTGCCTTCAGTTTCTTCTTCGTGCCGAAAGCGGGCAGGTTGACCTCTGTGTCAGACAGCTCGATCTTTGCTGCACGCGCAAGCTGATAAGCTGAGAGTTTCTCAAAGTTGGGCAACAGCACCGCCGACACCGTTATCTCCTTCTCACTGCCCACCTTGTCGCCGGGGAAGGCACCGAGGAACACGCTTGTCTGGTTCAGACCCATGTCGGGCAACAGCTTCGAGTTGAGCGTGAGCGTAACCACGCCGCTGCGTCCCGGCAGGAGCTTCGTGGGTGTGACCTCAGCACTCAAAAACTTTGGCAGGTGCATCACCTGTGGCACGATGGGCTTGTCGGTGGTGTTGTGTATCTGTATTTTCTGACGCGGTGTGTCGCCACGGTTAACATCGTCAAACTCTATGTCGTTGAGATCGGCGGCTATGGTTCCAAGCATGAACGGGAACGAACCGGCAAAGTCGACCACCTCGTCCACAACCACACCTTTCATGCGCAGCTCCAACGGCTTGTCATCGCCATCGGTGTAGAGCGCCACAAACTTATTGAAATGTCCCATGGTCATGCCGTCGTAGGTCACCTTCACGGCAAAGGTCTCTCCATCCACTATTGGGTCGGTGGGATATTCAACCTCTGTACAGCCGCAGCTCTTCTTCACGTTCTTTACAACAACACTCTTGCCACTCTTGTTGGTGATTTCAAAGTCGGCAGTGGTTGACGACTGGTAAGCCACCTGTCCACAGTCGATTGTGGCGTTTGCGACCTTCAGGTTCTGCGCCCAAAGAGCGGCAGGCACAAACATGAGCGATGCCAATAATATCTTGATTGTTTTCATCTTATCCTTGTTTTTAATTATTACATTCTCAAAACTAACGTTATGCAAATATATCACATTATGCTGACATAAGCAAGTTTTTTAAGGATAATAAACATTGGCAAGGCTTTGTCAATGGTTCATAAAGCGCCAACCGATGCCAAGCATCAGGTTGTTGGGCGTCTTGAAGTCGACAAGACTGTAGCCTATGTGTAACATGGCGCGTCGGGTGACATGTATCTTCAGCGCAAGCACCTCATACACGCCACGAAAGTCGTTGCGGTTGCCAAGCAGGTATGTTCCCACGCCAAAGTTGATGCTGAAATAAGGCATCGCAAACTCGCCGCGTGCAGACAGGCCCAAGGCCGCCTGTCGCGAAAACTTATGCTTCACATTGTCCTCATACCCGTCGTCTTCCTGCCGTCCTGCCGAACGGTCATACACGCCATCGAGCGAGGCGCCGAGGCTGAGCCACGGATTGAAGCGATACATGGGGTTGACGTTAAAGCCCATCACGGCATGCACGCCAGGCACCAGGTAGCTGTCGCCATCAAAATAATAGACACCATGCTTCCATGCGCCATAGAGCACCACATCGGTGTATAAGCCGCGACAAGCAGGGGCTTTCTCTCGCTGCACCTTTTGCGCAGGCGGCAGCTCACGGTTCACATAATAGGCCAGTCCCAAGCGTATGCCGCCCGTGTTCAAGCCCATGTTTGGGTATGCCGTGTTGCCGTTGGAGAAATGGCTCAACGACACGCCGGCATTAAAGTCGAGATGCCGCGAGAGCATCCACCTTATATAAAAGTCGACATCGAGATACGCTGTTATCTTAGAGCCTATGACCTTGTTCTCGGGGTTCGTCTCTTCATCAAAAGCGTTCCATCCAAACGCCATACCGAGGTTCCACTCATAGTTGAGCGACAGCCTCCTCGACAGGTTCACGATGGGCGCTCCCTGAAACAAGAACACTGAGATGGGGTTTGAGAGCCAGCGGTTAAACTCATGCCTTGCCACGCCCACGCCTTGGTATGCACCGTGATGGATGGATCCAGGGCGCACCTCGTCACGATTCATGAATGCATATTTCAGCGTGAAGGTCATGTCATGATTCATCGTGCGCGTCTCGTCATTGCCTCCACGCAAAAACTCGTTGGTATGGAAGATGGTGGATGGCACGGCATCGAAGGCTATGCGATGCGCCATTGTGCTGACGCTGTCCACCCACACCGAGTCTGACTCCTGCGCAGCGGCAGGAGCAACGGTGAGGAGGGACAGCGCAAAAGCAATGTTGCGTAGCTTATTCATACAGATGCTTAGGTTACACGTCAGCGTCGGTAAGACAGAAGTCGAGTGCATCGGTAATGGCCTTACGGTCAAGGTGCTGACCAATGAACACGAGTTTCTGCACTCGGTCGCCGTAACGCTCATCCCAGTCGGCCTCAAGGGCAGGGTTCTGCTTCTTAAAGTCGCGCAGCTCGTCAGCAGGCATCGTGGCATACCACATGCCCGCACTCTTCAGGCCCTTCTGATTGCCTGCCTGCTCAAAGAGGAAGCAGTTGTCGGGATCATCCTTAAACCAGCACAAGCCCTTGCAACGAATGACGCCTTTTGGCCATTTGCGTGCCACGAAATCGTCAAAATAGTTCATGTCGAACGGACGGCGACGGCAATAGACAAACGTGCCTATGCCATATTCTTCTACCTCGCCACCCTCATGGTCGTGATGATGATGGTGGTGATGGCAACAATGGTCGTCGTGCTCATGCTCGTGTTCATGCTCATGTTCGTGTTCATGCTCGTGCTCATGCTCGTGCTCGTGCTCATCATGCTCCTCATGAGGTTTCTCCAGCTCTTCTATCCATGCTGCCGATGTGGCCACCTCGTTAAACACAAACTTATGGGTGTTGAGCAGACGCTCGAGGTCTACGTTTCCATAGTCGCAAGAGATAATCTCTGCTTTAGGCTGGATAGCGCGAATGATCTTGCGCACATGCAGCAGTTCGTCAGCGCTCACCTCCGACGCTTTGTTCAGCAGGATGGTGTTACAGAACTCTATCTGCTGTATGACGAGGTTCTCAATGTCCTCCTCATCAATGTTCTTCTTTGTTAGAGCATCGCCGCCCTCAAACTCGTCGCGCATGCGAAGGGCATCAACCACCGTCACGATACTGTCGAGACGAGGCACGCCGTCTTTAATATATTGCGGACCGAGCGTCGGGAACGAGCAGATGGTCTGTGCTATAGGTGCAGGCTCACAGATGCCGCTCGCCTCGATAACGATATAATCGAAGCGTTTCATGGCAACGATATCGTGAAGTTGCTCCACAAGATCCATCTTCAGTGTGCAGCAGATACATCCGTTCTGCAAAGCCACAAGGCTATCGTCCTTCTGGTTTACGACGCCACCTTGCTGAATGAGGTCTGCATCGATATTAACCTCTCCTATGTCGTTCACAATGACGGCAAACTTAATGCCTTTCTCGTTTGTGAGAATGCGGTTGAGCAATGTTGTCTTGCCGCTGCCTAAATAACCCGTAAGCAGCAAAACGGGAACATCTTTCATCATGTCCATTGTTTTGTCTCTCCTTATTTTTTTTGTATCGCATGTCTAAACACGCATCGTTTTTATAATCCGTGCAAAAATAATAAAAAAGTGAGAAACAGAAGAGGTTTTAAAGGTAAAAAAGTAAAAAGGTAAAAAGGTAAAAGAGGCTGACGCCTTGGGAAGGAAAGAGGGAAAAGTAAAAAGTGAAGAGTGAAGAGTGAAGAGTGAAAAGTGAAGAGTGAAGAATTCAATTGTCATTTTGTAAAAGAGAAAAAGGCTGATGCCGTAAAATGGGAAAAGGGAAGAGTGAAAAGTGAAGAATGAAGAGTGAAGAATTCAATAGCTTTTGCTCCCCTCT
>ERZ1031449.261-NODE-261-length-13456-cov-3.831729_pt1 | contig 13456 bp, 6 predicted proteins | sample MGYA00516705_ERZ1031449 | MGnify/ENA primary metagenome ERZ1031449 (study PRJEB33719, sample SAMN04261152) | wastewater metagenome | biome: rural village; feature: human; material: feces | host: Homo sapiens | place: El Salvador | collected 2013-01-14 ... | reverse complement strand
CTTGGGAGGACTTCGCCCGCATCGCCGGCGTCGAGCTCGCCGTCATCGACGAGAACACCAACGCCCGCCAGTTCGAGAAGGAGCTGGAGATCAGCGAGATGTACCACCGCCTCAACAACCGTCACTGAAATAACGGAGCGTTAACAGCACGGCAGGAAACTTGACGTACCTTCGTACGCCGGCGTTTCCTGCCGCACTGTTACCGCACGCGTTATCTCAGCGATACGGGGTGCGCTTAAAAAACAGCACGGCGGGGAAGTTGACGTACTTTTGTACGCAGCGTTCCCCGCCGTGCTGTTTTTGTTTACCTATGTGCGGCTCAGCGCTTGCCGGCGTACAGCTGCTGGTCGATCACGTCGGCGAACACGCGGTTCACTGCCGGACGCACCACCTTCAGCGACGGCGTCAGGCACTTGTTCTCCTGCGTGAACTGCGCATCCAGCACCACGAACTTACGCACGGATTCGGCGCGCGAAACCGTCGCGTTCGCCTTGTCCACATACTTCTGAATCTCGTCATGAACGGCGGCGGTAGCCGCCACGCGGTCAAGCGGCGTATCCGCGGACAGGCCCACGGACGGCAGCCAGGCCGCCAATCCTTCCGGATCGAGCGTGACCAGCGCGCCGATGAACGGACGATTATCGCCCACCACCACGGCATGCTCCACAATCGGACACTTCGCAATCTCCTGCTCCATCGGAATCGGCGACACGTTCTTGCCGCCGGCGGTGATGATGATGTCCTTCTTGCGGCCCGTAATCGTAATACGACCCTCATCGTCGATCGACGCAAGATCGCCGGTCCTGAGCCAACCGTCCTCGGTGAACACCTCGGCCGTTTTCTCCGGCAGATTGTGGTAACCCATGAACACGTTCGGTCCCTTGACCTGCAGCTCGCCATCGTCGGAAATACGCACGGACGATCCCGGCGCAGGCTGGCCGACGGTGCCGATCACATTGTCCGTGACGCGGGTCGCGGCGAACGGCGCCGCGGTTTCCGTCATGCCGTAGCCCTGGATCATTGGCAGGCCGATGCCGTTGAAGAAATGCGCGAGCGACACGTCCAGTGGAGCGCCGCCGCACGCCACGTAACGGATGCGCGGGCCCAGCGCGCCGCGCACGGTGTGGTATACGGACGCCTCGTACGAAAGATGCTCGGCGGTCTGCTTCATGGTCGGCTTCTCGCCGGCCTGCTGCATGCGCGACCAGTCGCGAGCGGACTCGGCGGCCTTGAGGAACAGGCGGCCCTTCCAGCCCATGCCGGCCTTGCGGGAGGCCGCGTTATAGACCTTCTCGAACACGCGCGGCACGCCCAGCAGGTACGTCGGCTCGAACGAACGCACATCCGGCAGCAGCGTCTTGGTGTCCGGCAGATAGCCGACCTCGCCGTCATCGGAAGCGATCGACGCGTACTGGATGAAGCGCGCGAAGCAGTGGGCGAGCGGCAGGAACAGCAGCAGACGCGGATGGTCCTCGAGAATCATCTCGTGCAGCGCAAGGCTGCCGGCGCGCGTGATCGACACGAAATTGCGATGCGACAGCTCGGCACCCTTCGGCGCCCCCGTGGAGCCGGACGTGTACACGATGGTGGCCAGATCGTCGGCACGAACCGACTTGATACGCGCATCCAGCTCCTCGTCGGACACGGTGACGCCCAAGCCCTCCAGTGCGCCCATGGCATTGGCGTCGAGCATCAGAATATGCTTCAGAGACGGGCAGTGGTCGATGACGGAGTCGAGACGGTCGAAGCGCTCGCGATCGTCCGCGATGGCCAGCTTCACGTTGGAGTCGTTGAGAATACGCTCGGCCTGCGCCGCGGAATCGGTGTCGTAGATCGGCACATTGACCGCGCCGATTGCGGCCAGCGCGAAGTCGAGCACACCCCATTCGTAACGGGTGGTGGAGAAGAGGGTGACGGCGTCGCCCTTGGCGATGCCGAACGCGATCAGGCCTTTGGCCGCGGAGAGCACGTTCTTGTGGAATTCGCCGGTCGTCACCTTGGTCCACTGGCCCGGAGCGGTTTTGCGTTCCGCGATCACGGTGTCTTCGCCGGTGCGCTTGATGCGTTCGGTAAGCAGGGAGTAGATGGATTCGTCGTCGCGTACTTCGACGGATGCGCCCGGGGTCGTGTACTCGGTGAGCATGAAGTGTTCTCTTTTCTTGCGTTTCCGCGGTTTTCGTGGGTTTTGCGATATATGCGATCGCTGCGATTGCGGTGATCGGTGACGTGCTTTTCGCGTCCTGTGTCGCGCCTCGCATATCGTAAGTTACGGTGACGTAAGTCCGCATTGTAAGAAACAACAAGAAATATGGCGACGGGTTTGTTTGAACTGACAAAGTGGCACGAAACGTCAACGGAACGGGGGATTGGTACACGGATCCATCATCTCGAAAAAAAGGTTTGACGCGTTCGATCGCAGGGTGTCCAACGGGTTGCGCGACGGGTTCGAGAGGGGTTGCCCTTACGGGCGAAAACGGTGGAAAATGCGGCAAAACTGGGCGGAGTGACGTTGCGAACCACAACATGTTCCGTGTACACTCAAGTTTGGCGCAACTACCCCTTGCGCCTAGGCTGTTTGCTCAACGGCGAACATTCAGCCGCCTCACTTTTCGCCGTTCCCTTGGTTTTCTGTGGTTTTGCTGTTGTGCATTTGCTTGCGAGTTCTGATGGTTTTCTAGATTTTTCCGACGATTTTCTGCGATTGCCGTTCCGTCATTGCCTTTCGTCGGTATGCCCGATACGCTTGGAGCGGATGGCGGTATTGCAAACGATTGGAAAAGGGGCATGATGTTCGACAAGAGGCTGTTTTCCTTGGCTGACGGCGTCGGTCGATTGATCGCGGCGAAAGTCGCCTGCCAATGGCTGGGCCTCGTGGCCAACATCGCCTTCGTCGTGGCCGTGGTGCGTATGCTGCAACCGCTGTTCGCGCCCGTACCGTCCGCCACCGCGCCCTGCATCGCCATTATTCTTATTGCCGCGGTCGTGCGATTCGTCACCATTCGCGCCGCCGCACGTTTCGGTAGCGAGGCCGCCGAACGCGTCAAACTCGCGCTGCGTGAGAAACTGTTCAATAAGATGCTCGCGCTCGGCCCGTCCTACGCGCAGCGCGTGCGCACCGCCGGCGTGGTGCAGTCCGCGGGCGAAGGCATCGAACAAATCCAAAGCTTCTTCGAACTGTTCCTGCCGCAACTGTGCTACGCCGTGCTCGCCCCCATCACGCTGTTCGCCGTGCTTGCGCCGATCGACCTGCCCACCGCCGCGACGCTGCTCGCCTGCGCGCCGCTCATCGTGCTCATCGTCGGCATGGTGGCGATGCGTGCCGCCCGCGTATTCAAGAAATACTGGGGCAAATACACGGATATGGGCGCCGCGTTCCTCGACAATCTGCAGGGACTTGAGACGCTGAAAACCTTCGATGCGGACGAGCGCGCCGCACGAGTCATGGACGAGAAGGCCGAACAGTTCCGCGTGATGACCATGAACGTGCTGCAGATCCAACTGCGTTCGCTCACGGCGATGGATGCCGTGGCATACGGTGGCGCGGCCGCCGGCATCGGCGTTGCGGTATGGCGATTCGTATCCGGCTCGCTCTCGCCGTCTGGCGTTTTCGCGCTGTCCGGCGTGCTGCCGCTTGGTTTGACGCCGATCGCCGCGGTATTGCTGACGATTCTGCTAGCCGCCGATTTCTTCATTCCGTTGCGACAGCTCGGCTCGTATTTCCACGTTGCGATGAACGGCATGACGTCCACGAAACGTATTTTCGCGCTGCTCGACGCGCCCGAACCGGAGCATGGCAGCAAGGAACTGCCGGAATTCGGGGCTTCCGGGCGTGGTGTCGGCGTGGAGTTTCGTGGTGTTTCGTACCGGTATGCGGACGCGGATGTGGATGCTGGGGGTGCTGCTGGTGCGGGGCCTGACGCTGCCGGGTCTGCGGGTGCCGGTGTTGCGAGTCCCCGTCGTATATCGTCCACATCGCATTCCGATATGCGGAACGCGGATGTGGACAGCGTTGATGAGGGCGGCGGCGCGGGTGACGCGCGCGAAACGCGCTACGCCTTGCGCAACGTGGCCCTCCGTGCGCTGCCCGGCGAAGTCACTGCGATCGTCGGGCCATCCGGTTCCGGCAAGTCCACAGCCGTCCAGCTGCTTGCCGGCACGCTTATCGGATATGAAGGCGATGTGCTGCTGTCCGAAATGCCATCCGGAATGCAGGACGAAGTGCTGGGCGCTATGTTAAGCAGTGCGGCGCCGGATGACAGTGAAACCCTGAAATCGCACCAAATCCGCGACCTCACCGCAGCATCGCTCACCCGCGAAATCTCCATCGTCTCCGCGCACAGCCACCTGTTCGCCGGCACCCTGCGCGACAACCTGCTCATGGCCCAGGCCGACGCCACCGACAACGAGCTGTGGCAGACGCTGGAAGCCGCGCATATCGACGATTTCGTGCGCGCGCAATCGCGAGGACTCGATATGCCGATCACGCAGGACGGTACGAATCTGTCCGGCGGGCAGAAACAGCGCATTGCGATCGCCCGTGTACTGTTGCGCAGGTCGGCCGTCTATATTTTCGACGAGGCGACCAGCAGCGTCGACGCGGACAGCGAAACGTTGATTTTGCAAACGATTCGCGCGCTCGCCGACGCCGGCGCAACCGTGCTGATGGTCACGCACCGCATGGCGAACGCGGCCGACGCGGACCATGTCGTAGTGTTTGATGGGGGTGTCGTCGTCGAGCAGGGCGCGCATGACGATCTCATGGCCGCGGACGGCACGTATGCCAAGCTGTTCCGGGCGCAGGAAAGCGTGGAACGGGTGGGATTGTCTGGTCGCGTCGCGCCGCGCGTATCGCGTATGACTCATGCGTCTGGTGCGTTTGCCGTGTCTCGGATGTCTGGTTCCGCCGAATCGAACGCCAGTGGCGCCAAATCGGACATGCCAACAACCCAAGTCATCGCCCGCTTGCTGCGCGAAGTCGGCCCACTGCGCAAACCCATGGCCATCGCCTGCGCGTGCGGCATCCTCGGCCACCTCGCCGCCACGTTCCTGCCGGTTTTCGGCGTCGCCGCGCTGTTTGCCGCAGCTGGCGCAAAAGTCTGGAATCTCAGCCTTCCTGCGGCAATCGCAGCCATGATTATCTGCGCACTGATCCGCGGCGGCATGCGCTACGCCGAGCAATACATGAACCACAATGTCGCCTTCCGCCTGCTCGCGCTGTTCCGGTCGAAAACGTTTGCCGCGCTGCGTCGCCTCGCGCCCGCCAAACTGTCCGGCAAAGGCAAAGGCGACCTGATCGCGCTGGTCACCACCGACGTCGAACTGCTGGAAATCTTCTTCGCGCACACCATTTCGCCGGTTGTCATCGCCATCGCGACCACCGTGCTTTACACGGTCGCATTGCTTACGTTGAGCCCTGCGATCGCTGTCACGCTGGTCATCGCGCACCTGACCGTCGGCATCGTGCTGCCGAAACTCTTCGCCACGGCGGTAGGCGGTCTCGGTGGGGATATTCGCCGCGAATCCGCCCAACTTGATGACGAAATGCTCGACGATATGCGCGGTCTCGACGAAATCATCCGATTCGGCCAAGGCCATGCGCGGCTTGCCGGCATCGCGTCACGCACGCGCTCGCTCTGGAGCCGCCGCGCCCGGCTGAGTGCCAAGAATGGCGATTTCGCAGGCTTCGGCGCGGTGCTGGTCGTACTGTTCACTGCCATCGCGGCATTGCGGGCGATGGTCACGTCCGGTACGACGATGCCGATCGCTTCCACCGCCGCCGCAACCATTCAAACCGTCCTTTCCGCGCCCGCCGCCCGCCTGACCGCCGCTTTCGTGCTGCTGGCCAGCTCGTTCGGTCCGACGCTCGCGTTGAGCGCGCTGCCGGCCAATCTCACGCAAACGTTTGCAGCCGCCTGCCGCCTGTTCGCGCTGATGGACGAAACCCCCGCAGTGGAGGAGCGGGGCGATTTCCTGCCGCGCTACCATGGCATGTCCATGCACGACGTCACGTTCGGCTACGGCAATTCGGGCGAGGCTCCAACTTCCGGAAGCGATGCGGATGCCCCCGAGTCGTCCGCCGAGCCAATCCTCAACCACGTCTCGTTCGACATACCACAACACGGCATCCTCGGCATCCAAGGCCCGTCCGGCCGCGGCAAATCGACCCTGCTGAAGCTGCTCATGCGTTACTGGGACCCGCAATCCGGCTTAGTCGCCCTGTCCGAGGTGCCACTGCCGCAGATCGACGCGCATCATCGCCGTCGCGTGCAAACGATGATGGGGCAGGAAACCTACCTGTTCGACGGCACTATCCGTGAAAACCTGCTTATGGCCTGCGACAGGGGCGATGCGGATAGGGCTGGTAATGCTGGTGATCCGGACGATTCCGCGACTTCCGGCAGAGCGCTTCTTACCCCGCCCGCTCCTCCCGTTTCGTGGAATGCCGCTGATTCCGCGCTTTCCACCCGGACGCCCCTTTCTGTCGGTGATGACGTGCTGCGCGCCGCGCTCGCCAAGGCTTCCGCGCTTGAACTGGTCGACTCGCTCCCGCAGGGCCTTGATACCCCCGTCGGCGAGTTGGGCGGGCGGCTTTCAGAGGGTGAACGGCAACGCATCGGCCTGGCTCGCGTCTTCCTGCGCAACGCGTCGCTGGTGTTGTTCGACGAGCCGACGAGTCGCCTCGACGCCTACAACGAATCCGTGATTCTGCAATCGATTGACGCGTTGGCGCAGCAGGGGAGCGCGGTGCTGCTCGTCTCGCACCGCGATTCCACCATGCGCATCGCGGACCGCATCGTGCGCATGTGAGCTGGCGCGTGCGGATTGCGAACTGATGCGGCGAGCCGATGCGTGCGAACTAGTGTGCGAATCGGCGTAATGCGGGGCCTGGTGAGGTGCCCATGCCCATGCGGCCGCATACGGACGCGCCGCACGTCCGCAATGTGGTCGTATGAAAATCGCATGTCATTCGTGTTTCCTATAGCGCGCGCGACGGCGTACGGAAACGGACGAATCGAAAGCCATAGTCGCAGGTAAAGCAAGAAAAACGGACGAAACCGACGAAATGTCGACGGAATCGAAATCATAAGCCAATGAAGCAATCATGAAAATAAGGTTGCAAATTTAGCAAAACCGACTTTTTGGTAGGTTATAAGATTCAGTTCGCGTGAAATCGAAATGGGAAATCGTTAGTATCGATAGCAAACGATTATTTTCGACGAAAGGCTGGCGATGGCCAACAACAGGAACGAACTGAACAAGAATCTGGCACAGATGCTCAAGGGTGGCGTAATCATGGACGTCACCACCCCGGAGCAGGCGAAGATCGCACAGGACGCGGGCGCATGCGCGGTAATGGCGCTCGAGCGCATTCCGGCCGACATCCGCGCGGCCGGTGGTGTCTCCCGCATGAGCGACCCGGCCATGATCAAGGGCATCCAGGAAGCCGTGTCCATCCCGGTCATGGCGAAGGTGCGCATCGGTCACATTGCCGAAGCCCGCATCCTGCAGGCCATCGAAATCGACTACATCGACGAATCCGAAGTGCTCAGCCCCGCCGACGACGTGTACCACATCGACAAGAACCAGTTCGACGTGCCGTTCGTGTGCGGCGCCAAGAACCTGGGCGAGGCTCTGCGTCGTATCGCCGAAGGCGCCGCGATGATCCGTACCAAGGGCGAGCCGGGCACCGGCGACGTCGTCCAGGCCGTGCGCCACATGCGCACCATGAACAAGCAGATCCGCGAGCTCGTCTCCCTGCGCGACGACGAGGTGTACGAGGCCGCCAAGCAGCTGGCCGTGCCGTACGACCTCGCCAAGTATGTGCACGACAACGGCCGTCTGCCGGTCGTCAACTTCGCCGCCGGCGGTGTGGCCACCCCGGCCGACGCGGCCCTGATGATGGAACTCGGCGCGGAAGGCGTGTTCGTCGGTTCCGGCATCTTCAAGTCGGGCGACCCGGCCAAGCGCGCTGCCGCCATTGTGCAGGCCACCGCCAACTGGCAGGACGCCGATCTGCTCGCACGTCTGTCCGAGAACCTCGGTGAGGCCATGGTCGGCATCAACGAGGACGAAATCCAAACCATCATGGCCGCCCGTGGCGAATGATCTGTTGATTCGTCGATTGCTTGATTGCTTGCAATTCCGCGAGGATTACATAAGCCGGTCGTGTGATCGACTTTGAAGGACTCGGTGGGTGCGTGTGATTTTCGGTGCTGCACGTGCCTGCCGCTTTTTGTTGTGATGTTCGGCGATTCACCGAACGATTTGTTGAACAACCTGAATGAGGAGCATCCGTTGGTTGTGGCAGTTGAATACATTTCAAAGGAAGAGTCGGCCGACGTCGCCGCAGGCTCGGCATCCGCGAAGCGCGGCGTGACCGGCATTCTGGCGGTGCAGGGCGCGTTCGCCGAGCATGCGGCCATGCTGGATCGTCTTGGCGCGCCGTGGAAACTGTTGCGTGCCGCCGAGGATTTCGACGATTCGATCGATCGCGTGATCCTGCCAGGTGGCGAAAGCACCACGCAGGGCAAGCTGCTGCGATCGACCGGCCTGTTCGAACCCATCGCAGCGCACATCGCCGCCGGCAAACCGGTGTTCGGTACCTGCGCCGGCATGATTCTGCTGGCCCGCAAGCTGGATAATGATTCGAACATTTACTTTGGCGCGCTTGACGCCGTCGTGCGACGCAATGCGTACGGCCGTCAGCTTGGCTCGTTCGCCGCCACAGCCGATTTCGGCTCTGCTACTGGCGATTCCGCCGTTTTGGTTGAGCCGGGCGAACGTGTGCCGGGGTTCGCTGATTCCGCGTCGGGCGCGGGTTCGACTACTGAGATTTCCTCCGATTCCATCGTGCTGAAGGATTTCCCGCTAGTGTTCATTCGTGGACCGTTTGTGGCCGAGGTCGGGTCGGCCGCGACCGTTGAGACCTCGGTGAGCTGCAATGTGGTCGGTCTGCGCCAAGGCAAGATTCTCGCCACGGCGTTCCATCCCGAACTCACCGACGACACCCGCATTCACGAGCTCTTCCTGAGTCTCTAGATTCCGGCTCGTCGCGCACGTCTTGCGATTTTCGCCCGTTTCGTTCGTTCGTGAGCGAAAGGGGGATTCGTTCCGTATGGTTTCCTACCCTTTTTCGCTCATGTCTTGCGATTTTCATGCGTTTCGGCCGTTCGTGAGCGAAAAGGGGTGTGGCGCGCCGGTCCTTTCGTTTGCGTTTCCTTGATTTTCCAACGATTTCGATTTTGCGTTTGACGTGATTTTGCGCACGTCCTGCGATTTTCGCACGTTCCGTCTGTTCGTGAGCGAATGGGGGTATCGTCCCGTACGGTCTTACGCCCTCTTTTGCTCACGTCTTGCGTTCCGGGCCCATTCCGCCCGTTCATAAACGGAACGTCCAATCGAAATACACAAGCAGAAATGCGGGGAATCGCACAGAAATCCTATCCCCGCTTGTCCACTGATTTATACACACTCCATGCCGCAGCGTGCCGTGCCGGCACAAAGCATCTACCCTAATCGCAAGTTATCCCCGCCTGACACGCCGAAGACACGCCGAACATGTGTATTTTCTGCGTTCTCCGACCACAACCCCGGTGCAACTGGACATCGAATCGGCGGAAGCAATACCTTCGGACCATGAATGGTATCAACGATGTGAATGGTCCGAACGGCCAGCAGCACTATAAGCCGTTGGAGGCGCAGTCGATCGCGCAACGGCAGCAGGAGGTGTGGAACGTATGCCGCGCGTTGAAAGATCGTAACGAGTTGTATGGCGTGCTGACGCGGAACTCCGCGATCGCAATGTGGGGTGTGCCAGATCCGTCGATGGATTCGGCGCGGACGGCAGATGGTGTTCCCGTGGTTCATGTCGTGGTACAGACCGCGCGAAACCGCCGAAAAGGTATTCCGGGAGTGGTCGCGCATGTATGGAAAGGGCTGTCCGAAGAACATATCTGTCATACGCAAGACGGCATCGACGTGCTTGCTCCAGAGCCGACATGGGCTTCAATGGCGGAAACGTTGAGCGTTGATATGCTGGTCGAATTGGCTGAATCGCAGATGCGTCATGGACGGACGACGAAGGAAAAACTTGCCGTTTTTCTCGAGGGAAATTCCTTTCGTGGCCGTCGCAAGTGCCAATTGGCATTGTTGCTGGTGGAATCGGGCAGTGATTCGCCCAAAGAGACCGAATTGCGATTGTGCTTACTGTCGTATGGTCTGTCTGGTTTCGCTGTTGGATACGTGGTTTCGGGAATTTCGTTTGAGAATGGGGCTGCGGTCACGCTCGATCTCGCTGATCCGGAATTGAAGATCGGCATTGAATATGATGGCGACCACCACCGTACGGATAAGATGCAGTGGCGTCGCGATGTTTGGAAGCGCCGTCAACTGGAAAGTATGGGATGGACGATTGTCGCGGTCACCCAACTGGATTTGTCGGATGAACCGCATCGTGCCGCGCTCGCCATGAACGTCGCCATGATTCGTGCGCGTAAATCGGGTCATCCGGTTGCGTTGCATACGCCGGTTTCCTGGTAGAAATGCTCTCTTCGCGGCTTGAAAGGCTGATTATGTCGAGGCTGCCGCATTGGTGATTTGGCGCATCCTATGCTGGCTCGTGGTCCTGTGTGGCGGGGTGCTGTTTCCTCTGCATTTGATGAGGGTATTGCTGGTTCTGTTTTTATGAGATTCGTGGCTTTTCGCTCACGTCCTGCGATTTCGTCCCGTTTCGTTGTTCCGTGAGCGGATGGGGGTGTTCTCCCGTCCTGCACCACCCTCTTTCGCTCACGTCTTGCGGAAAATTGACTTTCGTCCGGATGTGTGCGAAAAGCGATATCGAATGAGGGCGATTCTGCCAGTCGAGCGCCAGTCGATCGCAAATGAGCGTAACTAATCGCGAGCGAATGCCAGCCGGTCGCAGTCGATCGCAAATACATGCGTATGTCTGGATTTGACAGAATCGCAAAAGTATCTAAGATTAAAAATATCAAATGGTACACGGTTGTACCAAATACGTTCGGAAAGGCAATGACGTGCAGATTCATACCGGCAAACCCGCCGTACCCACCGCAACCCCCAAACGCCAGCCCTTCGCATGGCCGAAACTGCTGACGGAAAACGGCCGTGGAATCGCATTCGGCGGCGACTACAATCCCGACCAATGGTCTGAAGAAACGTGGGACGACGACGTGCGCCTCATGAAGAAAGCCGGCGTCAACACGGTTGCCCTCGCCATCTTCAGCTGGGACCGCATCCAACCGCAGGAAAATCGCTGGGACTTCGGCTGGCTCGATCGCATCATCGACAAGCTCGGCAAAGCCGGCATTGCAACAGACCTCGCCTCCGCCACGGCCACCGCGCCGCTGTGGCTGTACGAAAAGCATCCCGAAGTGCTGCCGTGCGACACATTCCGCCACCCCGTCAACGCCGGCTCGCGGCAATCCTGGAGCCCGACCAGCCCGGTATTCAAGGAATACGCGCTCACCCTGTGCCGCAAGCTCGCCGAACGCTACGGCGCCAACCCGTACGTGACCGCCTGGCATATGGGCAACGAATACGGCTGGAACAACCGCGAGGACTACTCCGACAATGCGCTCGAGGCCTTCCGCGCATGGTGCCGCCGCAAGTACGGCACCATCGACGCGCTCAACCAGGCGTGGGGCACCACCTTCTGGGGTCAGGAGATGAACGACTTCGACGAAGTGCTCATCCCACGGTTCATGGGCGCCGATTCCATGGTCAACCCCGGTCAGAAGCTCGATTTCGAGCGATTCGGCAACGACATGCTTCTCGACTTCTACAAGGCCGAACGCGACGCGATCGCCGAAATCTGCCCGGACAAGCCGTTCACCACGAACTTCATGGTCTCCACGGACCAGTGCTGCATGGACTATGCCGACTGGGCCAACGAAGTGAACTTCGTCTCGAACGACCACTACTTCCACGAAGGGGGTGAGATGCACCTTGACGAACTGGCATGTTCCGACGCGCTGATGGACTCGTTCGCACTCGGCAAGCCCTGGTATGTCATGGAACACTCCACTTCCGCCGTGCAGTGGAAGCCGCTCAACATGCGCAAGCGCAAGGGGGAGACGGTGCGCGATTCCCTTGCACACGTTGCCATGGGTGCCGACGCGATCAACTTCTTCCAGTGGCGCGCGTCCGCATTTGGCGCCGAATCCTTCCACTCCGCCATGGTTCCGCACGCGGGAGAAGACACGAAGCTATTCCGTCAAGTGTGCGAGCTGGGCGAAACGTTGCAAACATTGGCCGATGCGGGTGTGCAGGGTAGTGAGCTGGAACGCTCCGACACGGCGATCCTGTTCAGCGCCGAATCGGAATGGGCCACCCGTTCCGAAACGTTGCCGAGTATGAAACTCAACCATTGGCACGACGTGCGCGACTGGTATCGCGCGTTCCTCGATGCCGGCACGCGCGCCGACATTATGCCGCTGAAATACGATTGGAGCGATTACAAGACCGTCGTTTTGCCGACCGTCCTGATGCTGAGCGCCGTCGATACGCGGCGATTGGCCGATTTCGCGGCGGCCGGCGGCAGGGTGGTGGTCGGTTACGCGACCGGCCTGATCGACGAGAATTTCCACACGTGGCTCGGTGGCTACCCGGGTGCCGGCAACGGCCTGCTGCGCGATATGCTGGGCATCCGCGGCGAGGAATTCAACATCCTCGGCAGTGGCGTGGAAGGCGAGCCGGAGGCGATTCGGCTGGGTGCCGGCGGTGAGGTTGCGCCGGAAGATGCAGCCGCGCTGAACGGCGCCACAACCCGCCTGTGGCAGAACGACGTGACCGTTACCGGCGATCGCACGCAAGTCCTCGCCATGTACGCAGGCGAGGAGGCCGACGAATGGGAGCTCGACGGCATGGCCGCGGTCACCCGCAATCCGTACGGCGCGGGCGAAGCGTATTTCGTCGGTTGTGACCTGGACGTGGCCGATTTGACGAAGCTGATTCGGACATATCTTGCGGCACCGGCACAATCGCAGCAATCGCAAGCCAATACCGACGTTCTGCACACCGTGCGCAAGTCTGCCGACGCCGCGTTCGATTTCTATCTGCCGCGCGGCAAGAAGGAAGTCGAATTGCAGGGCGTCGAGGGCGAGCCGGTCGTCCTGTTCCAGACGGAACGGGGTGAGGAAAACGGCTCGTATACCGTGCGCCGCAACGGGGTTCTCGTGGTGAGGCGCTAGAATCGTCCCTGTAGCAGGGATACTGGGCAGTATTTCGAAGCGTATCGGGGGAACCATGAGCGAAGCGAGACCTTTCGCGTCTCAAACCGGCAAATCGCCATCAGAAAAGAAGCGCGTCACTTTGCGTGACGTGGCCGAAGAGGCCGGAGTGTCCCTCAAAACCGCGTCGAACGTCATCAACCACACCGGCCGTATGACCGACGCCACACGCGAAAAAGTGCAGAAAGTCGTGGATCGGCTCGGCTACC
>ERZ1031449.251-NODE-251-length-13706-cov-4.937147_pt1 | contig 13706 bp, 10 predicted proteins | sample MGYA00516705_ERZ1031449 | MGnify/ENA primary metagenome ERZ1031449 (study PRJEB33719, sample SAMN04261152) | wastewater metagenome | biome: rural village; feature: human; material: feces | host: Homo sapiens | place: El Salvador | collected 2013-01-14 ... | reverse complement strand
TTCGGTAATTCCATACAAAAAACACCTCCCATGCCGTTTCTATCAGTTATTACTAACTATAGCATCCGCACAGGAGGTATTTTAGCGTTCTTTGTCGCGTCCTTAAAAAAACACTTCGACAAAGTTTGCATAACTATTTATTTACTCGAATTTGTATACAGTCACAGAATCATAATCACCATTTTCCCCACCAAAGATATAAGAAGGGAAGTTCTCATGATGAATGGTATCCGGATAATACTGGGTCTCCAGGGCAAATCCGGTTCTATTGTCATAGACTGCACCTGCTTTGCCCTCCTCCGGTGCGATAAAGTTGCCTGCATAGAACTGTACGCCGGGCAATGTGGTATATACCTTCATCACTCTGCCGCTCTTCGGTCCTTTCGCAGTCGCAATATGTTTCAGGCTGCCATCCCAGTCATCAATGCAGAAATTATGATCATAGCCACCTGTCAGCTTTAACTGTTCAAAGTCTGCTTCAATATCTCTTCCGATCTTCTTCGGCTGTGTGAAATCCATGGGTGTGCCCGCCACTGCGCAGATCTCACCGGTAGGAATGGATCCCGGTACCACAGGTGTGAAATAGGAAGCTCCCAGCCATAATTCATGGTCCTCAATTCTGCCGGTACCTTGTCCGTCCAGATTAAAATAGGAATGATTGGTCAGATTAAAAATAGTCCGTTTGTCACTGGACGCATGATAATGCAGTCTTAAGGCATTCTCCTCGTCCAGGGAATAGGTGACGGACACCTTTTTATGTCCGGGGAATCCCAGATATCCATCCTCGTCCTCCAGAGAAAAGGTGACACTGTTATCTCCCGGTACCGCATCCCAGATTCTCTTATGGAAGCCCAGCTCAATATGTGTGTGCAGGTTGTTGGGTCCATCATTTTGATCCATCCGATAATCCACACCGTCTAATGTATATGCTGCCCCTGCGGTACGGTTCGCACAGGGTCCGATCACTGCACCGAAGAAGCTGTAATTCTTATAATAACGGTCCACACTGTCAAAGCCCAGTGTCACATCAGCTGTCACACCTTGCACATCCGGTACCAGGATTCCTACCAGATTCGCACCGAGATCTGTTACCTTTGCCTGCATTCCCTTGCTATTGCTCAGGGTATACAGAGATATCTCTCTCCCTTCCGGGCTTTTTCCAAATACACTTTTTGTTACTGCCATTGTCTTCTCCTCCCACATTTATACATTTTCTCTGCTGCTTGTAACTCCACTCTGCCTTCTAAGGCACGGAGTAATGTTACCTCATCGATATATTCCAGATCACCACCCACGGGCACTCCGCTGGCAATTCTGGTCACCTTGATCCCGGTCGGTTTGATCAATTTACTGATATACATTGCCGTAGTCTCGCCCTCCAGGCTGGAATTGGTCGCAATGATCACTTCCTGCACATCTCCCTGCAGGCGTTCCATCAGTTCCTTCAGCTTGATATCACCGGGTCCCACGCCCAGCATGGGAGAGATGGCACCATGCAGGACATGATACACACCTTCGTATTTGCCGGTCTTCTCATAGGCTGCCAGGTCTCTGGTATTCTCCACCACCATGATCGTATGATGATCTCTTCTGGGATTTGCGCACACCGGGCAGATTTCCTTATCCGTCAGGGTATAACACTCCTTACAGTACCGGACATTGGCTCTGGCCTCGATCATGACATTCGCCAGTCTGTCCACACGGTCCTTCGGCATATTGATCAGGTGAAAAGCCAGTCGTTGTGCGGACTTACTGCCAATCCCGGGCAGGGCTGCCAGTTCATCTATTAATTTATTGATCTGTCCGCTGTAAAGTTCCATTAGAAAGGAAATCCTCCTAAGCCTCCGGTCATTTTGCCCATGAGCTCTGCATTGGCTTCGTCAGCCTTGCGCAGTGCCTCGTTGGCTGCTGCCACGATAGCATCCTGTAATGTCTCGATATCCTCGGGATCCACGATCTCCTCTGCCAGTTTGATGGATGTGATCTCTTTTTTACCGTTGATGGTCACTTCCACAGCTCCGCCGCCTGCGGATGCAGAGAACTCCTTGGTCTCTAATTCCTTCTGTCCCTCTTCCATCTGACGCTGCATTCTCTGTGCCTGCTTCATCAGATTGTTCATATTACCGGGCATTGCGCCTCCGGGGAATCCACCTCTTTTTGCCATGTTACTGTTCCTCCATATCATTTATGATTGATTTCTCCGTGCTACGCATTCTCGAAATCATAATATATCCGCATTTCGGACTATCGTCCTGCGAGTGAGTTATTATTATATCTTACCTTATCTGCAAGCCTGTCGCAATCCTAAATTCACGCAGGATCACTCCTCTTCGTCTATCTCCATGTTAATGACCTTGCTGAGGTCCACGTAGTTGTCTTCGAACTCTCTGCTGTTTTCCACCGTCTGGATCGTCACTTCGATCTCCTTTCCGGAAAAGTAGGACAATAAAGCCTCCAGCTGCTGCTTATTCTGCTCGTGGGCTTCTCCCTTGAAATAATCGGAAGCCAGTCCGTCCTCCAGCACCACCATGAGCTTATTGTCTCCGCCCAGGCTCAATCTGGCATTTTTCAGATACATCTTCATGGGATTCTCCGCATTGCCTACGATAGACGGCCATTTTCGCACAATCTCCTGTACATCCTCGGGGATAGCCTTGGGCAGCTCCGGTTTGGGTCTCGCCGCGCCACCCTGCGGTCCCCCCTGTACTCCGGGAGTGCCGGCAGGCATTTGCGCCGTAACGACAATGCCGTTTTCCACTTTTTCCTCTACCTGACGGATTCGATCCAGGACAGCTTCCTGATCTGTCTCCATCTCCGGCTTGCACAGCTTGATCAGCGCGATCTCTACCAGGATACGCTTCTGCGCTGCATAGCGGATCTGTCCGGACAGCTCAGAGAAAATATGGATATAGCGGATGATCTGATCCATGGAAAGCATGGAAGCTTCTTCCTTCAGATTCGCCAGATTATCCGTGGACATATCTATGACATCCTCCAGATTATCCGCTGTCTGTACCAGCATCAGATTCCGCAGATACCAGGTAAAGTCCGTGACGAACTGTACCAGTTCTCTGCCCTGCATGACAATCTCTTCCAACAGTTCAATGCATCCTAACACATTCCGGTCCATGACGAAGCGCAGCAATCTGCTGAACACTTCCGTATCCACTGCCCCCAACACATCCAGGGTCATGTCGTAGGTCAGCTCCTTGCCCAGATGGAATGCAATACACTGATCCAGAAGGCTTAGCGCATCACGCATGGAACCGTCCGCTACTTTCGCAATGTAGCGCAGAGCTCTGTCCTCCACCTGTACCTGCTCCGTGTCCATCAGTTCCTTCATGCGATCCGTGATGGTATCAATGGATATTCGTTTAAAATCATATCTCTGGCAACGGGACAGGATCGTAATGGGGATCTTGTGCACCTCTGTGGTCGCCAGAATAAAAATAACATAAGAGGGCGGCTCTTCCAGCGTTTTTAACAATGCGTTGAAAGCTCCGGGGGAGAGCATATGCACCTCGTCGATGATGTAGACCTTGTATTTTCCCTCCGCAGGGGAATAGGATACCTCGTCGATGATCTCACGGATATTGTCCACACCGTTGTTGGAAGCCGCATCGATCTCGATGACATTCATGCTGGCTCCCGCCGCAATCGCCTTACAAATACGGCATTCCCCACAGGGGCCGTCCTCTGTGGGGTGTTCGCAGTTCACTGTTTTCGCAAAAATCTTCGCCACCGTAGTTTTACCGGTACCTCTCGTTCCGGTGAACAGATACGCATGGCCGATCCGGTTCGCCCGTAGCTGATTCTTCAGTGTGGTCACGATATGATCCTGACCCTTGACATCGGAAAAAGCGTCCGGGCGGAATTTCCGGTATAGCGCTGTATATGACATGTGTTTTCTCTCTTCCTAACTTTGTTCTGCCGTGAAGACTTTCTTAATCGCCAAAGCAGATGCCCAGCATCTTCGCCTCCTGTACGATGGTGGCATCAGGATCCACGGTCTTAAGCTTGCCCGCTACATCCTCTAACGGAACTCTTACGATCTCACGGTTCTTATAGCCTACCATGAAGCCGTACTGGTTGTCCAGGATCAGCTTGCCTGCCTCGGAGCCCAGACGGCTGGCGAATACTCTGTCGTAAGGGCAGGGGCTTCCGCCTCTCTGCATATGGCCGGGTACGGTGACACGTACTTCTCTGCCGGTCTTCTCCTGGATCTGTGCAGCCACTTCATAAGATACGGAAGGGAACGGATATTTTTCCATCTTTTTCTTGTAATCTTTTTTCGGAAGGGCTGCATCCTCTTTGGAGATAGCACCCTCGGCTACCGCGATGATGGTAAAACGGCAGCCTTTTTTGTCCCTGTCTTCAATTTTCTCGATCACCTTATCGATATCATAAGGAATCTCGGGAATCAAAATGATATCCGCACCGCCGGCCATGCCTGCATTCAGGGTAAGCCATCCTACCTTATGTCCCATCACTTCCACGATAAATACTCTGCCATGGGAAGCCGCTGTGGTGTGGATGCAGTCGATGGCATCCGTTGCAATATCCACTGCACTCTGGAAACCGAAGGTCATATCGGTGCCCCACAGATCATTGTCAATGGTCTTAGGCAACGTTACGATATTCAGACCTTCCTTGCGCAACAGGTTCGCAGTCTTGTGGGTGCCGTTACCACCGAGAATTACAAGGCAGTCCAGCTGCAGCTTGTAATAGTTCTGCTTCATGGCTTCCACTTTGTTCAGCCCGTTGGGATCCGGATCCTGGATCGTCTTGAACGGGGTCCGGGAGGTTCCCAGGATCGTGCCGCCCTTGGTAAGGATGCCGGAGAAATCCTTGTCTGTCAGCATGCGGAAATTACCGTAGATCAGTCCTCTGTAACCGTCCAGAAAACCATAGATTTCAACCTCTTCCTTGCCGTTCGCCAGGGTCTTCACCACGCCTCTCATGGCTGCGTTCAGGGCCTGGCAGTCACCACCGCTCGTTAACATTCCGATTCTCTTCATCGTAGGATCCTCCGTTTCTATATTTCATTATTTTCTCTTGCGTTTGCTGTAACTATGCAAAACTGTCTTCGTTCTGCCAATACTTATTTCTATTTTAATACATTTATTTTCATCTGAAAATAGTTTGTTGTAATTTCCGGCAGATTTCTCCCCTATGGCAAAACAAACCTCAGAAGCACCGGGCCTCTGAGGTTCGCTTATCATCTTATCATACGTTATTTGAATTTAAACTTTCCTTTGATCATGGTCACGTAGACAGCTGCGCCGCCACCGCCGACCACTACGGCTCCGGCTGCTGCCGCTGCCGCCACGCGGCCTGCGTTCGTTCCCTTACCGGAGGTCTCCGTTATCTGCTCTGTGCCGGATTCCTGAGAGTCGGAAGTCTGGGCGGTCATGGAATCTATCCGCTCCTCCTGCGGTGCTTCTCCACTCGATTCCTGCGTGTCCTGTGCCTCCCCGGAGGGCTTTGCCGCATCTTCCTTACTTTTTTCGTCCGCAGCGGGTGTTGTCGGGGGCACGGGAATTACAGAAGGCTTTACCACACCGGGTGTGGCAGGCGTTGCCGTGGCTACGGGAGGTGCTGCCGCGCCCGTGGCCTTCTGGTCCGTATTGGACGCCTGACTGCTGTCATCGTCGTCATCATCGTCATCGTCGTTACTGGCAGCAGGCTTCTTCGGTGCGATCTCATAACCGCAGACGGTACAGATCTCCGCCCGTTCTGTGGTGGCCGCGCCACCGGATGCATGCTTTTCCGTATTGCTGGTGATTCCACAGACACCACACTTATGCCAGTGTCCGGTCATATCGGACAGATATCCTTCTGCCCAGCTATGATCCGTCTTCGGAAGAACGATCTCTGTCGCTGTTATGCTCTTGCTTCCGTCCGCGGATGCAAAATACAGTCCGCAGACGTCGCAGGTCCAGTATTCGATGCTGCCCTCTGCCTGACAGGTGGGTTCCACCCGGTCGTGGCGGTTCAGCGGGCCGTGACCGGAGTTCCATGTCTTCGATACGGCGGGGCTTGCGTTATAATCATCAGTTTCCGCATAGCGGATCCGTGCAGTCACCTTCTCGTTGTGACCGACTCCGGCGGATTTGGTCTGCCCCCAGTCCGTTCCATCAAAGCTGAACTCCACGTCAGTGCGATCTGTGGTGATCTGCGCCGCCAGATCATTGCCGCTGACGGTAAAGGTCATGTCAAAGGCATCCGGATCCGGGGTATCCTCGCGGTCTGCTTTTGCGGTTCGATGTATGGTTATATCCACACAGATGTCTTTATAATTTTGCGACCCCAATACAATTTGAATAGTCGCAGAATGCGTGATATCCTCCATGGTGTTTTCTCCCAATGTGAATATCAGCTTACCTTCCGAATATCTGATAGCCTGGTCTGTTGCCAAAACTTTAGCATCATCTGACTTTACCGTACTGATTAATTCTGTCGTTCCCCTGTCTTCCGGCAGTCCCGGTATCTGTACTTCCTTCTCTCCTTTGGCTGCCCAACTGTAATATAAATTCTGCATTGGAATTGCCGAAACTTCCGCCTTTTCAATTGCCAGCTTCACCGATGCAGTCAACGGCTGATAGTATTCCGGATGCTGTGCCGGGGTAAATGTTGCCGTGTAGGTTCCATCGTCTCCGACATAAGGAACCTCGTCTCCGATAATCTGCCAGGTTCCATCAATTGTCTCACTCTCCAGTTTTGCCGACAATCCGGTCACTTTGAGTTCTCTCAGCTTATTGCCATAGGTTCCACCGGCAATGCCCTCACCTCCTACAGTAAGTGGAGCCGGATTGATATTCACAGTCAGATCCTTCGTTGTCTGCTCCGGGAAGAAAGAAGAGTTTGTCCCGGTGTAAACGAGGGTGAAGGTGGTCTCGCCTGCGGTCTGTGCCCTGTAAGTTGCGATGCCGTTCTTGAAATCCGCTGCGCTTACCACCGGGGTATCCCCGATCCGGATTTCAAAGCTGCCCTCCGTATCTTCCGCAGAGATGGTCTGTCCGTCTGTCGCAAAGTTTACCAGTGCCTTTGCGTTGAAAGTAATCTTCTCTCCGTAGGTAAGCGTACTGTCATCTGTTATCTCAAAAGACAGACCTGTGGTGTACTTCACAGGAACTGCGTTATTCTCCCCAAGAGAAGGATAGTAGGCGATTCCATTCTCTTTGTCGTTGGCTTTCTTCGTCCAGATGGCCGGATCAAAGCCATTGTCTTTGAGTTCTTTGAAAAAGCTGGAAGAGGTCAGTTGCAGGGTAGAATGTCCCAAATCACAGTCATCTTTTACGTTACAAATATCGTTATTGAAATAGCAATTCTCCGAGCCGGGATCACCATTATTTGATATTCCCGCAAGTTCTCCATTCCCTTTGACATTTCCTATGCTGATGCAATAATCAATGGTTCCGCTCTTGCCACAGATTCCTGCCGCAGAATTCTTTCCCTGCACGTCTCCTGCAAAAAAGCACTGGGAAATCTTATTATAGACTCCACTCTGACTACAGATTCCTCCTGCGGTCCCACCTTTTACCGTCCCTATAAAGGAGCAGCCATAAATTTCGCCCTTAAGCAGATACCCACAAATTCCTCCTGCCGCGTTATTCGAAGCAATCACTCCGTTGGCAGCCAAAAGCATTACTTTACCGCTTTCTGCGATCTGACCATTTATGTTACCTATCCCGCCAAACAAGCCCAGACAATTACCTGTCATATTGACATGGCTTATCGTATGTCCGTCTCCACTGAATTTTCCTATGTATGGAGTTCCGGGATTTCCAATAGATCTGAGTTCCACTCCGCTCACATCAATATTGTTTTTTAATACATAGTTTTCGTTACAGTTTGCCGTATCCTGTCCGATGGCTGCGAATTCCTCCGCCGTGGTGATCAGGGTATAGATATCCCAGTCGTCGCCATTCGTTGTAACATAGTTGTAAACCGGTACGGAAGCAGTCTTCGTCTCTCCGATCTCTGCCACCTTTGTCAGATTGATGTAAGTCCCTGTGGCTGTACCGAATCTACTTCCTGTACTTGTAGCCACTGCAGTGCTGGTATCGACACTGCCCTCTTTCCAGATTGTAGAATCCAAGCCCTCCGGAAGTGCACCGCAAAGCTGCCCTGCCGTTAGTGCTGTTCCAGCGTCAAAGCCTCCGGTAATTACATCCATATTGTAATAACAATTTGAAATATGCCCCGTACTTTTTGAATCAGTTCTACCTACAATTCCGCCAAAAGATGCTCCTCCACTGACTTTCCCCAGATTTACACATGCAGTAATACTTGCAGACGCAATGGAATCATTAAAGAAGCCAAATATTCCACCACCGGTACTTTCATCTTGTCTAGTTGTTACCTTTATCTCACCGGTATTCAGGCAATTTTCGGCAGTACACCGATCCCCAATCCCGGCAATGCCACCAGCGCTATCGTCTCCTGTTACTTTACTGCTATTGTAGCATTGCGAGACTTTACCACCCGGATTTCCGCCAAAATAACCGCATATGCCCCCAACATTTTTTTCGCTGTTTATTGTATTTGCAATACTACGGCAGTTCTCAATATTTATTCCTTCTGCCCTTCCCACGATAGCTCCAACAAATCTTTTTCCGTTAATATCAGAATTCTTAACTGTAATATTTTTTATGGCACTATTAATATTATGTCTTCTGCATTCTCCAAACAAACCGCCATAATCCATCGAGGAATTACTTATTCGCATTCTCGTCACAGTATGATTCCTGCCGTCAAAGTTCCCTTGAAAAGAATTTCTATAGATTCCTATTGGTGTCCATTCCTTATTAGCCAAATCAATATCCGCAGTCAACACAATGTATTTATACCTATAAGCCTCTCCGGCATTCACTTTCTGTGCCAGATACGCAAGTTGCGCCGCCGTGCTGATCTGATAGGGATCATTTTCCTCACCGGTTCCTCCGGCAAACTCACTTGCAGTCATACCGTCCCACACATCCGTCTCCGCTCTCGCACTCACCGGCACGGCGATCCACACCAGTGCCGCCAGTGCCAGCAAGGCCAGTCTCATCTTTACACTCCATGCTTTTGTATTTTTCTTCATAACCCTCATGCCTTTCTATATCCTGCAAAATTTCAAATATTTCCCAACCCTTTGCAGATGTAAAATCCAATTTTGTTTTTATACTACCCGTATCATTTATTATACCGAAAAGTCAATAGTAACGTCAATATTTTCCATACGATTCGTCTCATATTTTTATAAAATTTTGTCAAACAAGTGCGCCCACCGCAAAATCGAGCAGGCTGGCTCATCGTATACGCAAAAAGAGTGACCGGATCTCTCCGGTCACTCCTCGTTGCCTTCTCTGAAAAATATATCCAGTTTTCCCAGACATTTGATCAATGTCTTCATTTCTTCCTCGTCCAGATCCCGAATGATCGTATGGATCATTTTCCTGTGAAAATCTCTATGATGGAAAAAGGCTTTCCGCCCCTTCTCTGTCAGTGTCACCAGCACCACACGTTTGTCCTGTGTGCTGCGGTTACGCTCCAGGTAGCCTTTTTTCTCCAGACTGTTCATATTCGTGGTCAGGGTTCCCACGGTGACGTGGAGTTCCCCAGCGATACGGGACATACTCTTTGGTTCCTCGATGCCGATAGCTTCGAGGATGTGTATGTCATTATTTGTAATATCCTTGAATTCTTCTGTTATGACCGCCTTTGCCTCTGCATCCATCACGTTATGGAACAGGTTCACCAACAGTTCATTCAGTACCCGGTTGTTGCTCTTCTCCATAGTTTTCCCAATAAATGTCTCTCTGGTATACCGGCAATACTCCCGGACCGCAGGCTTCCTGTCTACCGGACCGCGTCCATGCCGTTGTCGTGTCCTTAGTCGTTATCAGTATACCGTCTACCAGGTCATCACGCAAGCCCCAATCGTAAGCCCGGCACCGAATCCCGCCAGAACGATGCGGTCGCCGCGGTGCAGCTTTCCCTGCCTGTGCAGTTCGTCCAGAAGCACCGGAATGGAGGCAGAGGACAGATTGCCTACCCTCTCCAGATTTGTAGGAAATTTTTCACGATCCGCATGAAGGCGTTTCGCCACTGCATCAATAATACGTGCGTTGGCCTGATGCAATACGAACATATCAATATCCGGCACAGCAAGTCCGGCATCTGACAGTGCTTCCTCGATACACTGTGGCACCCGTCTGGTGGCGAACCGGTACACTTCCTGTCCGTCCATCTGAATATAATGTTCCCTGCCGTCCGTCGGCTGGTCTTGGTCCGTTTTTGCCGCTGAAGTCCTTGCATATGGGGTTGTCAGTTCTCTTGCTCCGCATTGCAGGACTCCGCCACCGGTGCCGTCGGAGTGCAGTGCCCGACCCAGAATGCCTGCTGCCGGTATCCGTTTCTCCTCCGCCGCCAGCAAAGCGTTACTGTATTCCACCGCCCGAGACTCCGTCCTGCATCGCTCCACAACTACCGCCCCGGCGCCGTCTCCGAACAGGATACAGCTGCCCCGGTCCTTCCAGTCCACCAGTTTAGACAGTACCTCACTGCCGATGATCAGCGCATTTTCCGCAAGTCCCGTCCGCAGATAGGCATCCGCGGTATTCAGGGCAAATAAAAATCCGGAACAGGCCGCATTCACATCAAAAGCCAGTGCATTCACTGCGCCGATGTCCGCCTGCACCTGGCAGGCACAGCAGGGCAGATACTGCTCCGGAGAACAGGTTGCCACCAGGATCAGGTCGATCTCTTCCGCTCTTTTTCCTGCCTGTTCCAGCGCTTTGCGGGCAGCTTCTGACGCAAGTGTCACAACCGTTTCGCCAACTGACACATGTCGTTCCGCAATACCGGTTCTCTCCCGGATCCATTCATCCGAGGTTTCCACCAGCTGTTCCAATTCTTTATTTGTAACGATCCTTCCCGGAAGTGCACTTCCGGTTCCGGTGATTCTTATGGTTCTCACGCCATTTCCTCCATGATATCCACTGTTCTTTCTATTTTCTGCGCCCGCCAGGCATTGCTGCCGCAGAACAGCAGTCCGTTATCCACATCTCCCATTGCCGCATTGATCAATGCTCTGGTGATGCAATACGGTGCTGTCTTCGGATCGCAGGTCTTAATGCAATGTCTGCATCCGGTCATAAACCGTTCCCCGGCCGCCACCTTTTCCAGAAAAGCATTCTGTATAGCTCTGCCTGGCATTCCCACCGGGCTTTTCACAATGACAATGTCTTCTTTCCGTGCGCTGAGATATGCCTGCTTGTATGCATCTGCCGCATCACATTCCTCTGTGGTCACGAAACGGGTTCCCATCTGTACCCCTGCAGCCCCGAGGTACAGGCAATGCTCCAGATCCCTCCGGTCATAAATACCGCCTGCTGCAATCAGTGGAATTTCCAGTTCTGCTGCCTGCCGGATCATTGCCGTAAGTTCTCTCTCATAGTTCTCCGGTGTGTAAGCATCCAGTTCTTCCCGCTTAAATCCCAGATGTCCTCCTGCCAACGGTCCCTCTGCCACGAGAAAGTCCGGCTTTCTGTCGTATTTTTTCATCCAGTATTTCGTGACGACCGACAGGGCGCGGGTGCTCGACACGATCGGAGCCAGCATTGTCCGGTGGCTGCGCCCGGGCATTCCGTTTTCCGTCTCTGCCACAACTACGGGCAGCTCCAGCGGCAGCCCCGCACCGGAGATAATGCAGTCGGTGCCTGCCAGCACTGCTGCCCTGACATAATCCTCGTAGCGTTGCGTTGCCACCATGATATTGACACCGACGATACCGCCTCTTGCGATCTGTCTTGCTTTTTCTATTTCTTTTCCGATAGTGCGCAGATTACAGGCGATGGGATCTCTGTCAAAATCCGGCTCCCGGAAACCGATCTGGGCAGTAGAAATGATGCCGATCCCACCTGCCGCAGCCACTGCTCCCGCCAGGCCGGACAGACTGATTCCCACACCCATGCCTCCCTGGATCACGGGAATATCTGCATGTAATTCCCCCAGGATCATTTTTCCGTGCTTCATCCCACATCACCTCTCGTTACCGCTTTAATACTTGCGGAACCTTTCATAACGTTCCTCTGCGATCTGTTCACCGGTCATGCCGGTATATTTTTGCAGGAATTCCTTGATATGTTCCTTGAGATACCCGCCGATGGCTTCCACGGTACTTTGGTCTGCCCCGCCGTATTCCGGTACGATCCGCTCAATAACACCAAGCCGTTTCAGATCTTCCGAAGTAATATTCATGACTTCACTGGCTTCTCTGGCACGGTCAGCATCCTTCCATAATATAGAAGCAAAGCCTTCGGGAGACAGGATCGAGTATGTGGCATTTTCCATCATCCATACCTCATTGCCTACCGCCGTAGCCAGCGCCCCACCGCTGCCGCCTTCTCCGATAAGGATACATAATACCGGTACTTTTAAGGCTGACATCTCCAGCAGATTCCGGGCAATGGCCTCGCCCTGGCCTCTCTCCTCCGCCTCCACGCCGCAGAAAGCTCCCGGCGTGTTTACAAAGCTGATAATGGGGCGGTGGAATTTCTCCGCCTGTTTCATCAGGCGCAGTGCCTTACGATACCCCTCCGGCATGGGCATTCCGTAATTGCGTCTGGCACACTCCGCAAAATCCTTGCCCTTCACATCTGCCAGCACTGTCACCGGCTGCCCGTCCAGGAATGCCACCGCACCTACCAGTGCTTTATCATCCCCATAATAACGGTCTCCGTGAGCTTCCACTACATAATCGAAAATGTAGGGAATATAGTCGGTCGCTGCCGGTCTGTCCACTCTCCGGACGGTCTTGACTTTTTCCCATGCCGTTCTGGGGAGTGTCAGGAATGACCGTTCTTTCACGATCTCCGTAGGTTCAAAATGGAAGTCAATATTTTTCTTAAAATCTGCATAATTCCCCTCACTGCACCGATGCGTCGTGATCAGGAAATATAAGGTCTTCTTCAGATTCTCCCGGCGGACGATACCGTCCACAAAACCATGCTCCTGTAAAAATTCCGCTGTCTGGAAGCCGTCAGGGAGACGCTGTCCCAAGGTCTGCTTAATGACTCTCGGTCCTGCGAAGCCGATCAAGGCTCCCGGTTCCGCCATGATCACATCTCCCAGCATGGCAAAGCTGGCCGTTACGCCACCTGTGGTGGGATCCGTCAAAATAGTCGCATAGAGAAGTCCTGCTTCTCCATGCCGTTTGATCGCTGCGGAGGTCTTTGCCATCTGCATCAGCGACACAATTCCCTCCTGCATTCTCGCACCGCCGGAACAGCAGAACAAAAATACAGGCAGTCGCAATTCTGTCGCCTTTTCAATTGCCCGGGTGACTTTCTCGCCGACCACGTGTCCCATGCTTCCCATCATAAATTTGGATTCGCAGATGCCGATCACAGCCTTTTCCCCGTAGATCTCGCATTCACCTACGGTCACAGCTTCTTTTACGCCGGATTTTTCCCTGGCCTCCGACAGCTTTTCTTCATAGCCCTCATATTTCAGTGGATTGCTCTCTTCTATCTCCTCGAACCAAGGCTGAAAGCTTTTCCGGTCTGCCACCATGCGGATCCGGTTGTGGGTCTTCACCCGGAAATAATAACCACATTCGTAACAGACATATTTATTTTTCGCTGCCCGGTCTCTGTTTATCATTTTCTTACATTTCGGGCATTTGATCTCTGTTTCTGTATCTACACTTCCCATAC
>ERZ1031449.250-NODE-250-length-13711-cov-9.432337_pt1 | contig 13711 bp, 10 predicted proteins | sample MGYA00516705_ERZ1031449 | MGnify/ENA primary metagenome ERZ1031449 (study PRJEB33719, sample SAMN04261152) | wastewater metagenome | biome: rural village; feature: human; material: feces | host: Homo sapiens | place: El Salvador | collected 2013-01-14 ... | reverse complement strand
CGTTTGAAGATTATAAAAAAGATGAGAAGTAATGACAGTAATAGAATTGATAACTAAAGTTTCCCACCCCCTGCCAAATAGGGCTTTTTCAGATATAAAACTCTACTAAGCCCTGTAAACTGGGAGTTTTAACTCTTACCAAAAAAATGTTTCATACAACATTTGTCGTTTGTTCTCTATCTTGCAGCAACAATTCCGACAAAATTCAATCAAAGTTTTGTAGGAAAAGTAAAATCCGGTGCTTACGTCATAAAGTACGTGAACAAGAGGGTTGTTGCTTTCAAAGTTTTGAGCATTAGTAATGCCCAGTTGAAACTTTCGACCCCACAAGATGATGTGCTGGTTTATGACAAAATAGATTGACTATACGAAAATCATTTTGTTGCCTAAATGAAGCGATACGACTGTTTATCAGAAAGTAACAAAGGCTTGTAGGTATGTAAAAGACATGCCTACAAGGTTTTTCTTATCAAAACAAGAACAATTCCAAATAACATAGGAGAAAACTTGCCCCTTAATTGAGCAATCGCACGACGCTTTTGTACTTTCACCGTTTCAGCAGAGATGTCCAGTTGCTCCGCTATCTCCTTGTTCTTCTTCCCTTCCATGCAAAGCAGAAAGACTTCCTTTTGGCGAGGAGGCAACTCATCTATCGCAGCAAAGAGTTGACGATAGATTTCTTCCTTATTGAAAATATCTGAAGTATCATCCACCAACATAAACTCCTGCAGGTTATCAATTATGCTCTGCCGATAGTTATTTTGCACGTTTTGATGGCGCAGATGATTAAGAGCCGAGTTGTGCACCGTATTATACAAATAGGTGGAAAACTGGGAAATACTGTTGAAAAGCGGGCGGCGTTCCCATAAGACAGAGAAAAGTTCCTGCACGATGTCTTCTGCAACTTCATTCTCCACAAACTGACAGCCATAACTCACCAAGGCACGATAATATCTATCGTACAACAACTCGATGGCTTGATTATCCCATTGGCAAATCATCGCTATTTCAGTATCACTTTTCCCTCTCATGAGTGCAAAGATACGCATTTTTATGCAATATAATTTAAAAATGCAACTTTTTCTCACTTTTTTCTTTGTTTTTGTAACCCAAAACACACCTTAGAGTGTTATAATAGTAATTACAGACAACAATTCTATCACAAAAGCAATAGAAAATATGAATAAGAATCATGATATCAATACACTCGTCAGCAAATTACTGACTGGCGAAATCTCAGAGGAAGAGGGCAAGGAACTCTTAACAAGAGTCGAGCAAGATGCATCCCTGAAAGATAAGATAGAACATCTCATGAATGAAGATGATTTTCTCCAACGCTACCGCCTCTACAAGAGCATTGATGCGGAGAAAGCAAAAGCAACATTCAAAGCATCGCTTCAACAGGCAGAGGAACAGGAAGATAGGAATAACGGCAAAACGACCACCTTCATCTGGTTGCGCCGCATTGCCGCTGCAGCAGCTATCGTCCTCATAGTAATGGGGACATGGATGTATTTCGGACATCAAAATTCCACCCCACAAGCCGTCATCACCGCAGAACTGCATCAAGCCATAGAACGGGTTCAGCAGAACGACATGAATGGAGCTACTCTTACCATCAACGGCAAAACCATTAAGGTGAAAGATGCACAGGGGGCATTGGCACAAGCAGAAGAGGCAACTGACAGTAAGGATGGCAGCAGTTTCTGGGGAACAGAGGAGATAACGGAAGGATCTTTGGTAACAAAGAAAGACAAGGAATTCTGGATGGTACTGGATGACGGAACCTACGTACACCTCAACTACAATACCACCCTCATCTATCCTAATCACTTCGTAGGTAGTGAGCGTAAGGTAAAACTGAAAGGAGAAGCCTACTTCATCGTGGCCAACGACTCGAAGAAGCGACCTTTCATCGTAGAGACAGCCAACGGAGATGTACACGACTATGGTACCGAGTTTAATGTCAACACGATGAAGGAAAAAGGTGTAACCAGCGTAGTTCTGGTGAAAGGTAAAGTTGGCGTGAGCAGCAAGCACGGCAAGGAATACCTGTTGAAAACAGGCGATATGGCAACCCTGAAAGCAGGCAGAACACCAGACATCCAGCAAGTAGATGTTAATCTCTACACCTCTTGGAACACGGGCAACTTCTTATTCGACGGCTGCACGCTACAAGATCTGATGGAAGTTATCTCCCATTGGTACAACATGAAGGTGGAGTTCTCATCCGAAGACATGAAAGAACTGCGATTCACAGGCAGCATTGACAAATACGAACCGATGGGACAGACTCTCAATGCAATAGAGAATATCACAGGATTGAAGATAACTGCCAAGGAAGGCATCATCAACATCAAAGAATATAAACATTAATATCATATACAACATGAAGAGATTTTTATCAATAATGGCAATAGCCTTGTTAGCATGCATCGCAACAATGGCTGCCACTGTCAAAAAGACGAATCTGAAAGTACTCTATGTAGGAGGTCATTCCGACATAGAGACTTTTGGAGTAGCAGACTATGACAAGGAAGCTCATGCCAAGAGCATTGAGACTCGTACAGCCGCTTGGAAGTCATTCCTCGAGACTTACTTTACAACCGTAAAAACAGTTCAAGGAAAAGACTACAACTATAAGATGTCATACAATTATGACGTAACTATCATCGATGGAGATCTCAAACCATTGGAACCACGCCGCACGGTGAGCCAGAATGGCAAATACAGCAAAATGGTATATGCTAAGTATTTTCCCGAAAACTTCGACCGTCCTGTCATCACGATTGCCGAAGAGGGTGAGACCGTAGGTCGAGGCATCGGTGTGAAGAACGACTGGTATTGCCTCTGTCTTCTTGGTCATGCCTATAATATGAATACCAAGAGTGCCATCTTCAAGGGTCCTTATCCTGTCAAGATTACCACCGAGAATCGTCCTACACCAGCAGCTGCTAAAGAATATGGCGAATTTGCCCACGAAAAAGTACCAGCTACAGTAGCCATGTGGAAGGTTCAGAATAAAGATTATGGCAATAGCAAAGGCTATAAAATAGGTATGGTTACTCGTCCATGGGGATACCTCGATTCCCCAGATACAGAAATTATCTCTGGAGGCGAGAGTGCCAAGTGCTTCCATGCCATCTCTATCGGCCGTCACGCCAACTGGCTGCACTGGGGTTTCAGTGCTTCTCCTGCCGATATGACCGAAGAGGCAAAACCAGTATTCCTCAATGCCGTCATATATATCAGCAAGTTTGCCGGTCATCATATCATTGCCCGCAAACTCAACGAGGGTATTGCCACCCGTACTTCCGTGGATGAACAGAAATACAATGTGAGCAAGGAAAATTATGACTCCTATAAAAATTCTATAGAAGGATATAATCAATTGATGAAACACAGGAGCGATTCGCTGAAGTCTATAGAAGCTGCTGGCGGCAAGCTTTCTGATCAAGACAAAATCTACATACAGATGGGAGAACATCCTCAGTATGTGCCTAACTATCTTGAGTATGTAAAGGAAAGAGCGGGCGAACTTTATGAAAAGTTTGGTGCCGACGTGACCGCTTACGAGAAGTATTATACCGAGAATCGTCCTTATTTCTATGGCAATCTGAACGATTACGGGGTTAAGCTCGATGAAGATGCCAAAAGCCTGGGTATTGCCAACAACGACAAACGCATCCTCGACAAGGCTATCTCTATGTGGGAAAACAACAAGGACGTAGAGAAGGCAAAGCGCATCCTCTATCGTTATACCCTCCTTCGATATGAAGATGCCAAAGAGTGGCGCCAATGGTACAAGAAATACCAGAACAAACTCTTCTTCACAGAAAGTGGCGGATGGTTGTGGCTGGTCAACGATCTCGACCCTAAGACCCCAGGCAACGATTATAGCATATTGAAATTCAATGAGATTGACGAGACAGCTCTCGCTCCAAAGAAAAAGGCTACCCAGGAAGACCCTGTTGCCTTCTCTTACGCAACTATCCAGAAGGGAGAAGAGGGTGAAATCATCATTCGTATGAATATCTATCCTGGCTACCATATCTATAGTGTTGTAAGCGACCAGGATCCATATATCCAGACCTCTTATGACTTTAAGACAGAAGGCAACATCAAGTTAAAAGGCGAATTGCAGAAACCTGCCGGTAAATTGATGAATGGCTCTCAGTCTATCATCTATGAGGGCGAACAGGTATTGCGCCAGAAATATACTGGCAAGCAAGGCAAGGTAACTGTTACTATCAATTATCAGGCTTGCAATAACCATGCTTGTCTGATGCCAAAGTCCAAGACCTTGGAAATCGAATTATAAAAGTCTGATATCACCAGAACATGAGTATAAATTTATAATAAAGAGAGAGAATGAAAGAATTTGGAAGAATGAAACGAATCCTTTTCGCTACCTCCCTGCTTGTAGGAGCAACCCTATGTGGAGGAACCAGTACTGCTATGGCTCAGCAGCCAAAGCAACAGACGGTAACTATCAATGCAAAGTCGATGAGTGTGAAACAGTTCTTCGCTGAAGTCAAGAAACAGACTGGCTTGAACTTCATCTACAGTACAGATTTGGCAGCCAAGTTGCCACACATCACGGTGAATGCCACCAATCGTCCATTGCGCCAAGTACTTGACGAGGTGATGAACAAGGTAAACTGCCGTTATGAGATTGAGGGTAATATCGTGACTATCACTCGCCGTATGGCAGGTGAACGAGTACGTAATGTATCCGGTGTCGTCTCCGATGAAAGTGGCGAGCCGCTGATTGGTGTGTCTGTCTGCATCGACGACAGCAAGGTTTGCACCATCACCGACAGCAAGGGTTTCTATACCTTGAAGGTGCCAGCCAATGCTTGCTCCTTGAAGTTCAGCTATCTCGGTATGAGCAATGCAGAATTGCGTCTGGGAAGCGGTAAAGCACCTTTAAGCCGTAACATACAGATGGTTACCGACAATCAGCTTTCTGATGTTGTGGTAACAGGTTATCAGGAGATTTCCAAACCTAAGATGACAGGTTCTGTCACCACCATCACCTCAGCCAAATTGGACGAGCGTTACACCACCAACATCATGAACAACCTCGAAGGTCGCGTGGCAGGTCTTTCCACTTATAATGGAAAGATGACTATCCGTGGTACCTCCTCTCTCTATGCCGAAACCACCCCATTACTGGTAGTGGATGGCGTACCTGTAGAGGGAAACATCGACGATTTGAACCCATATGACATCGAGAGCGTAAACGTATTGAAGGATGCCGCAGCCAATGCCATCTATGGTGCCCGTGCATCCAATGGTGTCATCGTTGTAACCACCAAGAATGCTAAGAAGGCAGGCAAGATAGACATCGACTTCGCAGCCAACCTCACGGTATATGAGAAGAAGAACGTAGATTATGCCGACAATTTCTATATGACTCCAGAACAGCAGGTGGATGCGGAGACCAAGTATTGGGACTACTATTTCTTCCATAATGATGGTGAAGTGGCTGACCCTATCGGTACTACTGCTCAGTCAATCTCTATGGGTACCCAAGCAGTAACTCCTATCGAATATGCCTATTACCAGCGAGCTAAGGGAGAAATTTCCGAGGAAGATTTGCAGAACCAGTTGGCTTCTTTCAAGAAGAACAACTATGCCAAGGAGTATGCAGATGCCGTATATAAGCAGAGAGTGATGCAGCAGTACAACCTCTCACTTCGTGGCCGCAGCGATAAGTTCACCAACAACCTGACTATCAACTATAAGTATGACAACAGCGGACTGATCAATCATTTCGCCAATCAGTTTAATGCCCAATATAAGGGTTCTTACAATGTAGCCAAGTGGCTCACAGCCTCCATGACTATCAATGGTATCTATAGCAAGAGTAAGGAAGTAGGTTACGACTACAATAGCTCCTATAGCGATATCTGGAAACAACCAGCCTATATGTCATTCTATAATGCTGATGGAAGCGTCAAAGGACAACACTATTGGTATGATGGCAATGATTACATGACCTTCGATTCTCCTTTTGAGGATTTAAGCTCCAATCCAGTGGATGAGTATTACAATAACACCCAGGTTACCCGCCGTCAGTATATGCGCTATCATGGAGATTTGCTCTTCAAGATTATTGACGGATTGACTGCCAATGCCCAGTTTGTATATGAAACCAATCATAACACCGTAGAATGGAATGCAACACAAGATAGTCATGTGATGCGTACCATGCGTAATGCTTATTATTATTATCAATCTGCAGATGGCACTATCAAGAACTACGTTCCTACCTCTGGCGGTCTTCTCCGTACTACAAATAGTGACGGACGTTATTGGACAGCACGTGGACAGTTGAATTATGCCAAGACCTTTGGCAAGCACGACATCATGGCGATTGCCGGCTTGGAATTCCGTGAAACCAAACTGACAGGTTCAAAGGCATTAATGCTGGGTTATGACGACCAGTTGCAGACAAGCTCTACCCACACGATAGACTTTGGAACATTGAGTACCATGAACTATTCACCTCTTTTCTTTGGCGCATCAGGTGGTTACCCTGCAAGCCAGTTTGTATTCGAACCGTATATCAAGGAAGGAATGGGAGTTGTTCCTGAGACTCACCACAAGTATGCTTCTGGCTATTTCAACCTCACCTATACTTATGATGAGAAATACAATGTGTTCGGTTCATTCCGTAAGGACTATGCTGATGTATATGGCTTGAACGCCAAGTTCCGCGGCACGCCACTCTGGTCTGTAGGTGCAGGATGGTTGATTCATAATGAAGACTTCATGAAGGATATCAAGTGGGTAAACTTCCTGAAACTCCGTGCCAGCTACGGTGTGACTGGTAACATCTACCAAGGTGCAACCAGTTATATGACAGCTACATCAGGAGAACTCAATCAATATACCAACTTGCCATACGGCACCATCGAAAGTCCTGCCAACCCTAACTTGAAGTGGGAGCAGAGCCGCACCACCAACATCGGTATCGACTTCGGATTGCTCGACAACCGCTTACGTGGTTCCATCGATTATTATAACAAGGTGGCAAAGGATGTGTTCTCTTATCGCACCCTCGACCCAACATCAGGTTTCACCTCTATGTTCGTCAACATGGCTTCTATGCGCAACCGTGGTATAGAATTGCAGATTACTTATGATTGGCTGAGAGGGGCAAGCCGTAAGAATTGGAGTTGGACCACCAACTTCACCATGTCACACAACAGTAATATTGTAACCGATGTAGAGAACCCATCAAACAGCGCATACCAGTTGATACAAAGACCATACGTCAAAGGAAAGCCATCCAGTGCCCTCTGGTCATATCGCTTTGCAGGCATCAGCGACCAAGAAGGCGAGAAGGGTCAATCTCTGTTCTACATTGAGGATGGGGGCAAATCTCACAGTGCAACAGGCAAAAGTATAAGCATATTGGAATACTCTGGCCAGAGCGAGCCAAAGGTTATCATGGGTATGGACAACAGCATAAGATGGAACGGATTCTCTTTCAGCATTCTGATGGCTTACTATGGCGGTCACATGATGAGAGCCTTGGCGCATAATGAAACATTCTCAAGCACCTGGAGCACCGCTATCGCCAGCTATTTCCTGAATGCATGGACACCAGAACACCCAACAGATATTCCAGGCATTGGCAGATACGCCTCTACTACAACTGGCTCAGAAACAACCTATGGCAATAATGCTATTCATCATGCAGACTTTCTGAAGATCAGAAACATCGTATTCGGCTATGACTTCCCACAGGAGTGGTTCAGAGGAACAGGCATTAACCGCCTCTCTCTCCGCTTCCAGATAGACAACCCGAAATATCTATGGGTAGCCAACGATGTGCATGTTGACCCAGAGACTCTTGGACTCCGCAATCCAAGTTCATACATCTTTGGGCTGAACATCAGTTTCTAATCTTTAGAATCATATAACATAAAAAGTAAGATAACAATGAAAAAAACAATATACAGTTTACTGGCGGTCACAGCATTGCTGTTCTCATCTTGTGAGAGTTTCACCGAATTAGAGCCAAAGGGCAAAAATCTGCTCACCACCACCGACCAGCTTGAAATGCTTCTCAATAAAGAGTATGAAGGATGTTCCTCTGATATGCGACAAATGGCTGGTGATATGATATATGCCTACAGCAATGTAGCAACAATCATCAGTCAGCCCATTAAGACCCGCAACGTCATCATCTGGACTTACGATGAAGCCAATATGGACAAGATGGCAGAATTGACTTCCAGCGATCAAGACTACACTAATTTCTACGGCTACATCGGCACGATTGCCAACCCAATTCTATCAAAGGTTGATGCCGCATCTGGTACGGAAGCAGACAAGAAACTTTTGAAAAGCGAAGCGCTGACATTGAGAGCCTGGTCATTCTATATGTTGGTCAACAAGTTTGCCAAGGCTTACAATCCAGCTACAGCTGCTACAGATCCAGGAATTATCCTGATGACAGAGGATAAAGATATCCAGACTGCTCAACCTAAGAGTACGATTGAGGAAGTTTATCAGCAGATACTCAAGGATGCCAATGAAGCAATTGAGATAGATGGTCTTCCTAACTCTGCCGTTAACAAAATGCGCTTCAGTAAACCCGCAGCTTATGCCGTAAAGGCATTGGCATTGCTCAACATGCAGAAGTATGATGAGGCAGAAGAAGTGGCCAAACAGGCTATCGCCATCAATGGCACTATTAACAACTATAATACCTCATATCTTGGTAGCACCCAAGGTTATATGACAGGCGGGACTTATCCTGTTATCAATCGTGGCAAGAAAGGAACCGATGAAGATTATTTCTTAAATGGAAATTCTGAAAGCTTCAATGCTTACACCCCTACTACCATGGCAAACTTTGAGGATGGACATGCCTATAAGGACAAGATGAGCAATATGAATATGATGTATGACTACCTGATGGATGCCGGAGTAAGTATGCTGGGTAAAACTGGTTTCAATTTTACTTATGATCTCAACTCGTTATGGAATGATGGTGGTCTTCGCTCTACCCAGATGTATCTCACCATCGCCGAATGCGAGACCCACAAAGGCAACTACGATACAGCCATGGAATATCTCGACAAGGTGCGCGTAAACCGCATCGATCCTGCCAAGTATCAGCCCCTCAAACGCACAGTCAGCACCAAGGAAGAAGCCATCAAGCACGTGAAGCAGGTGACCATGAATGAGGACATTTACTCTGTCAATATCTTCATAGACAAGAAGCGCTGGAACCAGTGCAATGGCTGGAAGCAGAACTATAGCCGCACACTTGCAGGAAAGACTTATACCATCACTCCAGACAGTAAAATGTGGATATTCCCATTCCCTCAGAACGTGATAAACAATAATGGTAATATCACACAGAACTACAAAGAATAAAAAATCTATTTTATTGATACTTTTATCAACTTTAGCCTTGGGCGCAAATGCCCAAGGCAAATACACCATCAATGGTAATCTTCTGAATGCGGATGGACAAAAAATATATCTGGAAGTACTGGCAAAAGTAAGACCTGGCAAGCCTGCACCTGATTTCACAGCCAAAGACTTCATAAGCGAAGCTAAAACTGAAAAGGTCAAGCAAGACTCCAAACTTGCTTGACCTTAGTTTATCTAATAACATACATGTCTCAAAAAACTCACACATGTACATCTGTTCTCTATAGCTTCAAGAGTTTGGCAAACTCCCAGACCACAATGCCTGCCGTTACGCTGACATTGAGCGAATGCTTCGTACCAAACTGAGGAATCTCCAGGCAGCCATCGCTCATATCCACGATGTTCTGCTTTACACCCTTCACCTCGTTGCCGAAGATTACGGCATAGCCGCTGGGGAGTGAAGAGTGAAGAGTGAAGAGTGAAGAATTCTCTTGCTTTTCTGATTCTGAAGCCGTTCTAACAATATTAGAATGAGCCTCTGGCAGATCCTGGAGTTTGGTGGAGCCTTCCACCTGTTCGATGCTATAAATAAAAAAGCCTTTCTGCTTCAATTTCTCCACAGCCTCTTCCGTGGTCTTGAAGTATTCCCAATCGACACTGTCCTCGCCACCCAATGCCGTCTTGTGAATCTCGGCATTAGGAGGAGTAGCGGTAATACCACACAGATATACAGCCTCTACACGGAAAGCATCGCAAGAGCGGAAAACACTTCCCACATTATATAATGAACGCACATCATCCAAGACTACTATCAGGGGAAGCTTCTCTGCCTCCTTGAATTCCTCCACGGTGAGGCGGTTCATCTCTATCGTTCTTAATTTACGCATGATATGATACTTCTGATGATACCATGTAGGGAAATTAAGCCTCAGCCTCCTTGGTCTTGTAAGCCAAAGCGTACATACGAATCTGCTTGATCATCGCTAAGAGACCATTGCTGCGGGTTGGACTCAGATGATCCTTCAAACCAATCTTCTCCACGAAATAAAGATCAGCATCCATAATCTCGGTAGGAGTATGACCGCTCAATACGCGAATCAGGAGAGCGATGATACCCTTCACGATAAGAGCATCACTATCAGCAGTAAACACGAGCTTGCCATCCTCATAATCGCATTGCAACCATACACGGCTCTGACAACCATCGATGAGGTTCTGCTCGTTCTTATATTTCTCATCAAGAGGAGCCAATTCATTACCCAAGTCGATGAGCATCTGATACTTATCCATCCAATCGGTGAAGTCCTGGAATTCCTCTACTACTTCATCCTGCAAATCATTGATTGTAGCCATTATTTTATTTCCTTAATTATGTTATCTATATTTATATTATCAAATTCTTCTGTTATTGTGCTTGGAAGCAATATCTCTGCTAATTTCTGTCCTTTTGGCTTTCGTCCATAAGAAAACTTAAAACGGTTATGCGTAATACACATTGCATAAAAGAGTTTCTCTTTTAATGTCATTTCTCGCTTTGGAAGGAGAACCGTCACATCGGAATTAGGAACGAAGTCACCTACAGATACGTAAGAAAATGTATGACTACCTTGCCCGTTTGTTGAAACATACAAGGTATTCTTATGATAAACCTCATCATCCATAAACATGTTGCGATTTACATAAGCATCTATGCTTGTTGACTGCCTGTAAGAAGGTCTGATATAAGGAATCCAATTTGCATTTTTTTTATAAGATATTCTCTCCAATCCTGTCGAAGCAATCCCATTCTTCATGTGAAACAAAGAAGATAATGGAATAAGCTCTACCTTATTATTTTGTATGGTCGATTCTTTTAGCTCTAAAATATTGAGTCGCTGCACCATCTGTTTCTTTGTGTTTTGTATGGATTGACCTTTCACAAACTTTTCAGCTTCCTCTAAACAAGGAACTTGCAAGGACGGAAGTGTTATGTTTGCCTGTCTTCCATAAGAATACTTGAATTTGTTCATGCGAAGACAATGACAATAGAAGAGTTTTAACTCATCTGACATTTCTGTTTTGGCTGTCAAATAGAATAAGTCGCGACCTGAATAGTAAGGCTCTGATTGGAGGAAAGATTCCAAAACAGACCCACCACAAGCAACACTTATTGTTCCCGCTGGTATAGGTTTTACATAAGGCAAACGCTTTACATGTGCAGACACACCATTATTCTTTGCTGTACGTGCAACAAAATTTATCCCCTTATGAGATTTCTCCAAAGCATTCAACTCTAAATTAACCCCATACTTAACCTCAAACAATTCAGATAAAGCACAAATTTCCATTATTCATCCTCCCTATATTCTTCATCATCAGATGATTCATTACACTTCAATTGGAAGAGGACATAATTTTTGATAGTCTCTTCAAAATCCGCTTGAGTAAGTTTCGTGTAATCTGCCTCAAGATATGCTTCGGCACACCATTCCATATCAGCAGTAACTTCTTGCATTACACTGAATTCACTGATAACCTCACGATTCATAAAGGCTTCCACCCAATATCGCTTAATATCATCCCAAGTATGATAAGCATCTACACGACCCACATTTTTCTTTTTCACGAAACCATCATTGCGGCAATATCCAAACCACGTTTTCTTTCCTTTAGGGTGAGGAACGCCAGCTGTTATGACAACAGCACAAGTTACCGTGTTCACCTTAGAATTTACAAACAATTCTTCCGGTAGAGAAAGCACAGCCTCCAATGTATGATGCTCCAATATCTTGTGCTTTAGTACACAAGAAGCTCCCTTTACATCATTTACACAGCTAATAGGCATAATTGCCACACACTTGCCTCCCCTTCCCAACATAGATAGATTATTGAGAACAAACTCCAATTCTTCCGTACCTTTTCCTTTATTCTTATAGGGAGGATTCAACAATCCAACCGTAGGATGGAAACTTTCCTTTATTTTGTCAGAATCTTGGTCAAAACAACTACCCAATGTTATATTAGTGCGCCCATCACGATGGATAATCATATTGGATATAAGCAGAGTATAGATTTCATCGTCAAACTCTATACCCAAAAGTTGCTTACGCTTGATGTCTGACTCTTTAGCGATGTCCCCATGAGCATCCTCCAACATCGCCTTCATTGCACTAACGAGGAAACCTCCTGTCCCCGCACAATTATCCAACACGACACTATCTTTGTTAACACCCGCAAGTTCTACAAACAACTGGGTAATATGGGGAGGTGTCAACACAATACCCAATCCTTTATCATTGTTAGCATAGCGCAAAAATTCAACATAGAACTGGCTTACCGTATCTATGTATTTATGTGTTACCATAAAACCATTGATGCGCTTATCTGCCTCATCTATCAAGTTAGTCAAGAACTCTTTTCCGTCCTTGTTGTTGATACCTGAATTCGTAGTTATAAAGTCATAACCTTTCTTTAATGCATTCTTATTGCTATCAGGAACATCAGAATCATCCAGCTCTGCACAAATAGAAGCATATAGATTATTCACCAAAAGCTCTATGCTGTCGTAATTCTTGTACTCAGCCTTGAAACGTTCATTGCGCAAAGCCATCAAAATACCACTAATCAAGAGGGCACGTTTTGATTCTTTTATCTTTCGCTCTTGCAACTCCTCATTCAATTCCTTCGTATAACTAATCAGCTCATTGTAATCTTGGTTAAACTTATAAATACTACTATTCAAGCCATCGCTATAATCAGCAAAAGAAAGAACTTCGTCATTGAAATAAGGATAAGGTTTATTAGTCTTGCATATTTGGAGATAATGCTCCAAATATGCAAGACTCTTTTCTTCTCCACTATAACCAATGGCAATAACATCATACTCCTTTGCTAAAAAAGAAGCATAGAGCAAAGCTCCATCAACTGCATAATCCTTGAAGCTATCAAGTGTTGCAGACTTTTGTTTAGCAACTTCTGCCTTACACTCAACAACAATCACAAGATTTGTATTCTTTGATGAGGTGATGATAAAATCCGGGAAGCCTTGTCCAAGACCTGCCTTTGACGCATTCTTCAGCAACTTCTGAATTTTCTTATTATCAGAAGACTGCTCTTCTACTATGATATTCTTATCATCGTAATATCCCTTCTTTCTGAGCAAGTCACGAAAGAGGTTCATTGTTTTTGCTTCATTTGCCATTGTGGATATATTTTAAATAATCCTGCAAATATACTAAAATATTTAATAACTTGTTCTATTTGCCTTATTTTTTTATTATTTTATTTCCTTTATTTCGTTTACGGTAATTAATTTATAGAGTTTATCATT
>ERZ1031449.248-NODE-248-length-13729-cov-6.530057_pt1 | contig 13729 bp, 10 predicted proteins | sample MGYA00516705_ERZ1031449 | MGnify/ENA primary metagenome ERZ1031449 (study PRJEB33719, sample SAMN04261152) | wastewater metagenome | biome: rural village; feature: human; material: feces | host: Homo sapiens | place: El Salvador | collected 2013-01-14 ... | reverse complement strand
CTTGATATGAATTCGTTATATTTGCATAGTAAAAGGGTGAAAGTTTGCTGCACAAGTGAAAAACCTGTGGCTTTCAGCCGAATAAATATTCATAAAAACAAAACAAAAAAAATGAGACGATTTCTTATACTTCTCCTTACGTTGGTTTCCGTTTTAATTGGAACTGCACAAAACGTCAAATCCGAAAATGTGTTCCATACTTACATTTACAATGACGAGTACAAGGTGTATATGGACGTGAATCTATACGATGCAAACATAAGTGTTCCTGGTCAGGATGTGTTCGGGATGGTTCCGGGATTCTTCGGGGCGTTGCGCGACTCGCGTAAGTGGCTTGTTACCGACGCCAAGATTGTTGGCAAGAACAAGGCAGAATTGGATATTATCAACGATTACGGGTCGGAAGACCTTACAGCCACGCTCACCTACAATCCTAAGGACAACACTTATGTGCTGAAGCAGACAGGCGGAAGTCGCCTTAAGATTGTGGTGAACCGCAAGTGGCTGAAGATTCCTACTGAGATAGTCCTGGTGCCGCATGAACGGATGCCAGACTTGTGGTAAGAATGATGAGAATCAAATTCTCGTCAGGTTCTTAAAAACTGAAGTTGAAATCGGCCCCAAACGTTACGGGTGCTCCTTTTTGGCCGAAATAGCGCTTGGTGCGCGATGCCGAACTGTCCATGGCAAACGTACAATAACGTGTGTTTGTAAGGTTCTTTGCCCACAGATTTACTGTAAAATGCTTGAACCCGAACTTGGCGTGAGCGTTGAGAAGCGCATAGAACTTCTGTTTGTAGCTGTTAGCCTCGTCCCAATAGATTTCGCCCTGGGCTGTTGTACCGGCACCTATCACTACGCTCTTCAGAAATGACTGCTGTGGCAGTATTGTATAGTCGGCATTTGCCGAGAGAGTGTGTTCTGGAGCGAACGGCACTCTATTGCCTCTATAGTCGTTCTCGCCATCGTTGTAGTTGCGGAATGTGGCATTAGTATAGCCGTATGCCAAAGCCCATGCAAGAGCGTTGTTGAACGAACTTCCGCGTAGAGTGATTTCGCCACCAAAACTACGGCTACGACCTGCATTAACCATCATTCTTCCGAATCCGTATGTTCCTGCCATAACCGACAGCTGCTGGTTCTTTATCTGCATGTAGTAGGCAGAGAAGTCAAGATGTGCAGCTTCATTGAAGAGATTGAGGTGGGCACCTACTTCATAGTTCCAGCTCTCCTCGGGCTTATATGATATAGTATTGTTCACCTTTGAATAGTCGTCGGCAGAGTGGGGGATGTCGTAGCTACCCTTCATCGCCTTCATGCGGTTTGCCATGAGTTCGGTCTGCAGAATGTCCGAGAACATCTGTATGTTGTAGCCTCCAGCCCTGTAGCCCTTGCTTACCGAAGCGTAAAGGTTGCCTATGTTTCCACCGTTTGATTGTGAGACTTTGCCTAAATCATATGTGAATGACAACTTAGGCAGCAACTCATTGAAGGTGTTGTGTGTACGGCTGTCAAGGTGGGAAGTGAGAGTGTTCGAAGCCTTCTGTCCCATGATGTTTGCATCCATTGTCATTATGGCACGAGTGTCGTAATGGATTGAAGTGCGCGAGAGGTCGTAGCGCAATCCGAGAGTAGCCCTCAAACGGTTGGACAGCTGTAGAGTCGACTCATGAAACAGAGCTGTATTTAGCTGAGGTGTATGGAACAGACCTGGCACATCTATACCTATGTTCATGTTTACGCCACCTTCTTCTTTTATTTTGTTCTTGGCTTCGCTCTCAGTCATTCCACTTGCTATCAATCTATTAAGTTTGCTATTATAAATCGGTCCGGCTATAGCATTTCCCATCGGTCCGGTCATACTCTCGCCAAATCCTACAGGTCCGTCTGTACGGAGCCATTGGTAGCTGAAGAAGGCACCTGTGACACGACGCCAACGGTTATCGTCATGATTCTTTATTGCAAATTCCTGAGTCACGGCATTCATGAGCTGGCGTTGGTGTAGCTGCATAAAGTCCTGAGCCGTATAGTCCTGGTCCATCTGCATATTGTCGTTCAGATACTGATAGCTCGTAGTAGAATTGATGTCGGCATTACGACCCTTGTAGTTCACGTTCAGACCTACCGAGAGCAGATGACGGCGGTAGTTGTTGGGCAGATTGGTAGAAGGGTCTTGTGCTCTGCCGGTAGCTACATCATAATCGCCATAGGCAAATCCGTTCTGTCGCACCCATTGGTAGTCGGCTGTGAGCGAAATCATAGTGCGGGCTGTCTGCTGGCGAATCAGTTTCAGACGTGCTCCTGCCTCGTTTCCGTTGTCGGCACGCTTGCCTGTAGCTTGGTTGTGTTGAAATCCATTCTGTCCGTTATAGAAAGCAGATACAGAATATGCTCTCAATCCTTCAGCCTTGCCATAATGACTCAGTTGTGCCATACGCCAGAAATGGTTGCCAATGCTCATCTGCACATCAGTACCTTGATATTGCAGCGGACTCTTGGTGTAAATTCTGACAAGTCCTCCCTCGGCATTCTGCCCGTAGAGCGTACCTTGCGGGCCACGTAACAAGTCAATACGGCTGATGTCGTAAATATGGGTGTTGAACGCACTCTTGCTTACAAGTGGGATGTCGTCGACATACATGCCGACAGCAGGGCTGTTTACTCTTGCTCCGATGCCACGTACATAGACCGAAGAGGTGTAGCGTGAACCGTAAGCAGGCATTACAAACGAGGGAACTCTTGAAGAAACGTCCCTTAAGTCGCGTGCTGCAAATGAGTTGAGAGTACTTGCCGAAAGCGACGTAGAACTGACTGCTTGGCGGCGTAAGCGTTGGATGTCTTTGGGGCGTGAGGCTACAATCACTTCGTCAATATCGTAGACGCGGGATGTGTCAGCCAGGTGTTTTTCGTTGAAGTTGAAGCTGTCGGCTACTGCCATTGTCGGCAGAAAGCATAGTGCCGAAACTACATAGAGTTTAGAGTCCATCTATAATACTTTTTCTAAATTTTGATTTACTGATTGCAAAATTAGTTATTATAGCCAAACTGCACAATCATAACTTATGATGAAAAGAAAGACGACACACAAGAGCAAATACGATTTTATTACAAATCAAAAATATTTTGACAGCATAAAACAAATATATGCCCAAAAATCCGTAACTTTGCACAAGAGAATATCAAGAACACATTTATACATACAGGTAATGAAACAGACTAAGATTGTTGCTTCTATTAGTGACCGCCGTTGTGACATTGACTTCATCCGCAAACTCTTCTTTGCGGGCATGAACGTAGTGCGCATGAACACGGCACACGCCACTCCAGACGGGATACGTACTATAATAAGAAATGTGCGGGCTGTGTCGCCACACATCGCACTTATGATTGACACCAAAGGCCCTGAGGTGCGCACCACAGGTGTTGAGTCGCCTATAGAATATAAGACGGGCGACATGGTGAAGATTTTCGGCAGACCGGAAATGGATTCTTCACACGACATCGTAAACGTGTCGTATCCCGATTTTGCAAAGGATGTAAAGGTAGGCGACCATGTGCTTTTCGATGACGGCGAGCTCGACATGCTCGTTGTAGAGAATGTAGGTCCGATGCTTGTGGCACAGGTTCAGAATGACGGAGTGCTAGGAGCACATAAGAGTGTGAATGTTCCGGGCGAACACATCGCTTTGCCTGCCATTACCGAGAAAGACCGTCAGAACATTCTGCTTGCTATTGAGGAGGATATTGACTTCATAGCTCACTCGTTCGTGCGTTCGGCTGCCGACGTGATGGCAATCCAGCAGATTCTTGACGAGAACAATAGCGACATTAAGATCATTTCGAAGATTGAGAATCAGGAGGGTGTTGACAATATTGATGAGATTATCGACGCCTCATATGGTATAATGATTGCACGTGGCGACCTTGGTATTGAGGTTCCTATCGAGCGTATTCCTGGCATTCAGCGCCAGATCATCCGCAAATGTGTGATGAAGAAGAAGCCCGTGATTGTGGCTACACAGATGCTCCACACCATGATTAAGAATCCACGCCCCACACGTGCCGAGGTTACTGATATTGCCAACGCTATCTATTCTTATACTGATGCTCTTATGCTTTCGGGCGAGACAGCAAGTGGCAAGTATCCGCTCGAAGCCGTGCAGACTATGGCAGCCATTGCCGAACAGGCTGAGAAGGACCGCAACGCAATGGGCGAATGGGAAGTGCCTATGAACGCCAATTGTTCACAGCGTGAATTCCTCGCACATGCTGCTATCGACGCTACCCGTCAGCTTGGTGTGGCAGGCATCATTACCGACTCTCTTACAGGTGAGACTGTACGTCACCTTGCTGCATTCCGCGGACCGAATCCTGTTCTCGCAATTTGCTATAAGGAGAAGACCCAGCGTTGGCTCAATCTTAGCTATGGTGTAATTCCTATCCATCAGAAGGAGCAGGCTTCGGCTGAATATATGTTTATAGCAGCCTTGCGTATGCTTCGTCAGAAGGGTTACATTACGCTCGACGACAAAATTGCTTACCTTAGCGGCAGCTTCGGATTGGGCAATCCTACTGGTACCACTTTCTTGGAAATCAATAAGGTCAGCCAGGTATTTGACAAGTCGTACGAGTTCCACTTGCCACAAAAGGAACAATAATAACAATATATGTTCAAAAATAAAGGGGGTGCAGAATATGCATCCCCTTTTATTGTTCTTATACATTATGCTATATTTCCCTACTGTTTAGCTATTCCTTGTTGGATTTCTCTACAGTCAACTTGTCTTCATCGGCTTTCTTGTCAACAACTATAGCATCGCCAGAATTTATCTCGTCAAACAGAATCTTCTCGCAAATTTCATCCTCTACATAGGTTTGGATAGCTCGCTTAAGCGGACGTGCTCCAAACTGAGGATCGTACCCCTTCGTGGCAAGGAATGTCTTTGCAGCATCTGTTACAGTCACGGCATAACCGTTTTTTGAAATGCGCTTGATGAATTTATCAAGTTCTACATCAACTATTCTTCTTATGGCCTTGGCGTTGAGCTGGTCGAATGTGATTATCTCGTCGAGACGATTCAGAAACTCGGGAGCAAACTGACGCGAGAGAGCCTTTTGGATGATAGAGCGAGCATATTCTTTTGACTGCTCGTTGGCTGCTCCGTTTATAGAAATAGCGTTGAAACCTATTCCATGGCTGAAGTCCTTGAGCTGGCGTGTACCAGCATTTGAAGTCATGATGATTATGGTGTTGCGGAAGTCGACAATTCGTCCGTTACCATCGGTCATACGTCCCTCGTCGAGCACCTGCAGCAAGAGGTTGAACACATCGCCATGAGCCTTCTCTATTTCGTCAAGCAATACGATAGAGTAGGGGTGACGACGTACACGCTCTGTAAGCTGTCCTCCATCACCATAGCCAACATATCCCGGAGGAGCTCCGACTAGGCGTGAGGTGTTGAACTTTTCAGAATACTCGCTCATGTCAATGCGTATCATGGCTTCCTTGGTACCGAACATTTCTTCGGCAAGGCGTTGTGACAGATAGGTCTTGCCTACACCAGTAGGTCCGAGGAACATAAATACGCCAATCGGACGGTTGTGACTGCCAAGTCCAAGACGGTTGCGCTGTATACTTCTTACCACCTTGCTAATTGCCTTTTCCTGTGCAATTACCGAGTTGTTGAGACATTCGCCAAGTCGACGCAGACGGTCGCTCTCCTTTTCCGAAATGCGTTGCAATGGGATACCGGTCATCGTAGAGACTACATTGGCTACATCTGCCGAATCTACTGTCTCACGTTGTCCGTCGTCGCCTGTAGCCCAGTCTTCATTAAGTTTCTTCAATTCTGCCTCAAGCTGGCATTGACGGTCACGATAGCTTGCAGCAAGTTCAAAATCCTGATCAGCAGCAGCTGCATTCTTCAGTTGTTCAGTCTGTCGGATTTCCTTCTCCTTGTCGATAATGGCAGGCGGTATAACTGCATGTTGCAGATGGACACGTGAGCCTACCTCATCAAGTGCGTCTATTGCCTTGTCGGGATACTGGCGTTCGGTAATGTATCTTCCGGTAAGGTCAACACAAGCCTTTAGGGCATCGTCTGTATAGCGTACATGGTGATGATCCTCGTAGCGTTCCTTGATGTTATGGAGTATTTCAAGAGTTTCCTCGGCTGTACTAGGTTCGACCATAACACGTTGGAATCGACGCTCCAAGGCTCCGTCCTTTTCTATTGAGTTGCGATACTCGTCAAGCGTTGTAGCTCCGATACATTGTATGAGTCCGCGTGCAAGAGCAGGTTTCATAATGTTTGCCGCATCCATTGAGCCTGGAGTGCTTCCTGCGCCTACTATGGTGTGGATTTCGTCGATAAAGACAATAATATCGGGATTGTCCTCCAGTTCACGTAGAAGGGCTTGAATGCGCTCCTCAAACTGTCCGCGATATTTTGTTCCAGCTACAATTGAGGTCATATCGAGGCGAAGAATGCGCTTGTTGAAGAGTAAGGGTGACGTGTGTCGGCTTGCAATCTGCTGTGCCAAGCCTTCGGCTATGGCACTCTTTCCAACACCCGGTTCGCCTATAAGTATAGGGTTGTTCTTCTTTCGGCGGCACAATACTTCTGTGACGCGTTGCATCTCATTAGTACGTCCTACAACGGGGTCGAGTTTGCCGTCCAACGCAGCCTTTGTCAAATCGGTAGAGAACTTGTCGAGTACGGGAGTTCCGGTCTTACCACTTGTCCGGCTCATATCGGCTGTTCCGGCTGATGAAGAACTGTCGCCACGTCGGCTGTTCCGACCTGTCATATTTTCGTCCTCTTCCTCCGACAGTCCTATGCCGTCTACAGTTGTCTTAGAGTTTGGTTTCAGCAGATATTTCATTGCCAATTCATAGTTTATCCCATATTTTCCGAGTGCTGCCTTAACGCCGTTTGAGGCGTTATCGTGCAGAATGGCCAATACAAGATGTTCGATATTAACGGTCTGTGAGTGAGCCAATCTGGCTTCAAGAACCGATAGTTTCAAGATATTGTTGGTCTTGTCGTCAAGCGAAGTTACATTGTTAGCCTGAATAGCGTCATGTGACTCGGATTCGGTTGACGACAACGACTCTAGATTTTGCTTTAATTCATGTACATTAATGTTCAAGTCTGTAAAAATCCCCGTCATTGGATTCTTACGCTCACGCAATATGGCCAGCATCAGATGTTCTGGTCTGACGATGCTGCATGAGAGTCTTGCTGCCTCTTCGCGGCTATAAGCAAGAACTTCGGACACTAATGGCGAAAATTGATTTGTCATTTCTATATTATCCTGTTTGTAAAAGAGGGAGTGTTAAAACCGTTTTGTCTTGACACTCCCTTGTATTATTCAATTATGTTGCCAAGCTCCTATTCTGTATAGAAGTTGATAAGTTCGCGCAGAGCCTTCTGACAAGCCGGGCAGAATTCCTTAACGTCGTTGCTGCGCATACGACAGTCGGGCGTAGCACGGTAGACTCCCTTAAGACTATAGCCAGCACCTTCGTATACTCCCATCTTATAGGTAGGAACCTTAGACTTCTTGTCCTTCTTCACATTCGGCTGTTCTGCGGCTGTCACAATAGGAGTAGGTATGGGTGTACCTTTCTTAATCATGTTCTCCCACTTGCCATGGAAGTCAACGAGAGTTGTTATGTTCTTCTCCCAAGGCTCCACATCGTGCGGATACATGGGTATCTGCTCCTGCTCGTAAGCATACTCGTCAGCGAGTCCGGCAAAGCTGTGTCCGAACTCATGCACAACGACCTGCTTGTACATCGGATGGTGGGTCATAGACAGATTGTACGAGTTCAAGATGCCGCCTCCGCCGTATTCCTTGGTATTGACAAGCACGATGATGTGCTCATAAGGAGTACCTGCCAACACGTCGTGCAGACTCTTGAGATTGAGCGTTGTAAGATAACGGTCGGAATAGAACGTGTCAAAATGGCTTCCAAGCGCAGTATTGCGCCAAATGCCCTTTGACGGTTCGCTCGTTCCGCTGTCTGCTGAAGGCGACTCGACAGCAACTATATTGAAGCGGTTGCGCATCGACTTGAACGGCTCGTGTTCAAATAGCGCTTCGGTTGCAATCTTGGCATCCTCGATGAATACGTTCATTTCGTTTTGCTTGTATCCTTCAGCTACGTATGCTATATGAATGCATCTTGTAGTGTCGGCAGCCTGCTGTATCGTAGTGAATGGCGTGCGGTTCTTGAATCCTATGTGTCTGATGAGGATGTCTGCTGGATCTACCGTGTGCGTCATTGTGCCTGTAACCTCATGGCGATTGTTGCGCAGATCGACAGTTACGTCAACCTTCTCTTGGGGCATAGGGATAAGGAACACGTTCTCAAATGCCTTGTCGGATGTCTTAGCTTCGTCGTACGACTGCCACTCCTGGAAGAGTGTAGAGAACGAGTTGCGGTAAATCACTTCTGCCGTGCCGTGCTTACGTACTGTTATCTGTCCGTTGCCCTCTACGGGCAGTTGGGCCAGATGCTTGCGCTTGCCATACCAGCGTGGCGACATGTTCAGCTTGTCGAGCGAGATGCGTTGTGTAGTGGCATTGCCCGAGAAGATGTAGTCGATGCGTAGCGTTGAGTCGCGGAAGGTTTCAGCAAAGTTTATCTCCTGCGGCTTGTTCTGTCCTATAGATTCCGTTGCGCCCAGAGCTGCAAGTGCAAGGGCAAATAATATTTTTTTCATATGTTTCAATATTATAGTAGTTTATACATTTGTAAATTGAAATTGTTGCATTTCTTCCATAAGCGCCATTACGTAATGGCGCTGCCAGTCAGACTGATGAAAGCGTTCGTCGTCGTATTTCAGCAAGTCAATGTCCATAATAACTTCGCCTCGGCTTCTTGCCATACGTGTGTCGCCACATTGCCTTTCTATTTGCTTCAGCTTGCTGACTATCTCCTCTGTGTCCAACGATGAATTGAAGACTACAAGCATATTGGCGAAGCGGACATTCGTATTGTCCATCCCGATTGGAAGCGTCAGCATGACGCGTGAGAATCGACAGTCGGCAAACGTGCTGTCAAGAATCTCCCTTGCCTTTGCTATGTTCGACTGATGGTTGATGTTCGTGCCTACGCAAGCAATTATTAAATGCTCGTGTGTATTCTCCATATTCCTCTGTCTGTTTTTCTATAACATACCCTTTGTAGAGGGCAATTCAAAGTGGTGGATGTCGCGTCGTACAGCCATGTGTAGAGCACGTGCAAAAGCCTTGAATATTCCTTCTATCTTGTGATGCTCGTTTGTTCCGCGTGCCTCAATGTCAAGGTTCATGTGGGCGGCGTCGCTCAGACTCTTGAAGAAGTGAAGGAACATTTCGGTTGGCATGTCACCTATATGTTCGCGCTTGAATTCGGCATTCCAGTTGAGCCAAGGACGTCCGCCGAAGTCGAGTGCTACCTGGCAAAGGCAATCATCCATTGGCAGACAAAATCCGTAGCGCTCTATGCCTCGTTTAGAGCCAAGACACTTTTCGATACATTGTCCGAGTACTATGGCTGTGTCCTCGATTGTGTGGTGCTCGTCCACATTCAGGTCGCCCTTGCACACGATGCCCAGGTCAACCTGCCCGTGTTTGGCAATCTGTTCGAGCATGTGGTCGAAGAATCCGAGACCTGTGTTTATGTTGCATCTGCCGTTTCCGTCGATGTTCATAGCTACACGTATGGAAGTCTCTTTAGTGGCACGTTCTACAGAAGCCGTGCGTTCGCCGGCAAAAAGAATTTCGGCAATCTTAGGCCAAGTCATTCCGTCACGACCGAGAACAAGCGACTTGCAGCCGAGGTTTTCGGCAAGCTTTGCATCCGTATCACGGTCGCCAATCACATACGAATTCTCCAAGTCGTACTTGTCGTTATCCATGTATTCGCGCAGCATTCCCGTTCCAGGCTTACGCATGGGCGAGTTGTCTTCGGGGAAGTGGTCGTCGATATGTTGGGCCTCAAACACGACGTTCTCGGCAGCCAATGTCTTTATTATGAAGTTGTGTACAGGCAGAAATGTTTCGGTAGGAAAACTATCTGTACCCAGTCCGTCCTGATTGCTCACCATTACAAACATGAAATCCGTGTGCTCATGTATGAATCTAAGGCTGCTTATAGCATCTTCAACAAAATCCAGCTTCTCAAAGCTGTCCACCTGTTCGTCAGCAGGTTCCTTTACAATAGTTCCGTCTCTGTCAATAAAGAGTATCCGTGTCTTTTTCATTTCGTTTTCCATACTATCGTCTTCTAAATTCTGCACATATTATAGCCGTGGCAACTGCTACGTTAAGGCTGTCGGCTGTGTCACGACCTTCGGGATAGTTGGGGATACGCAATCCCTTGCTTATGAATTGTCTGATTTGGGGCGAGATGCCTTTGCCTTCGTTGCCCATTATTATTATGCCGTTATGCGACAGCTGTTCTGAATACATATTATTGCCTTCAAGGAGTGTGCCATAAACGGGTAGGGTAGGGGGAAGGACCTCAAATAGCTGCTTCAAGTCCATATACGACACTCTAACTCGCGCAATACTACCCATTGTGGCCTGCACCACCTTAGGATTGTACACGTCGACCGTGTCTTTACTGCAGATAATATCCTCTATGCCAAACCAGTCGGCTATGCGGATGATGGTGCCCAGATTGCCTGGGTCTTGCACTCCGTCAAGTACGAGCGTGAGCTTGTCGGCAAGTGAAGGCAACTCCTCGGGAGTCATTTCTGCAAACTTCCTGAATACTGCAAAAACCTGTTGTGGATGGCACAGAAAACTTACTTTTGTCAGTTCGTCGGCTGAAACTACGATTCTCTCGTATTGCAAGCCGTCCATAAGTTGGTATTCCTGTGCAAACCACTCCTCAGTCGCGGCAATTACCGACAGCTGGTCTTTGTGTCTTGACAATATGTCGTGCACTATTTTCGGACCTTCAGCTACAAAGGATTGCTGCGCATCTCGGTTCTTTTTCATCTCCAGGGAGTGTAAAAACTTTATCTTGTTCTTGCTAAGCATTATGGCGTTTTCTATTTGTCAGTTACTATTTGTTCTACAAAGATAAGCATATTAATTAATAAATTAGTATCTTTGCATAAGTTTTTTCAATGTTTTATGTCACGACAATCATCTCTAAACAAAATACTTGCGCTGCCGTTTATTGCAGTCCTTTTCATGGCTTCGTGTTCAACTACTAAGTTTGTGCCTGCCGACGATTATCTCCTTAAAGCCGTAAAGATTGAAAGTGAGCAATCCGACGTTAAGGCTTCTACACTTATGCCATATGTACAGCAACGGCCCAATTCCAAGTGGTTTTCGCTGTTCAAGGTTCCATTGTCGCTATACAGCATGTCGGGTCGCGATTCTACACGATGGGACAACAGATTTCTGCGTGGATTGGGCGAGGCTCCGGTCGTTTACGATTCTCTCAAGGCTGCCGCTACATGTGATTATATGGCCATGTACTTGCAGTCTGAAGGCTATCTGCATGCCAAAGCCAGCTATACAGTAAAGCGCAAAGGTCGTAAGGTTGAAGTTAAGTACAAGGCAATACCAGGCATTTCCTATACAATTGATTCTGTTGACGTAGTCATAGAGGACGACAGCGTACGCAATACGTTGCAGAGTCTTGGCGCGCTTGACATGAATCTGAAGCGTGGAATGCGATTCTCCATTCAGACTCTTGACGACGAGCGCAAGCGCATAACCAACGTTCTAACCAAAGAGGGATATTACAAGTTCAATAAAGACTTCATTAAATTTGAAGTAGACTCTACCATTAATCCTGGTAGGTTAGATGTTACTATGTTCCTACATAAGTATAAGGCTTCAAACAACAGTCCGGAGACAAATCACAGAAAATACTTCATAAACAAAGTAAACTTCATACCCGTCAATTCCGAGCGTATAGCTTTGCGTCCCAGTGTTTTACAGAATAACGCTACCATTAAGGAAGGCGACAAATACTCGGCAGCCGAGGTACAGAACACATATAACAACTTCTCTCGTCTGAATGCAGTAAGGTTCACAAACATACACTTTGACGAGGAAGACGGACTGCTTGACTGTGGAATCAAGGTAAGCACACGTAAGCCAAATACAATATCTTTCCAACCCGAAGGCACCAATACCGAAGGCGACTTCGGAGCTGCTGCAACATTGACTTATTCCAACAACAACACATTCAGGGGAAGCGAGCTCTTCTCCGTACAGTTCCGTGGTGCCTATGAGGCAATCAAGGGACTTGACGGATACCAGAACCAGAACTATATAGAATATAATGTAGAGACCCGCCTGGCGTTTCCGCGCATAATTGCTCCATTCCTCTCGCAAAGTGTGCGCTACGACAATAGCGCAAAGTCGGAACTTATGTTCAGCTACAACATGCAGAACCGTCCGGAGTTTCATCGTCGCGTACTTACATCGGCATGGCGTTACTATTGGAAGGGGTTGCGTGGCTTGTCTTACCGTTTCGACCTTATTGACATCAACTTTGTACACATGCCGTGGATTTCATCCACATTCAAGAGCAATTATCTTGATGACACCACTTATCGCAACGCTATCCTCAAGTACAACTATGAGGATCTGTTTATTCTGAAGTCGGGCGTAAACATATCGTACAACTCTAAGAATCAGGCATTTAGAACAAATCTTGAAGTAGGAGGCAACGTGCTGAACGCCATATCTCATCTTACTAAAGCCAAGAAGAATTTTGACGGGCAATACACGCTCTTCAAGATTGCTTACGCACAATATGTAAAGGGCGATTTCGATTACACACGTCTTCTGCAACTTGATGTAAAAAACCAGCTTGCGCTTCATTTTGGACTTGGAATCGCTTACCCTTATAGCAACAGCAATATTCTGCCGTTTGAGAAAAGATACTTCTCGGGTGGTGCCAATTCTGTAAGAGGATGGAACGTGAGGGAACTCGGTCCAGGAAAGTTCCGCGGTTCAGACGGCAAGATTGACTTCATCAACCAGACTGGTGACATGAAATTTGACATGAATGTAGAATTACGTACAGCCTTATTTTGGAAATTCAACGGCGCATTCTTCATTGATGCAGGAAATATATGGACTCTTAAGAATTATAAGGACCAGCCGGGAGGACAGTTTAAGTTTGATACATTTCTCAAACAACTTGCAGTGGCATACGGATTAGGTTTGCGTGTCAACTTTGATTACTTCATTGTAAGACTAGACTGTGGTATGAAGGCTGTGAATCCGGCTTACACAACATCTACCGAACATTACCCAATAGCAAATCCCATCTTGGGGAGAGACCTTTCTGTTCATTTTGCTGTGGGAATGCCGTTCTAACAGAATGTTAAGTTTTGTCTATAACGCCCATTATGATAAACAGAAAAATCTCTACATTCATGTCAAGTTTCATGTCACCAGTCGAGAGTGTAAAATAAACGGTGTCAGGCTATAATAATAGTTTAACACAATTTTTATAATATGGACAATTTGGAAATATACTACAAGAAAGCAGCCCAACAGCTGCGCAGCGGTGAAGCGCTCTTTGGTAAATACGGAGCTTTAGCCCAAAACAAAGGTGTGTTCCCGTCAGACACCGCACTTGAAAAGCTTGTGTTTATAAAATTTGGAGATAGGTTCAAGATTATGTAACTTTACCTATGAAAACTACCCACCAGTCTGGTTGATGAAGTCTATATAAATATTATATTATAATATTTAT
>ERZ1031449.247-NODE-247-length-13733-cov-11.054175_pt1 | contig 13733 bp, 6 predicted proteins | sample MGYA00516705_ERZ1031449 | MGnify/ENA primary metagenome ERZ1031449 (study PRJEB33719, sample SAMN04261152) | wastewater metagenome | biome: rural village; feature: human; material: feces | host: Homo sapiens | place: El Salvador | collected 2013-01-14 ... | reverse complement strand
TTGCTTGAGGTTTCGTTCGTTCTCGAAAGCGGATGCAAAGGTATAACAAAAAGTCGTTCCGTGCAAATGTTTTGACGAAAAAGTTTCAAAAAAGTTGCATTTTTAGCTCATAATTGAGATAAATCAAGCCAAACAGGGCTTTTTAGCCCGTTTTTAGGGGTTTTCAGGCAGAATGGAGTGAAAGGGTATCGGTATACATATATAGTAGAGGGTGTTGTAATGTTGTGATGTTGTTGTGGTGTATTTTCATTGCACATTCCTTTTGATTTGTGCAGAAAATATTGACGAATGAAATAAAATCGCTCTAAAAAGTGCATTTTCTGCACACATTCATTGTTAGATGTGCAAAAAGTTATACCTTTGCACCGCATTTAGGCTAATCTATGTTACGTATAGACGAATTGAATGGAAGAATCGTATAATACAAAACATAAGCGATGCATATATACATTATATAATATAAGAAAGAAAACTATGTCTTTTAATTTATTGAAAGGAAAGCGCGGTATCATCTTCGGCGCATTGAATGACGCATCGATTGCGTGGAAAGTAGCAGAACGTGTCGTAGAAGAGGGCGCACAGATTGTGTTGACCAACACAGCAGTGGCTTGCCGTATGGGCACAATCGACGAGTTGGCAAAGAAGACCAACGCAACCATCATCCCTGCTGATGCGACATCGGTAGAGGATTTGAACAACCTGTTTGTCAAGGCCCAGGAGGCATTGGGCGGCAAGATTGACTTCGTGCTGCACTCATGCGCCATGAGCGTGAACATGCGCAAGAAGCGTACTTACGACGATCTGGACTACGGATTCCTTGACAAGACTCTCGACATCTCAGCAATTTCATTCCACAAGATGCTGCAGGTAGCCAAGAAGCTCGACGCTCTCAACGAGGAGGCTTCGGTACTTGCACTGACATACGTGGCTTCACACCGCACATTCTTCGGCTACAACGATATGGCTGATGCCAAGTCGCTGCTTGAGTCGATTGCACGTAGCTTCGGATATATCTACGGTCGTGAGAAGAAGGTACGTATCAACACCATCTCTCAGTCGCCTACATTCACCACTGCCGGCAGCGGCATCAAGGGCTTCGACGGTCTGTACGACTTCAGCGACCGCATGTCGCCTCTTGGCAACGCCAGCGCTGACGAGTGCGCCGACTACTGTGTTGTGATGTTCTCTGACCTCACAAAGAAGGTGACAATGCAGACTCTGTTCCACGACGGCGGCTTCTCTAACATGGGTATGTCGCTCCGCGGTATGACTCAGTACAACAAGTCGTTCATCGAAGAGAACCGCGACGAGAACGGCAAGATTATCTACGGATAAATTGTGAGGTCAAAATAGGAGTTAGAGGAAGTTAAGAAGAAGTTAATCCATCTACGATGAATGGAAGTTAACGGACAAATGCCATAACCTCCTATATTTTGCAGTGCATATTACTCCCCTCCCTACGGGGGAGGGGCCGGGGGTGGGGCTTTTGGCCTACGTCCCAACACTATATTTGCATTTTTAACCGCTCAAAACTGCGAACTGAACGAGCAAAGAAATCTTTGGCTCGAAATTCGCGAGTTTTGAGCGGTTTTGTGTAATATGCAGTAGCACAGCACGTTACAAACTTTTCGCTCAAAATATGTAACGAGCGATTGCAAAAAAGGAGTACATTTCATTGCAAATGTACTCCTTTTGCAATGAAACTGTAGTCGTTTTGCAATGCAAAAAGGGCTTCTTTGCCTTCCAAAAGTAGTCCATTTGGAAGGCAAAGAAGCCCTGAATGATCAGAAAGGTGATGAATAGCTATGGAAAAACCATCAAAAACGGCTTTTCAATTCTCTAGAATTGATTTTTATTTTGTAACACTTTTTTACTGCATGTACTATATTTGCATTCTGAGTAGCGGAGGTATCCGCTACTCAGAATGCGTTTATTTCAGTCGGAATATATTGAGCGAGTTGGCAGGAATCTCAACCACTGCCCCACCCTTCGACGTAGTGATATATGTCTCTGTCGGGTGAACATTTGTCGGGTTGTCGATGGTGTTCTCCTCCTTGCCATTCTTGGCAGAGAGACGGATGAGCTTGCCATTCGAAATCGACTTGCCCTGAACATTTATCTCGGCAGTAGTGTTCTCGCTGCTGGTGTTAGCCACTTTCAGAATCACCTCGCCCGTAGTCTGGTCGAGCGTGGCTGTAGAGAACACACCAGGAAGAGTGTTGGCACGAAGCTTTGTGGCGAAAATCTCCTTGCCGTCCAAGCTTGCGATGACGCTGTCGCCCTTCACCTTCAGGCAGATGTCGTACCAGCGACCAGTCTCTATCTTACCCGACACGGTGGCAGCCTGTCCCTTGGCACCGTCAACTATCTGCTCGATGCCGTGCTGAGTATTGTTCCAGCCACCGAGATTGAGCCAGCAAAAGTTCTTGTCGTCAACATAGTTGAAGATGAGGAGGAAGCCCTCGTTGCCCGAATCCTTGCGTGCACGTACCTTATATATATATCCGTCGGCTGTAATCTCGCCCGGATTGAGGCGTATGCAACTCTCGCCGCCTGACGTCTGCTTAATAACGCCGCCGTCAACCTTCCAGTCGCCACGCACATCGGTGGGCAGTTCCTGCAGAGTGGCAGGCAGAGCATTGCCATCGGCATCGGTATAGCCCTTGTCCTGGAACGAAGCCTGTGTAGCCCATGTGCCCATGCCCACGCGGCATACGGCAGGTTTTACAAGAGCTTCGCCATAGGTGTAGGGATTGGTCTGATTGACCTTGAGCACGTGTGTGCCCACGTTGTTTGCCATAAGGTTCTGAACATAGTAGGACGGTGTGCCGAACACCTTGTCGGATGTGAACTGAATCATATCGGGTGCCCACATACGATTGTTGAGATTGGCAAAGATAGGAGCATACGAAGCCATTGTCACGATGTCGCTATTGTTCTCGATGCCCATCATATAGACAGCCTCGCCGAGGGCGGCATCAAGCGAGCCCATATTGCCGAAGCCCTGTGTCACGGCATATTCGCCCACGTATATCTCCGAACCCTTGCGGTTGTAGTTGTCGTACTTACGGAAGTTCTCGGCAAACCACGCCGGATTGCGATAGTAGTGCTCGTCGAGCAGCTCGACGCTCTCGTCGCTGTCCCATGTAGGATTGTCGTCGCCCCATGCCACTACGTTGCCGATTAGGTGCATATCGGGATATTTGGCGAGCACGGCATCCTTAAACTTCTTGAAGCGCTCGTAGTAGTGGTCGCTCTGAAGTGCAGGATCGGGCTGGTTGTTCTCGTTGCCTATCTCAAGATACTCGATGTTGTAAGGCTCTGGATGGCCGTTCTTGGCACGCAATGCTCCGTACTTGCTCGTTACGGGACCGTTGGCATATTCCAGAGCGTTGAGACACTCGTCGATCCAAGGCTGGATGCTGTCTACAGGAGTCATGCCGCCATGCCACAAACCTACGTTGACCACATAGAGAGGCTTGGCATTGAGGTCTTCGGCAAGCTGCAAGTATTCGTCGAATCCCATACCGTCGCTTGTGCGATAGCGCCAGTTGACATTCTTGTGTCCGGGACGCTCCTCTATCGGACCGATGGTCTTCTCCCAATGGAAAGCGTTCTCGGGCGACTCCTGTCCCTCGACGTAGCAACCACCGGGGAAGCGCACGAACTTGGGATGTATGTTGTAGAGCAGCTGCGCCAGGTCGGGGCGCAATCCGTTGGGGCGGTTCTTGAATGTAGGCGGGAAGAGGCTCACCACGTCGAGAGTGACAGTGCCCTTGCCGTCGAATACGAGTTCAAACTGAGCCTTAGGGTCGTTGGCAGTGGCTGTGAGTTGGGCGGTAAGCTTGTTCCACTTCTTGCCTATAGAGCCACCAATGGCTGTCTCGGCATACACCTTCTTGCCGTCGGCGCTAACAAGACGAGCCTTCAAACCACCCTTATAACTGCCCTTGGCAAAGAGCGAGAGACGATAGGTTCTGCCCTGCACCGAGTTGATGCCCCAGAAACCTTCGTTGAGAAGCGACGCTGTGGCAGAGGGAGTGGCTTTGAGCGTAAGTTGCAGAGCCTTGCCCTGTGCGTTGTTGAGCAGAGCCTTGCTCACGAGCTGGCTCGATATGCTTGCACCTTTGGCAGCCGACGTGCGCCATGTGGGTATGGCGGTATCGCTGTCTTCGAACGAGCGGTTGCTGATAAGCTCGGCATAGAGTCCGCCGTCGGCAGCGTGGTTGATGTCCTCGAAGAAGATGCCATAGAGATTGGGCGACACCTTAACACCGGGATTGGCGGCATCAACGTTTATCTTTACTTGGGCGTTGGCTGCGAGCGACGATGCGAGCAGCGCTGCCATGAGAATATGATTGCGTTTCATCGATTTGTGTTTTTTCTATTTGTTATTGGGAATTTGAGGTAATGTTACAGGGTGGGCCAACCGTCGGCTGTCCACGTTATCTTCTTTTGTATCAGCAATGGCACACCATTCTTAGGCATGCTATATCCGTGGCATACGAACCAGTCGCCATCGGCAAACGAGTAGGCAGAGCAATGGCCCGCTGCCTCAAACTCGCGCTTGTCGCCCTCGATGACGAGAGTGCCACCACCCTGGCGCATGTCCTTGCCGTTGCGGTCGAGATAAGGACCTGCCACCTGCTTGCTTCTGCCCACTGCAACACGATAGTTGCTAAGCGAGCCGCGGCAGCAATAGTCCCAACTGACGAAGAGATAGTAGTAGCCGCCATGCTCCATTATGAACGGAGCCTCAATGGCATTGGTGCCGGCAAACTTGGAAGTGGGGTTGGGCGGCACATCGGTTTCGTCATTGGCATAGCGACGGGCAATGGTCACGGGCTTTGCGCCTCGCTTGGCGTGCAGGGTGCGGTCGAGCGGCATGAGCTGAATGCCGTCCCAGAACGAGCCCCATGTCATCCACGCCTTGCCCTTACGGTCGACGATGATGTTGGGGTCGATGGCGTTCCAGTTGTCGCGGTCGGCTTTTGACGACACAATGCATCCTTCGTCTTTCCAACCGTCGGCATTGGCAAGCGACGTATTGCTGAGCAAACCGATGGCAGATGTGTTCTTGCCGAATGTAGAACAAGAATAGGTGAGATACCACTTGCCACGATACTTGATGACATCGGGTGCCCAGATGTGGGTGTCGAAGCCTGGCACACTGTCGTGGGTCCATGCCGGAATCTTACCCGCGGGCAACACGCCGTCGGGCTTGATGGTCCAGTGGCGGCGGTCGGTAGAGGTGAGCTGCGTAATGCCGTGACCAGTGCAGTAGATGTAATACTTGCCGTCCTCAAACGCCATGACCGGATCGTGCACCATCGGTGTGTCAACAACGAGCGGTGCGGGCGGTGGCGCTGTCTGGGCGTGGGATGTATTGAAAATTGGGGCTAAAAGAGCAGCCCCAATTAAGTATTTACTAAGAATCATAAACTACAACTTTTGTTACTTGTTCAGGAATTTGCGTCCGTTGACAATGACGATGCCCTTGTACGAGCGGTCTACCTGCTGTCCGCTGAGGTTGTACCACTTGCCGTTGCTCTCTGAGAGCTTGGTGATAGATACTGGAGCATTGATGCCGGTAGCTATGCTTGAGCCGTCGATGTAAGAGCCTTCGTTAACGAAGAAGAGAGTGACGTCCTTCTGGTTGTCAACGAGCTTCATAGTGAACGAGTAGTTGTAAACCTTCTTTGCCTTTGTGGTGATGGTAGCAGTCATCTTAACCACGTTGCCAGTAGTAAACTCAACGTTCATGTCGACCAACGAACCGTCCATATCGTCCTTGAATGTGTCCCAGTTGTACTCGCTCTGCATTGTGAAGTCGATGTTGGCAGTGTTGTCGGCTGTAGTGCCGCCAGCTGCAGCAAACCAACCATAGTTGTCGGCACGCAGTGCGAAGTGCTCGGCATAGCCGTCGGCACCACGCTCGGCTGTGGCAGCAACGAGAGTCCAGTTGTTCCAGTTGGCAACCTTGTTGCTGTAGTTGTAGAACTTAAACTCAGCCTTGCCACCCTTCTTCAGCTTGTAGTAGTCGGTAGAGAAGTTGGTCCACCATCCGGCGGTAGTGTTCTTCTGCATAGACACCGGGTAGTAAACCGGAGCGTCAGCCTCAACATCAGCCTCAACATTGAGGGTGTAGTCCTTGGTGTATACATAGTTGTCCTTGCTTACAGTCATGGTCATCGTCACCTCGCCCTGGCCCTTGACGGTGCCGTCGGATGTGAGTATCGACTCATCGCTCGATGTCCAAGAAACATTGGTGCCAAGCAAACCCTCAACAGGCAGAACCGGCGCCTCCTCAAGAACGGTGCCGTCGTCGAACGGAAGATTGATCTTATTGACTGTATACTTGATGGCAGCCTTGGCATCAGCCTTGACAGCCCACACCTCCTGCTGCTTGGTGTACGACTTCTGACCGAGTGTGGTAGAACCGCTTGACGAAGAGAGGGCAGCGATAGCTATGGCAGGGATGTTGGTATAGTCGATGGTCTGGCGAACCAGCACGCCACGATATACCACGCCATTGATTGTAAGGTGGATATAGTCGGTGCCTGCTGTGCGCTCCCAAGTTCCTGTTTCAGCGCCTGTTATGGTGCCGTCGGCATTGAGGCGGATGTTTACAGCTGTTTCGTAAGCCTTACTCTCGGTGTCCTGACCATATTCGTGGCGCATAAACTGATAGTCGCCGGCTATCTCGCTGTCGGCAATGGAAGCCTTTGTAGCGATGTCGTTGTTGGTGACGGTCTCGCCGTCGAACTCGAACGGAGCAGCCATAAGCCATCCCTCGTCGTTGAGAAAGAGCTGATGAACGCGCACCTCATGACCCTCGCCCTTATTGGTGAAGCGTGAGTGATAGACCACGAACGAGCGTCCCTGCTTGTCGTTGAAGGCAGAGTTGTGACCCTGCGCAATCTCGGCACCCGACATGGGGTTCCACTTGTAGCCGCCAAAGAGCAGCACGCCACGGTTGTCGGCTGTCTTGGCGCCAAAGTTCAGCAAGTAACGGTTGGCTACAGCCGATGTGCCGTTGCAGTCGACGTACGGACCATCGGGATTGTCCGAACGGAACACGCGCATCTGATAACCGCCATTACTTTCAAGTTTGCCATAGCTCATAAAGAGGAAGTAGTGCGAACCAATCTTCTCGATGTAGCTTGCCTCGCCCGACACATAGTAGCCACCAGCTATCTTCTTGCCGAAGTAAGGGTCGCTTGTGGTGTTGGCGCTGGCAGCACCAGGAGTGGCAGCCTTGCCATTGACCTCGTATGGGAACTGATAGGTGTAGTCGCGCAGACCGTTGGTCTTGTCGAGTTTCAGCATAAAGATGCCGCCCGACCATGAGCCGTAGCTCATCCATAGGTTGTCGTTGTCGTCGTAGAAGACGCAGGGGTCGATACAGTTGGGCCAGAACGAGCCCCACTTGTCGCCTACGTTGTATCGCTGTGGCAATGATGTGGCACCGGTGGCAATGGCAAGGTCGGTGTACTTCCAGTCATCGGCAGCTGCGTATGAGTTATGAGCATACTTGCCAAAGAAGCCAGAGAACACTACGGGACCCTGATATTTCCACGGACCCTCGATGTTGTCGCTGGTGAAGCATACGATTGAAGAGCACCAGTTGTCGCCGTTAAGACTCATGTACATGCACCACTTCTTCATCGTCTTGTTGTAGATGACATCGGGTGCCCACTGCATTCCCTTCACGGTGTTGCCCTTACGCTGCCATCCGTGGGCATCGAAGTTGCCAAAGGCGACGCTCTTGCCAGCGTAATCCGTGACCGATGTTATGGCATGGGTGGCGTAAGCCTGCGAGTAGTTGACGAGTGTTCCGCTGAGATTGCAGAACAGACTGTTTGTCGTTGTTACATTCTCCTCATCAGCCTTGAATACGGTCCACTCCTGATAGTTCTGCTGGGCAGTGGTCTTGCCTCTGCCAAGGTGGGAGCCATATATATAATAGGTGGGCGACGAAGGATTGGTAACATCGTCGATGACGATAGAAGGGTCGTGACAAACCACGCGCTTGTTGTACTGACGAGCGCTGTAAGCCCCCTGAAGGTCGGCATCAGTAAGAGTGGTCTGCGCCGTGGCAGACAGAGCCGAGAGGGCGAGTATAGGGAGGTATAGATGTTTCATAGGACTATTTTTAATTGAGAATTGAGAGTTGTGAGTTGAGAGTTATGATATGTAAAGTATTAATATTTTTATCAATGGTAATCATAACTCCCAACTCTCAACTCTCAATTCTCAACTGATTTTACTTATGACTTCTTGCTTTGGCGGCTGAGCCAAACACGAGGTGGCTTCCATCCACAGTAAACGACACATACAGATCGCTCGGGTTGATGGTGTTGATGCCGATGTACGACTGATAGGTCTCGGTGCCGTCGGTGCCAGTGACTATGGCCTGGACGTCGGCAGTGCCGTTGTTGCAGTTGGTGACGTAGACCTTAACCTTTGCACCATTCATTGTGGCGAGCCAGTCAGCCCAGTCGGCATAAGCCTCAAGCTGTGTGCCAATAGGCTTGCAAGCTGCGTAGCCATTGCCCCAACCGTAGTTGTCGGCACGAACCACTGCATACTCGGGAGCTGTCTTGGCTGCGTCGCGAAGGATTACATAATAGTTGTTCCAGTTGCCTGCACCAGAAGAGTAGTTGGTGAGGTTGAACTCGCGTGTTGCACCAGCCGGAATCTTGATGTCGTCGGTGAATACAGACCAGAAGGCTGTTGAGCAGTCGGCAGCACCGAGCGATGTCGGGTCGGGAGTGACGGCTGTAACCTTCGACTCATTCACCTTGACAGTAACCTCGACTGTCTTGCCACCGTTGGCTGTGATGACAACCTTATGCTCGCCAACTGTAGCCGGGACAGTAGAGAATGTAAGCTTAGAGTTGTCGAGAATCTCTGAGCGACCGTCCTGGTATGTACCCTTAACCTCAAGACCTTCTGTATCGAAAGCCAAAGTGCGCTCTACACCGAGGAGGGCATCCGAATTGAATATATAATAGTTAGTGTGCTTCGGCTTGCTGACAATCTCTACCTTCACAGGAGTGTCGACAACCTTGAAGGCAGCGCTTGCATTGATGGTCTTGTCTGCCTGCTTGTTGAGGAGAGTCTTGTTGAGAGTAGCAACGATGTACTTGTCGCCAAGAGTGTTGAAGTCGGGAACTACCATGAACGAGAGGTCGCCTGACGAAACTTCCTTGACGGTACCGCCATCGTATGTAACCTGTGCCTTGATCTGCGAGGTGAAATCAGAAAGCTCCGAACCGAGATTAACCTCTTCAGGAACATTTATAAGTTCCATAGAAACGGGCTGCTGGTCGACAGCGTCTGTTACATCCATCTCGTCCTTGTCGAACACGTAATAGCATCCGTCGACGGTGAAGTCGAGATATAGGTCGCCCGATTCAACTGGTATACCAGTGTACTTCTGCTGCGAAACCATGCCCTCAGTACCTACCACATCAGCCACAACGTCGCAAGTGTTGTCGCCATAGTTGGTTACTGTTACCGTAACCTTTGCACCGTTCATCTGAGCGAGCCAGCTTGCCCAGTCGCCTGAAGCTGTGTTGCTATGGTTGCACGATGCATAGCTGTCGCCCCATCCATAGTCGTCGGAACGGAGACAGCAATACTCTGTCTTGTCAGCCTTGCGCAGCACGACAACATAGTTGTTCCAGTTGCTGGCAAGCGACGAATAGTTAGTAAAGGTAGTAGAATAAACCTTGTTGCTCTCAATCTTGATGTCCTGATCAAGATGAGCATCCCACCATGCCGACGAGCAGTCGGTCTTACCAAGTGTTGTAGGCGAAATCTTCGCGCCCTCGCCCTTGTTGGCATTAGCTATAGAGTCGGCACGCTCAGTAAGCCAGTCGGGACCGTTAACGCTGAATATGTCGCTGCCCTCGCATCCTGTAAGTGTTACTACAGCCAAAGCTGCGGCACAGAATACGGATGCCAATTTGCTTATATATTTCATAATTGTATTTGCTAAAATTGATTGTTATGATTTAGGTATTTATAGGAGGTACGGCCCGAAGCCGTACCACTATATTCTATTTAAGTTTAACAACCGGATGTACGGTCCAACCCTTCTCCTTGAAGTAGGTAGAGTTGTCGGTAGAGTTGTTGGCTGAATTGCCTACGAGGTTAGGGTTGTTGTTGAGTGTATTCTGCGTGATAGGCAAGAACTCGTGACCCGGAACGTAGGTGTCGAACGGGCAGATAACAGATGCATCGCTACCAACCTCAGAGTAAGAAACGGGGTCGCCAGGCTTAACGTCGAGACCCTTGCGCACAACGCTGTGCTCCTTAAGCTGCTGCAGACGACCTGCATCGTAGAAGAATCCCCAACGGATGAGGTCAAGACCACGACCAAACTCGCAACCGAACTCCTTAGGACGCTCTACGTTGGCAATCTGCTCGAACAGCTTGTCCTTGCTATCGAAGTCGGCAAGCTTCAGACCCTTGAGTCCGGCACGATTGCGCACCTCGTTAATCCAGTCGATGGCCTGCTGTGTAGGACCGTTCACCTCGTTCTCGCACTCGGCAGCACGGAGCAATACGTCAGAGTAGCGCATCATACGGAGGTTGATACCGCAGTGCAGACCAGTTACAACGGTGCTGCAAACATTGGTGCGGATGTTGGTCCACTTGGCAATAGGTATACCACCATTGAGGTTGTTGGTTACAACATTCTTATCGGGAGAAATCTTCTGGGTGTAGGCTACGTTGCCATTCTCAAAACCTTCCCAATCGCTCTCGTATGTGCAGAGTGTCCAGTAGAGACGTGGGTCGAGTTTGCCAGCTGTTGTACGCTCGCTCTTGAAGAGGTCGTAGAGCCAAGGCGAAGCAGAGAGGTCAGCCCAACCGCCAAATTCGCCCGGACAGAAGTTTGACTCAACGGCGTGGCCCTGAGTAGCGTTGGGCGAAGTGTTGACAGGTGTCCACTCGTCGTCGGTGCCCTGAGTGCCATAGTCGAGATACTGCACCTCGAAAAGACTCTCGATGTTGTTCTCATAAGCAGAACCTTCACGGAAGTTGTCGCCGTAGTTGGCTACGAGAGCATACTTGCCATACTTCTTGCCGATGATGTCCTTCAGCACAGCAAGAGCCTCACTGTACTTGTGGCGCTGCATAAGAGCACGAGCGTAATAGCCGGCAGCTGCACCGCATGTAGCACGACCCTTAGCCCACTCGCCACCCTCGTCGCGTGAGGGCAACAAGGTCATGGCTTCCTTGAAGTCAGCCTCAACCTGGTCGAGCACTTCGTCGTAAGAGTTGTTCTTGCCATACAATCCGTCGAGTGTTGAGTAGGTGTCGTAGTCGGTGATGAGAGGCACATCCTGATAGTAGCCGGCGAGATTGAAGTAAGAGAAGGCACGGAGGAAGAGAGCCTGACCCTTGATGCGCTTCATTGCCTCAGTGAGGGCAGCGTCGTCGTTGCCAGTGCGTGAGAGGATGAAGTTGCACACATTAATAGTATAGTAAGCCTCGCGCCATGGCCACTCGGCTATCTCATCGGTGATAGGCACGTTGAGATTGTCGAACTCAAGATACCACACCTGAGAAGAGTTCCACACCTCGTCGCCACGAGTGAGGTCGATGGTGTAACCCACACGACCCGTAGAACCTTCGATACGTATATGGTTGTAGGCAGCAATGACACACTCCTCAAGATCGTCGGAGGTGAACTTGTCAGTGGTCTGCTGGTTGGGGTTGGTAAGCTCCAACTTGTCCTCGCAAGATGTCAGCGACATTGCGCTCAGACCGAGAAATGCTGCAAGTGCATAATTATATAGTTTCATAATTGGATTTACGTTTATTAGTTATTGTTACGATTAGAATGTGAAGTGCAGACCTGCCATGAAGCTACGTGCGCTCGGGAACGAGCAGAAGTTGTAGCCCGGTGTGAAGGTGCCGCCAGCATAGTCGACGTTGTAGCCCTTATAGCCGGTGAAGGTGTAGAGGTTCTGTGCCGAAATGTATGCACGTACACCTGTGACAAGTCCCTTGAACCAACGGTCGGGGAAGTTGTAGCCAAGCTCTACGTTGGCAATCTTCCAATATGCAGCATTCTGAATCTTGCGTGAGCTGAAGAGGTCGTTCCAGGCAAGTGTAGCCTTATTGTCTACGTATGTGCGTGGCACGTTAGAAAGGTATGTCGATCCGTCCTCAGAGAAGCGGTTGGCATCTGCCATAGCCACGTCCTTGTTGCTCCAGCCATAGCAAGAGTTAAGGCTGTTGTAGATATCGTCGGTGACATGATAGTTAAGGGCACCGTAGGTAGAGATGCTCAGGTCGAAGCCCTTGTACTCCATGTGTGCGCTCAAGCCGAAGTTCATCTTTGCCAAACCGCTGCCAAGCACTGTCTGGTCGTAAGCGTCGATAACGCCGTCGGGCTCGCCGTTAGGACCAGAGATGTCCTTGTAGAGGCAGTCGCCCACGTTGGCTCCCTGCTGTGTGGCGTGATTGTCGAGATCGCTCTGTGTGCGGGCGATGCCCTCGTATACCCAACCGTAGAACTGACCAATTTCCTGACCTACATATGTGGCTGTAATACCACTGATGTACGACTTGGTGCCGAAGCCAAGAGAGGTTACGCGGTTGCGCAATGTGCTGAGGTTGGCTGAAACGTCATACTTGAACGGGTGGTCGTGGTTGCGGTATGTAGCCGAGAACTCGAAGCCGCTGTTGTCCATTGAGGCAGCGTTCATTGTAACGGTACCGTTAGATACACCGGTCTGTGTAGGCACTGGCACTCCGTAGAGAAGGTCCTCCGAAGTGTTCTTGTACCACTCGGCTGTGAACTCGAAGCGGTTGTTGAACATGGCGAGGTCGATACCTACGTTGGTAGACTTCTTCTTCTCCCAAGCGATGTTCTTATTGACAAACTCAGAAACGGCAGAACCGGTAACCACGTTGTTGCCGAAGCTATAGGTCATGTTGTTGCGCTTCATCGTAGCCATGTACATATACTCGCCGATGTTCTCGTTACCAAGCACACCGTAGCTGGCACGAATCTTAGCCATATTGACGATGTTCTTGCTGATGGGGAAGAACTTCTCCTTGTCGAGACGCCAACCCAATGACACTGACGGGAAGGTTCCCCAACGGATGTCCTTGGTAAGACGTGAGCTGCCATCACGACGGATAACAGCAGAAAGCAGATACTTCTCATCGTAGTTGTAGGTCAAACGGCCGATGTATGAGGCAATAGAGTGACGATACTCGTACGACTCTGAATAGGTATTGGCAGCATTCTGAAGCTGGAGATAGTAAGGCTCGGGGAACTTGATGCCCCAACCGGTAAGCAGGTTGGTGTTCTCTTCCTCATAGGTCATACCGCCGAGGAGGTTGATGTTGTGCTTGCCGATGTGGCCGTCGTAAACGATGGTGTTCTCGATAAGGGCGTCGGCATAGTTGCGTGAGCCCTTGGTGAGGCGCTCGTTCGACTTGTCGAGATATACACGGTTGGACTGTATCCATGCCGGAATCCATGTCTTGTCCTTGCACTCGGTCTTGCTATAAGAAAGGTTGAGATTGTAGTGCAAGCCGTGGTTCTTGAGCTTCAAGCCCACCATATTAAAGAGGTCGACATCGGCAGATGCTGTACCTACGAAGCGGTCTACTACAGTGTTGCGCTGCAACATTGTGTTGATAAGCAATGGGTTGGATGCCGAGATGTCGCCATGTACAGTGTCGTAATATACGCCATAGCC
>ERZ1031449.239-NODE-239-length-13851-cov-4.865106_pt1 | contig 13851 bp, 9 predicted proteins | sample MGYA00516705_ERZ1031449 | MGnify/ENA primary metagenome ERZ1031449 (study PRJEB33719, sample SAMN04261152) | wastewater metagenome | biome: rural village; feature: human; material: feces | host: Homo sapiens | place: El Salvador | collected 2013-01-14 ... | reverse complement strand
ATATAAATAGCTCTAATCAGTTTTATTATAACACAGAGAGTCGTCAAAAACATTCATCGTGTCAGACTTCCCTCAATGAAATCATTATTTTTTCAGTCATACATTTCTAAAGCAAGTGTTAAGGCAGAGAAAAAACACCGTATCCTTTTTTATCACAGTACGCCGCTGCTATCGGTTTTTGTGATATATTTTGCGGGAATGGGATGATCGAGGCGATAGATGATGCTGATGGGCTGGGAGCCTTCGTGGGAGACGATCTTTGCGGTGCCAAGGAAGGTGTAGGCCATGGCATTGCGGCAGGCGTCCTGCTTGGCGCTTCGGACGAAGAGGAGGACGATGCCGCCGGTTTCTCTTTGAGAAAGATAGCGCTGTCCTGTCTTGGACTCGGGCGTGGTGGTGGACTGGCTCTGCCAGTGGAAGAGGTGGCGGTCGATGGAGTAGTCTTCGTAGAGGGTGGTATCGGAAAATTCTTTCTGCGATTTATTGAGTGTCACGAGGAAGACGTCTGTCGGCCGTGTGACGGTGTCACTGTTCGTATGGTCGAGGTATTTTACGCCTTCGCGAATGCTGGCGGGCTTGGCGAAGCCGAGAGCTGCGAAGAGCTGGTCTCGCGTGTAGCTATCGTAGACTTCGAGGGCGCAGGGATAGGGAAGCTCTGCCTTTTGGGGAATGATATCGATGCGGTCATAGAGGAAGTCGAGCAGTTCGCTGATCTCTTCCTTGAGGGCTGTTTCTTTCGCAAAACGGGTGATGGCAAGGGCGGGGTCTTTCGGGCTGTCCTTCTGCCCATCGGGAAAGAGGGTGATCGCCCACATGCGCAGGTATTTCTTTTCTATGGGAGTGGGGTTTATCGGTAGGTTTTCATAGGCACGCCGCAGGAAAGAGATCCATCGCGGCGAATCTATGGTGAGGGTGCGGCTCATGGATCTGCGGAGGGCTTCTTCGAGGTCGGTCACAGGGAGCGCGGGAAGGATCTCGGCGTCCATGAGGAGTCGCGTATAGGTGCGCGTGCCATTGTAGAAGACGGCGGGCTCTACCTGGGTCGCGCGGAAGAAATCGGAGAGGGTCGGCCGGCTGCCGGTGGCAGCGTAGAGTTCTTTCACCATCTCGATGTAGTATTCATTTTTCCGAAGGCGGCTGGCGATATTTTCGAGTACCCATTTCTGTGCCTGCTCTTCGAGCTGAATGGCGCAGCCTTTCGGTACGTGAGGAAATCCTTCTTGGATCTCTTTCTTGATGATGACGTGATGTTTGCCGAGGAGCGATGCGAAGCGGCGAGAGAAGTCGTACTTGCGGCTTGCCTGTGCGACGAAGTCGAGGACGGTGAGGCAGTCTTTCCCTTTCGAAAGGCGCAGGCCGCGCCCGAGCTGCTGGAGGAAGACGGTCATGCTGTTCGTCGGTCTTAGGAAGAGTACAGTATTCACGGACGGGATGTCGACGCCTTCATTGAAGAGGTCTACGACGAAGAGGATGCGAAGCTCCCCTTCTGCGAGGCGTTCCCGCGCTGCATTTCTTTCTGCTGCCGGTGTATCTGCATCGAGTGCGAGGGCAGGTATGCCGTGCTGATTGAAGTAGTCTGCCATGAAATGCGCGTGCTTCTTCGAGACGCAGAAGCCGAGTGCTTTCACGTCACGAATGTCTGCGGTGTAGCGAAGGAGGGCGTCTCCGATGGCGCGGGCGCGCTGGCTGGCCAGTGCGCCTTCTGCGGTGTAGAGACGTTCGAGCTCGCTCGCGTCGTACTCTCCGCCTGTCCACTTGATCTCTGCAAGGCTCACCGGATCTGTGACGCCGAAGTAGTGAAAAGGGCAGAGAAGTCGCCGCTCGATGGCATCGGGCAGGCGTATTTCTGCGGCGATGTGTCCGCCGAAATAGGAGAGGATGTCTCCCCCATCCATTCGCTCTGGCGTAGCTGTGAGGCCGAGGAGGATCTTCGGATGAAAGTGTGTGAGAAGGTGCTGATAGGATCTTGCCGCTGCATGATGGAATTCATCGACGATAATCATGTCATAGTAGTTGGGATCCATTTTTTCAAAGAAACGCTGGCTGTTCAGTGTCTGAATGGACATGAAGAGGTGTTCCACGTGACTTGCCCGATGTCCTCCGACTGCGAGCGCACCAAAATCGGGATCTTTCATGACCTGACGGAAGCAGGAGAGGCTTTGCTTCAGGATCTCTTCCCTATGAGCGATGAAGAGGAGGCGCGTCCCTTCTTTTCTCGAGGCGGCAAATCGGCGATAGTCGAAGGCGGAGATCGCTGTCTTTCCCGTGCCTGTAGCGGCGACGACAAGATTGTACCAGCGATCTTTGCCGCGGCGCTCTGTATCAAGTGCATCCAGTATTGCCTGCTGGTAGGGGTACGGCTGGATGTCAAAAGTATAGGAGGAGACATCTGTCCCACTGCTCCGCCCGCGTTCCCTATCGATAGCGCGACGGAGTTTTTCCTCATCTTTTTGGGGCTCGTAAGGGGTGAAATCCTCGGAGTGCCAATATGTCTCGAAGGTCGCGCTCATTTTGTCGATGATGTGCGGCTGGTCCTGTGCCGTCACTTTCATATTCCACTCCATCCCTTCTGCGATGGCAGCGTGGGAAAGATTCGATGAACCGATGTAGGCCGTCGAGTAGCCGCTTTCCCGATAGAACATGTATGATTTGGCGTGCAGTCTGGTTTCTTTCACATCATAAGAAATGCGTACTTCTGTATGGGGCAGAGACGCAAGCACCTCGATGGCCTTCGGATCCGTCGCTCCCATGTATGTCGTCGTCACGATGCGCAGGTGTCCGCCGCGGGCTGTGAAAAGGCGCAGTGCGGGGAGAATCAGCTGAAGGCCGGAGAAACGGATGAAGGAGATCAGAAAATCAATGCGGTCAGAGGATGCGATCTCCTTTGTGAGCTCGTGTACCATCGAGACATCCTTCTTAGAATTGGTGAAAAGGAATGATCGCGTGAGTGATGTCGCCGGCCGCTCCCACAGGCGAGGCAGGAGTGTATTTTTCTTATGCTCTAAGGATCTCAGCAGAAATGGTGCATTCGCCACCTCCTGACCGCCTCCAAGCTCTTCTGTCTTCTTTGCAAGGGAGGCAATGAGTTCATTCGTGAGTGCCAGCTGGTGGTCGACGCTGTTCTCCTCATCCCTGTCCGCGATGTCCTTCAGGCAGAGTCGTATCACCTGCTGCAAATACGAAGAGAGATAGCCCACGGCTTCCTCCGCATCCACATCTTCCTCTTCTGCACGCACCTGATCCTCGGCCAGTGCCTCTTTCAGCACTTCAGCAAAGCGCCGCGACATGACTTTCTCGTACACGCCATCTTTTAATTTTTCAATTTCAGTCATAGGGGTCATTGCCTTTTCCTTTCTGAGAAGCCAATAGATATGTAAGAGCTTTTTTATATAGTATCATAAAAATCTCTCGCCGTAGATGAAAAACAGATCATCCGATCTTCCCCACCCACCGGGCAGTATACATTATCTAAATCTCTGTATTTACTGCGAAAATAGTATCTTCGCTATTCGTATGGTCCATGAAATAAACTATATATAGCGTTATTTTCCTTTTCCCTCTTGCATTTTTCTTTAGAACGTAGTACCATATAGTCATGAAGCATGGACATATTTGAACATGTTCCCCGGACGGACGGTTTCTCCGATTTCCAGAATTCTCTAAGCGCTACGAGATCACAGGGAGGGCCGCACCGGAGGGGGCAGATCTGCCATATGCACCGTGCGTCATCGGATGGGTCAGCGGAAGCGTACAGCCTGCTGCCGATGCCCATTTTAGGCTGACAAGTAAGAAAAAATGAATATCCGGAAGCATGGCTTTTCCACTTCCCTGTCCTCTGCGAGGCCGGGTTCCGACGATAGCACAGGCCCTCCCGCACTTCGGTGCCTATGGACGACCGTCACCGATTCCGAGCTCCGCCTGCATCGGGTATAGGTGGGAAGCCTTTTCCGGGTGTTTTTTTATGTCTTTGTAAGAAAAATCCCCATGGGCTATGGCATGACACATGCCGCAGCTCATGGGGATTTTTCTATTGACTTTTTGCTCTCACTCATTCGTGGCTTCTTCTCAGACGGAGTATCCTGCTTCTCGCGCTATTTCTTTCACATACGGGATCGGACTTTCTGTCACAGCGGCAATGCCCTCGATCGACATGTTCAGTTTGAGCAGATTTACGATCACTGTTCTACCTTTTTCCTCCATCCATTGCTCCATCCCTTTTTCTATCCATTGCTCCCTCCATTGCTCCATGCCTTGCTTCATGCCGATCTCGATCCCTTCCTGCATACCTTCGATTTTATATTTTTGGAGTTCCATCAAAAGTGTCATATATTCTCGCCTCATTTCTTTATGTTCTTTGATCCGGATCACTTCTTCGTTGATTTCTTTCGTCAATGCACCCTCTGCTGCTTTCCCGTCCACATAGCGCAGGAAGGCTGTTTCATCAAAACGCGGAAAGAACATATAGTCATAATCAAAAGCAGTGAACCTTTCGGCTCACTGCTCTGGTATTGATTTCAGACAGAGTATCCTGCTTCTCGCGCTATTTCTTTCACATACGGGATCGAACTTTCTGTCGCAGCAGCAATGTTGTCGATCGGCATGTTCAGTTTGAGCAGATTCACGATCACTGTTCTACCTTTTTTCTCCATGCCTTTCTCCATACCGATTTCGATCCCTTCCTGCATGCCTTCGGTTTTATATTTTTGGAGTTCCATCAAAAGTGTCATATATTCTCGCCTCATTTCTTTATGTTCTTTGATCCGGATCACTTCTTCGTTGATTTCTTTCGTCAATGCCCCCTCTGCTGCTTTCCCGTCCACATAACGCAGGAAGGCTGCTATATCCGGGTCAAGGGTATCACTTTCGCCTTTCGCGTTCAGGAAGATCTTTGTCGAAAGATCCCCCAGCTCCAGACCTTCCTTTTCGATGCAGCGATGGCGGAAGGTATACATGGGGAGATTTTCGCCGAAGGGGTCGAAGGTACAGATGAAGATGATGAAGGACTCTTTCAGCTCTGTATAGTACTGCCCTTTTTTCAGCTCGTCCATATCGATCATGCCTTGATAGTAGCGGGTCCGCTTGGGGAGTTCCCCTTCGCTGCCATTCGTACATTGCATCTCGATGTCATAGATATGGCCGTTTTCATCGTGCACATAGACGTCCAGACGGATGCTTTTGCTGTCGTAGCGGTTGTCTATGGATTTTTCGCCTTCTGGAAATGTGATCTTTTCGATCCGGATGCCCAAAATCTTCTCGATCAGGTATTTGCAGATCCGCTGGTTCTGCATGACTTTCTGGAAAAGAAAATTATCCTGAATGGTCAGCTCTTCCCATTGTTTGAATCGTCCCATGGCATCACCGCCTTTCTACCTGTATTGTAACAAAAAATAGAGAAAAAGCGAAGAGAAATTCCGCAATATACCAGCAGAAAAGAAACATTCTCTCATCATATTTTGTGTCTGTATGAGGAAAACAGGCAATAGAAAAGCAGTCTGCCGATGAAAACCGACAGGCTGCTTTTCTATGATTTTTATTTTTCCAGCTTTTTGAAAAGGCTCGCCATTTCGAGTGCATCCATCGCACATTCAAAGCCTTTGTTGCCGGACTTGAGGCCGGCGCGGTTGATGGCCTGCTCGATGGTATCGGTGGTGAGGACACCGTAGAGGACGGGGATACCGCTGGAGAGGGAAGCCATAGCGACGCCCTTCGTGACTTCGGTCGCTACGTGCTCGTAGTGATCGGTCTCGCCGCGGATGACAGCGCCAAGGCAGATGACGGCATCATATTTCCCGCTTTCTGCCATTTTCTTCGCTGCGAGCGGGATCTCGAAGGCACCCGGCACCCAGGCGAGATCGACTTTGTCCATATCGACGCCATGACGGGCGAGACCATCGGCTGCGCCGTCGATGAGTTTGGAAACGATGACTTCATTGAAACGGGAAGCGATAATACCGACGCGGATGTCGCTTTCATTGAAAAGTCCTGAAATGATATTCATGAGGAAGTCTCCTTTGGGTATATGTAACATATTTTGTAAATGGCAAAGTCTAGGGTTCAAGGTTCAGGGTTCGGGGTTGTTGTGGCGGCTGCGCCGCAAATATATGGCCGATGCGCCGATTTTTGTAAACTGAAATCACCGAAACTGGCATTTCAGTCACTAGTCACTAGCCACTAAAATCCTATGCCTTCGGTTCTACGATGTTCTGGTCGAGCTTCAGCATGTGGCCCATTTTTTCCTGCTTGGTCTTGAGGTAGAATTCGTCTTCTCTGGTGGGCGCGATCTCGATGGGGACGCGCTCGGTGATGGTAATGCCGTACTCGCTGACGTCGTCGATCTTCTGCGGGTTATTGGTCAGGAGGCGGATATGGGTCGCGCCGAGATTTCTAAGGATCTGTGCGCCGGTCATGTACTCGCGAAGGTCGGCAGCGAAGCCGAGCTTGAGATTCGCTTCGACGGTGTCATAGCCTTCGTCCTGCAGGGCATAGGCGCGGATCTTATTGATGAGGCCGATGCCGCGGCCTTCCTGACGCAGGTAGACGAGGACGCCCCGACCTTCCTTGGCGATCTGGCGCATGGCTGCGGAGAGCTGCTGTCCGCAGTCGCAGCGCAGCGACCCGAAGCAGTCACCGGTGAGACATTCCGAGTGGATGCGGCAGAGGACGGGAGATCCGTCATCGACCTTCCCCATGGTGAGAGCGACGTGATGCTCGCCATTCATGCGGTTTACGAAGCCGTAGATCTCAAAGTCGCCGTACTTGGTCGGGAGTTTGGCGGCGGTGATGCGTTCGACGAAGATCTCATGCTTTTTCCTGTATTCGATGAGTTCCTGAATGTTGCCGATCTTGAGGCCCTTTTCCTTTGCGAGGCGGAAGAGGTCTTCGCGGCGGGCCATGGTGCCGTCTTCATTCATGATCTCGCAGCACAGGCCGGCGGGCTTGAGCCCCGCAAGGCGGGCGAGGTCGACGGTCGCTTCGGTATGGCCCTGCCGTTCGAGGACGCCCCAGCGGCGTGCTTTCAGCGGGAAAAGATGCCCCGGGCGGCGGAAATCTTCCGGCTTCGCGCCGTCTTTGATGGCTTCCAAGGCTGTCATGGAGCGGGCGGCGGCAGAGACGCCGGTGCCGGAGTCCTTATAGTCGATGGACTCTAAGAAGGCGGTCTGGTGATTGTCCGTATTGTGACGGATCATCGGTCCGAGGTACAGGGATTCTGCGATTTCCTCGGACATCGGCATGCAGATGACGCCCTTCGCTTCGGACGCCATGCGGTTCACATTCTCCGGCGTGGCGAATTCTGCGGCGCAGATGTAGTCGCCTTCGTTTTCGCGGGACTCTGCGTCCTGCATGATGACGATGTGTCCCTGCCTGATCTCTTCTAAAATATCTTCAATCGGGTCAAATTTAAATTCCATAGTTTCCTCCAGAAAGTGTCTCAAGCATGCCCATGGTGAGACCTTCTTCCGTGTCCTTTTTCATGAGCTGCTCCACATATTTTCCCAAGTAGTCGCACTCGACATTCACCGGGTCTCCCGGGTGCTTCCCGAGAAGGATGGTCTTCTCCCCCGTATGTGGGATGAGGGAGATCGTGAAGCGGTCTGCTTCGCGCCTTGCGACCGTGAGACTCACGCCGTCGATAGCGACGGAGCCTTTTTCTACGATGTATTTCATCCATTTCTGCTCGACGGAAATCGTGACATTCACCGCGTTTCCTTCCTTGATGAAGGAAATCAGGCGTCCCGTGGTATCGACATGGCCGAGCACGATGTGACCGCCCAAGCGATCCGAGAGGCGAAGCGCACGCTCGAGATTCAGGGGCGAGCCGACGCGCACCATGGAAAACGACGTGCGGGAAAGCGTCTCCGGCGTGACGTCGCAGTCGAAAGAGTGCGTATCCATCCGCGTCACGGTGAGGCAGGTACCGTTCACCGCGATGCTGTCGCCGAGCTTCGTCCCCTCGAGGACTTTTTCACAAGAAATGGTGAGCGTGCAGGAAGATGCTGTGGGCTTCATCCTGCGAAGCGTCCCGATTTCCTCTACGATTCCTGTGAACATGGCTCTTCCTCTCTCTTCAGCAGGTCGACGTCTGTCGGGCGCGTGGACTCTGCCTTTTCTTCTTTGGCTTCTTTTTCTACATACGCTTCGATGACGAGATCCTTCCCCGTCATCTGCGTCTGGATGTCACGGAGACGGATGGCCTTCGGGATGGTCGGTGCGCCCTCGCCGCCGATGAGCCCGGGTGCAGAGACGCCGCCAATGATCATCGGCGCGGTATAGATGCGTACCTTATCGACGATACCGGCATCAAAGGCAGACGCGGCGAGCGTCGCGCCGCCCTCTAAGAGGATGCTGTCAATGCCTTTCAGAGCGAGCCCCGTCATGGCGGCCTCGAGATCGACACTGCCGTTCTCTTCGCCGTCCGTCATAATGATATCGACGCCCATATCCGAGAGCGCTTTGCGCTTTCCCTCATCCGAGGCCGTCGTGGTGAGGATGATATTCTCCCCCTCTTCCTGAAATACCTTCGCTTTGAGCGGCACGGAAAGATGCCCATCCACGATGATACGCACGGGGTCGATCATCCCCTCCGTGCGGGCAGTGAGCTGCGGATTGTCCGCAAGGATCGTCCCCGCACCGACCATGATACCCTTGTAGCAGCCGCGCAGGACATGTACTTCTTCCCGCGAGTCTTCACAGGAAATCCACTGAGAGTCCCCCGTGTGGCAAGCCGTCTTGCCATCCAGAGACATCGCAGCCTTGTAGAGGACGAAGGGCTTGTGCTGGGTGATATATTTCAGGAAAACTTCATTCAGCTTCTTCGCTTCCTCTTCCATGATACCGACCGTCACGAAAATCCCCGCTTCTTTCAGCTTGCGGATCCCCTTGCCGGCGACGAGAGGATTCGGATCCTCCATCGCGACGACCACGCGGTCGACCCCTTTTTCCACCACGAGGTCAGCGCACGGCGGCGTCTTCCCATAGTGCGAGCAGGGCTCGAGCGTCACATAGAGCGTCGCCCCCTTCGGATCTTCTGTCGCGTGAGCGAAGCAGTTCACTTCCGCATGCGGCCCGCCATATACTTCATGCCAGCCCTCGCCGATGATGCGACCATCTTTCACAAGCACCGCCCCGACCATCGGATTCGGACGGGTATGCCCCATGCCGCGCACCGCTAGCTCCAGCGCACGGCTCATGAATTTTCTGTCTTCATCGATACGCAAAAAATCCACCTTCCTTTCCTTCAGGGAGGTGGACAGCCAAAAAGTCTACCACTCTTCTTTCATCCGGACTCTAACCGTCGGCTCTGGGTTCTCACCAGATCTACTGCAGGACATCTGCAGCTCGTGGGCTCAGAAGATCTTTACCACCGGTGGGGAATTCCGCCCCGCCCTGAAGAGATATATTTCTACGTTTCTATTATAACAGATGATGCAAGAGGGATGCGCGGCTAGCGGCTGGTAACTAGGGACTGGTGACTAGTGGCTAGGGACTAGGGACTAGGGACTAGGGATGAGAAAGGAGAACACCGCTTTCCCCATATCGTCACTTCGAGCGAAAGCGAGAAATCTTTTCCGTTCGCGGTCAAGCCAAGGATGCGAGAACAACGGATAACGGGAAACGCCATGCTCCATATGAACTGGACACTACGGTGTTTCATGCAGACAGATTCACACAAGAAAGAAGAAACCCGCAGCCGAAAAAGATCCCTCGGCTCCGCTCGGGATGACGATACGGGAAAACGGACTCTCTCACATTCCCTTTCATACCGCTGTGGAGCCAACCTCCGCCCCTTCGGGGCACCTCCTTCCAAGGGAAGGAGGTAGAATACACACTATCCCCCGAACCACAGCCTTCCCCGCATGGGGAAGGTGGCGAGCGTAGCGAGCCGGATAGGGTTCTAGCGGGATGAAAACGCGAGAGACGAGAGAACAACTGTCTCAAGTCAGCGATTTACAAGAGTACCCGAGCGCCGCTCACATCCCCTTTCACCCCTTCCCGTAGAAGGCTGCCCCTGTGGGGCAGATCTATCCTCCGCCTTCGGCACGCCCCTTCTTCAAGGGGCTGCTCAGCGGTCATGCAAAAGCGCGGTATACGAGAATACCGCTTCCCCGCACTATAGCCTTCCCCGCGTGGGGAAGGTGGCGAACGTATCGAGCCGGATAGGGTTCTAGCGGGATGAAAACGTGAGAGAACAACCGTCTCAAGTCAATGAAACGAGAATACCGCTTCCCCGCACCACAGCCTTCCCCGCGTGGGGAAGATGGCGATCATAGCGAGCCGGATAGGGTTCTAGGAAAACGCGAGAGAATGACCTGATCCCTAGTCACGAGTCCCCAGTCACGAATCCCCCAACCTCCCTTGCGTAAAACCCGCGTACCATATATACTAGAAAAGATAATTCTATTTTTTATTAAGGAGATGGATGTTTTGAATTTTGTTGACGCCGTAGTGGCCTTTCTGAACATTGGCATTTTCAGTACGCTGATCTGCCGCTTTACCGGAGCGAATATGGCAATGCTCGTTTTCTGTGCGCTGCTCTACATGGGAAGTGAACCGATGGAAACGGTAGGCATCATGCTGACGTACCTGGTCTTTATGCGCCTCACCATTTACACCCAGAAGCGCAAGCTGAATTTCAAGAAACTGCAGGTCTTCAAGGGGATGCGAGTCTTTGTCCCTGTCCTGCTGATCGTGATCTCTCTCTTCCTGTATCCATTCGCAGCGCTGGCGATCTTCCTCCTGCTCTTCATGGTGGAGATCCTCGCGCAGATCAAGTCGGAGATCCCGGAGGACAGACAGCTCTCGAAGGGGGAACTCACCAAGTACATCGTGATCGGTTCCCTCCTGACCACGATCTCCATGATCGCCGTCAAATTCATCCCCACTGCCTGGTACTATGCACTGGGCGGCGCTGTCGGCCTTTTCCTCTGCGCCTTCGTATGGTGGCTGGGACAGGACCGCGACAGACTTTCCGGCATCTGGGATACTGTCATCCTGCTCTCCTTCATCCCGCTCGGCCTCTTCGGCTTCGATATGGCGGACTGGATGGATGATATGCGCCGCAGCGTGAACCCGACCCGCATCGCATACAATCTGCCTTTCATTTTCCTGCCGGTCTTCTATGTCGGCTTCCTGATGGCAAATATCCTCTTCGGTGTCTTCTCCCTCTCCGGCATGTGCATCACCTTCTTCGGCGCACTCGGCCTGCGTCTCTTCGGCTACTATGAAATGTCCGGCAAGGGCAAGGCAAGCCTCATCGCGATCGGCTTCACCGTCCTCGGCCTCTTCCTTCTCTTCCTCACCGCGCCGGAGCCTGTCGGTGTATCCAAGTATGTGGATGCTTTCCTGCCGACCAATTACTATGGCTTCAAGGGCATCCTGAATATGTTCTGAGGCTGGTAGTTGATGAGTAGCTAGTAGCTAGGGATTAGGAAGTTTGCCTCACATTTCCCGCTACTCCGCTATACCCGATCCCAAAAGAAAACCGTCATGATCAGAAATGGTCATGACGGTTTTTGTTTGCCCAAAACAGATCGTGAAAAATATAACACGTAAAAAGCGAGGCCCGATGGACCTCGCTTTCGTGTCGATTTCATAAACCGATAGTATGGAGAAATGGTAAGGGGGAAAATTCCTAATTCCTAATCACTAGCTACTAGTCACTAGCTACCAGCTATTAATCCCTAGCCACTAAACAGCTACTCCCTCGCCTTCGGCTGACGATACGTGAAGACACGCTTGGGCTGATCGCTTTCTACCTTATGATCGAGGAGATTCACATCGAGGATCGGGCAGACACCACAGCCATTGCAGGCCTGGTGGCGGCAGTCATGGGTGAGGATCCCCTTCTCGGCCATGCGCCATTCTTTCAGGAGGTAATCCTTCGTAACACCGCTGTCGATATGATCCCATGGTTCACATTCGTAGAAATCACGGATGCGCGCTGCGTACTCGTCGGGATCGATACCGCATTCCCGGAAGCTGTCCATCCAGACGTCGAAGTGGAAAAATTCCGTCCAGCTGTCATAGGTGCAGCCTTTTTTCCATGCGGTGTAGATCGCAGAAGAGAGCTTGCGGTCGCCGCGAGCGAGGACGGCTTCGATATATCCTGTCTTGGCATCATGATAGGCGTACTTGATATGGCGGTTTGTGAAAAGGCTCTTCAGATACTGCTGTTTGCGCTCGATCTCCTCTACGCTGCACTGCGGCATCCACTGGAAAGGGGTGAAAGGCTTCGGCACGAAGCTCGAGACGCTGACGGTGATGCGCAGGTCATAGCGCCCCTTGATCTCATGATAGAGCTCGTGGATGCGATTTGCCAGATCGGCGATGCCCTTCAGGTCTTCATCGGTTTCGGTCGGAAGCCCCATCATGAAGTAGAGCTTCACCTTTTTCCAGCCATTTTTAAAGGCATTCGCACAGGCGCCCATGATGTCTTCCTCCGTGACGCCCTTATTGATGACATCGCGCATGCGCTGCGTACCGGCTTCCGGTGCCAGCGTGAGACCGCTCTTTCTGACCTGCTGGATCTTTTTCGCGATGTCGATGGAGAAGCTGTCGACACGCAGCGACGGGAGGCTGACGCTCACGCGCTTGTCTTTGAAATTCTCCAAGAGGTGATCGACGAGCTCGGGCAGGCAGGAGTAGTCTGCCGAAGAGAGGGACATGAGGGAAATCTCATTATAGCCCGTATTCTTGATCAGGGTATCTGCGATCTCCTGCAGTCTCTCTTCGCTCTTCTCGCGCACAGGGCGGTAGATCATCCCCGCCTGGCAGAAGCGGCATCCGCGGCTGCAGCCACGGAACATTTCCAGTACGGCACGATCATGGACGATCTCGATATGAGGAAGGATCGGCTTGTCATCGATATGGACATGGTCGACATCGCGGATGACACGCTTCTTCACAGGAAACTGGGCCGCTTCGTCGATGGGACGGATGCTGCGGAAGACGCCATTCTCATAGTAAGAGACCTCATAGAGGGACGGTGCATAGCAGCCATCGATCTGAGCGAGACGGCGGATCGCCTCTTTGCGGCCGCCGGGCTTCCCTTCCGCTTTCCATGCTTTCACGATATCCACCATCTCTCCGATGGCTTCTTCGGATTCTCCGATGAAGAATACGTCGAAGAAGTCAGCGACCGGCTCTGCATTGTACACACAGGGGCCGCCGGCGACGACGAGGGGATCCTCGCCTGTGCGGTCCTTCGCCCAGACAGGAATGCCTGCCATGTCGATCATGTTCAGGATATTCGTGTAGCACATTTCATACGGCATAGTGAAGCCAAGTACATCGAAGTCCTTGACCGGGCATTTATTTTCCAGAGAAAAAAGCGGAATGTGCTTCTCTCTCATCATCGCTTCCATGTCCACCCATGGCGCATATACACGCTCTGCCAGCGCATCCTCTCTGGCATTCAGGACACTGTAGATGATCTTGAGTCCCAGATGGCTCATGGCGACTTCGTAGACATCAGGGAATGCCAGCGCCACTTTCACCGGGATCTCATCGTGGTTCTTCACCACACTGTTCCACTCTCCGCCAATGTAGCGGGCAGGCTTTTGGATATGCATCAGCCATACGGGATCGATAGTTACACGGTTCATTTGATACTCCTAAAATAAATGGGGTTACAGGTTTGTGGTTGTATTGGTTCAATGGGTTCAGGGTTCAGGGTTGTGGTACGGCGCATAAAAATATAGAAGCGCCGCGAAGTATAAATAATGGCGATGCCATGAGCTGGCATTCCAGTCACTAGTCACCAGTCACTTGAGACTCCTAATCCCTAGTCACTAATCCCCAGTCCCCAGTCAATCAAACATCAATTTCTTTCTTCTTAAATAGATATTCATCAAA
>ERZ1031449.234-NODE-234-length-14043-cov-8.488776_pt1 | contig 14043 bp, 13 predicted proteins | sample MGYA00516705_ERZ1031449 | MGnify/ENA primary metagenome ERZ1031449 (study PRJEB33719, sample SAMN04261152) | wastewater metagenome | biome: rural village; feature: human; material: feces | host: Homo sapiens | place: El Salvador | collected 2013-01-14 ... | reverse complement strand
GGTGTTGGTGTTGGGAGTACCGATGCACATCGTCGGACTGATAGGTCGCTGCGACACCATATTATATACCATATCGGCAATGTCGTGGGCTGCAACACTTGCTATACTGATTATGTACCTTACGCAGCGTATGAGGCTGACTGTGGCGATATCATCGTTCGGAATATTGACACAGTTGGCAGAAAGTGCCCGTATAGTATACGTGGCAATGGAGCGTCCGGATGGGTTTGAGGAGACTATTGTGTTTAACCTGGTTATATCACTCGCCCTGATAATCTATATGGTAATGGCTGCTGTAAGACATATGCCAACCATATTAGCCCTAATGAGCATAGCAACGATAACATCGGCTTACCTATACACCGACGGGAAAATAAACAGACAGATTGTGGTGATATTCGTTATTGTGGAGATTTTTACATGTATTCTTGGCGAAATGATAAGGCGGGGAATAAGAAGTATGCAACGGGAAAATGCCGACTATCACTCTACACTTAACCGAGTGCTATCGACCTTCCACATGACCAAGACCGAGTTGTTGGCTTATATACAATTAGGACGAGGAGAGCAGAGCGACAAGGACATCACCGACTTCTTCGACCATCTCGACGAGCGCACCGAAGCCAACCTTATCAGGGCTGTGGAGCAACGTGTGGCTCAGCGCAAGATGCAACATGCCGACATATCGGCTGTACTCCCTACCCTAACACCCACAGAGCAGGAAGTATGCCGACTGATTATCGGTGGAAAGACTATAATAGAGATTGCTTCCATCCTACACAAAAACGCCAACAACGTAAGTTCTGTACGTATACATATACGCAAGAAGCTGGGGCTTGCTACTGGCAAAGACCTAAGAGAGGCTTTGCTGGAAGTAATGCAGAGAAAGTAGCTCATATATAAAAATAAATATGAGCCACATACTTAACAAAAAAAGGAAGAATGAAGCAAATATGGCTTTCATTCTTCCTTAAAATTATATGTTTGTGACAAAATTTCACAACACACTAACTAAGTTATTTGACCTCAATATGTCGTGTTGCTTTCTCTTCCTTCTTTTCAATCTTAGGAAGGTCGACAGTGAGGACTCCGTCGTTGACGTTGGCTGCAATCTTCTCCTTGTTGACATCGTCAGGCAGGATAAGCGTCTGCTCGAACTTTGAATAAGAGAACTCGCGACGCAGATAGTGCTCTTTCTTGTTCTCGTCCTTCTTCTCGTTCTTCTGCTCCATCTTGATGTGCAAGTTGCCATCGTTGTCGATATTGATGTTGAAGTCGTCCTTCTTCATGCCAGGAGCAGCAAGCTCCACTGTATACTCGTGTTCGGTCTCCTTAACGTTGATTGCCGGTGCCGTAGCATTTGTACGCGGCATAAAGTCAGTGTCGAAAAAGTCGTTGAAAACTTCAGGCATCCAAGAATTTCTCATTACTGGTAACATATCAAAAACCTCCAATTATATTTTAATTTGTTTATATTTAATGTTTAATTGTGCTTGCCTTCGAGCTTCTTGCTCTCGGCTTGCACTATCCTTATCGCAACTTACATGCCAAGGACTGAATGGAGGTTAAAGTGTTAAATGGTAAGCAAGTTTGGCGTAAATAAAGACAAATAGACACGAATCGTTGACAAATAGTCAGAAACGTAGTATGTATAATGTTATTGCACTTGCAATTCTCTCACCACATCATCCACAATATATCCGTCGCTCATCAAATACAACAATGAGCGTTCGTCGTGAAGCAAATCACACGTTCGGCTATTCTGAAATATGTCAAATGCTCTTTCAGGCGAAACATCAAGCCGTTTGGCAAGTAATACACACACTCGTCCTATCTTCATCCATAGTTGAGAATCTCTAAGCATAATCATTCTCCTTTCTTGCTAAATCATTAAGTGGTTCGGCTTTTATAAAACGTAAGCATTTATCAAGCAAAGACTGAGATATTATACAGATTTGATTGTTAGGTTGATGTTCAGATAAACGTTTCAGGGCGTAATCCATAGAAATATCACCATTGATATAATCCTCAATCGTTGTAATGACTCTGTCATCGGCAATACCTCCTTCTATATAATCGTACCCTTGCCATGGTTTCATGCCATTTCTACTGCCAACAATAAAGTCAAGCCATTCACGATCATAGGTATCGAATATCTTGCACGTGGCATTTTGTTGTATAAAATTCATATCAAGTTCATACATATTCAGCCATTGTGGCAACCCCATATTTACGATACGGGTAGCCCAACTAACAGCTTGTTTCCTTATATCAGTGACATAAAATCCTTTGCCGAAATCAAGATTATCCCGACCTATTAGGCATAGTGGATTTTCAACTATGCATGTCGCACCATGATAAACCTTACGCATACTATCAAACATTTAATTTCCTGCTTCAAGTCGATGCAGGGCTGTAAGTAAATCGTCTACAACATACTCCTTGCTCTGTGTATGTAATGGGTCAAGTCGGGTTGTCAGCCCATGCATCAGCCCAACATCACGCAATCGTCGGAACATCTCCCTACGGCTGCATCCTTCTGCTTTAGCTGTGGCATCAACGCACATGGCGGCAAATGCCAATGTCTGCTGTACTTCTGCTGTATTCATAATGGTATATACTTCTATTGTTAATACTTTATCTATAGGAGTTTTCTGCAAATATAAACAAAAAAATCGAGATATGGTACGTTAGTAAACCATTGATTTCAGATTAAGAAAACCATTTTTATTCAAATCCAAACCAACCAGCAGAAAAACCGTATCAAATCCGAAGCAAGTGACTAAAAGAAAAACAGCCTAATCCCAAAATTCATACTAACTTTTGGGATTACAATCCAAAAAATCATATGTATTTTTGGGATTATGGGCTTATACGTTGTCAATTACTAAAGTTTTGAAAGCGGAAAAAGCTATTGGTGGTTACAAAATATGAACATAAATAATTGCTGTTTCGAAAGAAAAGCACTAACTTTGCACGTGTTGATTCGCCATACGTGCCAATAAAGCGCGAAGGTAGAGGAAAACATATATACATAAAGGCGTTACTGACGCTTTGGTTTTGACGTGTTAGAACTTCGCAACTTCAAACTGTAAGTCAAGAACAAAGCAACGGGAACGCCCCAAAAGGTGTATTGTATACATGCACTTAATATCGCTATGCGCTTTTTATGCGTGTGGCGCAGTAAGGCATAATTATATATTTACATCTACGTGGGGCTTTCAGCGTTGCTCGTTTCGACTTACAGGGCAATGCGAAGGCCTTAACACGTGGAACGAGCGGCTAACTGGCTCCACGCTTTTTGTATACGTACCTCAACACTTCTCACTAAACCAGTGCTGACCATGGAGCCTGTCTGCACGACAAAAAACAAAAAACAAAATGAAAACTCTACGGCTCTTTATGTTAACGGCAGCCATCATGTGCTCACTCGTTGCTAATGCCCAGGATGTTATCGTCAAGAACGATGGCTCAACCATTACTTCTAAAGTGATGGAAATTACAGGCACAGAAATCAAGTACAAGAAGTATTCCAATCTAAAAGGTCCTACCTATTCCATCAATAAGACGGATGTGAATTACATCAACTATGAGAATGGAGAAAGGGAGAACTTTGGCAAAACGTCTAATGTTACACCAAACAGAGAAGAGACATATAATACCCAAAACAATTTTGCATTGCAGCAAACGAATAACGGTCAGATGTCGGACGCTGAATTGCTTAAGAGTATAGGCAAAGATTCTCTTAATAAAAAAGCCAAACGATTAAAAACGATAGGATGGATTGGCGGAGCTACATTTGTAGCAGCAGGAGTAGTACTGAATCTATTACATGAAGGATATGATGAATACGACGATTATGGAGGTGATTGCTTAGATATAATAGGTTATGCATCTATTGGCGCAGGTGCAGTTTGGGCTACATCATTTATACTTGCAGCACAACATCAAAAGAAAAAGGCTTTATATTCTGCCAACACCTCTACCCCACTCATGCAGTTTAATCTCAGTCAATCAAAGAAGTCTGCCATCTATGCCAACATCAACATGCTCAACGACAACATGACAAATAGAAAGGCATTAGGGTTCGGTATGAACTTCAACTTCTAAACCAACAATAAAGATATTATAAGATATGAACAAAAAGCTTTTTTCTTTCGTCATTGCCGCAGCAGCAATAATGACGATTACTTCATGCCGCACCATAGCTGGCTCTACAACTCGCAACGCATCGAACACAGTACGCGCAAAAAACGTAAGCTACAATGAGCTTACAATGGATCTTGCTCCAGATGCTATAACATATACAATAGACGTTTCAACTCCCGACGGCAAGGCGAAACTCCATAAACTTAGTCTGCGACAGGCAGAAGACCTCGCCCTTACCGAAGCACTTATGAAGAACAATTGTGCAGCACTCTTCAATCCTCAATTCACTCATCTGAAGAAAGGCAAGAAGGTATTACGCGTTACTGTTTACGGCTTTCCTGCTCGCTACAAACATAAAAATCAATAAACAGTTGTTTTATTGACAATAAAGAAATGCTAACTATAAGAAGTATCACTCTGAGTACATCTTATAGTTAGCATTTTTGTTTTCTGCAAAAATAGACAAAAAAGTCGAATTGAGCATTCTTCCACTACACTTTTTTACGATGCAAATATCGTACTGGCAGTAAAAAGTGTTACAAATAAAAAATTGATTCTGGAGATTGCAGAAGGGGTTTTTATGCGTTTTTGAGGTGACAATGACCTGCTGATTCTCCATTCAGGGCTTCTTTGCACTCCAAAAGGACTACTATTGCTATGCAACTGTAGCCCTTTTGAGATGTAAATGAACTACAGTTGCATTGTAATTGTGGTCCTTTTTGAATAAAAAGGAGCGTTTTTTCAGCCTGAAAATTTACACCACAGCGTCGCAACCCATATAACTCATTGTATATGAACGACATAACAAAAACCGCTCAAAACTGCCAATTAAACGCACAAGGAAATCTTTGACGCGTTCAACTCGCAGTTTTGAGCGGTTAGAAATGCAAATATTGTATCGGGGCATAGCCCCGAGTTGTCGTGTTGAGGTGGTGAGATGTGTGGTTTGACGTTTCTAAAAATACACAGAAGCAGCATATAGCGGAATGTTAGTCAACCAATCTTGCTCCCTATAATCAGACATCGAAAAGCGCACACCATGTAGCTGTGGGTGATTGGCAACGAACGTTGACAGAGACTTAGAGCGCAGGTTCTCTTCAGCCTTCGCCTCAATTGGTACTAAGTCGCATCCATGCTGAATTAAGAAGTCAATCTCCAGCTTAGCATCATTACTATAGTAGAAAACCGATGTATCATTAGTTGCTACCAATTGACTCATAAGATAATTCTCTGTAAATGCACCTTTCGCTTCTTCCATACCATTATCTGCAACCAATAGTTTTTCGGCTGGAATTTCGCTCATGGCTCCAAGCAAACCACAATCAAGCAGAAAGAGTTTGAAGCTACTGATGTCTACATAAAACTTCAACGGCATTTTCGGTTCTGTCACTCTTTCCGCCTTATAAACCAATCCGGCATCCATAAGCCATTGAATAGCTGTCTCAAAGTCTTTGGCTCTACCTCCCGGCTTAGCTACACCGTAAATAAACTTCTTATTCTCTTTTACCAACTGAGAGGGCATTGACTGCCAAACCATATTGATACGATTGGCCTCAGAAGTAGGAACATGCTTTGATATATCCTTCTGGTAGGTGAAGAGAATGTTATTCTGCACCTCCCTTACCTTCAAAGAATCGTTTGTATCTACAAAAGTTTTTACTGCTTCGGGCATACCACCAACAAAATAATATTCTCGGAGAAGCTTTATATATTCAGAACGAAGTAGTTTGATGGTATTCCAATCCTTACTTTTCAATATTTCAACCATTTGCTCCCTACCCTTTGCCAAGATAAATTCGTCAAATGTCATTGGGTATATATTGAGTATGTCGACTTTACCTACTGGGAACGACTCTCCCTGATGCATGGTTATACCCAATAAAGAGCCTGCCACTGCAACATGATACTGTGGCGCTTTCTCATAGAAATACTTAAGAGCTGTCAAACCTCTTCGTAATTCTTGTATCTCATCAAGAACAATAAGGGTTTTGCCTGGCACGATGTTTTGGCGTGTAATAGCACCTATGGCAAGGATGATGCGCTGCATATCATAGTCTTGCAGGAACAGGTCTTTTGCCATATCATTGTCGTCACAATTTATGTAAGCTACATTCTCAAATTCTTGTTTGCCAAATTCAGTTAGCATAAACGTTTTGCCTACTTGACGAGCACCGGCCAAAACAAGAGGCTTACGATTCTCCTTGTTTTTCCATTGTTTTAATTGAGTAATGACATTTCTATACATAATCCATTGATATTAAGTGATTTCCATTACAAAGATACACTTTTCCGACCGAACTTTCAAGAAAAACAACATTTTTCCGACCGAACTTTTAGGATAAAACAACACTTTTCCGACCGAACTTTGATTTTTAGCGACACAATATCAGCTATAATGCTATATAATAGAACAAAAAAACGCTCAAAACTGCGAGTTGAACACGTCAAAGATTTCCTTGTGCGTTTAACTCGAAGTTTTGAGCGGTTAGAACTCTCAACGATTACCAATTACAGCTCTGCCTTGTGCAGTTCGGCCAGCAATTTCACGCTCTGACAGTGCAGATCGATGTGGCGCTGGAGCTTCTCGTAGATGCTGTTTATCTCGACGTAATAGACGAGGGCGGTGATTTCGCCTTGCTGCAGAGCCTTGTTGAAGAGGGTGAGCGACTCTTGCAGGAGCTTGACGTCGCTGTGGTCGATGACCTGCTGAAGCCCCTGCAACTGCTCGTAGTTGGTGCGCATTGAGGCTTCTGCCTCGTGCTTGGCTTGCGACACTTGCAGCTCTGCGCTCTCGCGGCGCTGACGTGCTGCCTTGACATTACTACTGTTGGTGTAGAGGGGGAAGCTTACGCCTACGAGGAAGCCGTTGATGCCTTCGCCCCGTTCGGTGTTGCGACGATAGCCGAAGGAGATGTTGGGCAACCACTCGTTCTTCTGCACCTTCAGATTTAGGTCGGCTGCGCGGAGCGATGTCTGCGCCACTGCCACGTCGGCATCCGACGCAAGAGCCAAGGCACGATACGACTCGAAGTCGGTTATGGGCTGATATTCGGGCAGAACGGTATCGGTGACGTCGATGGGCTTGCCTCCGTTGAGCTGCTGGAGCTGCTGCAGAAAGGCTGTACGCTCACCCTGCGCCTCGCTGACGAGGGTGCGCACCTCCATACAGTCGAGCTTCACCTTGTTCAGCTCAAGGGCGTTGGCGTCGCCTGCCTCCATACGCTTTTTGTACATACTGAGCAGCGTCTCGCTGTTGGCAAGACGCTCGCGCAGCATGGCGAGGGTCTGGTTGGCACGGATAATGTCGATGCAGAGAAGCTGCGCTTGCAGGAGTATGTCGCGACGCTGCTTGGCGAGGAGCTGATTGCCTACGCTTTGCTGCATCTTGGCTTGCTTGCTGCGTGCGGCATACTTGGTAGGGAAGTCGATTTCCTGGCTCACTACAAGCTCGCTCTCGGCTACGCCGGAGTAGCCTTTGGTGAAGAACGGGCTGTACTCTACAGACGGTCCGCCGAGCGTGTTGGACGCCTTGATGTCGAGAACGTCGGCCTGATTGTCGTGTGCAAGAGCCTGCAGGGTGAGGTTGTTGGCTGCTACTTGCTTGAGTACATCGCCAACGGTGTCGGCAAGGGCTGCGCTATACGTGCTGAATGCCACGATTGTGGCGATTAGATATCTTTTCATATATAATAGGTACGATGAATGCGTTGAGTAATGTAGAACTGATTAGTCCGCCGAGTATCACCTTTGCCATGGGCGACTGTATCTCGTTGCCGGGCAAATCGCCGCCAAGTGCCAACGGAACGAGGGCAAGGGCGGAGGTGAGAGCGGTCATGAGAATCGGGTTGAGACGCGAGAGCGAGCCTTCGACAATGGCTTCGCGAATGGTCTTGTGTTCCTCGGTGCGCAGACGCTTGTACTCGGTGATGAGCAGCATTCCGTTGCGCGTGGCTATGCCGAAGAGCGAGATGAATCCGATGACGGCAGGGATGCTTACCTCGCCCGTGGTCAGCACGATGGCGAAGATGCCACCGATGAGCGCCAGAGGAAGGTTGAGGAGTATGACGCCTGCCTCCATGGCGTTGCGGAATTGCATGAAGAGGAGGCAGAAGATGACGACAATGGCGAGGATGCAGGTGAGATAGAGCACACGACTGGTGCTCTCCTGACTCTCAAACTGTCCGCCGTACTCGATGTGATAGCCCTCGGGCAACTGTACTTTCTCGCCTACCGCCTCCTTGATGTCTGCCACTACGTCACTCAATGCTCTGCCGCTGGTGTTGGCTGAGATAACTATCTTGCGCTGTACGTTCTCACGGTTGATGGTGTTTGGTCCGGCGCTTGATATGATGTCGGCTACGTCGCTGAGCGGAACCTTGCGCCCGTCTTGCGTGTCGATGATGAGGTCTTTGATGTCGTCATACTTGTCGGCCTTCACAACGAGATTGAAGGCGCGTCCGGCTTCGTACACCTGCGACACGGTTTCGCCAGCGAGGTTGACGGCAAGGAACTCGTTGAACTCGGGAAGGGTGATGCCGTTGCGCACGAGCAACTCACGTCGGGGCACTATCTTCAGCTCGGGGCGCTCTATCTGCTGCTCTACGTTGAGGTCGGCAATGCCGTCGATGTCCTGGCAGGCGCTCTTTATCTGATTGCCTATGGTGAACATACGGTTGAGGTCGGTGCCAAACAGCTTGATGGCTATGCTCGCCTGTGTTCCGGAGAGCATTGCATCGATACGGTGAGAGATAGGTTGGCCTATCTCGATATTGGCTCCTGCAAGCACCGAGAGACGCTTGCGCACGTCGTTGAGCACCTCTTCATGACTGCGGTCTTTTAGTGTGAATGGGGCTTCTATCTCGCTCACGTTTACACCGAGGGCGTGTTCGTCGAGCTCTGCTCGTCCGGTCTTGCGCGCTACGGTCTTGATCTCGGGCACTTGCAGCAACAATCGCTCAGCACGTGCACCTATAGAGTCGCTCTCTTCGAGTGAGATGCCGGGCAATGAGGATATGTTTATGGTGAAAGAGCCTTCGTTGAACTTGGGCAGAAAGCTGCTTCCCAGACAGAAGAAGATGCCTATGGCTACGGCAAACAGCGCTGCCGTGCCTACGATAACCTTGCGTGTGTTGGCGAGAACCCACAGCAATGCACGCTCGTAATACTTCTTGAGCCATACGGCAAGGAAGGCTTCCTTGGGCATTTCGCCTTTGCTCTTGCCGAGCAGGTAGCTGCACAGCACGGGGGTGAGCGTCAATGCCACGAGGGTTGAGGCAAAAAGGGCTGTGACGAAGGCTATGCCAAGGGGTATGAGCATGCGTCCTTCCATGCCGCTGAGGAAGAAGAGAGGGGCGAAGCTGACCACAATTATAAGCGTAGAATTGAGTATAGGCATACGCACTTCGCGCGAAGCGTTGAACACGAGTTCGAGTATCGGCACGCGGTCGGCCTCGGGCAGCTCACGGTTCTGGCGTATATGCTTGTACACGTTCTCCACATCTACTATAGCATCGTCGACGAGTGAGCCGATGGCAATGGCAAGTCCGCCGAGTGTCATGGTGTTGATGCTGATGCCAAGGGCGTTGAGCACTATCATGGCAACGAGAAACGAGAGGGGGATTGTGACGAGCGAGATGACCGTTGTACGAACGTTGGCGAGGAAGAGCATGAGGATTATCACAACAAAGATGGCACCCTCGATGAGCGACTTCTGCACGTTGTCGATGCTGCTTTCGATGAAGTCGGCTTGACGGAAGATGTCCGTTGAGATATGCACGTCCTCAGGAAGGGTCTTGTGAAGGTCTTCCAGAGCAATGTCGAGGTGCTTGGTGAGGTCGATGGTGCTGGTATTGGGCTGCTTGGTTACGGTGAGGAGTACGGCTGACTGGGCTCGCTCGCTACCTACACCAAGCTTTGGCGACTGGTTGCCTATCTTTATGTCGGCTACATCGGCAAGGGTGATGACGCTCTCGCCATTCTTCTTGACAATACATGTGCCCAATTTCTCTACATCATTGGTTGAGGTGATGCCACGGATGATGTATTCGTTGCCGTACTTATAACGTACTCCGCCGTTGGTATTGACGTTCATGCCACGCGTAGAAGCCATGATGTCAGAGAGCGAAACGCCGAAATGCTTCATACGACCGGGACTTAGGAGTATCTGATATTCCTTGATGTCACCGCCATGCACGCTGACCTGAGCCACGCCTCCGGTAGAAAGCAGACGCGGACGTATCACCCAGTCGGCATAGGTGCGTAGGTCTTGCTGCGAGGTATGGTTGCTGGTGAGGCTAACGATAAGCACTTCGCCCAATATGGACGACTGCGGACCGAGCACTGGAGCACTCACTCCGGCTGGCATCTGTTCGCCTACAGCGGCGAGTTTCTCGCTGACTATCTGTCGGGCAAGATAGATGTCGGTGCCCCAATCAAACTCTACCCATACAACGGAGAAACCGTTGGTGGACTGCGAACGGACGCGACGCACACCGGTGCTGCCGTTGACGGCGGTCTCAATAGGGAATGTGACGAGCTGCTCCACTTCCTCTGTTGCCATGCCACCGGCTTCGGTCATGATGGCTACGGTAGGTGCGTTGAGGTCGGGAAACACGTCGACATCGGTCTTGCCGGTGGAGTATAAGCCGGCAATGACAAGCAGCACGGACGCCACCAACACGAGGATTCTGTTCTCAAGCGAGAAGCGTATTATCTTATTCAGCATAGTTATTAGTGATTATGATTATGCGCTGGGATAGCGTTTGAAGCCGAAGCCAATCTTACTTGCATAGCGCCCTTTGTGACAACGCGGTCGCCCTGCTTCACTCCTGTGAGTATCTCGACACGCTCACCGTCGCTCTCGCCAAGCGTAACTTCCTGCTTGCGGTAGCCTTCGGCATCCATCTGGATGTAGACAAAGTGGATGCCCTGCTCCTCGGTGAGGGCTGTAAGAGGCAGCGTGATGACATTGGGACGGTCGTGAGTGATGAGATAAATCTCGGCGTATGAACCCTGAACGACGTCGCCGGTGTTGTTGAACTCGAAGATAACGGGAATGTATGAGTTGTTGACTTCGGCTGAACGACCGTACGACTGTATATGTCCTCCCATGTCAGTAATGTCATATAGGCGATTGCTATAGCTTGTACGGAACTTGGCACAACGTATCTTGTTGACATCGCCAAAGTGGCGTTCGGCTACTTCGGCACGCAGATACAGATGCTTGTTCTGAGTGATTATGGCAAGAGGCTGACCTGCCTCGACGTAATCACCGCCGTTAACGAGACATTGCTTGACATATCCGCCACGCGGAGCAGACACTGCTACCCCACCCTCGCTGCGCGTTCGCTTCATACTTGTATATGTAAGCTTGGCAGCTTCGTATTCGGCCTTGGCAACAGCAAGGTCTTTCTCGCTTATTATCTTGTCCTTGATGAGTATCTTGGCACGTGTATAATCGCGCTCAGCACGCTCGTAGTCGATGCGCGAACGTTGTACAGGGTCGCCGTCGGCAAGCTGCATTCCGGCTGAAGTGATTGAGAAAAGCGTTGTTCCAGCAGCTACTTTCAATCCCTCGCTGACGTGGTTCTTGTACTGCACACGTCCGCTAATGGTGGCTACAACGGTGGTCTCGTCGCACGATGCCGACATCACCTTGCCACTGGTATGAATGACACCATGGAACACTCCGGGCTTCACCTCCTCCACTTTAACGCCTGCTGCACGCGCTTTCTCAGCCGAGAGGATTATCTCGTCTGTATGAGCACCCTTAGCATCATGGCCTTCCTCTTCGGAATCGTGGTCGTGGTGCTCTGTTTCCTCGGCATGCTCATGGTCATGGTCGTGATCGAGATGGTCATGGGACTTGCCTCCGCAAGCGACCATTCCCGCCACGAAGACTACAGATAATAAGTAATAAGTGATTCGTCTAAGCATATTTCATTAAGTGTTTATTATTAAGCAAAAAAGTCAGGTACAAAGATAAGGAATAAGCAATGCAACTATGTTGCAAAAGCTAAGATTATACGCATAAATAGGAACACGCGTACATATTATATACAAAAAAAGCGGATGCGCTGCACTTCTGAGAGTGCTTCGCATCCGCCTTGGATTTTTTCTACATATCATAAAATTGCAGCTGCCGACCGTATCTTGCTCAAGATTATAGATAAATGAGAGTCTTGTCTGGCAGTCTGAAGGTTATATTCACTCTGCATATTCACAAGCATATAAGCCTTGATACCAAGAGCTGCCTCTATGCGCAAAGCATAATCAGTGGTTATAGGACGCTTGCAATTAAGAATCTCATTAAACACAGTGTAAGAACAGCCTATAATCGAAGCGAATTTACGCTGAGAAATTCCGCGTGCCTCAAGCTCATCCTTCACTATCTCTCCAGGATGGACAGGGGAAGAGGGCACCAAATCATCCATACTATATGTCTTTGTATTTTCCATACCAAATATTATTCACTTGTAATGATTACTTATATCTAACAGACGACATACTTTTATTGATATGTCATCCGTATTATCTTTGACTATGAATTCCAAACGATACTGTTTGCCACACCTTACAGAAGATATGCCTTTTTTGTCACCAACAAGAACTTCATAGTTTAATGATCTAAAAACAAACAAATCCTCTATACACTTGGCATTGGCAAGTGCAACAACAGCCTTCTGATAACTTCGTACTACTTCCGGCTGAAAGCGGTGCTTCTTGTCACTTGTCTTGCCTTTGAAAAACAAGTCATGCAGATATTCCTTGTCAAATTCAATACTCATGTGGCAAAGATAATTCAAATAATAAATATTAGCAAATTATCGAACAATAAAATTTGCGGTATAAAGAGAAAAACGCTAAATTTGCATTTGTCAATCCATTGGCAGGACTTATGCAGACCCGTCAAACAGGAGACATATATACATAAAGGCGTTACTGACGCTTTGGTTTTGACATTCTGAGAACTTCGCAACTTCATCTGTTCGTCAAAGACAAAGCAACGGGAACGCCCCAAAGGGTGTATTATATACATACCCTTAATGACCTCATGCGCTTATTTTGCGCATGAGGCATTAAGGGGTATCATATACTTACGCATCCACGTGGGGCTTTCGACGTTGCTCGTTTCGACGAACAGGGCAATGCGAAGGCCTTCAGAATGTGGAACGAGCGGCAGACAGGCTCCACGTTCTTTATTGTATATACGCATGCCATAAACAATATCTAAGCTGAACTGGAGTCGGACAGCTACATTAAAATTGTTATTAAACGATGAAAAAGATTTTCTCATTTGTCGTTGCTTCATTGCTCTGCACACAATTTACTTTTGCACAACAAGAAAAAGTAATCAAGGCAGGTACCATTGTACCATTACAATCAGTAAACCAAGTCAAAGCTGCAGATGTTGACGAGGGACAAACCGTTGACTTTAGGGTCACACAAGACATTATGGTAGATGGCAAGTGTGTAATACCGCGCGGATACTTGGTAAAAGGAAAAGTAACTGAAGCACGCAAAAGTTCATTGGCAGGAACCAAAGGAAGACTTGTAATAAACATCAGCAGCATGAATTTGCCATCAGGAGAACCCGTATTCTTTACAAATACTGATGTCCGAATAAATGGTAAGAACCGTACTCCGCTCGCTGTTGTCACAGGTATTTTACTTTGGCCATGTATTTTCATACCTGGTTCAAAAGCCGTAATGCCTGCAGGATATGATGTCCAAGCCACTATAGCTTCAAATACTACAGTATCTGCAAAATAACACACATAAAAAATCGGGTAGGAGGAAAATGCTAATCATAAAAGGCATTTGCCTCCTATTTTCACATTTATCCTATTGTCGGATTCCGTCCTATCGTCTTGGATAGAGAGTTCCTTTCGGACA
>ERZ1031449.232-NODE-232-length-14134-cov-6.039491_pt1 | contig 14134 bp, 7 predicted proteins | sample MGYA00516705_ERZ1031449 | MGnify/ENA primary metagenome ERZ1031449 (study PRJEB33719, sample SAMN04261152) | wastewater metagenome | biome: rural village; feature: human; material: feces | host: Homo sapiens | place: El Salvador | collected 2013-01-14 ... | reverse complement strand
ATACCCGTCGTACCAGACTTCTCATAAACGATGGTAAGTTGAGGAACCAAGTCTTCACCCTTGAACGTGATATCAGGAGTAACCTTGGTATTTGTTACATCCGTAGCTCTAGAAGAAAAGATTTGATTAGACTTTCCTGCCTGGTCCATTACCTTTGCAATGAAAAAAGAGAAAGCCTCACCAGCCAAAGACTTCACAGATGCAGTAACATCAATATTGTTTGTCCAAGTATCAACCGGGTAAAAAGACTCTGCGATTTTATCTGCCAAAGAGTTCTGAGCGTTTCCTTGCATAGCGAACTCAGCAATCGCATCACCTTCCAAAGCAAAAGTTATCTGCTCTTTCACATCGTTGTAAGTGGTTTTATTTGTTACCACAGAAGTCAGTGGATAAATGCGCATCTTGCTATCACCTTTCTTATAATTAGTGACCAAGCGCAAAGTGACAGATTTCACCTGGTAGCCATCGTCTGTCGCAGGAATATCAAACGACATCAAGCCATAGAAGTTCTGAGCATTTGTTACATCTGTCTTCATTTCAAGCGTAGTTGTACTACCCCATGTCTTGTCAGGATCACTACTTCTCACCCAAGTATCACCAGATGCAGTCAACACCTTAGTCTCTCCTTGTGCAAAAGTTCCCATTGCAAACATAGCAAATGCCATTGCCATCACTCCTTTAAGTAAATTCTTCTTCATATTATTCTTACTTTAAGTTAGTATTATTAGTTATTTTGACCATATTACGGATGCGAGAACACCTTTACGTAAAATCCCTCGTCTAAATCTCAAAAAAGATTCGGACGAGGGATTTCTTAGGATTGCCTCCGAAGAAAGGAGGCGATATTCACAATATATGGTAACGCTTGTCGATGATTACAACTGACTTTATCGATAGAGCATCAAGGTGCTCCAGCCCAACTGGTCGAAGGCTCCAGAGTTGCTACCATATCGGTCATCGCCAGGACCACATTCAGGACGCATCTTGTCTGCCATCTGCTTTACATAGATAAAGCCCGATGTCAAGCCTTTCACCTTGGCATAATGATTATAGTAGATTTCCCAACCTGGGCGAACGCTACCTCGACCACTGTCATCAGCTAAAGAGGTATGGATGGCACTATGATTCTTGTCACGGCAAGTACAATCCACGCAATATTCCAAGCGGTTGAAAGGCATATTGGATGCAGCTACGAGCCACTGACCATTCTTGTTGGCATTGTCTGAGCCATTGCGGAGGTTGCTCAAAGCCACATACTCACCGAGTTTCAATAGCGCATTGTCGTTGGCACTGAAGAAGTCGAGCTTTGCGGCATCGGCATTGAGCTTGTTCTGCTCATAAAGAGAGTAAGCCATCTGTGCCAAGTTGGCTGTCACCATTGCCGACATCTGTGCGTGTCCTTGGTCACGACCACTCTCTTGGTCTTGTGCCAGCATCTCGCCACTACCCAATGGATCTGACAAGAAGTCGCCATTGATCAAATACTTGATGCAGCCATTGCCTGGACCTTTATAGAAGTAGTTGACTACATAGTTTACCATCTCGCTATTCTCTGTCAAGATACCAATTGCCATATAAGAGCACATGTTCACCAAGTCCCAGTTACTCCATTGGTGCTTGGCACACACATTGGCATCCTTATGCTCCAAGAAGCCCTTGTTCTTGGTGGCGAAGACATCGAGCATCCACTGCTTGAACTTGCCCAAGTCACCAGCATTCCATCCGTCGTATGCCAACATGATTTCCGCAGCACAAGCAAAGGTATAACCTTGCGCACCTGCTGCCAATACCTGGTTGGCATCATTGGAGGTAATTTTCTTACACTTGTTAGCCCAGGCATTCATAATTTCGATAGACTTCTTGGCATAAGCCTCATCACCTGAGAGTTTCCAAATAAGTGCAGTCTGGTAAGCCGCTGCTGCATCACGCATGGCGTAAGCATAGTTTTCCTTGTCAATACCCGTACCCGTAGGGTCACCACGTACAATGAGTTCTTGTGGCTCAGGCTCACGAGTCAAAGAGGAGTAAGGACTCGTCTTCAAGGCTTGAAATTCCGCTGTCACCTCTGGAATAGTATTGCCTTCCAACTCCGTTTTCACACGAGCGAAATCCTCAGCTGTGTACATAGCACATGGGTGATTGAAAGTATATGTCGCTTCGACATCTGGGTCTGTAGGTTCCTCAGGCATGGTCAAGTCAACCTGTCCAAACTCATTCTCCCTACAAGAGGTTGGCAGCAGCATAAGTGCTGCCAAACCTGTGATGATTAAACTTTTCTTGTTCATGATACTTATTTTTATCAAAATACGTATGTCTTTGCTTGTTTACGGCACGCCTTCGATTATTTCTTCTCGAAAGTCAAGCCATCCACGTTCTTGATATAAGACTCCAGGTCATCCATGCTCTTGAAGCTCTGGAACCAGTAGAGGTTGAACTTCAACTGATGATCCACAGTCTTGATGTCAGCATGCTTCAACTGGAAGACGGTGAAAGAAATTGTCTCGTTGGTTGGGGCGATGCCGCCTGTTCCGAATGCCACCTTCGACAGGTCATATACGAAGACATGGCTACCATCAGAGCACTTATAGTCGCTTGAGTACTTGTTGTTTCCTCCACCAAGAGCCTTGAAATCCTTGCCACTCACACTCTTACCCACAACATCGAAGTTGAGGTTACGAGATGTAATTCCTGACTCCAAATCCTTGACATCATCCATCTTCACGGCAATGATAGGATAGTTGCCGGCATGGAGAGTGACAGGCAGGTCGTACCACTTGAGGTCGGCACGCTGGTTGGTTGCGTTCTGCTTGTAAGTGGTAATGGTGAGATAACCGTCATGCCACTCATGAGAAGTAGATGTGCCGTTGCCACTCTGCTTTGCGTCATAAATACTATAGTGGTTCTCGTTGTGGAAGGTCTCACGTATCAAACCAGCTGGGATGTTCAACTTGATAGTACTGCTCTTGCCTGTAGCAGGAGTGGTAGCTGTAATCTCCACTGTGCCGAAGCCCTTGAAGGTTACGACTCCATCAGCTACTGTTGCCACGTTTTCATCAGATGAAGTCCATACGATCTGAGATGTCGTACATTCAGCAGGAACTGTGGTATAATTCAAAGTCAAAGACTTCTCGTTCAAAGCGCAAACATAGCCCTTGTCGGCAGAGTAGGTCTGGTCGATGGTTACATTCTCTGGAGCTACCACCTTGCGTATGTTCACAGTCTTCTCGCCTACCACGCCAGAGCCATCGAGTGCCGTGGCAATCACCTTGACAGGAGTCAAGATTGCTGAAGCCTCCTTGCCAGTCAACACACCCGTCATTGGGTCGATGCTGGCAGCATTCTCGTCATCCACGCTCCACTTCACGGTCTTGTAAGTAGAGTTGTCTGGAGCAATGGTAGCTGTCATCTGCAAGTTGTCACCAGAGTAGATTTCGTCCTTATCGGAAGTCACTGCGATACTAGTAGCTTGGCGCATCTCCTTGGAAACAACGACTTTCAAGTTGGCATTGATACCGCTACCCTCGTACAAACCCACAGGAGCAATCTGAACGATGGAATAGCCATCACCATCCACCGCCGTTACAAGTCCCTCGTCACTGATGGTTGCAAAGTCATCATTGGAAGATGACCAAACAGCATCTCTAAAGGTTGTGTTCTCTGGCAACATCGTATATTCCAACTGCAAGGTCTCGCCCTTGATCATTGGCAAACATTTGGCACCAGTGGCATCGGTATAGATGAGCTGTTGCTTATCTTGTGAGAGATTGAACTCCACCGATGAAGGGATGACAGCACCATAAAGGTCGCTCTGCTTGTCATCATCGCTACATGATGTCAGTGATGCTGTAGCCAAACCAAGCATCAGCATCATAGCGTATATCTTGTTGTTATTTCGTTTCATTGTCTTATTATTTTTTATGAGCAAATGAATTAACTTTCCCTTCGGCCGTTGACCGTTGGTTCTTCACTCTTCACTTAATTCTTCTCCCATCCTGGGTTCTGACCGATATTAGGATTCAACTGCATTTGGTCGGATGGCAATGGATAGAGATAGAGCTTGTCGTCCCACTGTCGATTGTCGTAGAGGATGATGCAACCATCTGCATCCAACTGGCGGCTTTGGTTAGCCCACAGCGACTCAAACTGAGTTCCCTTCCACTTCACGCCGAGCAAGGTTTGTGGCATTTCCACTGGAGCAGTAGCCCAACGCTTGAGGTCATCAATGCGGAAGCCCTCAAATACCAACTCTACCGTGCGCTCACGACGAATCTCCTCACGCATACTCAAGCCATTGTTATCCACTAAGGCATTGCTGAGCTTCACCATCTTAGGGTTAGAACGCTGGCGAACCAAGTTGACGCTCTTGTCAAGGTCGCTATCAGAGATTCTGCCTTGCAACTCATATACTGCCTCAGCAAAGTTGAGAAGTACCTCTGCATAACGAATCACAGGGAAGTCCATGCTCTCATATCTGTCTGCCACCTGACGCTCGACTGCCCATTTGTGAGTTTGATAGCCACTGTTGGCTGTAGCGCCCACCTCCTTGGCACGGCTCAAATCACTGTCATCCCATGCTGTACGGCAATGCTCGGCGGTATTGTCCCATACCTTAGTACCACGCTGAGCCAAGGTAGTCAACATACGGTTGTCACGATTCTGGAACTCAGAGGTTGCCTGATCATAACCCTTGAACTGGGCAGACTTCTCGATTGGCAGACCATCTTGACAAACATACATATTGGCAAGTTTGCGAGTAGGATATACGGCATTGGTGAGATAAGCCTTGGTGATGTTCAAGCCTACGCCATCTGCCAATCTATGGCGGCGAGCCAAGATATACTCAGTATTATCCTTGGTGGTCAAACCAGCAGGATTGCACTGTGCATCCTCCAAGATAAACATATAGCGATAGCTCTCTGTGCCCAACTTTTCATTATAGAAGAGTTTGTAATGTCCTGCCTCCATCACAGCCTTGGCGGCAGTCTTGGCGGTATTGAGCAGAGAGGTGACACGCTCACTGTTCTCTGTAGCATCAGCGCCCCCATTGTGGAACTTCTGCCAAGTACCCTCGAATAGAGCCACACGAGAGAGGAAAGCATTAGCTGCATCCTTGCTCAATCGTCCTGCCTCAGAAGGTGTATCAGGCAAGCCATTGGCAGCATCCTGAAGATCCTGAACACACTGGTCGATGACCAAGCTACGATCATCACGCACGGCGTTCATCTTAGGCGAATCAATATCCACTGGCTCCGTCAAGAGAATGACATTGCCATAGAGTTGCACCAACTCAAAGTAGCAGTAAGCACGGAAGAACTTAGCCTCAGCCACTGGCACTGCGATGGATTTCTGATCACCAAAGCTAGCCGCATTCTTCAACAGCAAGTTGGTGTAATAGATATGCTGATAGAGCTTGGTATAGTTATTGTCCTTTTCTGGCACTGTATTGGTACCCTGGCTATACACATTCACGTTAGCCTCAGCCATCAAGTCGCTTCGGGTATCGCTATGAGGACCATCGCTCACGGCATACTGATAAGGATCACCACTCTGAATATCACGAGTATAGCTATAAAACTGGTTGGCGAACAACTGGAAGTTGGAAGCTGATTTCCAAACGGTATCGTCGTTCATCTGCGCCTCTGGCGAGAAGTCCAAGCAACTGGTCATTGCCATCGCCATCATTCCCACACAGGCAACCTTGATTGTATTATATATCGTCTTCATAATTGAATTTCTTTATTGTTAGAATATCATTCTAATAGCATTAGAACTCTTCACTTAAAACGTCAAGTTCAAGCCAAACGTAAAGTTACGAGTGAATGGATAGCGACTCACATCACTGGCGTTACGCTTTGCCTCAGGGTCCCAACCATCCGTAATCTTAGTGCTCTCCCAAAGGTCTTCACCTGTGAAATAGATGCGTGCTGCATTCACGAAGCCCAACTTCTTCAACACTGATGCTGGAAGGTTGTAACCTACGGTGATATTCTTCAATCGGATATAACGACCATCCTGTGCTGTCAGAGAGTTTGCTTGATAGTTATAGCTCACGATGTTGGCATCCGTTGTATAAGGATTGTAGTAGGCGTTCGGATTGGTCTCGCTCCAGGTGTTGCCGATACTGCTCGTTGTAGAATTGGTATAGAGCGAGCGGAATGGAACCGTCCAGGCATCGATGCCACGATAAACGAAGCGGTTGGCTGAGCCTTGGAATACGATATTGAAGTCGATGCCCTTCCAGGATGCGCCTGCATTGAATGAGTAGGAAATCTCTGGAGTATCGCTACCGAGATAGATGTAATCTCTATAGTCGAGCACACCATCGCCGTTCTCATCACAATACATATTGTCACCCACACGCAAGTTGCTTGGCATACCGATACCATTGTTAGGATAGTATTTTGCCAAATATGCCTTCAGCATCTCCTCGTTCTGAATCTTGCCACCATAACGAAGACCGAAGATAGAGTTGAGGGAGTAACCTTGCTGGGTGCTGGTATAACCAGACTTCAAGACGGATGTACCACCATAGTCGGTCAACTCATTGCGAGCAAAGGTGATGTTACCACCCACGTGATACTGCACCTCTCCTATCTTTCCATTATAGTTGATGCTACCTTCAAATCCCCAATCCTTAAACTTACCGCTGTTGGCTGTAGGGGCTGCATCACCCAAGATGGCTGGATAAGTGATCGCCACGAGCATGTTGTCGTTCTTCTTCAAGAATCCTTCCACCGTACCACTCAAAGCTCCATTAAAGAAACCGAAGTCGAGGGCAATATTGTAGTTCTTGATGCGCTCCCACTGACGGGTGGTAGAGGCAAACTTACCATTGGTAGTGATGGTGGTCAAGCGATCGCTACCCACGTATGCGCCACTCGTCGTATTGAGGTTGTAGAACTGATAACCATCATAGTTGTCGATACCACTCTGCGAACCCATCTCTGCGTATGAGGCACGGAGCTTCAAGTTGCTAATCCACTTCACGTCCTTCAAGAAGTTCTCCTGATTGATGCGCCATCCGATAGAGGTTCCCCAGAAGAACGCCCAACGGTTTTGTGGCAAGAACTTAGAGCTACCATCATAACGACCATTGAACTCCAAGAGATACTTGCTGTCGAAGTCATAGTTGAAACGACCGAAGTAAGACATAATGGCATTGCGATAGTTGTACTTGCGAATATCATCGCTAGTCAAGGTCAAGGTACCATTACCATTGATTACATCAAGACCTTCCAAGATGTCAGTATAATTGGCACCGAAGTTTTCCATATCCTTCAACTCATACTGAGCACCGAGGGTGAGACTGGTGTTATGCAGCTTGGCGAATGTCTTATGGGCATTTAAGAAACCAGAGATGCTATAGAAATCGGTACGAGAAGAAGTCTGCTGGAAGTAAGACTTCTCCTGTGTAGGATCTTGCAAGGTTTGCGCCGTGCCTGTATAATTATAATAGGTAATGGCATTCTGCACCTTGCGACGGCGAGCCTCGTTGGTATTGTAGCCTACGTTGACGTTACCATCGAGCCAGTCGGTAATCTTAGCCTTCAAGGTCTCGCTGATACTCAAGCCACGTACTGAGAGTTTGTTGTCTCCACCCTGCTGAAGCTTAGCCACAGGAGAGCCCCATGTACCCCAAGCATAAGCCTGCCCATCCTGTGTGGTGAGAGGCAAACCTGGCATAGGCATACTGGTAGTCAAGGCCGAGCCTACCAAGGTAGGAGCCACTTGCTCCTGACGGCTGAAGGCGATGCTACTCTCCAAAGTGAATATCTTGTTGAGTTTATTGCTATAGTTCCAGCGGATATTATATCGCTTGTTGTTGTTGGTACCATACTGCAAGGTAGAACCATCGTAGAGGAAGCTACCAGAGATACGATAAGAGCTCTTGTCATTACCGCCAGCCAAGCTCAAGCTATGGTTAGTGCTCCAAGTGCTACCAAAGAGGCTGCCCAGCCAATCCGCATTGTCATCAAAGACAAAGTCCTTGACATCAGTGAAACCTGCATTACCAAATGGGTTGGTGGTCTTCTCCAAGTCGATGTAACCGCCCTTGTATTTCTTGGCAAGTTCTGCGTATGTGTACCATACATTGCTTGTATTATTGTCATTTCTCAAAGCCTGCTGCACACCATCAGCCCATTGGTCGATGTTACAAAGTTCTGGCATCAAGCCTACAGTACGAAGCGTGGCACTACCGCTATAGTTTATCTGGAGCTTGCCTTCCTTACCCTTCTTGGTCGTGATGAGGACAACACCACCAGCGGCACGGCTACCATAGATGGCAGCGGAACCATCCTTCAGGAAGTTGATGCTCTCGATGTCATCAGGGTTGAGCAAGCGCATTTCGCTTACGCTATTCGCAGCCACACCATCGATGACCACCAAAGGCTCTGTAGAGTTCATGGAAGAAGAACCACGGAGGTTCAAGTTCCAGCTCTCATCGCCAGGAGCAGAAGAGGAACGAGTAATCATGACACCAGGCACCTGACCTTGTAATGCCTGCAAAGGAGAAGACAAGCCACCTTTCTCTTGGAACGCCTTGCTATCGACTACGGTTACCGCACCGGTCAACGACTCTTTCTTCTGCACACCATAACCTACGACGACCACCTCTTGCAGAGTCTGGTTGTCATCTTCCATGGTCACATTGAGCTGAGGACCAGCTACCTTCAAGACTTGTTCTGTGAAACCGATGTAGGAGAACTTGAGTTGTGCGCCCTTTACCGCCTTGATGGAATAATGACCATCGAGGTCGGTCACGGTACCGCCTTGTTGTCCTACCACTTGCACTGTCACGCCGATAAGAGGCTCACCCGTCTTATCCACTACAGTACCTTGCACCTGTTGCTGTTGCGCTACTATCGGATTAGGATTGCCGGCTGCCAGCAAAGAGGCTGAGAACAGGGGCATTGCTAATCCTGAGAGCATACAAACTTTAATGAATTGTTGCTTCATATAGGTTGAGTATTTATAGTTTTTGTTATTCTAAAAGAGTTAAGACTGATTGAAGTCTTTAGTTATCTTACGTTTGATGATTATCTTACGGATGCTTAGATAATCTTACGTAAATATGCCTTCATATCTTTTGTCGAAAGATAGATATGGGTCTCCACCGTGCGCTTGCTCAACTGTAGCTTCTCCACGATCTCGTCGGTCGTCATTTCTTCGTGCTTATACATCTTATATATAGCAGCACGCTTGGCTGGCATCTCGGCGAGATGCTGGCGCTCGAAGGAGAGGATGTCGGCTGCCTCAATGCGCTGAGCCATGGAGGAAGAATCCATGCTAGACATGGAAGCCATCATCTGCTTCTCGGTCTCACGCACGAAAGCCTTATGGCGTGCATCATCGATAATCATGCGCTTCGCCATCACAAAGAGTAAGTTCTTGGCGGTCTCCTCAGAGATGACATCCAATGACATCACCTTGATAAAAAGATCTTGGAGCATATCCTCGGCAGCCATCACATCGTGTGTATAGCTCACGAGATATTGCTTGAGGTCAGAATAGTACTTCTTATATATAGAAGCTACCACGCTGCGGTTTTGGGGATTGTCGTTACGTTCCATATCTACTTAGGTTTGGTTTTACGGTTGCAAAGATAAAACCATTTTCGATACGAAGCAACATTTTGGACACCAACTACCGCCAACTCCTTTTGCAAGAAGTCCAATTCGTTTAACCACTTATATTTCAAGCATTTGTAGCCTTAGCCTAGCAAGTCTATCTAATTTAGAGATAGTTACAACTTGATGTTTTGCGCCTTCAGATACTCCGTTGGAGTCATGCCTTCCACACGACGGAAGGTGCTGAAGAAGCTCGATTTCTTGAAGCCGCATTTCTCGCTCAACGCTGTCAAGGTGTATTTTTTATACTCGCCCTCGGCTATCAGTCGCTTGAACTCTTCCAAGCGATAACGGTTGATAAATTCATAATAGTTCTCCTTCACATAGAGACTGAACACCTGGCTCAGCTTGCTGGATGACAAACCGAGCACTTCGGCAAGGTCGCTCATCTTCAGGTCGGGATTGGTATAGCATTGCTTCTCCTCGATGTAAGCCTTCATCCTCTCCACGATGTCGGCGAACTCCTTCTCATCGACTTTCACTCGAGCATACTTGGTGGTCGTTGCCTTACCTATTGTCTCTTCCACATCCGATTCAAGACTCTCGTTCTCTAAGTCTTGCTGCACTTCCATCTCTGCCTTTTCCTGCTCTATCTCCATCAAGGCACCCTCTATCTCGTTGCGCTCGTCGAGGAGCACCTTGGTGTTCTTATGATAGTTGCGCCACATCAACAAGAGGATGATGGCTGCTATCAAGATAACGAGTTCAAGGATGGCAAGCCAAGAAGGCAAAACCATGATTTGATAAGTTCGCTCCGTGGCTGGCGCACCTGCCAAGCGCACCTTCAACTGGTGGATGCCTGGCAAGAGGTGGGTAATCTCCACATCCTTGCCATCGCTCACGCTTCGCCATTCCTTATCTCCCTCCATCTTATACTGATAGAGTCGTCCATACTGTCGTGCATAGTCTTGCAACAAGATGCGGAAGGAGAGTTTCTCCGAGAGGATGTTCCAACGGATGCTGATACGATGCTCATCGTTGGCATGGTCTTCGAGGGCATACTCCATCAAGTCGCTTCCTCGACGGATGTCGTAGAGAGCGATGTGGTAAGGATTATGGCGCAACCAACTCTCCAATGCCTGTCGGTTCACCCTCATCAATCCATTGGAGGTAGCCACCCAAACATTCCCCTTGGCATCCATGTGTATGCCATCGGAGTTGATGAACTGGCACATCAAACCCTCGCCATAACCAAAATGCTGCAAGTCTTGCATCTGATAGTTCAAGCGATACAACCCTTGGTCGGTGGCTATCCAGTAATACCCCTTCATGTCGTCCAAGAACCCATAGCACTTGCTGCCCACAAACTCGTTGGGCATCTCCAACTGCCCGAATCGGGTCATTGCCGGATTCGTATAGAATATCTGAGTCTGCTTTGGGAAGAACATCAAACCTTGATGCCCCCTTACGCAGCCCAAGTTCACTTCCGTATTGAAGAAACCTTTTGGGAAATGAGCGTTCTCGAATGTTTGCGTAGCTGCCACATAGAGCGATATGCCTTGCGAACAAGCCCATCCGTTGCCTTTGTTGTCGAATCTGACGGTGGTGACACCACCACAAAGTCGGGAGTTGTTCTCGGTATATCTCATGATATGTCCCTCGCCATTCCACACGAAGACACCCTCACCTGTGCCTATCCACAACTTGCCGTCTCGGCTCACATCAAGCGAGGCTATCGTGGCTGTCGTCAGCAAAGGTTCACCAGGAATACGAGAGACAGCAAAGGTTTGCGGATTCAAGATCAACAAGCCTCCATCGTAGGTGCCGATATAATATTGTCCCTTGTAAAAAAGTATATTGGTAATGATATGAGCTCCCAATAATTGCTCCATCGGAATCAATTTCATCATCTTACGAGCCTCATCCACATAGTGCAAGCCCTCGTTGGTACCTATGATTTTCACCTGGTTGCCGATGTAGAAGGAACGCACATTCAAGCCCTCGGTCGTGAAGTCGCCGAAGTGATAACGCTGGAAGATGGGAGCCTTATAATAAGTATAAGACATGCCGAAGCGGAAGAAGCCAAACCAGTTGACTCCATTCACATCCTTGACGAAGCAATAGACAGCATCACTCGGTAGGCGATGTTTTCTATCGCCTTTCACGTAATACATCTCCTTGATCTTCGCCGTGTTGGCATCAAGCAAGAAAGCACCCGAACCATCCGTTGCCACCGTCACCTCTCCATGCGAAGTCGCTTGCAAGAAGGTGATGATATTGCCAACGCCTGAAATCGGACGGGGAGCTGCATGGGATTTCAAACTATAGACAAACAAGCCATTGTTCTTGGTTCCGATAAAGAACTTGTCTTTCCAAATCGCCAAGCGGCTTAACGCAGCACCTTTCGGCATTTTGTCGGCAATCACATACGAGCGATACTTGCCAGTCTGAGGCACATAACAGTTGAGGGCATAGCGGCTCAAGAACCAGACGTTACCTTTTGCATCCGCCTTGATGTCCCTTACACCATTCTCCACACCCATCTGTGTAGCCCCCACGGTGATGACTCGGCTTCCCTTTTCATCAAAGACATGAAAGCCCTCACGGTTGCCTGCATAGAGTTTTCCCTTGAAAGCCAAGATCGTTTCCGCCTTGCCGATTTCCGGATGAATTTGTCGGAAGTCTGCCTCTCCCTTACGCTTTGCGAAGATTCCCTTCCCTGTGGCTGCATAGATGGTATGATCTTCGCTCTCGCAGAGTTCGAAGACATACGTGCCCTCACCTCCAGGTTTGAAGGTGACGATACGCTTGCCGTTATAGAGACTGACACCATCGCTGGTGGCAAGCCACATTCGTCCTAGATGGTCGGGCATAATACGAGAGACCGACTCGCCCGAGAGTCCGTCCTCCTTGGTTACAAAGTGAAAAACCTCGTCATTGACGATGTCAGCACGACAAACCGCCAAGCTACACATCATCAATAAGAGGCATATATAATAATGTATATATTTCATTGTTTTGATCCTTGCAAGCTATTCAGGTATTGTATTCGCTTGCAAAGATAGTACAAATCGAAGAAAACACCAAACTTTTGCTGGTTTTTCTCACAAACATCGCCATAGCCACTAGGGACTAAGGTTGGGATGCGTGGCATCAAGCATTTACTTCTGCCAATATACCGCATAGCGGCAGTGGTGGGCATCATAGAATGGAATGAGTTCCACTCCTGCCTTCGTCTTGAAGTCCTTGATGCTCTTCAAGCCATCGTACTTCGCTTTCTCCACAACGGAAGATGGTATCTTGAAGTCGAAGGTATAGTAATCATTGTACTTCGTAGGGTCGCTGAAAGGATGCTCTACCTTGTCGAGCTTGCCAGCCATCACGATTGGACCATACACCAAAGCCACCTTGGAAGCATCATCCTTGGTCGCCTCCTCTCGGAGTTGCATACCCAACTGCACTTCCACCTTGTCGCCTGCCTTCCATTGACGAGAAAGAGCCTTACCTCCTGAGGGAAGGACACTAAAACTGCTTGCCACAAGCAAGCCTGCCACGATTGCTATTGATTTCTTGTTCATGATGATGTTTCGACTGTAAGATACTTGTATTGTTTCTACAAGACAATACGGATTGGGTAAAGATAGTACGCAAAAAGCCTCATCTCAATCTTTCCATTACGTCCTTTGGAATATCAATGCGAATAGGTTGCACCGCTCCCTTGTATTCCTTATCGGCATCGGCTACCGCCACCAACCAACAGGTGAAAGACCTGCGTGCATTGTCCCACCCTGCCTCGTAAGGATAGAAGCGGAAAGTGCTGTCATTGATCTTCTTGACAGGACCATCTATTACCTCGATATGAGGTTTCTTCTTGCCATGCTCTTGGGTTGCTGCACTATGCGAACTATCCGTATAGACAGCTTTTAGTTGAAAAGTGATACCCTCCATATCTCTCAGGTCTAGCCTCATACCACCTTGCAACTTTTCATCGTATGGCACCAACTTACCTTCATACCCGAAGCCCACATACTGTACCTTCTTACCTGCCGTCTCCAGGTATCGAGCCTCTGTCATTTCTGCCATTTTCTGGTCAAAATACCAAAAGGCATCGTGCTTGTCGCCCTTATATATATAATAAGGTGCAGGAAGAGGGCGAGAAGCGGAGGACAGCTCAGGCATCCTTCCCTTGTCTGCTCCATCCGTGCCCATCATATCGGAATGGAATCTCTCTGCAAGCCAACCGTCCTTCGGATTGAGTTTACGGAGCGTTCCATCAGGGTTCAAACGCTGTTCTAACGCCTTTTGAATGAACTTCGCCAAATACATGGCAGTCTTATCACCACAGTCGAAATGACCTCTACCGGTATCACAGAGGAAGGAGATGCAACTCTCGGGGTACATCATGCGAAAGGCAAGGGCTGGATTCACACGAGCCTCCCACCATTCATACTCGCCTTCCACCATCAAGCCCGGTATGCCATCGATGTTGCGATGACGTCCCCACTCCACATTGTCTCTGCCATATCCACAGAGATTGGTACGAGGAGCATCACCATGGAAGGAGA
>ERZ1031449.231-NODE-231-length-14166-cov-6.765998_pt1 | contig 14166 bp, 12 predicted proteins | sample MGYA00516705_ERZ1031449 | MGnify/ENA primary metagenome ERZ1031449 (study PRJEB33719, sample SAMN04261152) | wastewater metagenome | biome: rural village; feature: human; material: feces | host: Homo sapiens | place: El Salvador | collected 2013-01-14 ... | reverse complement strand
TGAGCAAAGTCACGAACACGCTTTAGCAGTCTGTTGGCAATACGAGGTGTACCTCTTGAACGAGATGCAAGTTCTAATGCACCGTCATGGTCAATATCCACATTAAGAATACCGGCTGACCTTGTAATGATAGTTGATAATTCTTCAGGAGAATAAAGTTCAAGTCTCAATGTAACACCGAATCTATCTCTAAGTGGAGCTGTAAGCTGACCGGCTCTTGTTGTCGCACCAACCAAAGTGAACCTTGGTAGTGGCAAATGGTAAGAGGCTGCCATCTGACCTTTACCTGTAATAATATCAATTGCAAAGTCCTCCATAGCCGGATAAAGGATTTCTTCAACACTTCTGTTTAGACGGTGAATTTCATCAATAAACAGTACATCACCTTCATTTAGGTTAGTTAAAAGTGCTGCTAAGTCACCGGGCTTTTCAATTGCAGGGCCTGATGTAATTCTAATATTAACACCAAGTTCATTTGCAATAATCTGAGAAAGTGTCGTTTTGCCAAGTCCCGGAGGTCCATATAAAAGTACATGGTCAAGGGACTCTCCCCTTTGCATTGCTGCATCAATATATATCTTTAAATTTTCCTTAACCTTATCTTGTCCAATGTAATCACCTAAAGTTTTTGGTCTTAAAGGATTATCATTATCCATAGTAAGGTTATCTTCAGGAATTTCGTGAGTATCTACTATTCTATTTTCATAATCCATTTCAAAATCATTTTGAAAATCCATATTATCTTCCTAACTTCTTAAGTGTAGCACCAATCATCTGTTCAACAGAAAGTGATGGGTCTAGCTTTGTGAGTATTGGTGTAACTTCTGCTGAACTAAAGCCAAGTACTGCAAGTGCTTGAACTGCTGCCGGAATATTACCTGTAGGTGCTTTTACTGCAATTCCATCAGTAGTTTCAGCATTACCCTCAAACTCAATACTCTTGAACTTATCCTTTAGTTCAAGGACAATTCTCTGTGCCATCTTAGGTCCAATACCATTAGCTTGGGTAATAGTCTTAAAGTCACCGGAAGAAACTGCAACTGCAACCTGTTCCGGTGAAAGAATAGACAAGATTGAAATACCTGCCTTTGGTCCTACACCATTTACATTTATCAGTAACTTATATGTGTTAAGTTCGCTAACTGTAGAAAAACCAAAAAGTTCTACTGCATCTTCCCTAACTGACATATAAGTATAAAGTTTAACTTCTGTATTTAGTTTTAAATCTTTTAGAGTGTTTAAGGTTGTTCTGCAACCATAACCTACACCACCACATTCCACAACAGCTAAATTCTGTTCAGTATGTACCAGTGTACCCTTTAGAGAATAAATCACTTTTTATATTCCCCTTTTCATCATATATTGTCTAAGTCCTGAACCGGCTGACTGTGTATGAGTTATTGCAATAGCCAATGCATCGGCAGTATCATCCGGTTTTGGAGTTTCTTTTAGTCTAAGTAATCTTCTTGTCATTTCCATAACCTGAGGTTTCTTGGCTTTACCGTAACCGGTAACGGCAGTTTTTACTTGAAGTGGAGTGTATTCAAAGACAGGCACTCCCATCTTCTGTGCTGCTAAAAGAATAACACCTCTTGCCTCAGCAACCATAATTGCAGTCTTGGCGTTGGTTTGGAAATACAGTCTTTCAATAGACATAGCGTCAGGCTTTGTACGCTTAATAACTTCAACCAAATCATCATAAATAATCTCTAGTCTTCGGTTAAAATCAGTATCAGCCTTAGTAATAATTGAACCGAAAGAAATTGGTGTAAATGAGTTATTTTCGTAGTTTATTGCACCATAGCCAACAATAGCATATCCGGGGTCAATACCCAAAACAACCATAACAACATTCCTTTCTAGCGATAGTAACCCATATTTAGATTATTATATCATAGAGAGCGTTCTTACGCAACACGCAAGAACACTATTTTTCTAATTAATATAAGGCTTATAGGGATTTTTCATTTATTTTTATGTAGTTTTTTAAGTGTAATACTTTTACTTTCATATGTGATTTTTACTGAGTCATTATTTATTTTGTACTTGAAAATATATTTTGACAAAGTTTCTCTATGGTTTATGGTAAAATCATTTTCTGTCACTACCGTTACACCTGTTATTATGTAACTTTGATTGTTATTTTTGTCTTGCAAAGTAAATTTACCTTTGTCATCAATAAACTGTAGTTTACAGTTTAAGTTATCATCATCATTTTCTACCCACACATTAGCCTTTAATTCCTTAGCATTTGTATCAATAATTTCACTGCAAGAAGTTAAAAATAGCACTAAAAAAGCCAGTAAATAAACTATGGCAATCTTGATTTTCATAAGTAAACATCAGCCTCCATAGTACTACTTATGAGAGAAAAAAATAATTATAACTTTTGCACAATAAAATCTTGCAATATAGATAAATAATGTGTATAATAAAGCCAAGGAGGAGTATTTATGTACAAAGAATATTTAGATACAGTTAGTGTTTTCGAAACTAATGGAGAAGTGAAACCTTTTGGTTGGAGTAAAGAGCCAATATTTTTCTACAACAAAATCAACTCCTCTGGTTCTGTTTTTAAAAGAAAAGAATCCGACACTTACATTGTTCACAACAACCACCTTATACTTACAGTTACACTTGCAAATTTAGGTGCTTATGGTTTTATTAGTGGCTTTTTGATTGACCTTGATGTTTTTAAGATGGGCAAAAAGGTTGTTAAGAAAATGCTACCATTTGTTAAGTTTAGAATGCCTGAAAGTTCTCATTCCGGTGATGTTGCTTATAATGACAATCAAATTGGTGTAAAATTCTCTAAAGCAGGTTCTAAGAGATTTTTAAAGTGTGATTTTTTGGATTTTTACGACAGTAAGAATCTTTACTTTAATATTGAAATTGATGAAAATAATGTAGAAAGTATGAATGTTACTATCCCATTTGAAAGTAACAAAACAAGCTTTTTCGTAAAGAGGTTTTTACCACAAATGAAAGCTACCGGTTCAGTTCGTTTTGGTGGTAGTGAATATGACCTTGATAATGAAAAAACTTCTGCAACACTTATTTGGGAAAGATCTTCTACACCTAATAAAGAAAACTACCATCAGTTAGTTGCTGAAGGTTACTACAACAAAAAGCTAATTACATTACAGTTATGTGACGGTATTTCTGATGACTCAGCCGGTATTGAAAACTGCTTATTTATTGATGGTAAAATGAGAAAGCTAAGCAAAGTTAAAGGCAAAGGTAGATTTAGTGATGTACATTCTACTTGGACCTTTGAGGATGAAGAAAGAAACATTTATATTGAGTTCTTACCATCTAACAAAAACGGTGGCACTTTACACACAGAAATTGACAAAAGAAAAATTATTTACGGAAACTTTTACGGTCACATATTTGACGAAAAAGGTGATGTAATAAAAATTGATGGATTTGATGGATTACTGGTTAATTCAATCATATAAAGCTTCCTTATAAAATGCGAAATGGACGACCTAAACAGTCGTCCATTTTGTTATATAACATTAAATTTATCTATTTGAATAAGTAGCTTTATTTTTAGCATCAACAATGTTTGAGAAGATACCTATTGATGAAAGGAATACTATTGGGAAGTAAAGAATAATTGAAAGCACAGAACCCCATCCTAAATGCATTTCTGTAAGTCCTATAATAAGGAAAACTGCAAGTACTGAGGAAAGAACACCATAGATATTTTTTATATTTCTTTTCTTATCAAAGCTAAAGATTAAAAAACCTAACATAGGAATTAATGCTACAATGATTGCTTGAATTGCAACTTGCACATTACCGGAACTTATTGAGTAAAAAATACCGGTAAAACAACTATAAAAATCAGTACCTTTACCTTCTACAGTAAATTGATAAAATCACAAGTTAGGAAAAATATTTGTGCTACATATAAGCCACAAACAGTGAGTCTGATTTTGTTGGTTGTACTCTTTTTCTTTGCCATATAAATACTCCTTTGTTCATAAAATAAATGTGGACGATATTTCGCCCACATTTTTAATTAGTTTGAACTACTTTTTGAACTAGACTTAGAACTACTTTTCTTTGAACTACTACCACTTGATAGATATTTTTTACTAGCTTTATTAAATATATAGTTAGCTAACTTGCTTCTTGTCTTGTCCCAATCAGTAATTTTAACAACTGATGCTTTATAACCATTGATAATAGGTCTATCATAAGTCCATAGCTTATTAGGGTCACTTTCATCACCGATTGGAATATGGAACTGATACATAGGATACTTTAGAAGTGTTAAAGCACTTGACATTAGAGAAGTAATATCGTTCTGCTTAAAGTTAGTCTGAATCATAGGACCGACTTTATTTACAACTGCAAGTAGTTCTGCAAATGATGCATTCTTAAACTTCTTAACTACTGCATTAATCAGCTTTCTCTGTCTTTCTGTTCTATCCCAGTCACTACCGGCAAAAATTTCTGTTGTACTGATTTCGTCACTACCTCTGTTACGAGCATACCAAAGTGCCTGTTGACCATTTAGCTTTACATTTCTGGTCTTTTCAACTTGGTTTCCGTTGCTATCGTAAACATAGTCACCGTTTTTATCTTTCTTGTATATTGATTTACAATACTTTTCAGGAATTTTCTTGCACTTCTGATGGTTATAATCAATCTGTGCATTAATGTATCTTGCTTCAACACCTGTGATTGGAATTGTTACACCACCAAGTGCATTGATAACATCTTTAAATCCACTAAAGTCAACAATACCATAACGGTCAACCTTTATACCAAAGTTACTTTCAATAGTCTTAACTGCTAACTTAGCACCACCAAAAGAATATGATGCGTTCAGTTTGTTCCAACCTTCGTTACTGTCACCGGAAGGGATATAAACATAAGTATCTCTTAAGAATGAAGTCATCTTAATCTGTTTATGAACAACATCAACTGACACAAGAATCATTGAGTCTGAACGGCCATTGTCACCCTCAGACTCTTTACTGTCTTGACCAAAAAGCATAACATTAAGAACATCTTTGTTGGCAAGTAGCTTATTATCAGAGATAACACCGTTACCTCTATCGTCTTTAACTGTATATTTCTTCGTATTTTTAGTTAGTGTTCCTTCTTCATCACCTAAGGAATTCATAATTGATGAGGCATACACTAAAGCACCTCCTGAAACAACAAACAGAACTGCCATTACAATTGACACAATCTGAATAACTGTATTTCTTTTCTTATGAACTGCCTTTGTAGATTTTGAAGAAATATCTATAAAGTCGCTATTAGTAGCTTTACTTACTTTTTCTTTTTTAGGTTTTGGAGGTTCAACTCCACGAGTACCACGATATGCTGCCACTATATTGCCCCTTTCTAAATATATTTTTCAATATATTTTATCTAGTAGATTATACAAGAGGTTCTTTAATATATAATTCTTTTAAAGAACTATAATGCAATTTTGGACAATATTCACATAGTTTTCACCTGATTTTTTAATTGTATTGAAGAATACTGTAAAATACAGGTAAAATCGGCATTTTATCTAATTTAGTAGTATTTAATTAATATGTTAACTTACTCTTTTTGTCAGTTACCTTATTAAATACAATGTTGGCAACTTTACTTCTTGTTTTCTCCCAATCGTTAATTTCTACAACATCATATTTCTGTCCATTTGGATAGTATGTATTATAGAACCAAAGTTTATTTGGGTCACTTTCTTCACCGATTGGCACATTAAACTGATACATTGGGTACTTCATAATTTTGAATGCACTTGTAAGCAAAGAAGTGATTTCGTTGGACTTAAAGTTAGTTTGAACCATAGGACCGACTTTCTGTACTGCTGAAACTAAACTTGTAAAGGATGCACCCTTGAATTCATCAATTAAGGCTTTAATAACCTTCCTCTGTCTATCTGTTCTATCCCAGTCATTACCACTAAAGTTTTCTCCACCAAGTTCTGTACTACCTCTGTTACGAGCATACCATAGGGCTTGTTTACCGGTTAGCTTAACCTTTCTTGTGATTTCTACTTTATCACCGTTTCTGTCATAGCTATACTTACCGTTCTTATCTTTCTTGTAAACTGATTTACAATACTTCTTTGCTACCTTAGGGCATTTCTGATTATTATGTTCAATCTGTGCATTAATATATCTTGCTTCATTACCTGTAATAGGAATTGTTAAACCACCTAAGGCATCAATAATATCCTTAAATCCACTAAAATCAACAATAGCGTATCTATCAATTTTAATACCAAAGTTACTTTCAATAGTCTTTACTGTTAGCTTTGCTCCACCATGAGCATATGACTCAGTAAGTTTATGCCATCCTTCAAAATCATCACCTGATGGAATATAAACATAAGTATCTCTTAAGAATGAGGTTAATTTAATTTGCTTATTTATCACATCAACAGAAAGAAGAATCATTGTATCTGAACGACCATTGTCATACTTTGACTCCTTATTATCTTGACCAAACAACATAACATTTAACACATCTTTATTAGCAAGAAGTTTGTTGTCAGAGATAACACCGTTACCTCTGTCGTCCTTAACTGTATAATTCTTTGTGTCTTTATCTGCACTGTCATCGGTAATTGAACCGATAATTGAGGATGCATATGCCAAAGCACCACCACAAGCAACAAAAATTACTGCCATTACTATTGCAACAACTTGGATAATCGTATTTCTCTTCTTATGAATTGCCTTTGTTGACTTAGAAGAAATATCAACTACATCATTATCCACTACGATAGACTGTTCATTGGTAGGTTGCTTAATAACTTTTTCTTTTTTCTTTTTCTCCGGAGTAATTGCTCTTTTTCCCTGATAAGCCATAATACTATTCCTTTCTGTAAAAATCTCTTATCTTTCGTATTGTTTACCATTATACACCATAAGTAAAAGATTTTTATTCTAATAAAGAAATATAGTATTAGGTAGCTTTATATGTGAACTATATACACTTATTCTAACTTATCTAAGGTTAGCTGAAATGATGGGATAAATTCTTTTATAAATTCATCAACTACAGGCATATTCATATTTTCTAATGACTTCTTAGTTGTTTCAAAGGCATCGGTAAATTCCCTATTTCCCACCTTGATTTCTTCCATACATTTTGTAAGTGCTGAAATCTTATCACCGGCTTTTACATATTTCCGGAGAAGTTCATCCTTTTCATTATAATGTAAAATATCATCATAATAATGTCTTAGTGACTGTGGTAAAAGAGAAAGTAACCTTTCTTCTGCCAAATTTTCTACCTTTTTATATGCATCGCAAATTTCAGGATTAAAGTACTTTATAGGTGTTGGCAAGTCACCTGTAATAATCTCACTGGAATCGTGATACATTCCAAGTACTGCACCTCTGTCTGCATTTAGATTTTCACCGAATTTATCATTGTGCATTAAAATCAGACAATGGGTAAACATTGCTACTTGCAATGAATGTTCACTAATATTTTCATTAAAAGTATTGTTCATTAAACCCCAACGGTTAATGTATTTCATTCTGCTAATCATAGCAAAAAAGTGGCTATTACTCATTTTTACTTCATCTCCAAAAAATTATAAATATATAATGCAAAAGTCTTTATAATATGTTATACTGTTGTTATATTATATCCTATTTTAGATTTATAGTAAATAATTTTTAACAAATTAGGAGAATAATGGATAATTATGAATTTAAGAAAATCTTTATACAGAAAAGAAAAGAACTATGCACTAATGTCCTTTCTTCTAGGTATCTTATTTGCAAGTTTGTTTTTCATTCCAAATATGATAGCCGGTAATGGTTACTTTGTATTTTACGGTGACTTTAATGCTCAACAAATTCCATTTTATCAGATGGTTCACGATTCTATTTTGAATGGTGACACAATGTGGAGCAACACCACAGACCTTGGTGCTAACCTTGTAGGTAGTTATAGTTTCTATCTACTTGGCAGTCCTTTCTTTTGGATAACACTGCTGTTCCCTTCAGGTGCAGTACCTTACCTTATGGGGCCTTTGCTAATTTTAAAAATTGCTTGTGCCTCACTTACATCATATCTTTTCTTACAAAGATATGTAAAGAACAAATCTACTGCTGTATTTGGTGCTTTGCTATATGCATTTAGTGGATTTAGTGTTTACAATGTATTTTTCAATCACTTTCATGAGGCAATACTGATTTTCCCACTTTTACTGTATTCTATTGATGAATATATGTACAAGAAGAGAAAAGGTATTGTTGCTTTAAGTGTATTTTTAGCTTGTACAATGAACTACTATTTCTTTGTAGGTCAGGTTGTATTTGTTATTATTTATTGGGTACTTAGAATTTGTACAAAGACTTACCCTAAAATTAAATTTAAAGAATTACTGATATTAGCATTTGAAGTTATTATAGGTTTCTTTATGACTGCTGTAATTCTTCTGCCATCTATTCTATCTGTTATTCAGAACAACAGACTGTCAGAATGGCCTAACGGTTGGAATGCAGTTGTATATGATACACCACAGAAGTATGTACACATTATTGAATCATTCTTCTTCCCACCTGATATTGCAGCAAGACCTAACTTTACACCTGACAGTGGTGGTAATTGGGCAAGTATTGCAGGTTGGTTACCTCTTGTTGGTATGACAGGTGTTATAGGTTTCTTACAAACTAAAGAAAAGCATTGGTTAAAGAAGTTAATTCCACTACTGATTGTAATTGCACTTGTACCAATCTTTAATGCAGCTTTCCAAGGCTTTAATATGTATTACTATGCAAGATGGTTCTATATGTTTGACCTTATCCTTGTTCTTGCAACAGTAATGTCTATGGAAAATACCGAGGTTGACTGGCTAAAGGCTACAAGAATTTCTGCCGGTGTAACTGTTGTAATTCTTCTGCTTGTTGGCTTAATGCCTACTACAAGTGAAGATGACAAGAAAACAACTTTAGGACTGGAGAGTTATCCTGAATGGCTATGGATTTACGGTAGCATTGCACTTATTTCTATGTGTGGATTTGTATTTATCCTAAAAGCATTTGCTCACAATAGAAAAAAGATGATGAGAATGTTGACCTTGGCTTTAGCATTAGTAGTTGCAGTATATGGCAACTACTTAGTATATTTAGGTGTGCTACAATCTAACAAAGACTTTATCATTGACTACTCACTAAATGGTGGTAAAGACCTAAATATTGATGACATTAAGAATGTGAGAAGTGACTTTTATGAATGTACAGACAACTTAGGAATGTACTGGCAGATACCTAACATTCAAGCATTCCAAAGTATAGTACCCGGTTCAATTATGGACTTCTACCCTACATTTGACAGTGCAAGAGATGTTGCGTCAAGACCTGATACAGAGCTTTATGGTTTAAGAGGTTTACTGTCTGTTAAGTATTTATTTGACAATCCTAGTGATGATGAAAACTTTATTGATGAAGACGGCAACACTAAAATGCCGGGATTTAAATATCTGGACACCAGAAACGGTGTTAACATTTATGAAAATCAATATTATGTACCTATGGGCTTTATGTACAATGACTTTATTTCAAGTAAGGAATTTAAGGATATTCCTACAAATAACAGAGATAAAGCACTTATGAAAGCTATGGTACTTTCCGAAAAACAAATGAAGAAATATTCATCCATTACAGGTTATAAGGAAAGTAATGATGACTATTCTTACACAAGTAGCAAAGCTGACAGTTTTACTTATAATGAAAATTCATACAAGAAAGATTGTGAAAACAGAAAAAATCAAAGTTGTAAAAACTTTAAGTACATTAACAACGGTTTTACTGCTACAATAGATAATAAAGGCAAAGACAATTTAGTATTTTTCTCTGTACCATATGAAGATGGTTGGAGTGCTTATGTTAACGGTAAAGAAGTTAATATTGAAAAGGTAAATGTTAGCTTTATGGCTGTTAAAGTTGATGGAAATTCCACCAGTGAAATTAAGTTTACTTACAAAACTCCGGGTCTATCAGCCGGTTTTGCTATTACATTAATTTCCGGTGTTATTTACATAGGATATATAGGTTTCTTATATTATAGAAAGAGAAAAGTAAAAAAATAATTTGGAGGTAATAGTATGTATTTTGGTAAAAACATTTTAAAATATAAAGAGGACATTCTAAAGGACTTAAAGACTTTAATTTCTTTCCAATCTATTTCAGGTGAAAATCAGGGAGATTGTGAACAGGCACTTAACTTTATTCTTGATAAAGCTAAGGAATTTGGTCTTGACTCTAAGAATATTGAAAATATTGCAGGTCATGCACAGCTTGGCAACAGTGGTGACTTATGTGGTGTACTTACTCACCTTGATGTTGTACCTGCAGGTAACAACTGGGACTCACTGCCATTTGAATTAACAAGAAAAGACGGCAGACTTTACGGCAGAGGTGTTGCTGATGATAAAGGTGCTGCACTTATTACCCTTTACTGCTTAAAGGCACTTAAAGATGCCGGTGTTGAAGGTAAAAACACTTTGAGAGCTATTTACGGTACAGATGAAGAAAAAGGTATGAAGGATATGGAAACATATTTTGAAAATGAGAAAATGCCTGAATATAGCTTTACACCTGACAGTGACTACGGTATTTGTCAATGTGAAAAGGGTATCTTACAACTTGAGATTACTGCTGAAACTAATGACGGTACAACACTTAATGAATTTCACGCAGGTAAGGCAGTAAACATTGTTCCTGATACTGCTTATGCTATGGTTGACTGTAGCGAATATGACGACCACAACCTAGTAAGATTTGCAGATGCTATGGACTGTGACTTTGACTTCCACTACACAATTGACGGTGTTATGATTATTTCTCACGGTAGAGCAAGTCATGCTTGTGTACCTAACAAAGGTAAAAATGCTGCTACTGCACTTGTGGAACTACTTGCATCTAACTTTAACTATGTTCAGCTAGGTTCACTATGTTCATTCATCAATTCATCAATCGGTCTTGAAACTAACGGTAATTCCCTCGGTATCAAAATGAGAGACAGCATATCCGGTGAATTAACAGTAAATGTTGGTTCAATTCAAATTGATGATAAATCAGCTAAAGCTAAGATTGATGTTCGTTATCCTGTTACAATGGATGGCAATGTTATTATGTATAGAATCAAGAAAATTGCAAGTAAAGACAATCTTCATGTTAAGGTGCTTAGCCACCTAAAGCCACTAAATATGGATGAAAATGCTCCTATTATCTCACTGCTAAAGTCAGCTTACAGTGAAGTTATGGGTGAAGAACCTGAGCTATATTCTACAGGTGGTGGCACATATGCTAGAATGTTAGACAACAAAGGTGTTGCCTTTGGTCCTGTATTTAAGGATGACACAAGCAATATGCACAATGCTAATGAAAGTCTTGATGAAGAAAAGTTCTTTAAACATGCAGAAATTTGCTTAGAGGCTATGTACAGACTTTATACAGGCAACTTTGACTGAGGAAATTATGAACATTGAACAAACAATTAAGAAACAGTCACTGGCCTTACTTGCTAAGGATAATTGGGGTAATGCTATCGGAGGTTTTCTGATAGCTGTCCTCCCTACTGTTCTGCTAATGATACTTGATGAAGTTATCTACAACATAATAAACTTATTTGTAAATACAACCACTCTGTTTTATCAAGGGGTACTGTCATTTATTTCTCTTGTACTGGTAGTTGTGTGGTTATTTTCCACACCTATATTTACAGGATATTTTAGGATGTGTCACCTAATTTCTAAAAATCAAGAGTACTCTTTAAAGGATATTTTTTACTACTTTAATAAAGAAAATTACAACAAGTGTCTTAGCTTAAACCTAAATATTATGGTAAGAATTTTAGGTTATTTTATGATTTTTACTGTTCCAGCCTTGATTTTTTTCGTATTTTTTGCTATAACATCATATGTTGCACTTCTTGCATTTGCTATTACATTAACGGTAATGGCTTTTGTTGCAACAATTTTTTTGTGTATTAAGTATACAATAGTACCTTGTGTTTATTTTGAAGATGAAAGCATAAGTAATGAAGAGATTATAAAATTGGGATTAAACTTTATTTCCGATAAATTAAATGATTGTAGAAAGATTTTACTTTCTTTTCTACCATATATTTTACTTTGCTTTTTTATTGTACCACTTGTTTTCGTTGTACCTTATATTACAGTTGCATTTATGAATAACGGAAAATGGATTACAAGTTTGTATATTCAAGAATAAGGGTTTATTGAAAGGGTAGGATTATGACTGTATCAATTTGTATGATTGCACTTAACGAAGGTGCAGTTCTTAATGGTCTTTTTAGGGATATATCAAATCAAGATTATCCGCATAATCAAATTGAAGTTGTACTTGTTGATTCTTTTTCTAAGGACAACACACTTGAAATGATGAATGATTTTAAGAATTCCCATTACGGCTTTATGGATGTTAAGATTGTTCAGAACAATAGAGGCAATCAGGCTTCCAGCTGGAATGAGGCTTTAAAGGTAGCTACCGGTGATATTATTATCAGAGTAGATGCTCATGCAAGTATTCCTAGGAACTTTATTACTAAGAATGTTATGCACCTTGAAGAAGGTGAAAGTGTTACCGGTGGTGGCAGACCTAACATTGTACTTGGTGAGTCACCTTGGAAACAAACACTTCTTGCAGCAGAAGAATCACTTTTCGGTTCATCCATTGCTTCATACAGAAGAAGACCTGTTCAGAAAGAATATGTTGACAGTATGTTTCATGCTGCTTATAAGAGAGAGGTTTTTGCCAAAGTTGGTGGATTTAACGAGGACTTAGGCAGAACTGAGGATAACGAAATGCACTATCGCATTAGAAAAGCCGGTTACAAGTTATGTTGTTGTCCTGATATTATCTCTTATCAAATGACAAGAAACACTCTGCCTAATATGATTAAACAAAAGTATGGTAACGGTTACTGGATTGGCTTAACACTTGGTGTATGTAAGGAATGTTTAAGCTACTTTCACTTTGTACCGTTTGTATTTGTTATGGCTTTGCTGGGAAGTATTATTTTCTCTTGCTTTGGAATTCATATTTTCCTAATACTACTAGGTATAGCTTATGGTATGTTTGACCTTGTAAATACAGTATCCTGTTGTATTGTAAGGAAATTTTATCCTAAGTTTGTACTTTTGCCACTAATTTTTCCTTTACTTCACATAACCTACGGTATAGGTACAGTTGTGGGACTTATAAAACTTCCATTCTGGAAAAAAAGTTTAAATGACAGCTCTAAGAAACAGATTGAAGAAGTAAAAGAAAAGATTATTAGCAACACTAAAAGATGATAGGTGGATAAGGATATGTCACAGCCAATAAAACTTTCAAAGGAAACAATAAGGGAACTTCAACTAAAGGAACTTGAGTCCTTGAGAGTATTTAAAGAATTTTGTCAGAAAAACAACCTACTGTTTTATTTTTGTGGTGGTTGTTGTATCGGAACACTTAGGCATCAAGGCTTTATCCCTTGGGATGATGATATTGATGTATTTATGCCAAGACAAGATTATGAAATTCTCTTAAAAGAATGGCCAAAGCAGGTCGGCAATACCGGTAGATACAGACTACTGAAAACCGATGTAAATTCAACATTTACAGGAAATATTTTTGCTACATTTGTTGATACAAAATACACTTGTGTTAAGGAAAATCAAGAAAATATTGATGTACCCCATGGTTTGGTTATGGATATTATGCCACTGGACGGTTGTCCTGACGGTAAGTTTAAAAGATATATGCAGTTGTTCCACTGCTTACTCTACTCCCTATTTATGAGTGAAGTTGTACCGGAAAAGCATGGTGGTGCAGTTGCATTCTTTAGTAAAATTCTTCTTGGTATCTTTAGAGGCAGAAAAATTCGCACAAAGATTTGGAAACATTGTGAGAAAAAGATGACTGCCTACCCTATTGAAGAATGTACATATATTACAGAACTGTGTGCCGGTCCACATTATATGATGAATAAGTACCCTAAAGAATGTTTTGAAAGTGCAATTTTTGAACCATTTGAAGGTGAACTTTTCCCTATTCCTGTTGGATATGACACCTACTTAAAAATAGCTTTTGGTGACTATATGGAGCTACCTCCTGAGGATAAGCAAGTGCCTCATCACGACCTAGTTGCACTGGATTT
>ERZ1031449.230-NODE-230-length-14179-cov-7.020391_pt1 | contig 14179 bp, 10 predicted proteins | sample MGYA00516705_ERZ1031449 | MGnify/ENA primary metagenome ERZ1031449 (study PRJEB33719, sample SAMN04261152) | wastewater metagenome | biome: rural village; feature: human; material: feces | host: Homo sapiens | place: El Salvador | collected 2013-01-14 ... | reverse complement strand
GCTCAACCAGCGGTTATGGATATTCGCCGCCTTCGGCGACGCTTGCTTGAGCACGCAGTCTTGTATAAAATTATTATGCGAATACGAAAGCAAAGCCTTTGCGCGTAAAAAGCAAAGCCCTTTGCTCAAGAACAGCGTTCTGTGCAAAGGGCCAGGCTTTAGATATAATATTGCAAGAATTTTTCGGCTTCTTCAGCCACGAGCATGGGGTTGCCGTCGTCGTGGGTGCGCCATGTCTCGCGGCAGAGGCGCGTGATGGGAGCAAACTCAGCCAACGCATCGTCGGTTCGGCTCTTTGCGCACGGGTCCACATATAAAAAAGTGTGGAGCACCTCAAGCACCTGGTCGACGGTGAGCATGGTGCGGCGGGCCATGTCGATGACCTCGGGCGTGGTTGCCACCATCGTGGCTGGCACCAAGCGGAAATAGAGGTTCAGGAGAATGGTGAGCATGGCGGGCGTGAACGCCGTGCCGTCGATGGGACGGTAGAACCGCTCAAAGCCAGCCTCTGCCGTGTCTACGCCATCGTAGAACGCCCCACTGTTGCCGAAGCCGCTCATGGCAGCAAGCCGCTCAGCATCGCGCTTCAGCTTCTTCGGGTGCGCCTTATAGTGGACAAGCAGACGCTCCACCATCGGGTTCTTGTGCGCATCAACGGTTTTCAGCCGGTCGACGATGTCGGCAGGCTTCATGTGCAACTGCATAGCAAGGTCAACCACGGGGCGCGAACAGTTGCTTTTCGGTCCTGTGGGAGCTGAGAGGTAAGCCTTGATGACAAGAGGCCATAAATCGTTTGTCCACATATAGGTTTTTGTTAAGTCCCTCTCCTGCTCTCCCCGCCGGGGAGAGGGTTAGGGGTTGGATGTTATTTCTATCTTGTAGGAGCCATGTTTCTTGTGGCAGCCATGAGGCCGAAATAGAACAGGACGCCTGTGAGCAGTCCCGCAATGGCATCGATGACATAATGGGCCTGTATGTAGACGGTGCTCATGCACAAGAACACGAAGAAAGGCAGCAGCAAGAAGCACAGACGGCGGTTGCGCGTGTGGCCTGCGAGCAGCATTATGACCGTTGCCACGCCCACATGAGAGCTTGGGAAAGCCGCCGTGGGGCGTTCACCAGCCGCCTTGGCATCCTCCACCATGTGGTAGAAAAAGCCGTCGGTGTAGCCCGGTGTCGTGAGACAATCGGTGTGGGTGTTGAAATAATCGTTGACGGCAGGGAAATTGGCCTGCACGATCTGTTGCAGTCCGACCGCCTTATAATAGAACGTCGGTCCGGCCACCGGCACGAAGATGTAGATCACATAATAGATGAAGAACGTTGCGAGCACCACAAATGCCACGCGTTCATACTCGCGATAGCGGCAGAAGAGGTAGAAGAACGTTATCAGCGCTATCATGGGATAATAAGATGCGTAGCCCATGCTCATCAGTTCGCTCACCACAGGCGACGGGAAGGTGCTTGCAAAGAAGAGCGCCGGCTGACAGCCGAAGAGCTGCTGCTCCCACGTTGCGAACACATGGTCCAGGTTGGGGAACATGCGGTTTATCTCATAGGTGTCGGGATACCACCATGCGAGGAGCGCCATCTGCACAACGACGCGCACAGCACGCGTGAAGCGGCACGGCACCAGTCGGTAAGCGCCCCACAGAGCCACCGTGGTGGCAGCAATGCGCACGCGGCCCCATATCATGGCCTGCGGGTTTTCCACACGGGTATAGGCGAAGAGCACAATAAGGAGCGTGAGCAACATGTAGCCCATCACGAGCCATTCTATAGGTAAGAGTCCACGCTTTGGGTTCTTGTCAATCTTGAAAATCTGTTTTATATGGTTCATTGTTGTCATCACGTTTTCAAAGCCATTTGTTGTCCTTATACCATTTTATCGTGAGGTCAACGCCACGTTGAAGGTCGAAGTGGGGGTGATAGCCCAGCTCGTCCATGGCAGGCTCGATGTCGCAACGCCAGTTGCGCTGTTTGAGAATGTTATACTTGTCGTTGTTAAGGGCAGAGATCTTGCCCGTGATGTGAGCCCATCGCTCACCTATGGCTGTGACGATGCGGAGCACCCACACAGGAGCTTTTATGCGCAGCATCCACGGGTTGCCGAGGGCGCGGCGTATGAGGTCGCTAAACTCGGTCGACTGGTACACGCCGCCATCGGTAAGGAAATAGCGGCGGCCGCTCATGCCGTGGTCGAGGGCGAGGAACACCGCCTGCACCACGTCTTCAACGTAGACGAAGGTGATGTCCTGACGCTTGAAGCCCACAGCAAAGTCGATATGCTGACTGATGCTCTTTGCCATAAGGAAATAGTCGCGCTCACGAGGGCCATACACTCCCGACGGGCGCAGGATGATATACGGGAAATCGTTGCCAACAGAGTCGAGAAACTGTTCTGCCATGAGCTTGCTCTCGCCGTAGGCGGTGTTGGGCTGCGGCGTGTCGTGTTCGGTTATGTCGACGTAAGGCTGCTCCTCATGTATGGCGCCGAAGACGCTGAGCGAACTGATGAAGACGAACCTCTTGAGAGGCATGTTCAGCTTGAGCAACGCCTCGACGAGGTTCTGTGTGCCGAGGGTGTTGGTGCGGAAGAAGTCGTCGCGGTTGATACACTTGGTAGCGCCAGCGGCATGCACCACATACTGAAAATCATGGCCACGCATCTGCTCTATGAGCCGTTCCTCTGACGAGAGGTCAAGCTCAATGAAATGTATGCGCTCGTCCTGTAGGTATCGGCGCGAACTGGTTGGGCGCACCGCCGCCCACACTTCCATGTCGCGACGCAACGCCTCTTCAACGATAAAACTGCCTATGAAGCCAGTGGCTCCGGTAACTAATATTTTGTTCATAAATTATGAATTAAAGCCCCACCCCCGCGCCGCTTCGCGGCTTACCCCTCCCCGTCGGAGAGGGGAGTGAATAGCATGGGCTATAGGATTTTTCACTTTTCACTTTTCACTTTTCCCTTTTCACTTTTCCCTTAAAGGCGTCAGCCTTTTTTTACCTTTTTACCTTTAAAAGGTTCCACATACTCACCATTCACCTTCAGCGGTTCGACGTGGAGGTTGATGTAGGTGTTGGGTCCGAAGTGGGAACGGAGGTTTTGTTCTATGGCTGTGGCATGGCGGTGGGCATCGTAGAGGGAGGTGTCGCCGGGCATGCGCACATGCATGTCGATGGCGATGTGGTTGCCTATGCGGCGGGTGCGCAGATGGTGTATCTCGCTCACCTCATGCTCCTTCAGCGCGAGGTCCACAATCTCTTTCTCCATGGCCTCGGGCAAGCTCTCCTCAAGAAGCTCACCAAGGGCTTCGCGAAGCAGGGACCATGCTGTGCGCATGATGAAGAAGCTCACGATGATGGCGGCAATGGGGTCGAGCACCGTCCACTTGTCGCCAAGCAGCAGAGCGCCGCCGATGCCTATGCCCGTGCCTATTGACGAGAGGGCGTCGCTGCGGTGGTGCCATGCGTTGGCCACGACGGCTTGCGACTGCACACGCCTTCCCGCTGCTGCCGTGAACCTGTAAGCCCACTCCTTGAGCACTATGCTCACCACAGCCGCCGCGAAGGCGATGACGCCCGGCATGGCCGGTGCCTCACCTTGCCATGCCTTCAGCACCTTCTCTGCCCCACCATAGCAGATCATCGCACCCACGAGGAGCAGGGAGATGCCGATGATGGCTGTTGCCAAAGTTTCATATTTGCCATAACCGTAGTCGTGGTCGCGGTCCTCGGGCTTGTTGCCCAACCGCACGAACACCACGACGATGATGTCGGTGACGAAGTCGGACAGCGAATGGACAGCATCGGCAATCATTGCCGCCGATCCTCCCACGAAGCCTGCCACAAACTTTAACACGAGCAGCAGCATGTTGATGATGCTGCCGCGAAGCGTCACGCCATATATTATGCGCTGGCGCTCTTCGTCAGACAAGTTGACATCAGAGCTTTTTGCCTCCGACATGTCTTTGTCTGCCGATTCGTTCTTTACTGTTGTCTTTTCCATAACGTTACTCCTTTCATATCTACAAAAAAGACTGAACGGCTGCCTCACAAGACATAAAAGTCAAAATGAGACAGACGCTCAGTCTGCAAAGTTACGCTTTTTTATTTACAATAAGACCTTTTTTGCTTTTTTATCCAGTCTTTTTATGTTTATAATCAAACGTTTATCGTAAGAACGGGGCGTCACTTGCCCATTTTCTCCAATGCGCTGTTGAGGAAGCCCACATACTCGCTCACATCCTCATCGTAAGAACGTGATGGTCCGAGGGGCATGCCGTTGCCGTCGACAGCCACATAGAACGGCTGCGTGTTGGCACCGAACTTATGGCGCTGTAGGTAGCTCCACTTGTCGCCGACGGTGCGCAGCGTGCGCTTCTGACCGTTCTCCTTGACGGTCATAGGCTCGCTGAGCGGTGTCTTGTCGTCGACATAGAGCGAGATGAGCACATACTTGTTGTTGAGCAAATCTGCCACGGTGGCATCGCTCCACACGGCGGCCTCCATCTTGCGACAGTTGACGCAACCGAAGCCCGTGAAGTCGATAAGGGCGGGCTTGCCCTCCAGACGTGCTGCCGCCATGCCTGCCTCATAAGAGGTGAAGCGCGGGTGAACGGCGTTGCGGTAGAGGTTAAAGTCTTGTGTGGTGACAGGCGGCGAGAAGGCGCTGATGGCCTTGAGCGGAGCACCCCACAAGCCAGGCACCATGTAGACGGCGAACGCCAGCGATGCGAGGGCAAGGAAAAACTGCGGCACGTTGGTGCGGCGTCCCTCGTCGTCATAGGGGAAGTGGTACATGCCGAGCAGATAGAAGCCCAGCAGCGTGAAGAGCACGATCCAGAGGGCGAGGAAGGTCTCGCGGTCGAGGATATGCCAGCCGTAGGCCAGGTCGGCAACCGACAGAAACTTGAGGGCGAACGCCAGCTCAACGAAGCCCAACGTCACCTTTATGACGTTCATCCAGCCGCCCGACTTGGGTGCCGACTTGAGCAGCGAGGGGAAGAGGGCGAACAGGGTGAAGGGTATGGCAAGGGCCAAGGCGAAGCCGAACATGCCGACGGCTGGTGCCACGATGGCTCCCTGTGTGCTTACAGCCACGAGCAGGAAGCCGATGATGGGGCCTGTGCATGAGAACGACACGAGGGTTAGGGTGAAGGCCATGAAGAAGATGCTGAGCATGCCGCTGGTGGTGGAGCTTGCCGAGTTCATCTTGTTGCTCCATGATGAGGGAAGCTGTATCTCGAAGGCACCGAAGAAGGAGGCGGCAAAGAGCACGAGCATGGCAAAGAACAGGAGGTTGAACACGGCGTTGGTGCTCAGGGCGTTGAGCGTGCTGGCACCAAAGAGCAGCGTCACAGCCAGACCCAGCGCCACATATATGACGACAATGCTCGCGCCGTAGGTCATCGCCTCGCGCACCGCCTTGCGACGGTCTTTGTTGCGCTTGAGGAAGAAGCTCACGGTCATCGGTATGATGGGCCACACGCAGGGTGTGAACAGGGCGAGGAAGCCGCCGAGCAGTCCGGCAAAGAAGATGTAGACGAGCGAGTTGTCTGTCTTCTGCTCAAAGCCTTGCAGCTCCTTGACGACGGGTGTCCACAGCTTGGCGCGGTCGGCAGCGGTGAGACTGGCTGACGCGTCAACAGCGGCGGCAGCGGTAGAGGCAGCATCGGCTGTAGGGTCCACGCCAAACAGGCTGTCCACAGCCGTCTCCTCACCGGGACGTGTGGCCACGCCACCGTCGGCACCGCTCTCGTCAATGGCTGCGTTGCGGGCCTCGGCAGCGGTGTTTGCATCCTTTGCTGCTGCACCCTTGGTGTCCTTGTCTGCCACAAAGGCGGGAGCCTTGCCCTGCTTCTTGAGGCTCACCTCTGAGGGCGGCATACATGTCTGGTCGCTGCACGCCCCATACTCGAGCGAGCAGTCGAGCGCATAATGGGGTTTCACAAACCTGATCTTCTGCACGAAGGTGACGCTGTGTTCAAAATAGCGCACGTTCATGCCAAACATCTTGTCCATCTTCGACAGCTCCTTGCCCTTGGGCATGAGCTTGCCCACAAGCTCTATGCCGTCGTGCTGGCTTGCCGAGAACGATGCCTCTATGGGGCCTCCACTGCCAAGGTTGGTTGAGTAGACATGCCATCCCGGCTCTATCTTGCCCGTAAACACGATCTCTGCCTCAGCCGACGAGGTGGTCTTGAGCTGCGCCGTAAACTTCACGGGGTCCACCATCTGTGCGTGGCAGAGCATGACCACAAACAGCAGCAGCGCGGTGAACGCCGCCTTGCTGCATGTCGTCAGAACGTGATCTTTCGTTATAATTGTCGATTTGTTCATGTTTATGGTTGCCGTTGCTTATCCTACCTGTGAGCCAGGCTTAACGTCGCCCTGCACACCTGTGACGGTGAGCGAGCCATCAAAGTTGACAGCCGAGAGGATCATGCCCTGGCTCTCGATGCCCATCATCTTGCGAGGGGCAAAGTTGGCAACGAAGAGCACATCCTTGCCGATGAGCTGCTCCGGTTCATAGTAGGCAGCGATGCCGCTGAGGATGGTGCGGTCCACGCCTGAGCCGTCGTCGATGGTGAACTGCAGGAGCTTCTTGCTCTTCTTCACCTTCTGACAGTCTTTGATGTGGCCCACGCGTATGTCCATCTTCTCGAAGGTCTCAAAGTCGACATTCTCCTTGATGGGAGCAGCCACATAGGCAGCAGCCTCATTGGCCTTCTTTGTGTCTTCGAGCTTCTGGAGCTGAGCGTTGATGGCCTCGTCCTCGATCTTCTCAAACAGCAGGGCGGGTGTGCCAAGCTGATGGCCGGGCTTCAGCAGGTCGGTAGAGCCGAGCTGGTCCCATTTTGTCTCTGCCACGTTGAGCATCTCGCGCAGCTTCTTTGAGCTGAACGGCAGGAAGGGCTCAAACGCGATCTCAAGGTTTGCCACGAGCTGCAGAGAGATGTAGAGGATGGTCTTGACGCGCTCCATGTCGGTCTTGGCAACATGCCAAGGCTCGCAGTCGGTGATATACTTGTTGCCGATGCGTGCAAGGTTCATGGCCTCCTTCTGTGCGTCGCGGAACTTGAACACGTCGAGCAGAGCCTCAACCTTCTGCTTCACGTCCTTAAACTCCTCGATAGCCTTGCGGTCTACCTCCTGGAGCTCGCCACACTCGGGCACCACGCCACCAAAATATTTCTTTGTGAGCTGCAAGGCGCGGTTCACGAAGTTGCCGTAGACAGCCACAAGCTCGTTGTTGTTGCGCTCCTGGAAGTCTTTCCATGTAAAGTTGTTGTCCTTGGTCTCGGGAGCATTGGCTGTGAGCACATAGCGCAGCACGTCCTGCTTGCCGGGGAAGTCGTTGAGATAATCGTGGAGCCACACAGCCCAGTTGCGCGATGTAGAGATCTTGTCGTTCTCAAGGTTTAGGAACTCGTTGGCCGGCACGTTGTCGGGGAGGATATAGCCGCCGTGGGCCTTCAGCATGGTTGGGAACACGATGCAGTGGAACACGATGTTGTCTTTTCCGATGAAATGGATGAGGCGTGACTCGGGATCCTGCCACCATTTCTGCCATGTGCCCCACTTCTCGGGATGGGCGTCGCACAGCTCCTTGGTGTTTGAGATGTAGCCGATGGGTGCGTCGAACCACACATAGAGCACCTTGCCCTCGGCTCCTTCCACGGGAACGGGTATGCCCCAGTTGAGGTCGCGTGTCATGGCACGGGGCTGGAGGTCCATGTCGAGCCACGACTTGCACTGACCGTAGACGTTGGGACGCCACTCTTTGTGGTCTTCGAGGATCCACTGCTTCAGCCAGTCCTGATAGTTGTTGAGCGGCAGATACCAGTTTTTGGTTGCCTTCTTCACCAGTCCGTGGCCCGGGTTGTTCTTGTTTGTGGGGTTGATAAGCTCCTCGGGTGACAGAGTGGCGCCACATTTCTCACACTGGTCGCCGTAAGCGCCCTCAGCACCGCAGCGCGGACAGGTGCCCACGATGTTGCGGTCGGTAAGAAACTCGCCCGTCACCTCGTCGCAGAACTGCTCCTCGGTCTTCTCCACCAGCTCATGCTTGTCGTAGAGCGTGCGGAAGAAGTCGCTTGCAAACTTGTTGTGCACCTTCGATGTGGTGCGGCTATAGATGTCGAACGAGATGCCGAACTCTTCAAACGATTTCTTTATAAGGTTGTGGTAGCGGTCAACCACCTCCTGAACGGTGATGCCCTCCTTGCGTGCACGTATGGTCACAGGCACGCCGTGCTCATCGCTTCCGCCGATAAACATTACGTCCTGGTTCTTCAGGCGCAGGTAGCGCACATAGATATCGGCAGGCACATACACGCCAGCCAAGTGGCCGATATGCACACCTCCGTTGGCATAAGGCAGAGCCGCTGTCACGGTGGTGCGTTTAAACTTCTTTTCTTCCATTTATATTCTTGTTTTTTGTTTTTATCTTGCCAATGATGTTATGCGTCGCTTGCCGCTCGCCAAGGCATCAAAGCCATGCTTTTTAAGCTCGGCGACGGAGCTTTGCGTGTAACAATGTGCAAAATTACTAATTTTTTTATTCACAGCGAGTTTTGCCACTGCATTTTTTCAGTCTCTGTTCAATGAGAGCCATCTTATAACGCCGGTCCATGGAGAACGTCTTGCCGTTTCGCTCTATAAAAGAGAAGAGGTTGAACGCCTTGTCGAGCAAGAAGTTGCGGTCGGGACCCGTCACGGTGTCGGCCTCGGCATAATAGAGCTCGGCGAGCATCTCCATGCGCTCCAGCCGTTGCCCCTCGTCATAGGAGGCGAGGGCACGCATAGCCACATCTATCGTGGCGTTGTGATAAAGCTCATAGGGGCCGATATATTGCTCATAGAGCTTCTTCAGCTCCTCGCGCCGGTGCTCAAGGTCTTTGCCCTCAAGCAAGAGCTGGAGGGCTGCCATAAACTCGCGGATCAACCGCATGATATAATCGCGTTGTAACATTGGGTTTCTTGTTTACATTTCTGGAACAGTCTCGTCATCATGTCCGCAAAACTGGAACAGCTTCTTGTAGAAGCCGTGCTTCGTCATTGTCGCGGCGTTGCCAAGGATAATCAGTTTCATGCGAGCTCGCGTTATTGCCACGTTCATGCGCCGCAGGTCGGAGAGGAAGCCAATCTGCCCGTCGTCGTTGGCACGCACAAGAGATATTATTATCACGTCGCGCTCCTGACCTTGAAAGCCGTCCACCGTGTTGACGGTGATGAGACGGCGCAGGGGGCGCAGCTCGTCGTCACGGCGTATCAGCTGGCGCAGATACTGCACTTGAGCCCTGTAAGGCGAGATCACGCCCACGTCGATCCGCTCGTCGAGCGCCCGTGTGCGCCCGATCTTTGCATAATAGGAGCGCAGGGTGTCGATGGTGAGCTGTGCCTCTTGCTTGTTTATGCGTCCGAAGCTCTCGCCCACAAACTCTTCCTTTGCCCCCGTGAGCGACGTGTCGATCCATTGCATCGGCTCGTCATAGTCGAGTATGCCGCGGTTCTTGACCTCAGGCGCCGTCTGCACCTTGCCGCCGTAGAACCAGTCGCTCGAAAACTTCATGATGTGCTCGTTCATGCGATACTGCACGCCCAGCAGCGTCACCACGTCGGGGTGGTTCTCCACGATGCGCTCCATGAGCGTCTTGCCCAGTCCGCCGCGCAGGGCGGCGATGCTCTTCACCGTCGGTGGCAACTGACAATGGTCGCCTGCAAACACCACACGCGTGGTGCGGCGCATTGGAATCCAGCAGGCAGCCTCCAGAGCCTGTGCCGCCTCATCGATGAACAGCGTCCCAAACTTCATGCCGTCCAGCAGCCGGTTGGCCGCTCCCGTGAGCGTGGAGGCTATGACACGCGCCTCGCCAAACAGCTCGGCGTTGATGCGCAGCTCCAGCTCGGTGGCACGACTCTTCAGACGTTCCATCTTCTGGTGCCAGCTGTCAGAGCGTTTGCGTTGCGACCGCAGCTCGCGCATGGCCTTGCGCAGGCTCCACAGCTGCGGGTAGTCGGGATGTGCCTCGAAGCGCCGCTCATAGGTAAACGACAGCATCTTGTCGTTCACCCTTGTGGGGTTGCCTATGCGCAAGACCGAGATGCCACGGTCAACGAGCTTCTCGGCAATCCTGTCGACCGCCATGTTGCTCTGGGCACACACCAGCACCTGACTCTCCCTTTGCAGCGTCTCGTGAATGGCCTCCACGAGCGTCGTCGTCTTGCCCGTACCTGGAGGGCCATGCACCACCATCACGTCTTTCGTCCACAGCACCTCGTTCACCGCCTTCTCCTGTGTGGCGTTGAGCCACGGGAAGCGCATGGGTGCGAAAGCGAAATGTTGGGGTTTCACCGTCGGCGTGTAGAAGAGGTCGCGCAGATAAGCCAGGCGGTTGCCCTTGGCACGCATGGCGCGGTCGAGGGCCTCGAACATCAGGCGGTAGGAGGTCTCGTCAAACGACAGTTGCACACCCAGCGGTGCGCCAGGCTGTTGCAGCTCCACCGCCCTCGACATGTCGGGCAGCGTCACCACCATGCGTCCCCCGTCGGCATAGCTCACCGTGGCGGTGAACGATAGATAGCTGATGGTGGTCTGTTCGTTCTTCACGGGTGCCGAGGTGGTGGTGAAGAACATCACGGGGCGTCCAAACTCAAAGTTGTGTTCAATGTCGTCATCCTGTTGCCGCACAATCTCCACACAGGGCTGGTTGAGCGAATTATAATAGCTTCGTCCCGCCGTCACCGGGTACCACGCGTCGCCACGCTTCACCTTGCGTGCCATGCCTGTGGCCTCCGTCTGCCGTCGGAAATTCTCCTTCTCACAGGCATATTCGACCTGCAAGAGGGCTTTTTGCTGCATTAATGCTTGAATAGGCGTATTCATGACTGCAAAAGTACTGATTTTTTTGTATCTTCGCATCATAATTTTGCTTAATAAGCGAAAGAGGGTTGCAAGAAGAAGCCACAGGAGGCATTTCAAGAAGAAGCCATAAGGCATTTCAAGAAGCAACAAAAAAAACGAAAAAGAACAAGAAGAAGATGATAACACTCAAGAACCTCGTTGTGGGCTACCCCGACGGCCGACACACAAGACAGCTCAACCACGCTGCCAACGAAGAGGCACATGACGGCATGCTCACCTGCCTCATTGGCGCTAACGGCGCAGGCAAGTCGACCTTGCTGCGCACCATTGCGGGCTTCCAGTTGCCCCTCGAAGGCACGGTGTTGCTTGGCGGCGACGATGTGCGGGCGCTTTCGCCACGTCAGCGTGCAGAGCGCATGGCGGTGGTGCTCACCGACCGTCCCGACGTGATGTGTACCACGGTGTGGGAGATGGTGGCCACAGGGCGTGCTCCCTTCACAGGCTTCTGGGGACGTCTCTCCGGTAAGGACCGTAACATCGTGACCCGCTCGTTGCGTCTTGTCGGCATAGAGTGGATGGCAGACCGAACGGTGGCGAGCCTCAGCGACGGTGAGCGTCAGAAGGTCATGATTGCCAAGGCGTTGGCACAACAGACGCCTGTCGTCCTCCTCGACGAACCGACGGCTTTCCTCGACTATCCAAGCAGGGTGGAGGTCATGCAGCTCCTCCTTAACATCGCCCACGAAGAGCACAAGACCGTGCTCCTTTCCACCCACGACCTTGACCTCGCCCTCCAAACCGCCGACCGCATCTGGCTTTTTGAGAAAGAGAGAGGGGAGGGTGAGAAAAAAGAGAAGACAAACGAGACAGATAGGGAAGAGAAGATAAAGTATATAGAAAAGGAGGGAAATGAAAAAGAAGGGACAAACAAAGGAAAGGAAATAAAGGAAGAAAAGGAGGCAGATAAAGGAAAGGAGATAAACGCAAAATCAACATTAATAAGCGGCACCCCACAAGAGCTTGTTTCCAATGGTAGCATCTCACGGTTTGCAAAAGGGACATAAAAATGTTTGCAAAAGGGGCATAAAAACAGATGTCTATCAAGCCGAAGTCGGCGCGTTTCGCTCGGCGTGTATGCTCATCTCGGTCGGGATGCGGTGTACCTCGGTCGGGGTACATGCGTACCTCGGTCGGGATGCGTGTGTACCTCGGTCGGGATACATGTGTACCTCGGTCGGAGCGCGATGACCATAAAGCCTCTTTAACGTTATCCTTGCGTGTTTTTAAAGACAATAGAGACAATAGGGACAATTTTTCCCGAAGATGGATGTCGGAACGTTATCTGTTCGGCATGTAGGTATAGGCGTTGAGCGATGTTGGCAGACGGTTCGATGGCGTTGCCATAGAGAGGGTCACCCAAGATGGGGCAGTTGAGGCCGAGGTGGTGGGCACAGTGCATGCGCAACTGGTGCGTGCGTCCCGTGACGGGCGTGAGGGCTATGAGCTGATGCCCGTCGATGACCTTAAGCAGGCGGAAGCGGGTGACTGCGGGCTTGCCATGCACAAAGTCGACGAGCTGTCGCGGACGGTCATCGAGGTCTGGACGCAACGGCAGCGTTATCGTGCCTGTGTGAGACGAATGCCACACCACATGCTCGCCTGTCAAACCTTCATGAGGCACCCCTTCGAGCAAAGCGAGATAGCTCTTGCTGACGGTGTGGTCAAGAAACTGCTGCTGCAAGGCCTTATGCGCCTCGCGGGTGCGGGCGATGAGGAGCAGTCCGCTGGTGTCCATGTCGAGTCGGTGAACGATGACAGGCACATCGGCAGCTATGCCGTAATGCTCGCGCACAATGCTTTCTACCGACAGACGGCAACTCTTGCCTGGCACGCTGAGCATGCCCGACGGCTTCGACACCACCGCCATCTGCTCATCCTCATATATAATATGTAGGGACGCGCCACATTTCTTATATATATGACCCTGCGCGTCTAAGAAACCATTATCGTCAAGAGAGACTTTATCGTCAAGAGCATCGTTTGTTCTCGCAGCACCTTTTATTATATAAGCGGCTTTTTTGTTACCCTTTGTTTCTTCATCCCCACACAGAGAAAGAGGGTCAGGATGCGGCCGGAGCTTTTCATCATTCGTTGTTCCCCCACCCTCTTCTTCTCTCAGCGGATAGATCTCCTCGGCACCAGGCAACGGGGCATCGAGCCCCTGGAGCATAAACTGAAGGATGGGATAACACTTGCTGCGACAGGGAGGGTAAAACTGTAGATGGCGGCGCACCTCGGTGGGAGGAGGGGCTCCAAGCCAAAACTCGGCAAGGGAGACGGGGCGCAGGTTGTGGGCGTAAGCAAACTGTAGGAGCTTCGGAGCGCAACAGTCGCCAGCCCCTGCCGGTGGCAACGTGCCGTTGAAACGGGCGAAGATGTCGATGAGCGTGCGGCGCATGCCCTTGGCGTTGAGCATGACATACTGGTCGAAGAGCCACCGCTGCAAGGCATCGCTACCCTCGCGGCGCTCACGCTTAAGAGTCTCGATCTCACGCTCCAAGACATCGAGAGCCTCTTGATGTTCAGCCACGGAGGCCTCACAGCTTTTCATGAGACGGCGGAGCTGCGCCTTGTCGTGCTGACTCTCGCGTATGAGCATGGCCTTCGTGGCATCGTCCATCTGCGGCTGCTCACGACGCATGGTGTCGCGCTGCGCCTTGCGTGCCTTCACCTCCTCGCGCTCCCGGGCTATCACCCTGTCGGTCTGTTGGCGCACTTGCTCAAGACGTTGCCGCGCCTCGAAGAGCTGCGGGCGTTGCATGAACTCTGCTATGCGGCGGTTCATGCCGCTGATCTCGCGCTCCTTGGTCTTGAAATGGCCATCGGGCTGCTGCGCATCGAAGACGGGCGGCACGAAGAACGGCCAGTCGTTACGCCCACCGAGCAGACCCGAGTGGGCTGCAAGGAACGCAAGGCACCCGCCAGGGGCCTCAACAACGAGCACGCCATACATCTTGCCGCACACCTCGCCCGCTGTCAGCTCCGGGTGCTGCTCCACATAAGCAGCCACGCGGCGGGCGGCAACGAAGGCGAGAGCGCGGGGCGACTGGCCGGTCAGGCCCCCACCCTCTGCTCCTGTCATGTCGTGCAGCATGTTGCTGAAACAGCCTTGTTCGGCTGCCTCTCTGTTTTTACCGTTACTCATCGTTCTTATTGCCTTTTGTTTTGTTATATAACTGAACTTTCACATTTTAAAAATGGAAATTATCTCAAGCAAGCGTCGCCGAAGGCGGCGAATATCCATAA
>ERZ1031449.228-NODE-228-length-14250-cov-5.869532_pt1 | contig 14250 bp, 11 predicted proteins | sample MGYA00516705_ERZ1031449 | MGnify/ENA primary metagenome ERZ1031449 (study PRJEB33719, sample SAMN04261152) | wastewater metagenome | biome: rural village; feature: human; material: feces | host: Homo sapiens | place: El Salvador | collected 2013-01-14 ... | reverse complement strand
CAAAATGTTAAACCTGAACGACAATCTTTTGTCTTAAAAAAAACTGATACTTACAGCATGTATAAATCCAAAACCATAAATTTTGTAAAACTAACCATTTAATTATATAAGGGTAATTGAGAAAAATATGGTCAAATACGACCATCTTTCTTTTCCTTAAACTTAAAAACACTCATTTAGGATTAGCGTTTTATAGAAAGTAGCCATTCGCTGAACGTTTTCTTAAACAGATATTCACCAAATGCTATTAGTCTTAACAGACGAGAATGAAAAATTTCAACCACCAACCACTTTTTTTACACTCACGCGCTTCCTTTTCTTACTATAGGCTTATAAATCTGCAAAATTGCGAAAAACATTTCAAACAGGATAAACCTCCTGTTCATGATGTGAACAGATGGTTGTTTGAACCTCAGGTTATATTTTATGAACAGAAATATGCCTTATATGAAGTTTCTGTTCGTTAGGTCAGATGTTTGCCGCCGACTTCTTTCAGATTCCAACTCACGATGGACACCCTTGCCTTTGGCTATGTAATTCCCGCTATTAGGGCTTACTCGGGACTTGCACCCGTTAGACAATGCTCGTGCCGAGCATACAAAAAAACGCGGCACCGGAAGTCTTTCCGAGCGCCGCGCATTGCTGAAAATTTGTTTTTTTAGTGTGTAGTTTTCCGCTTCGGCGAATCGCCGTCACGGGCAGTTGTTTTTTGTTGTTTTATTTTGTCTTTGTCTCACGTCGGTTTCCCGACATCAGAATTGTTTACAGATTGGTTATTTGTGCATTGACATTTTTTCCTTGCTAACCGATTTCATCGTCCCTACGACAATGTCCTTTTAAAAGCTTTCATCGTCTTTTTCAGCCATGGGGCTGGGTTTACGACAATGGCTTCATTTTTTCTGTCTACAAAGATATTAAAAAAAAGCAAGACAAGGCTAAGCCTGCTCGGCTTTCTCGCTTTTATTTCAACGTACAAGCCTTTATCTTCAACAAAACCCGCTATGAGGTTGTTTTTAAGACAACGGCTCTTAAGCTCCCTCCCTTTGGCTTTTTCAAGACTGTGGGGTCATAAACCTCCTTGCGCTTTTTACGACAAACAGAGGCAATTAGAGATTTCCCCACCTTGAGTTTTTTTAAAACGACAATAGAGACAATAGAGACAATTTTTTTTGATTTGGCGTTGTCATTAACTCTCAATCAAAGAATTGTCCCTATTGTCTCTATTGTCTTTTAAAAAAAACGCTTTTAATGTTGTCTTAAAAAAACCGATTGTCTTAAAAAACAACCGCCTTGATTTGGCGTTGTTATTAAATCTCAATCAAAGAATTGTCCCTATTGTCTCTATTGTCTTTAAAAACAACCGCTTTTAATGTTGTCTTAAAAAACCGATTGTCTTAAAAAACCGATTGTCTTAAAAAACAACCGCTCTCTCTATTGTCTTTCCTTAAGCATGGTGCGGCAATGTTCAAGAATGGCCGTCAGCTCCTCCACGGTCTCGGCACGCAGCATGGCTATGCGCGTCTGTCGGAAGTCGGGGATGCCCTTGAAGATGGGCGAGGCGGCGAGATGGCGGCGTGTGTGCAAGATGCCACGATACTCGTCGATGCGCTCCACGTTTATGCGTAACTGCTCCTCCAGAATGTCGATCTTATGGTCGAGGTCGAGGGTGGGGTCTGCAGGCAAGCCGTCGAGATAGTCGCGCATCTCCTTGAAGATCCATGGTCGTCCGAAGGTGGCGCGTCCCACCATCACGGCATCCACGCCGTAGCGTTCGAACGCCTCCTTGGCCTGTTCAGGCGTCGTTATGTCGCCGTTGCCGATGATGGGTATGTGTATGCGTGGGTTACGTTTCACCTCGCCAATGAGCGACCAGTCGGCCTGACCCGTATACATCTGTGCCCGTGTGCGTCCGTGAATGGTGAGTGCCTGTATGCCGCAGTCTTGCAACTGCTCCGCCAGCGTTGTGATGACGAGGTTGTCGGCGCTCCATCCCAGTCGTGTCTTCACCGTGACGGGCGTTTTCACAGCCTTCACCACCTTCTCCGTGATCTCGAGCATGAGCGGTATGTTTTGTAACATTCCTGCTCCGGCACCCTTGCCCGCCACCTTCTTCACGGGGCATCCGAAGTTGATGTCGATGACATCGGGACCTGCCTGTTCCACAATCTTTGCAGCCTCAACCATGGCGTCGACATCGCGCCCGTAGATCTGTATTCCTACCGGACGCTCCTCGTCGCTGATGGTGAGCTTGCTGACAGTAGATTTTATTGAGCGCACAAGCGCCTCAGCGCTTACGAACTCGGTGTACACCATAGATGCTCCGTAGCGCTTGCACAGCAGTCGGAAGCCAATGTCGGTCACATCCTCCATTGGTGCGAGGAAGATGGGATGGGGTCCAAATTCTATATTTCCTATTTTCATTCGTTGCTTGTTTTCTTTTGTCATTAAAACTTGCGAGAGAACCACATTCTTTAAGAACGACGTTCTTTATTCAGAGAGCTTTTATTCAGAGGCCTGAGAGAGCCCTTTTATCTCCAACCTGCCTTGGGTATTCACTCCCCTCCATAAGGGGAGGGGTGAGCCGCCGAAGGCGGCGAGGGGGAGGGGCTTCTATTTTATTAAATGATAGGTTCCTCCTGCATAGAGACGCACCATGCCTTTCATCTCAAGCGAGAAGAGCAGGGCACTGATTTGCGGAATGGTCAGCGATGTGCGCAAGGCAATGACGTTGGCTTGCAGGTCGTTCTCTTTAGCGAGCTGGTCAACGATGCGTTGTTCCTCGGGCGACAGCGTCGGGAAGAGTTGCCGCTCTATGCCCTGTTGTTTAGCCTGTGAGAGCATGCTGTCCTCAAGCCATCCCATCGACTCTACGAGGTCCTTTGCCGATGTTATGAGCGTTGCCTTGCCCGAGCGAATGAGGTTGTTGCAGCCCTCGCTGTAGCGTGCTCCCACAGGTCCGGGGAAGGCAAAGACATCGCGTTTATATTCGAAAGCCATGCGCGTGGTTATCAGTCCACCGCCATGGGCAGCGCTCTCCACGAGCACGGTGGCGTCAGCCATGCCCGCCACGATGCGGTTACGTCGCACAAAGTTGAGCTTGTCGGCTTTCGTCGATGAAGGAAACTCCGACAGCAGTCCGCCCTGCCCCACCATCCTGCGTGCCGTAGGCTTGTGAGCCGGAGGGTAGAGCGTGTCGAGCCCGTGAGCCAGCACGCCGACGGTGCTGTAGCCGTTGTTCAGAGCAGCGTTGTGCGCACAGATGTCGACACCATAAGCCAGACCGCTGACCACCAGCGTCTGTGGGCATAACGTCTTCAGGTCGCCCACAAACCTGTTTATGAGGTCATGGCCGTAGGCTGTGCTGTGGCGTGTCCCCACAATGCTGATCACCCTTCGTGCGTTCAGGTCGGCGTTGCCCTTGTAGAAGAGCAGGAGCGGTGCGTCGTCACACTCGCGCAGCCGTGATGGGTAGCGCTCATCGTTTATGGCGAGCGGCTCAATGCCGTTGTCCGTCATGAAGCCATACTCGTCGGTGGCCATACCGATGAGGTTCTCCATGCTCTCCACCGCCCTTACCAGACGTTCCGGGGCGTTGGGCATGATAGACCTTATGTCGTGGCAGTGGTCTGCCACGGCTGTTGCCGACCCTGCCAGGTTGTAAAGCTCTCGCATGTCGGTAAGCCCAAAGTTGCTGGCGCGTGTCAGGGCTATGAGAGATATCGTCTCTTTGCTGTTGGGTTGGGTTGTCATTGCTTTCTTTCTTGATGGGGTAAGAGCGGGGCTTGTAAGGCTTATTGTCCTTATATCTCCCAAGCCCTTCAATCTTCTAAGAACTTCTCGAAGGCCCGGTCATAATCTTCGCTGTTGCCCAGGCGTCCGTTGATGAGGACCACGAGCTCGGCGGTGCATTTAAAGCACAACACGTTATCGCTTTTGCGGTAGATGTCTTGGTTGAAGACATAACGCAGGCCCTCCTTGCGCAGCCCCAGGCGCGACACGAACCTGTCGTCGCAGCGCAGAGGCACCTTATACTGAAGGTTCATGCGTGCCACGACGGCATCGACCCCTTTCTCGTGCAGTTGTGCGAAACTCACACCCAACGACAGCAGAAACAGGTGTCGTGTGTGCTCTGTGTAATGAAGATAGTTGGCGTTGTTGACAATGCCCTGGATGTCGCACTCATAGTCGCGCACCTCCATCTCCGTCTCAAATATATATTTTTCTTTCATTTTTTTGTATTTAAAGCACAGCCCCACCACTACAGCCCCACCCCCTCGCCACCTTCGGTGGCTAACCCCTCCCCGTTGGAGAGGGGAGTGAATAGCTAAGGCTATAAGATTGTTGAATTTTGATTGTTGAATTTTGAATTGTTGCGCCGATGGCGCAATGTTGATTTTTAGAATTTTGATTTTCCCTCTTTAGAAGGGCTATACGATTTTTCACTTTTCGTTTTTCACTTTTCCCTTAAATGCGGCGTCAGCCCTTTTTTACCTTTTTACCTTTTTACCTTTTTACCTTTAAAAGTTCCTTTTTACCTTTAAATATTCGTACCCGAACCGGCAGCGAAGACATTCCTTTTTGTCGCAATATTCGCGTTTGAGCTGAATGAGCGCTTGCGAGTCGCCAGCGTTGTCGACCGTCAGGCCACACTGTTGCCACATGCGCACGATGGTGTTGTCCTCAGCCTTGAGCTGTTCGAGGAAGGCGAAGGCGCGGTCGCAGAGCTTCTCCGAAGCGGTGTGCCGCCCATAGGCGTAGAGCATGGGCACCACGGTGTTGATGACAAGCACGTCCTTCGATGCCTTCGACAGCTGCTTGTCGTTCATCTTGCTCTCCTGCCCGAAGGTGTAATGAGTGTGCCAGTAGGGTGTGGTCCCGGTAGACAGCATGCGCCTCACGTCGTCGAGCGATTGGCAGTTGGCCATCAGGCTCAGGGAGCACTGTCGCGAGCAGTAGAGGTTGACGAGCTGGGCTATGCGTATGTAAGGAAAGTTCTGCGGTCTGAGCCTCAGAAAGCGCCACATGCGGCCGTCTATGGGTGTGAGGTTAAACTTATGGGCGAGGTATGTGTACTCGCGTGAGAGGCTTTGAAAATGGGCATCTGCCGCTGTCTCGAGCTGTCTGTGCTGTGTCACGGCCGCCACGTTAAGCAGTCCGGCCTGTCCGAAGAACAGCGCTTCGATCTGGAACGGGTCGTCGCGGTGGTGGGCAGCGGCATCGAGCGGCAGGTTCATCGCCCATGTCTCGAAGGCGTCGCCGTTGACCCCGAAGCCGAAGTTGCGTGCCAGCGTTGTGAAGAACGCCTGTTCCCATGACCCGCCCGCCGCCTTTGCCCGTGCCTCTATGGCCTCTGTCTTCTGTTGCAGCCGTTCGGTTTGCAGATAGCTCATCCACGAGTGTTGAAGGAGGCGCGACAGGTTAGGTATGATGCGATAGCACGGCGGATAAGCGTCGGTGTGGAGCAGCTCTTCATAGTTGTCCTTCACCTTTTGCGGCACCGGCAGCACCAGCTGTGGAGGCTTTTGTCCGTCTTCGGTTATGGCCTGGCAGTTGTCTTCCTCCTCGACCACATGCAGCACCACGTTGTTGTATGCCGTGTCGCGGTCGTGGTGGTGAGCGAACCACTCTGATGCCTTTGTGTGAAGCTCCACGTTCCCCACCCACAGCGTGCCGTTTATGCGCACTTTGGCGTTGAAGAAGTCGGGTCCTGCGTTGCTGTTGTGCAGGCCGGGGTCTATGACCTCCACATCTTGTCCGATGGTGGTGGTGAGGGCTGACAGGGGGAAGAGCTTGTGCTTCCAGACATAATGAAGGAGTTGTTCCATGACGGGGCTTGTTTGGTGGAAGGTGTTTATTTTTGCAAAGCTACAAAAAAAGTCCCGAACTCGTGGGAGAACGGGACCTTTTTCTTTCTTTATTTTTGTCAATCCTTGCTTCACAAGGTTGCTTTGTCTTTCAATGCCTTCGTTTTTTTACTTCTTCAGCACCTTCTTCACGTTGCCGTTGGCATCTTTCACGATGTAGAGACCGGGCTTGGTGATGGCGTTCACACGCATGCCGTCGATGGTGTAGATGCCAGCGGCCTGAGCCTGAGCAGCGTGAGCGCCGTTGATGCCAGAGGTGATGCCCTGAGCGTTGCCCTTCTTGAAGTTGAGGGTGTAGACATTGGTTGTGGCGAGGTCGTTTGAAGTGATCTCAAAGGTAGCCTTACCGTCGGCGATGGTGGTGCTCACATAAGCGCCCTTACCGTCGCTTATAGCCTTCAGGTTATTGGCAGTAACGTCGAAGGGCACGGTAGCGGTATACTCTTTTGTCTCGCTGTTTACGCCGTCAACGGTAAACACCTCACCGTTCTCGGCGGTCAGGTTGATGGCCTTCAGGCCAGCGTTATATACGAAGCTCAGGTCGTCAACATAGAGGAGGTCGCCGTCAGAGCCCTGGCCAGCGTCGGCATTGGTTGAGAGGGTTACGAGCACCGACTTGGCCTTTGCGCCATACTGTGCGAAGGCGTCGTAGGTGAAGGGGATGGTAAACTCTTTCCACTCGTCGCCTGTCTCAGCGATCTTTGCGTTGCGTGCCTCGCCCACCACGTTGGTGTAAGTGGTCTTAGAGGGAGCCGGCTCGTGGAACTCGGTACCGTCGTTGATGATGGCGGTAGCGGTGGCGTAGGGGTGCTCGGCGTTGGCAGTGCCTTGCTTAAACTTCAGCCATACCTTCATAGCGTCGGGGAGGCTGTACAGTGTAGCGTAGAAGGGGTCGCCGTGAGCATCCTTATCAGTATTGCTCATATCGCTCCACGCATAGTTTGCGTCGGTATTGCTGGCAACATAGTCGCCAGTGTTCATGCGGCCAGTGGTGATGGTGCCGTTAGCAATGGCTAAGATCGCGTCAAAGCTCTTCAGCTTGAGGCTCTGCTTGCCAGTAGAACCAGGGCGCACGTCGTCGCACTTAAAGGCTACAGGGGTAGCACCAGCCAAGTAAACGAGGCCGGGGTTGCCTGAAGCGCTCATGAACGAGTGCCAGTAGTTGGGCTCGTCGCTGCTTGCGGTGTTAGGCTCTGAATCAGGGAAGTCGGGGTTCTCGGGCTCGGTTACTGTTGCTGTGTGATAAGTTTCAAAGCCAGCGTTGGGCAACTGATACTTTGCTGTGCCGAAGGTAACCTTGATGTTCTGATTAGCCATGCTGATGTTGATGTTGGTGTAGAAGTCGCCATCGCGCAGCTCGCCAATCATGTCGATGGGCACGCTCTTCAGCAAAAAGTCCATACCACCGCCTGTGATGGCGATGTTTTTCTTTGTCTTCAGCATCAGAGTCTGGCCGTTTGACACGGCGGGCACGTCGGTAATGATGATGTTGCCCACGTTCATCGTAACGCCCAGCTTGAACTTAAACTTCATCAACTTCAGGGTATAGTTACCATCGGCCTGCTTCTCTATGGTGATGTCAGTGGTCTGGTCTACAGTTTTGCCGTCGATGTCGATATGCAACGGTCCGTTGTAGGTGTCGGCCATGCTGGTGAGAGCGGTCATGGCAACGAATAATAATGTAAATAACTTTTTCATAATTCTTATTGTTTTTGGGATTTAATTGTTTTCTTTATTTCAGCTTATACGTCACGCCTATGGTGCCGTATATGGGGTACATGGTTTGCTCGATGGTTTTAAAATCTCTTTTGAAGATGCCTGTCAAGCCCCAAGCAATGTCGGCGTAGGCACCCCAACGTTTTGAGAAGTACCAGTCGGCGCCGGCGTTCATGCCAAACTGCAGGTGTCGCAGGTCGTCAGAGAAGTCGTAGGTGCCTCGTGAACTTTCGTCAGAGCCAATGTTTATCTTGTTGCCCGTGGGGTCGCCCACACGCAGATGTCCGTTGTAAGCATAGCCCGAGAAGTTGTTTGACAGGACATAGCTGAGATAAGGTCCTGCCTTCAGTCGCACACGTCCCAGGTCGTAGGTGGCCTGCAAGGGCAGAGTGATCATCCACTCGTCAACCTCTGTCACCACACTTCCGGTGAACATGCCGCTCACGGTGCGTCCGCCCTGTCGCATTTCCATGTGATAATTTTTCACATCGGCGTCAGTCTTCATGTTTTTGTTCTCATAGTGGAAGCCAGCCAGCACGCCCCATCCCTTTCCCAGAGGTTTGTAGGCATCGAGCGCCAACGTGATGTTGGGCTTCACCGTGAATTTGTTCAGGCCGCGGATCTCTGCGGGCATGCCCAGGGGCGCCGTGCCTCCCAGCTCATATCCAGCGCGTGCATAATAGGTAAGGTTGTCGAAGATGCCTATGGCCATTGCCTGCACCGAGAAGACCAATGCCGCTGCTGATGCTATGATATATTTTTTCATTCTCATTCGTTGCTTGTGTTATTTTGTTTGAGCGTTATTGTGAATATCTGCATGATGAGGTGGAACTATTCATCCCACGACAGGTGCACATCGTCGATGCACAGGGTGCTGCCCACAGCACCCTGGAAGTCGGCACCCTTGAAGCTTGACGTGAACACAACAGCCAGGCTATAGCCGTGTTTTGCCAAAACGGCAGGGTCTACCTCGGCGGTGTAGGTGAACGGTATGTTGAAGAATGTCCATGAGTCGGTGGTCTTGACCTCGTCGATGATGGCTGTCGCCACAATGAGGTTGCTTGAGCGCACGTTGCTGCCGTCGAGCGTCACAGACTGACCTTTGTCGTCGGTATTGCGGTAGAGCACGGCATAGATGTCGCCACGGTCGGTGACGGTCTTGTCCCATTTGTTTTGACGGTTTGTGAATTTCTCGCCGGGCTTATAGGTATAATAGCCTGAGAAGCTGAGAGGCTTCTTGCTTACAGGCACACCGAACATGGTGGCCTTCAACGTCTCGCCCAACGCCTGAGAGAGGTCAAACTTGCCGAGGAAGAGGTTGCCGGCGGCGATTGGCATGTTCATGAACAGACCGAAGGGGCCTGTGCTGCATGTGGTCAGGCGCACGCCTTTGCCTGTGTGTCCATTGTCAATGCTCACGCTTGGAAACTGGTCCTTGGTCACATGGTTTTCATCATCTTCCTCACCCATGCTGATGTCGAAACCGCCGTTGCCCGTTGCCCAGCAGTCCATGATGAAACCGTCGCTGAACTTCTCCACCCATGCATCGTAGGGGCGGTTGCAGCCCTCGGTCACCTGCTGCACATCTTCAAAGTTGAAATTGCTGATGGCATCGATGGTTCGCATGCCTATGCTCACGGTGTAGGAGCGGCTCCATTTTCCGTCTTGCGATGTGACGGTATATCTCACTTCCTTACCGTCAGAGAAGTCGCGCGGCGTGTTGAGGGGCTGTCCGTCATCAGCCTTTACGGTGGCGCCTTCGGTCAGTCTAAACTGTGGCACAAGGGCGGTGATGTCGGCTTCGGGCAACACCTTAAATCGGATGTTACGCTCGCTCGACAGCACATTTACCAGCGTGTCGTTCTTGCTGAAAAACATTGCTTCGGGGTTGTCTACATGGATGTATGCCTGCTCAATGTCACACTCAGCGTTGAGCGGCTCGTCCTTGAAACACGATGTGAGCGTTGTAGATAGGCACATCATGGCAAGGGCCAAAAATTTTCCTTTCATCAAAACCAATTAATTTTCTTTTAGTTAAAAAACAATTCTTCTTTGGCGCAACAAAAACATGTGCGCCCTGTTGCAGGGAGACATCCGTCTGCCACTTTTTCTCTGATTAATTCTGATTAACCGCATGCAAAGTTAACGCAAAAACATCTCACAACCAAAAGTTTTGGGCAAAAAGATTGTTTACACCTTATATAAAGAACCTCTCTTGTCTGATTATGGCCAATAATTTTCACAAATGGAACAAAACAGCATGAAAATGAGCACTATGTGGCGCCCAGGGGAGCGCACATGGCAAAACAAAGGGGCCGATTAAGCAAAATTAATAGAGAATGGTCTGTGGCACAACGTTTTTTTATTAACTTTGCAAGGTCGATGCCCCAACGACACGAGAAAAGAAAACAAAAACAAAAAAAAGAAACAACAAAACTTTTTACACAAGATGAATATAGCACTTATTGGCTACGGCAAGATGGGCCACATGATCGAACAGATCGCCCGCGAGCGTGGCCACAACATCGTGAGCATCATTGATGTAGACAACCAGGCCGACTTCGAGTCGGAGGCCTTCGCTTCGGCCGACGTGGCGATAGAGTTTACCTCACCCACAGCTGCCTATGGCAACTATCTCAAGGCGTTCAAGGCTGGCGTGAAGGTGGTGAGCGGCTCTACAGGATGGATGAAAGAGCATGAGGCCGACGTGCGCCGCATGTGCTCGGAGGAGGGCAAGACGCTGTTCTGGGCATCAAACTTCAGCATCGGCGTGGCCATCTTCTCTGCCGTGAACCGCTACCTGGCAAAAATCATGAACGGCTTCCCACAGTATGACGTGCGCATGGAGGAGACACACCATGTGCATAAGCTCGACGCTCCCTCAGGCACAGCCATAACGCTGGCAGAGGAGATCGTCAACGACCTCGACCGCAAGACCGCATGGGTCAAGGGTGAGCAGCACCTGGCCGACGGCACCGTGGAGGGAACAAACGTGTGTGAACCCGCCGAGCTACCCATCGAGAGCATACGCCGCGACGAGGTGCCTGGCATTCACAGCATTATCTACAACTCTGAGGCCGACTGCATAACGATCACGCACGACGCTCACTCGCGCAAGGGTTTCGCCCTGGGAGCGGTGCTCGCTGCCGAGTTTACAAAGGAGCATGAGGGATTGCTGACTATCGGGGATATGTTTAAGTTTTAGCCCCTCCCCCTCGCCGCGCAAAGCGCGGCTCACCCCTCCCCTTAGGGCGGGGAGTGAATGGCCTTTCTTCTTGAGAGGTGTCTTGAAAAAGGCATATCCTTAAAGCGAATATTAACAACAAAGAAAAAAATCCATTAATCATCGGCGGGCGAGGAGCAGAGGGTGCGGATGGTGTGGAAAAAAATTTTTATGATTGACAAAGAAAAAGCAAGTCTTGACCCACGAAAGCAGTGGGCTAAGTTTATAGTGGTCCTGGCGATCTACCTCCTCATCCTACTGTGGCTGAAGAGCTGGCTGGGACTCGTGGTGGTGCCGTTCATCTTCGACGTCTACATCACAAAGAAAATTAAATGGCAGTGGTGGCGCGACTCGGAAGGCGTGACCCGTTTCGTCATGTCGTGGGTCGACGCTCTGGTGTTCGCCCTCGTGGCGGTCTATTTCATTAACCTGTTCTTCTTCCAGAACTATGTCATACCGTCATCGTCGCTGGAGAAATCGCTGCTCACAGGCGACTATCTCTTCGTGTCGAAGGTGAGCTACGGACCGCGCAAGCCGCAGACACCGCTCACGCTGCCCCTCACGCAGCACACGCTGCCGGTGTTCGAGTGTCGCTCGTACATTGAGTGGCCGCAGTGGCCCTACGAACGCGCAAAGGGCTTGGGACAGGTGCAGCTCAACGACATCGTGGTGTTCAACTATCCCGCCGGCGACTCGCTCTGCTCGGCACCACAGTATCAGGCGCAAGATTTCTACCGCCTGGCTTACGGCATTGGCGAGAGCAACTGGATTGAGCGCCATAACGGACAGAATCCCGACTTCGCCAACATGACGCCTCAGCAGCAGCGCAACTTCTTCGCTTCTATCTATGCGCTCGGACGCAAGATCATAAACGACAACCAGCTCGAATATGGCGAGGTCATTTCGCGCCCCGTCGACCGCCGCGAAAACTATGTGAAGCGCTGCGTGGGACTGCCCGGACAGACGTTGCAGATAAAGAACCGCACCGTCTATATCGACGGCAAGGCCAACAAGGAACCCGACAACGTGCAGTATGCCTACTATGTGAAGCTGCGCGGACAGCTGCCATCGGAGCTTATCGACGAGCTGGGCATATCGCAGGAAGACATCATGTCGCTCAACCAGCAGGGATATCTGCCGCTCACACACGCCTCGGCAAGGGCGCTGCGAAGCCGCAAGGACCTCGTGGAAAGCGTGACCATGGTTGAGGACCCTACAACATGGGACATCTATCCGCTCAACGGCAACAAGGGATGGACACGCGACAACTATGGACCTGTATGGATCCCGAAGAAGGGCGCCACCGTGAAGCTCGACATGAACAACATTGCCATCTATGAGCGCCCGATAAAGGTCTATGAGGGCAACGACCTTCAGGTGCGCGGCGGAAAGATATACATCAACGGCAAACCCGCAACAAGCTACACATTCAAGATGGACTATTACTGGATGATGGGCGACAACCGCCACAACTCGCTCGACTCGCGCTACTGGGGCTTCGTGCCCGAGGACCACATCGTGGGCAAGCCGATCTTCATCTGGTGGAGTCACGACCCCGACCACAACGGCTTCTCCGGCATTCGCTGGAACCGTCTGTTCAGGTTCGTGGACAACATAAAATAAGGTTCAGCTGTTTTTTATCTTTTAAAGAGAGGCTTTGAAATCTTGAAAGAGAAGCTTTGAAATCTTGAAAGAGAAGCTTTGAAACCTTGAAAGAGAGGCTTTGAAACCTTGAAAGAGAGGCTTTGAAATCTTGAAAAAAGGGGCTTTTGAAATCTTGAAAAAGAGATTCTAAAACCTTAAAAAAGCAGGTTCAAAACCTCGAAAAAAGGGAAAATCAAATAGTAAGAAAAAAGGGTGCCTTAATGACACTTTGAAAGAGGCTTAATGGCGTTCCCATTAAGCCTCTTTGACGTCCTCATTAAGCCCATTTGAGGGCCTCATTAAGCCCATATGACAAACCAGGGTGGTTTTTAAGAACCGTTAACAATTAACGTTAGAAAATTAACATAAAACTTAGCAAAATGTCAAATAACTCCCCCCATTTTTTCTCCTCCAAATCTCCCGATTTTACCTCCGATTCGAAAGACCACACCCCAACAGGCGGTGAAGATTTTAAAGGTTGCGAAGCTTCAAAAAAGAGCGAGGTTGCAAAAGGCAGAGAGGCTGAAAAAAGAAGCGAGGCTATAAAAGGTAACGAGATGAAAGAAGGTTGCGAAGCTGAAAAAGAGAGAGAGGTTGCAAAAGGCAGAGAGGCTATAAAAGGTAACGAGACGAAAGAAGTTAGCGAAACCGAAATAATATCCCTTTCTCAAGCAAAAAGAACTGACCAGCCCAAGCATATCACTCCCCGCCCTAAGGGGAGGGGTGAGCCGCGCGAAGCGCGGCGAGGGGGAGGGGCTTTACTTTCCACCACCTATTTCGGCCCCGTTCAATGGTATCAGAAGCTCAACCGTCACCATTGCATCATAGAGCAGCACGACAACTTTGTCAAGCAGACCTACCGCAACCGTTGCGTCATTGCCTCGGCCAATGGTCCGCAGACCCTCACCGTGCCTATAGAGCGTTATGACGGCATGAAATGTGCCATGCGCGACATACGCATCTCCGACCACGGCAACTGGCGTCATCTCCACTGGCAGGCTCTCGTGTCGGCGTATGGCGAGACCCCTTTCTTCGAATATTATGCCGACGACATAAGACCCTTCTTTGAGGAGCATCGCTGGAAATATCTCCTCGACTTCAACCTTGACATCACCCACACCCTCTGCTCCCTGCTCGACGTGCGTCCCGACCTGACGCTCTCTGACCATTATATAGATGCCGATGAGACCATCTGCGGTGGCGGAGGCTTAGATGGAGCTGCCGCGGGCTTAAGCAAGGCTTTTGAAAGCTTTGGAGGAGCTGTTAAAGGCTTAAATGGAGCCGCTGAGAGCTTAGGAGGAGCCGTTAAAAGCTTAGGAGGAGCTAATGGCTTAGATGGAGCCGCTGAAAGCTTAGGAGGAACTGTTAAAGGCTTAGGAGGAGCTAAGGGCTTAGGTGAAGCCGCTGAGAGCTTTGGAGGAGCTGTTAAAGGCTTAGGAGGAGCTAATAGCTTAGATGGAGCCGCTGAAAGCTTAGGTTCTTCATCGGCATGCTCATTATTTGTAGATTATCGCGATGCCATACGTCCCAAGCATCCGCTGCCTGATGCCGAGTTTGAGGCTCGTCCTTATTATCAGGTTCGTGCTCAGCGTCATGGTTTCCTTCCCAACCTCAGCGTCCTCGACCTGTTGTTCAACGAAGGGCCAGAGGGCATATTTTGGCTCATTTAAAGGTAAAAAAGTAAAAAGGTAAAAAAGGCTGACGACGATTAAAGGTAAAAAAGTAAAAAGGTAAAAAAGGGCTAACGCCGTTGGTAAAGGCTTATATGGCTTAGACCCATAAGAGCAAGCCATAGATTAATCT